>Ga0335080_10004124_pt1 | contig 14781 bp, 11 predicted proteins | sample Lox_Sample_34_FD_206720 | JGI IMG/M metagenome (GOLD analysis project Ga0335080, IMG submission 206720) | Soil microbial communities from Loxahatchee National Wildlife Refuge, Florida, United States - Lox_Sample_3.4 | ecosystem: Environmental > Terrestrial > Soil > Wetlands | place: USA... | reverse complement strand
GCGCCCCACCCGCCTCGAGCCACTCGCGGATCAGATCGCAGTGCAGCCTATCACGCTCGACGACCAGTACGCGCTTCACCGCTGGCATCCGCCGTGAGCAACCTGCCGCTGCCGCACGTCCTGGTGGTGGATGACGATGCCGCCATCCGCCAGCTGGTCGACGAGTACCTCGGGCAGAACGATTTTCGTGTGTCGGGTGTCACCGGCGGCGCCGAGCTGATGAGTGCCTTTCGCTCCGAGGTCATCGACCTGGTACTCCTCGACCTGCGGCTGCGCGGCGAGGACGGCATGCAGCTGCTGCGCCGCTTGCGGGCCGAATCGCAGATCCCGGTCATCATCCTCACCGGCCGCGCCGAGGAGGCCGACCGCATCATGGGGCTCGAGCTTGGGGCGGACGACTATCTCACCAAGCCCTTCAGCCCGCGCGAGCTCCTGGCGCGCATCCGCACCGTGCTCCGCCGCACCCATTCCGGACAGGAGGTGCACGGCGCACCGGTATGCCGCGCCTACCGCATCCCGGGATGGGAGCTCAACCTGCGCACCCGCCGGCTCACCGCCGCGGACGGTGCGGATGTGGCACTCAGCAACGGCGAGTTCAACCTGCTCGCGGCGCTGCTCGCCACCGCCAATCGCGTCGTGACCCGCGATCAACTGATCGAGATGAGCCGCCGCTACGACAACGAGGTGTACGACCGCGCCATCGACGTGGCCGTCCTGCGGCTGCGCCGCAAGATCGAGCGCAACCCGGCCGAGCCGAGCATCATCGTGACCGAGCGCGGTATCGGCTACCGCATCGCGGTGCCCGTCGAAGCCGTGTACTGAGCGTTCCCCCGCCATACCGCAGACATCCTCGTGCGCCCACGGCGCGTCACGGCGGCTCGAGCGGCCGCGCCCGACACTGTGCTCGCGGCCGTTCGCGGGCCGCTTGCAGCGCAGATTTCACCTGTAACAAAGCGGCGCGGGCCTGTAACCGTCCCCCGCCGCTCGCTGCGTTAACCTGCCGCGGCCATGTGGATCGTCCGGCTGGCGCTGCGGCGCCCGTATACCTTCCTGGTCCTCGCCATCGTGATCACGCTGTTTGGCGTGTTCGCGATTCTGCGCACGCCGACCGATATCTTCCCCAACATCAAGATCCCGGTGGTGGCGACCGTGTGGCGCTACGCGGGACTCTCGCCCGAGCAGATGGCGACCCGCCTGGTGCTGCAGTCCGAGCGCACCGCGCAGACTACGGTCAACGACGTCGAGCACACCGAGTCGCTGTCGCTCACCGGCACCGCCATCATCAAGTACTTCTTCCAGCCGAACGCCGATGAATCGCTGTCGTTCGCGCAGATCACGGGCGTCTCGCAGTCGCAGCTGCGCTCTGCCCCGCCGGGCACCACCCCGCCCTTCATCCTGGCCTACAACGCCTCCACGGTGCCGATTCTGCAGCTGGCGCTCTCGAGTCAAACGCTCTCCGAAGCGCAGCTGTTCGATCAGGGCAACAACGTCATCCGCACCGGGCTCGCCACCGTGCAGGGTGCCTCCATGCCCTACCCGTACGGCGGACTGCAACGCCAGGTGCAGGCGGACCTCGATCCGGACGCGCTGCGCGCCACCGGGCTTTCCGGCAACGACGTGACCGGCGCGCTCGCCGCGCAGAACTCGATCCTGCCGGCCGGCACGCAGAAGATCGGCGACCGCGAGTACTTCGTCACGGTCAACTCCAATCCCGCGACCATCGCCGGACTCAACGATCTGCCGGTGGCGGTGCGCAACGGCAGTGTCATCTATGTGCGCGACGTGGCGCACATCCGTGACGGCTATCCGCCACAGACCAACATGGTGCGCCGCGACGGTCATCGCGGCGTGCTGATGAGCGTGCTGAAGACCGGCAACGCCTCGACCCTCGACATCATCAGCAGCATCAAGGAGCGTCTGCCGTCGATCCGCAGCCAGCTGCCGGTCGGCTTCAACATCGACCTGGTGGGCGATCAGTCAATCTTCGTGCGCGCCGCGATCAGCGGCGTGGTGCGCGAGGCGGTCATCGCCGCCTGCCTCACCGCTCTCATGATCCTGCTGTTCCTCGGCAGCTGGCGCAGCACGCTGATCATTGCCATCTCCATCCCGCTGTCGATCCTCGCCTCGCTCATCTGCCTGTCCGCGCTCGGCGAGACCATCAACATCATGACACTCGGGGGACTGGCGCTGGCGGTCGGCATTCTGGTCGACGATGCGACCGTGACCATCGAGAACATCAACATGCACCTCGAGCAGGGTCAGGACACCGAGGAGGCGATCCTCAACGGTGCGCACGAGATCGCCCTGCCCGCCCTGGTGTCGACGCTCGCCATCTGCGTCGTCTTCGTGCCGATGTTCATGCTGGCCGGGATCGCGCGCTACCTGTTTGTACCGCTCGCCGAGGCCGTGGTGTTCGCCATGCTCGCCTCCTACCTGCTGTCGCGAACGCTCGTGCCGACGCTCGCCAAGTACTGGCTGCGGCGGCACGAGGAGCGCCACGCCGCCCCGGCGAGCCCGCTACCGCGCCTGCAGTGGCACTTCGAGCAGTGGTTCAGCCGCGTTCGCCATAGCTACCGGGGGCTGCTCGAGCGCGCGCTGGCGGCCGGCCCGCGCTTCGCCATGCCTTTTCTCGGCGCCATGGCGGCGACCGCCGTGCTCGCCTTCCCGCTCGGCCGCTTCCTGCCCGGGCTGGGACAGGACTTCTTCCCACGCGTCGATGCCGGCCAGATCAAGCTCCACATCCGCGCGCCGACCGGGATGCGCATCGAGGACACGGCCGCGCTCTGTGACCACATCGAGGCGAGCATCCGCAGCGTGATACTGCCCCGGGAAATCGACACCATCGTCGACAACATCGGCGTGCCCTACAGCGGCATCAACACGACCTACTCGACCTCCGCACCGGTCGGCCCGGGCGACGCCGACATCTTCGTCAACCTGAAGTCGGACCATCACCCGACCGAGCGCTACGTGCGTGCCCTGCGCGAGAAGCTGATCCCGCTGTACCCCTCGACGAGCTTCGCCTTTCTGCCGGCCGACATCGTCAGCCAGATCCTGAACTTCGGCCTGCCCTCGCCCATCGACATCCAGGTGTCGGGCCTCGACATGGACGCCGGGCGTCAGTACGCCCGCGAGCTGCTCAGCCGCATGCAGCAGATCCCGGGACTCGTCGATGTGCGCATCCAGCAGGCCTTCGACTACCCGACGCTCAACGTCGACGTCGACCGTACCAAGGCGGCGCTGCTCGGACTCACCGAGACCGACATTGCCTCGGACCTCCTGACATCGCTCTCCGGCAGCTCGCAGACGGTGCTGTCCTTCTGGATCGACCCGAAGACCGGTACCCAGTACCCGGTCGTCGCGCAGACCCCGCAGTTCCGGCTCGCTTCGCTCACCGACCTGGTGACGACGCCGGTAACGACCGGGGCCGCCGCCGCGGCGAGCGGCGGCGGCGGCGGCGCAACCACTGCCCCGGGCGTGGATAACGGCGGCGGGCGGCAGCTGCTCGCCAATCTCGCCAGCTTCAGCCGCAGCGAGTCACCGGCCGTCGTCAACCACTACAACTCGATTCCAGTCATCGATGTGTTTGCCAGCTTCGAGGGCACCGACCTCGGGTTCGTCGCGGCGCAGATCAGGCGCATCCTGGCCGATACGGCGCATTCCCTGCCACGCGGCACACAGGTCACCATGCGGGGCCAGGTCAAGACCATGACCGACTCGTTCACCGGTCTGCTGATCGGGCTCGCCGGTGCCGTGGTGCTGGTTTACCTCCTCATCGTGGTGAACTTTCAGTCGTGGCGCGATCCGTTCATTATCATTACCGCCCTCCCCGCCGCGCTCGCCGGTATCGTCTGGATGCTGTTCCTCACGCACACGCCGGTGAGCGTGCCGGCGCTCACCGGCGCCATCATGTGCATGGGGGTCGCGACGGCGAACAGTGTGCTGGTCGTGAGCTTCGCCCGCGAGCGCATGGACGCCGGCGACGACGCGTCCCACGCGGCGCTGCAGGCCGGTTTCACCCGCTTTCGCCCGGTACTGATGACCGCGCTCGCGATGATCATCGGCATGGTGCCAATGGCGCTCGGGCTCGGTGAGGGCGGCGAACAGAATGCGCCGCTCGGGCGTGCCGTGATCGGGGGACTCGTGTTCGCGACCGTGGCGACGCTGCTCTTCGTGCCGACGGTCTTTTCCCTGATCCATGGGCGCCGGAGCGGCTGATGTCGGAACCTGGCACGCCCGCCATTCCCGCCGCGCGGCACACGCGCCGTTACGTCTGGATCCTCACCGGCATCGCGCTGCTCCTTGCGGTCTGGGGGATCCTCAGCCGCCTGAGCGCGCGCAACGTCCTCGAGCGCCAGGCAGCCGAGGCCGCTATCCCGACGGTCGCCACCACCCACGCCACGGGGGGTCCTGCGACCGACAAGCTGGTGCTGCCCGGCAACGTGCAGGCGTACTACGAAGCGCCGATCTACGCGCGCACCAGCGGTTACCTCAAGATCTGGTACACGGACATCGGTGCCAGCGTCAAGAAAGGACAGCTGCTTGCCGAGATCGAGACCCCGGAGGTCGATCAGCAGCTGCGCCAGGCACAGGCGGATCTCGCCACCGCCGAGGCGAACTACCTGCTGGCGCGCACCACCACCGAGCGCTGGCAGGGACTGCTCGCCACCGAGTCCGTGTCGCAGCAGGATGCCGACCAACGGGCCGGTGATGCGGCCGCCAAGCTCGCCAGCCAGCATTCGGCCGCCGCCAACGTCGCGCGGCTGCGCGAGCTCGAATCCTTCAAGCGCGTCGTGGCGCCGTTCGAGGGCGTCGTGACTCAGCGCAACACCGACGTCGGGGCGCTGATCAACGCCGGCGAAGCCCCGGGCAGCGCGCTGTTTCACGTCGCCGACACGCACCGTCTGCGGATCTACGTTCAGGTGCCGCAGCCCTATGCGGCGCAGATTCGCGAAGGCGGCGGCGCCGCGCTCGAATTCACCGACCGCCCGGGACAGAAGTACGCCGCCACGGTCACCTCCACCGCGCACGCGCTCGATGCTGCATCCCGCACCCTGCAAGTCGAGCTGCAGATCGACAACTCCCGCGGTGAGCTGCTGCCCGGATCCTATGTGCAGGTGACCTTCACCCTGCCCTCGAGCGGCAGCACGCTGCGCGTACCGGTGAACGCCCTGCTCTTCCGCGGCCAGAACTTGCAGGTGGCCACCGTCGACGACCAGCATCGCGTGCACCTGAAAGACATCACCGAGGGCCGCGACTTCGGTACCGAGGTCGAGGTGCTCTCGGGAATCACCGCCGCCGACACCCTCATCGTGAATCCCCCGGACTCCCTCGGTGAGGGCGTGCAGGTGCGCATTCAGCAACCCCCCTCGGGCGGACGGGCGGCTCCCGCCCCGGGGCAGCCCGGCAGCCCGCAACCGGCCATCGGTGGCGCGCCGAAGGAGAGCTCTTCATGAGAGCGGCGCGTGCGCTCGCCCGCGTGGCGGCCTGCCTTGCCAGCGCTCTCGCCGGCTGCTCGCTGAGCCCTCATTACGAGCGACCCGTGCTGTCCACTCCTCCGCCCCCCGCCTACAAAGAGCTCGGTGACTGGAAGGTGGCGGCGCCCGCGGACGCAGCGGCACGCGGCCGCTGGTGGACGGTGTTCGATGACCCGGAGCTCGATGCCCTTGAGGCCGAGGCAAGTGATGCCAACCAGAGCCTGAAGTCGGCGCTCGCGCGGCTCGAGGAGGCGCGCGCCCAGACCCGCATCGCACGCGCGGCGTGGTTTCCGCTTGTGACCGCCCAGGCGCAGGCCACGCGCGCAGAGAGCTCCGCCTATTCGTCGAACTTCGTGCCCGGCAGGTCCCGGACCGGTGACACCTTCATCGTCGGCGGCGACCTGTCCTACGAGCTCGATCTCTTCGGCCGCATCCGCAACAGCGTCGCCGGCGCGCGCGACACCGAGCAGGCAACTGCCGGTGACGTCGCGGCGCTCGACCTGTCGCTGCACGCCGAGCTCGCCAGTGACTACTTCACACTCCGCGGCCTCGACATCGAGCAACAGCTGCTCGATCACACGGTCGCCGACTACGCCCGGGCGCTGCAGTTGACGCAGAATCTCTTCCGCGGCGGCGCGGCCGCGGTCTCCGACGTCCAGCAGGCGCAGGCGCAGCTCGAGACGGCACGCACGCAGGCGGAGGACACGCGGCTGCGCCGTGCGCAGACCGAGCACGCCATCGCCGTGCTGGTCGGGCAACGCCCGAGCGACTTTTCCATCGCCTCGCACCCGGACGCCAAGCCCGCACCGCTCCCGCAGGTGGATGTCGGGCTGCCCTCGCAGCTCCTCGAGCGCCGCCCCGACGTCGCGGCGGCCGAGCGGCGTGTCGCTGCTGCGAACGCCGCGATCGGCGTGGCGCGTGCCGCGTACTTCCCGGTGATCGACCTCCTGGGGTCCGCCGGCTGGCAAGGCACCACCACTTCAAACCTCCTGACCGCCCCGGCCCAATACTGGTCCCTCGGACCGCAGGCGCTGCTCACGGTGTTCGACGGCGGACTGCACCGCGCGCAATCGGCACAGGCCCATGCCGCCTACGACGAGCAGGTCGCCGACTACCGCAACACGGTGCTCGGCGCCTTTCAGGACGTCGAGGACAACCTGGTGGCGATACGCCAGCTGCAGCACGAGAGCGTGAGTCAAGCGGCGGCGATCACCGCCACGCAGGGAGCGCTCGATCAGGCGAACCTACGCTACAAGGGCGGCATCGTCACCTACCTCGAAGTCGTGTCCACGGAGAACGCCGCCCTCGCCGCGCGCCTCTCGGCCGAGGATATCGAGATCCGCCGTGCCGCGGCGACCGTGCTGCTGGTGAAGGCCCTGGGCGGAGACTGGAACCCGCCCCGCTCCACCACCGTCGCCGCTCAGCGCAGGTAGGCGTGCACCACGTCGATGAGATGCTTCGCGCCGCGCGCGCGGCCGCGGTCGCGGTCGCGTGCCGGATCCGACACGTGCATGCGGATGTGGTCCTCGAGCAGCTCCGCCATCAGGCCGTTGGCCGCACCCCGTGCCGACACGGTAAGCTGCATCACGCGGGCGCAGTCGGCATCGCGCTGCAGGGCGCGCTCGATGGCCTCGACCTGGCCGCGCAGGCGGCGTACGCGCTGCAGCAGCCGGGTCTTGTCCTGAATCGTGTGTCCCACGGATCTAGGCCTCCGGCAAAACTCATACGATAGGGGGTATAGTATATACGGTCGGCTGCGCATGCGGGGAGAGCGATCCTGACATGAGCAGGCCCGAGCGCCCGGCGCGACCGTGGCTGCGCCTGCTGGTGGGAGGATGTCTCCTCTGTCAGGCGGCGCCTGCCCCGGGGCTCGCGACGCAGGGCACAACCGCCGCCGACCCCGGGGATGAAGTCGGCGCGGCGGGCGCCGATGCCCTGGCGCCGGGCCCGCAGAGCCGCTGGCCGATGTTCCTCGGGCTGCAGTACACCTTCATCGACCAGAAGCAGACGGCACTGCTGTCGCCCTACCAGAGCCACCTCAGCCTCCTTCCCGAGGGTGACCGGCAGAGCACCAACACCATCGGCGCCTACGGCGGCTGGGCCCCGGTGCCCTGGGGCCAGCTGTACCTCGACGTCGAGAAGTTCATGGGCGCGGGGGTCAGCGGCGCCACCGGCATCGGCCGCCTCACCAACGGCGACGTGGTGCGCGAGGGTACAGAGGGTACAGAGGGTACACGCGGCTACACCGACGGCTTCATGCTCGGCTACATCAGCCCCGCCTGGTCGCTCCGCTACGGCATGTACCGCATGCCGGTGGTGGCCAACGGCCAGACCCTCGAGGCGCTCGCGCGCGCGCGCGAGCAGGATCTCGAGCTGACACTGTCGCCGCCGAAACCGGGGCCATTCCCAACATCGCCGCCGACAACCTACTGAGCAACCTCAGGACCCCCGGACCTCGGCGAAGAGTGCGCGATAGACGATCCCGGCGAGTCCCGCGCCCGCCAGCGGAGCCACCCAGAAGAGCCACAGCTGCGCGAGTGCCCAGCCCCCCACGACGAGCGCCGGGCCGGTGCTGCGGGCCGGGTTCACCGAGGTGTTGGTGACCGGAATGCTGATCAGGTGAATGAGCGTGAGGCACAGGCCGATCGCCAGCGGCGCAAATCCTGCCGGAACGAGTGTGTGGGTCGACCCCAGTATGACCATGAGGAACATGAACGTCATGATCACCTCGGTGAGCAGACCCACGCCCAGGGAGTAGCCTCCCGGGGAATGCTCGCCGTAGCCATTGGCCGCCAGACCGCCGCTCAGGTCGAACCCTGCCTTGCCGCTGGCGATCAGGTACAGCACGAACGCCGCGAGAACGGCGCCGAGCAGCTGTGCGATGACATAGGCCGGCAGGTCGGCGGCCTTCAACCGGCCGGCGACCGCGAGTCCGAACGACACGGCGGGATTGAGGTGACAGCCCGAGATGTGCCCGATGGCGTAGGCCATGGTGAGGACGGTCAGGCCGAAGGCGAATGCCACGCCCAGCAGCCCGATACCCACGTGCGGAAACGCCGCGGCGAGCACCGCGCTGCCGCAGCCGCCTAACACCAGCCAGAAAGTACCCATGAACTCGGCGGCCGCACGACGGGAAAGCGACATGGATGTTCCCTGCTCGGTTGCTGTTCTTATGGTGCGGGCCCGGTCGGACTGCTGTCCGGCGCGGATACCGCGCTGGCAACCATAGCACAAGGCCCGCACGCGCGACGAGCCGCGGCGCCGGGCGCCGGAGACGACTTCGCCGCGTGGAAGCCGCTGACGTCCGTATCGGACGGCTTCCGACGCGGGAAGTACCTGGGTTTTGCAAGCGAGACCTGCGGCTATCTAAGAACATGACACGCGCTGCGGCAACGTGTCGGCTTTTTGCGTCGTCAATGTCAGCTGGGTCGCGCGCCGCGCCGATATCGAGCGTCCCGGGTCGCCAAGCGTTGCGCTGCACATTGAGGATCAGTGCGTCAGCTGACGCGCGCGAAATCGATGAACCCCCGCTGAACGTCAGTGTGGACCAGCCGTACGCTCAGCGTGTCACCGACGTCGAGCCCCGCGGCGCCCTTCACCAGGCGCCCTTCGGCCAAGGGCTGCGCGATGCGCACCCAGGTGCCCGTGTCGGTTACGCCGGTGACGATGCCCTGGAACTGTTGGCCGAGGCGCGCTTGCAGCAGCATGGCGGCGGCGGACTTGCGGACCTGCCGCTCGACCCGCGCGGCGTTGCGCTCCTGCTCGGTGCAGTGGGCCGCGAGCGCCCGCAGCTCGTCGTCGCTGTAGGGCGCCGCCACACCCGTGAGCGCCGCTTTGAGGAGACGCTGGATGATGACGTCCGGGAAGCGGCGGTTGGGCGCGGTGCCGTGAGTGTAGTCGTCCACCGCCAGCCCGAAATGACCCTCGGCGGGCTGCCCGGGACGCTTGAGCACGTACTCGCCGGCCCCGAGGAGCTTCACGATCGCGAGCGACAGGTCGGGAAACTGTGCCGGCGCGGCCTGCTGACGCCGCAGCAGAAAGGCGCTCAGCGCCGGCGCGTCCGGCGTTGCCGGCAGGCTCTCGCCGCAACGCTTCGCCAGAGCGACGATTCGGTCCCAGCGCTCGGGCTTGCGCAGCACACGGCGCAGCGCCGAGCGACTCCTGCCTTCCAGGAACTGCGCCACCACGCCGTTCGCCGCGATCATGAAATACTCGATGAGCTCCTTGGCGCGATTGTCCTCCTCGGGCCTCAAGTCGACGAGCGTGGTGCCCATGTAGACGGCCTGCGCCTCGAGCGTGGTGAGCCCAAGCGCGCCCTGCGCGTGGCGTACCCGCTTGAGCGACTGCGCCACGCCGTCCTGGATCTGCAGTTGGCGATCCATGCCCGCGACTGCGGCCACGCCTGGCGGCGCGGCACCTTTGCCATCGAGCCATGCGGCAACGGCGTCGTAGGCGAGCTTGGCGCGGTTCACCACCACCGCGCGGTACACGTCGGCACCGCTCACGCTGCCATCGTGCGTCACCGTCATCTCGATGACCAGGCTCAGCCGCTCGCGATCCTCCGCAAGACAGGTGAGGTCGGTCGACAGTCGCTCGGGGAGCATGGGGAAGATCTGCGCGGCGGTGTAGACCGAGGTGGTGTTGGCGCGCGCGTGCGCATCGATGGGCGAATCGCGCGTGATGGTGGCGTCAACGTCGGCGATCGCCACCAGGATGCGCACCGCGCCACCGGCGAGCGGCACGGCCACCGACAGCTGATCGAGGTCACGCGAGTCATCGTTGTCGATCGAGCACCACAGGAGCGTCCGCAGGTCGCGGATCGACGGCGCCCGTTCGGTTGCCGGGCCGGTGATGGCGCTCAGTTGCCGTGCGGCAGCCGCCGGCAGGTCCGGCTCGAGGCCGTGCTCGAGCATGGCACGGCGGGCGATGCTCAGCAGATCACTCGCCGCTGCCGCTTGCTGTGACATCGCGGCATGATAACAAGAGCTCGCGCCCCGTGTACCGTGTCGCCGCGCACCGTGTCGCTATGCGCCACTGTCACCATGCGCCACTGTCGCCGTGCGCCGCAGGTAAAAATGCGAAGGGCACCGCGGATGGCTCCGCGGCGCCCTTCTTTCTCGAAGCGAGGCGTCCTTCCCTCGCTCGATTGCCGCCTGGTCACATGTTCGGCATGGTGCCGCTGTAGTACGCGAGCACGTATGCCTTGAGCGTTCCGCTGCTCGCCGGGGGCGCCGGCGCCTGCGGCACGCTCCACACCTTGACGATCGCCCCGGCAGTCAGCGCCGCCTGCAGCGTTGCCAGCCCGTCGCCGGCGATGTTGAGCGGCGTGATGGTCACCATGCCGTCCGAGCGGTTGACCTGGTAGACGAGCGTCGCCGAGCCGGTGTTGGTATCGAGGTTCACCGTCACCGGCAGCGTGCCGCCGAGCACCTGCATGGCGAAGCTGGTGCCGGTGAGTGCGGTGGTCACCGTGCCGAGCGGCAGCGGCGTCGGCACCAGCACGGCGTCGTTCAGGTACCAGCCCGAGGTGCCGTCACCGCCGATGCCATCGCCCCAGCGCGCACCGCTCACACCCCAGGCGACCACGTTGCCGAGGCTGCCGCCGAGGTCGACCGCACCGTTGGTGGCACTGATGAAGTCGCTCACCGCGCTGTTGCCGAAGTCGACGAGTGTCGGGAAGGTGAAGTCCCACCACTTGAAGCCGGTGATCTGCGTGGTCTGACCGTTCGACTGATATACACCGTTGTCGGCGTTGCTCGCGATGTAGGGCAGCGTCAGCGCGTAGTTGTCGTTCACCGCGAGAAACTGCGAGGTGTACTTGAAGCCCATGGTGTTGGCGTTCGAGATCTCGCCGCCGAAGGCCGCCGTCTCGATGTCGATGGTGCTCGCCACCATCGGCACCTGCAGCGGGTTCATCGAGCCTACGTGCACCTTGAAGCCGCGCACCAGGTTGCCGAGGAACCCGGTGCCCTCACCGATCGGCGTGGCATCGGCGACGGCGTTCGCCGGGGTGCGGAAGAAGAACAGTGTGCTCGCGTCGATCGCCACCCGCACCGGGACGCCGTCCTCGTTGGTCACGGTGAGCGTAGCGGCGGTGGAATCGACATTCAGCACGTGCCCCTCGGGGCTCAGCCACACCTTGCTGAAATCGCTGCTCACCCACAGGCGCACCGCCGTCAGGGTGCCGTCCGTCTGGTAACGCGCGGCCACCCGCACGAAGCGGCTGTCGAGTCCGCTCGCGCTGGCGAAGTTGTTGACCACGGTACGGCTGCCGGCGTCGAGATCGTACACGATCGTGCCGTTCACGCTGTCGGCGCCGATGGTGAGCGCGATATTGCTCGTGATCTCGGTTTCCGGGTTGCTGGCAGGGTAGACCGGGAAGTCCTTGTCGATGGTGATCGCTGCGGAGCTCACAGCGGTCACGGTTCCATAAGTGTGGCGCAGCAGCAGCGCCGCGATGTCGTGCACCGGGCGACGGCGCACCGGCCCGTTGAAGTTCACCGCAAACACCGTGGCACCCTCCGCCGCCGGCGGCGTGTGCGCGACGATGAACGCCGGGTGCCCGAGATCGAACTCGACATCGAGTGCGACGTTGCTCTCGCCCGCGGTCACGGTGAGGTCATTCGCGAAGTTGACGTCGACGGCGACCGTACGGCTGCCGCTCCCGCCCTGCGCGCCCTGGATCTGGATCTGATCCGCAGGGATGCTGGTGCCGCCGGCAACCGGGAAGCCGCTCTCGGGATTGTTCGCCACGGTGAGCAGCACGTCGCCCGGGTTCGCGGCGATGGTGAGCACCGCGCCGCTGTAGGTGCCAGGCGGAACGCTCACGTTACCGAGCAGCTCGCCGAGCTGGTCGAGCTGCACCAGGTTGACATAAGGAGCCTGTGCCGGAGCGCTCCATACGGTGATCGGGGTGCCGCCGCCTGCCGGAACGAGCGCGATGCTCAGCACCTGGACGCCCACGCAGGCCCAGTCGTCGGACGGTGCGTCGCTGATGGTAATCGGCATCGCCGCCATGCTCTGCGCCGGTGTCGACGCAGTGCCACTCCCGCCACCGCCGCCACCACAGGCCGCCAGTGCGCCACCGAGACCGGCAATCACGGCGGCGTAAATCGCCCGTCGCAACATAATGCGCTGCATATCGAATCCCTCTGTTGCTTCGCCACGGTCGCCGCCGCGGCTCTCGAGCGTATAGCGGGCGAGGTTGGCGTTGGTTGACGCCGCAGCGCACGGAGCCAGGTTGGTTGTCGCTGCAGGACGACAGTGGCGGACGAGAGGTTGGTTTTGTCGCTAGCTGCCGTGCTGTATGAAGTTGGTCACGTACTGCTTGGCATGCTCGCAGGCCACTGTCAGCTCGAGTCCGCGCGCCAGGCCGGCGGCGATCGCCGTCGACAGCGTACAGCCGGTGCCACGGCGCACTGCAGTGCTGCGCGGCGCCGTCAAGCGCTGCGGCGCAGCGCGTGCCGTCAACAGGAGGTCGGTGGCGAGCGCGCCGTCGCCGTGTCCGCCCTTGAGCAGCACCGCCTCAGGTCCGAGAGCGAGCAGCGCGCAGCCCTGGCGCAGCAGCTCCCCCTCGCCGCGTGCAACAGGCTCACCGAGCAGCGCGGCGGCCTCGGGAATGTTGGGTGTCAGGAGCGTCACGCGCGGCAGCAATACCTCGCGCAGCGCCGCGTGTCCTGCAGCCTCGAGGAGCGCCCCGCCGGAGCTTGCCGCCAGCACCGGATCGAGCACCAGCGGCACGGCGCGGCGCGGCGGCAGGCTGTCGGCGACCGCCGTTACCGCAGCGCCCGTGGCCAGCATGCCGATCTTGACGGCGCCGACCCGGCGCGTGGCGAGCGCCGCCGCAATCTGCGCGCGCACGATGTCGGCAGGTAGCGGGTACACGCTCACCACCCGGGTATCCGTCTGCGCCGTCACCGCGGTCAGTGCACACAGGGCGCCGACACCGAGGTGCGCGAGTGTCTGCACGTCGCGCGTGAGGCCCGCGCCGCCGCTCGAGTCCGATCCGGCGATGACGAGGACCGCGATCACTCGCCCATCGCGATGAGCGCGAGGTTCGCGTGACCCTGACTCTGCAGCGCGCGCGCCGCTCGCCAGGCGCGCACGCCGGTACGGCAACACAGCACGATGCGTGCCGCGTCGGGGAGCTGCACCGCGCTGCGCTCGAGCGCCTCGACGCCGACGCGCAGCGCGCTGGCGAACGGCGATAGCGGGGATTCGGCGAGACTGCGCAGGTCGATGATGAGGTCGTCGGCACGCAGCTGGGACGGCGCGATGAAGGCGAGCGGCATTCCCTCAGGCTCGCGCGCCGCGGCAAAGGAGAAGCCGCCCATGTGCATGCTGCGGAAGTCGATCGAGAACAGCCGCCCACGTACCGGCGGTTGCCAGTCGAGCAGCACAGCGAGTACCAGGTGCGCCTGCAGCGTGCCGATCACGCCAACCGCGGTGCCGAGCACGCCTGCCTCGGCGCAACTGCCGGCGGCGCGCGGCAGCTCGGGAAATAGCGCGCGATAGCTCGGCGCACCAGCGCAGAAGACGCCGACGTAGCCCGAGAGAGCGAGCACCGAGGCACTGACGAGCGGCGTGCCGCCGTCGCGGCAGGCGTCGCTCAGCGCGTAGGTCACCGCGAAGCTGTCGGCGGCGTCCACCACCACGTCCGCCGCAGTCGCGAGCGCTGGCGCGTTGGCGGCGGTGAGGCGCTCGGTAAGTGCCTCGACGTACACCCCGGGGTTCATGGCGATGAGCGCGCGGCGCGCCGCGGCCGCCTTGAGCTCGCCGAGGTCGCTCATGCGGTAGAGCGGCTGGCGGTGCAGGTTCGACTCCTCCACGCGGTCATGATCGACGACCAACAGCCGCCCGACGCCGGCGGCCGCGAGGTAGGGCAGCACCGCACAGCCGAGGCCGCCCGCGCCCACCACCAGTACGGTGGCGCTCCCGAGGCGCGCCTGACCCTGCATCGTCACCTCGGCAAGCACGCTCTGGCGCGCGTAGCGATCGCCCATCGGTGCTCCTTACGCCGCAGCGGCTGCCGCAAGCCACTGCCGCATGCGTGTCTCCGGGTGCACCGCGCGTACGATGTCGGTGACCACTGCGGCGACGTCCGCGCCGGCGGCAAATACTCCGGGCAGCCGCTCGAGCGTCAGTCCGCCGATCGCCACCAGGGGTACAGCGCCCACGCGTCGCTTCCACTCGCCGATGCGCTCGAGCCCCTGCGGCGCGAAGGCCATCACCTTGAGCAGCGTCGGATAGATGGGTCCGAGTGCCACGTAGTCGGGCTCGAGCGCGAGCGCGCACTCGAGCTCGC
>Ga0335080_10004123_pt1 | contig 14782 bp, 11 predicted proteins | sample Lox_Sample_34_FD_206720 | JGI IMG/M metagenome (GOLD analysis project Ga0335080, IMG submission 206720) | Soil microbial communities from Loxahatchee National Wildlife Refuge, Florida, United States - Lox_Sample_3.4 | ecosystem: Environmental > Terrestrial > Soil > Wetlands | place: USA... | reverse complement strand
GGCTCTCAGCTCAGAGGCGTTTGCCGAGGGTGAGCGACCGCTCGTCGCGCGCCAGCTCGCGGAAGCCGACGTGCCGGTAGAAACCTATGGCGCGCGGATTGCCGGCGCTGACCACCAGATGCACGCCGCTCGACCCTCCCTGCCGAAGGGCGTCGAGCAGCGTCTGCATCAATCGACCGCCGAGGCCCGTCCCCTGCTGCCGCGACAGCACGTCGATATGGAGATGCGACGGATAGGCCGCGAGAACCTCGCCGGCCATCCTCGGCGGATGGTGGATCAGGCCGGCGGCGCGCTGGTCCGGGCTCCGCCGGGCGGCGGGAACGTCGCCGGGATCGCGATAACGCCGGCGCAGGGCGGGCCACCATTCCCGCTCGAGCCGGTCTTCGAACGATGCCGTGTCGAGCACGCCGAGGGTGAACCCGCACACCCCCTCCTCATCGTCGGCGACAAAGGCCAGTTCCGCCGCATAGCGGCCGTAGGGTCCGGCATAGAGGTCGCCGAGAATCTCCTTCTCCTGATAGAGCGGCGATGCATCCGCACCATTGTCGCCGACCAGCAGGCAGATGCGGTAGATCGCCGGAAGGTCTTCCGGACGATAGCGGCGAATCACGACGGTCATGATGACCGCATCATATGGCCTGTCTACCTATTTGCGTTGTCTGCGATAACGGGATAGCGCCTACCACATGCCGCCGAGAGCCACGGTGATGGCCTCGCCGTTCACGCCCCCCGCAGATTCGCTGCACAGAAACGCGATCACCTGCGCGACCTCGCGTGGCTCCAACACCCGGTTCTGCGGGTAGAGCGCGGCCCGCTCGCGCCACACTTCATCGATGCTGATACCGCGCCGGTCGGCCTCCGTCTTCGCCGAGCGGTCGGCCATCGCGGTTCGCACCCAACCCGGCAGCACTGCGTTGGATGTCACGCCGAACGGCCCAGCGTCCTGGGCGACCGCACGCGCCAAGCCGATAACCCCATGCTTTGAAGCCGTGTATGCACTGCCGGAGCGCTCCGCCTTCTCGCCCGCAGTCGAGCTCGTGAATACGACCCGGCCGAAGCCGCGCTGGCACATGCCGCCCACCGTCAGCCGCGCGAGTTCGAACGGACCGTCGAGATTGATGCGCATCGTCTCGCGCCAGACCTCGGGATCCTGCTCCCACACGAGCCGCTCGTGCGCCGAGCCGATGCCGTGGTTGACGACGAGCACGTCGATCGGCCCCAGCCGTCGCTCGGTCTCGGCAACGGCCTTGGCGCAACCCGCCGCGGTGCCGAGGTCGGCCGTGACGTATTCCAGACCGACGGACGCCAGCTCCGTCGCGCTCCGGGCCACGATCATCACGTTTGCGCCCGCCGCGGCCAGCAGGAGCGCCGCCTCGCGCCCGATCCCCCGGCCGCCGCCCGTGACCAGCGCCACACGCCCATTCATCCTGCAGCCCCCCTATTTGCACTCGCGGAAACCGTTCCATACTAGGGTGCCGCCCACAATCGTCCAACGGACATGTCCGAGTTGACGATCCATGCCTAGCCTGCGTCGGACGACGCGCACTCGATGCAAGAGAGGAAGAATACTCGTCCTTCAGTCGCCGAAGTTGATGGCGCTGAGATCGAGGACGTCGGCTCCGGACTCGTCGTCCTTGCTGCGCTTGCCGGGGGCGAGCTCGGGGCCGAGGGGCGTCGGCTCGGAGAAGTCGAACACGGTCTCCTCGGTGCCGGCCTCCGGCTGGCCTTTGAGACGCGTCAACAGCTTCGCGACGGCCTGGTCGTTGGGATCGAGGCGGGCCGCCCGCTCCGCCGCCGGCAGCGCCTCTTCGTTGTGGCCGTGGCGCGCCAGCTCGAGGGCGAGGACGCGCCAAGCCGCCGCCGCCTTGATGTCGATCGAGGTCGCGCGGCGGAGCCAGCGGAGCGCGCCGGCGATGTCCGGGGTCTTCAGCAGCAGGACGCCATAGTTGAAGGCGGCGAGGAACTGGTTGGGATTGCGGTCAAGGCTGCGCTTGAAGGCTTCGCGGGCCTCGGCCTCCTTCCGCTGCTCGACCAGGACCCAGCCGAGAAGCGTCAGAATCGGTGCATCCTCCGGCGCCGCTTCGAGGGCGCGGCGAACCAGGCGCTCGGCTTCCGGGAACCGCCCGATGAGGCCGAGGCTTTCGCCCCAGCTCGCGATCGAGGCCGGCGGCAGGACGCCGGTCGCGTCCGCCTTCTCGAAGGCGGGCACCGCTTCGGCATGCTGTGCCAGATCGCGGAGGCCGAAGGCGAGGTTCTGCCAGGCCTCGGAATATCCGGGCAGCAGCGCGACCGAGCGGCGCGCCGCTTCCACCCCTTGCTCGGAATGCTCGACCGAGAGATAGGCGGCGGCGAGGTTGTTCCAGTAGAGCGCCTCGTTGGGGCGGGCGTCGACTGCGGCGCGGAGCAGCGCCTGCCCCTCTTCCGAGCGGCCGGTGCGGACGTAGATCATGCCGAGCTGGTGCTTCAATTCGGGATCGTCCGGATTGATGCGCTGGGCCTCCAGGAGCAGCGCCTCCGCCGCCTCGAATTTCTCCGCCTGGGCGAGCAGGATCGCCTCGTTCACCTTGGCGGTGGCCGCGTCGACATTCCTGGTCTTGCCGGTCCGGGTCTGCTTTGCCGCCGCCCGCCGTTCCTTGCGATTCATCATTCCGATCATGCGCGCCCAGTTGCCTCCGACGTGCTCAATGCTGGGTCTTTGCCTTGATGCGGTCAACATAATCCAGCGTGGTGCGGACCGCCTGCTCGTCGAGCTTGTCCGTCACCGTGACCCCGCTCAAGCCCGGGAACCAGGGATTGGCGGCGCCCTCGGCGCCCCACCACCAGTGATCCACCGGCCGCCGCAGCTTCACCACCGGGCGTCCCAGCGCCCCGGCCATCGCGCCGGCCAGATCCTCCACCGCGACCACCGCATCGCAGGCCTGGATCTGCGCCGCGTAGTCGCCGAGATCGCCGGCGAATTCGAGACGCCGGTCGTGGATCAGGTCGCGTCCGGTATCCTCCGCGAAGGCCGACAATTCCGCCTCGACGTTGCCGGTGCAGAGCGCGACGACGCCGTATTCGGGCCGGTCGAGCAGCGGCAGCCAGTCGGTCAGCCGCGACGAGCGGCGGTCGGTCTCGCGGCCGTTGCGCCAGGCAAGGCCGACCAGGAAGCGGCCGGGCAAGCTCGCCTGATATTCCGCCCGGAGCTCCGCCACGCGGGTCGCGTCGGCGTTGAGCGCAGGTGCTGCGCGCCGCGGAAACGCCTCGTCCGAGGGGCGGAACCGAGCCGCGAGGTCGCCGAGGGTGCTCAGGGTCTGGATCCGCCGTTCCTCGACGCCCTCCGGCGTCAGGCTGGCACGGGCCATCACCTCGACGGCCGGGAAGCTCGCCTTGAAGATCGACACCAGCGAAGCGTCGCATTCCATGGTGATGCGGCGACTTTCCTTCGCGACCTCCGGCAGCAGGCAGGCGAGCAGCAGCTGCTCCAGCGGATTGCGCTCGCCCAGCAGCAGCAGCCGCGCCTTCCGGAGGCTGCCCCCCGACCAGCGCGCCGGCTGCTTCTCGGGCTCCATACCGGCGAGATGCCGCGGCAACACGCCCGGCCGGACGCCGTAGCGCCAGCGGAAGTGATCCCAGCCGCTCTCCCATTGCCGGAGCCGGAGATCGATCTCGGCCAGGGCGGCGTGGGCGCTGGCGCTGGCCGGGTCCTCCTCCAGCACGCGCTGGTAGTTCTTGCGGGCGAGATCCCAGTGCGACTGCATCGCCTGCAGCCCGGCCAGCCAGAGACGGCTCTCGACGTTGCCGGGATTGCGCCGCAGCACGCGGGCGAAGAAGTCGGTCGCCTCGTCGCCGCGCTCGAGGTCGGCAAGAATGCGGCCGCAGGCGATCGACGCATCGTCGCTCTTCGGGAAGCGCCGCGTCGCGTCGCGGGCATGGGCGAGGCCGCCCTCGGGATCGCCCGCGCCCGACATGGCGACGGCGAGGTCGGCGTGGATCCTGGGATCGCCGGGCTCGAGCTCGGCCGCACGATGCAGGATCGCCTCGGCGTCCTCCGCCTTGCCGGCGGCGAGCGCGGAGCGGGCGATGGCGCGCATCGCCTCGGCCTTGTCCTCGCCGGCCGCGAGCAGCATCCGGCCGTAAGCCTCGGCATCGGAGGTGCGGTTTGCTTCCATCATGGTCGCGAGCGCGCGGCGCAGATAGGCGACCGAGGCCTGCTGCAGCGGCGCATCGTCGAGCGTTGCCACCCGCTTCGCCACGCGCTCGATCACCCCGTCCCAGCCGCCGTCCTCGTCCGGGCGGATCAGCTCGAGACTGTCGTACCAGACGGTGTCGGTGCGCTCGATCTGCCAGCGCCAGTCGGAGTTGAACGGCAGCATGGCCCAGCAGGGCTTGCCGAGGCCGCCGGCGAAATGGATCGTGCTGTTGTCGACCGAGATCACGAGATCCATGGCGGCGACCTGCGCCGCGAACGGATCCATGTCGCCCATCGGGTTGACTTCCTTGTCCCAATGGACGCGGTCGCCGATCTGGGTCTTCAGTTCCTCGAGGTCGCCGGCGATGTCGCCGTATTGCAGGCTGATGAAGGCGCAATCCTCGAGATCGAACAGCGGCTTCCAACGCGGCAGGTCGAGCGAGCGCATGGCGGCGCTGTCGCGATTGCCGCTGCGCCAGGAGATGCCGATCAGCCGCTTCCCGGGAAAGAGCTCCTGATAGCGCTGCCGGTAGCGCTGCATCAGGTCCGGATTGGCGACCAGGATGCCGCCCTTGCCGGGCAGATGCTCGATGTCGCCGCCGAGGAGATCCGGGAGATCGCCCGCCTCGGTCTTGGCGGCGATCGCTTCGAGCGGCGTATTGGGGGGCAGCTCGTTCTCGACGATGATCTGCATCGCCGGGAAGCTGCGCTGGAACAGGCCCTGCATGCGGGCCATGGTGCGGATGATCACGTCGCGCGCGACCGGCTTCAGCCCGGGCAGGCAGACCGCGAACATGACGTAGTCGCCGACGCCCTGCTCGCATTGCACGATCAGCTTGCCGCTGCGGATCGGCCTCCCGTCCCACTTGGGCACGCCCGGATCCCAGACCGGCTCGGCCCCATCGCGCACCCAGCGGGTGTGATGATACTTGTAGAAGGTCTCGAGATCGTTCAAACGGAAGGCGTTGAGGCAGTAGACCATCTGCAGGTTCGGCCGGTCCGGAACGATCCGCAGCACCTCTTCCAGGATGCGCTGGCCGCCGACGAAGTCGCCTTCCTGCATCAGGGTGACGGCGAGGAAGCGGTGCGCCTGGGGGTCCTCCGGATGGAGTGCGATGTATTCCCGCACCACGTCGCCCGCCCGATCGAGGCGGCGGAGCAGCATGAAGATCTCCGCCGCGTGGTGGGTGCGGGACCAGGATTCGGCGGTCATGCCGGTCAGCCGCGCGCGATGCGCGGCGGCCGCATCGGCATTGCCGAGCCGATCCTCAAGAACCTCCAGCTGGGCGACCGCGGTCGCGGCGTTGGTGTCGATCTCCAGCAGCAGCTCGAGGCAGGACTTGGCCTCGACCAGGTCGCCGTTGCGCATCAGCAGCGCCCAGGGGAGATAGTTCAGCGCACCCGGCTCCCGCTCGTCGATGTTGAGGAGGCGACGGGCGACGGATTCGACCCGGTCCGGCTTCCGGAGGATGACGGAGGCGCGCAGCAGCGAGCTCAGCAGCGGGAGGCGCGTCGGGATGCGCGCGAGGCCGCGCTCATAGACCTCCATCGCCGACATCAGGTGGCGGCACTGGAAGTAGATGTCGCCGATCGCCTGATAGGCGTCGACATAATCGGGGTCGGCGCCGACTGCCTGGCGCAGATAGCGCTCCGCCTTGGCACGGTCGTCGCGCTTCTGCGCGATAACGCCGAGATTGTAGAGGGCCTGGGCGTTCTTCGGATCGATCTCCAGGAGCTTGTTGAGCGTGACCTCGAGATCGTCGGTGCGCCCGGCCTTGTGGAGCAGGCTGGCCTCGTGGGCGAGCTGCATCTTGCGCTTGCGCTGGCCGGCCAGGGTGAGGTCGGGACTCTCCACGGGCTCGGCGATGGCCGGTGCCGGGGGTGGATCGAGCGGCGCTGGAGTGCTGGTCGTCTTGATCATTGAGGCTCGCCTGCTGTGGCCGGATGCATGAAGTCGGATTCCGGAGAGAATCCAATCTGCCATGCCATTTTCAGGCCGCAGGTTAGCCCCGCCGCGTTAACAGAAAATAAACGCTAACTCGATGAATCCAGCCACAAATCGAAAAATCGTCGCGGCACAAACTGCCCATCTTAATCTTCCTTAATCGGCAATTTTTACCATTGGCCGGCAGGATTTGCCGGGTCCTGGAGGTCCGAGGGGGTGGGACTCGGAGGGGTTGGGCCGCGCAAGGGCGCAGTTTGCCTAGCCTTTTGGAGTCTTTGGGCAATTGCTGCCGCTTGGCAGGGAAATTGCTTCCTAGCAGGACCGCCCGCATGTCCGCGGTCGGTGCGCCTGACAAAGGTCAAGCGCTCACATAGCCTCCAAAAGGGAGCACTCGACAATGGCTAACGAAGTCCAGCTTTCTGCCAGTATCCGCAGCAACCTCCTCCTGCTGCAGACCACGCAGACCTCTCTCGACCGTACCCAGACCCGCCTTTCGACCGGCAACAAGGTGAACTCGGCCCTCGACGGTCCGAACGCCTTCTTCTCGGCGAAGTCCCTGAACCAGCGGGCGAGCGACCTCACCAACCTGAAGGACGGCATCGGCCAGGCGATCAGCACGATCAACGGCGCCGACACCGGCATCACCAAGATTCAGGACCTGGTGTCCAACGCGCAGGCGCTGACGACCTCGGCGCTCAGCAACCTCGGCACCGACTCGGCGTCGGTGGCGACCCGCAACAGCCTGGCGACCCAGTACAACGCCATTCTCCGCCAGATCGACAGCCTGGCGAAGGATGCGGGGTATGCCGGTAAGAACCTGCTGATCGGCAGCGGCCTCACGCTCGGCGTCACCCAGAGCAGCCAGGCCTCGGTGAACTCCATCACCGGCATCAGCGGCGCGACCGTCACCAACGTCACGAAGGCCGATACCTACACGGTTGCCGTGAGCGGCGACGGTACGATCTCCGGCGACGCGGGCGATGTGGCCACGACGGAAGAGGACCGCGGCATCAGCAACCTGCAGGTCAACGGCTTCGCCTCGACCTCGCAGAACACCTTCTCCGACATCACTCTCAAATTGTCGGGCGGTACCGGCAAGAGCAAGACCTTCACGGTCACCGAAGGCGACGAGTCGTTCACTCAGACCTTCACCCAGGACGACTGGAACACCGCGAAGACCAACGGCACCGTTCTGAAGTTCTCGCACAGCTTCAAGAGCGGCACCAACGTCGGCTTCGACGTTGATTTCGACTCGATCGAGAACGTGCCCGACACCGCCGGTGTCGGTACGTCGACGATCCAGAAGAACATCAACCTCCAGGTCTCCGTGACCAACGCCGCCGGCGAGACCATCACCCGCGACGGCCTGCAGTCGGTCGGCAACGGCAAGGTCTCCGACGGTCAGAACGCGTTCTCGTTCGATACCGGAACGGCGCGCGTGACACTCGACGAGCGGCAGATCCTGCGAGCCTCCAGCTACACTGCCAGTGCCTCCACGGGCATCGGCACCGGCGCGGCCGTGATCGTCGGCACCCCGACGATTCAGACCACGTCGAAGGTGAGCGTCGATGAGACCTACAACCTGACCGCCACCGCGGCCGGCGTCAGCTTCAACTACGCGACCGGCAACTTCGACAGCTACGCGGTGACCCTGGACGGCGCCGGCTCCGCCGGTACGCCGACGACCGTCACGATCGGCGCATCGAGCGCCAACTCGGTGGTCTTCTCGGTGGTCGCGGGCCTCAACAGCTCCAGCTTCACGCTCAACCTGAACTACAACGAGCTGAAGTACATCACCACCGCCTCGGCGGCGAGCGTGAACGAAGTCTCGACCACGATCGCCATCCAGCCGGGCGCCACCGGCGTCCTGTCCACCCATCCGTTCGCGGTGGTCAGCACCTCCGGCTTCGCCAACAACCAGGTGACGGCGCTCAGCGTCGATGTCGCCACCTCGGCCGGCGGCAGCGCCGTCGTCCGTGTGACCGACGACTTCGGCGGCGTCTACAGCACCCACCTTACGGCCAGCGCTGGTGCGCAGAACATCAACGCGACGCTGACGGGTGGCATCAACAGCGGTGCGGTGTTGCATCTGTCGTTCTCCGACAGCGGTCTGTCGGCGGCGGCGAGCACCACCACTGCCACGAGCCATGCGGCGTACACGATCCAGGTGCGCGGCGCCTATACCGCCCCGCGCCAGGCTCTGTTCAACGTGCGCGGCTCGAACACCGGCTCGACCGGAACCCTGGACACCAAGCAGCTGGTCGATGCTTCCGATCAGAACAACCTCACGGTGGTTCTGAACGAGAAGAGCACCAGCATCGTCCAGGTGGTCAGCCAGAACGTCCAGACCAACGGACAGGGCTTGCAGCTCGATCTTGCCCAAAACGGCTGGAACGATCGTTCTGACATTCAGAACGCCATCGACCAGCTGAGCAAGGCGACGACGACCCTGCGAACGGCCTCGTCCAACCTGGGCACCAACTTGAACATCATCCAGACACGTCAGGACTTCACCAGCGAGTTCTCGAACGTGTTGACGGAGGGTGCCTCCAAGCTGACCCAGGCCGACCAGAACGAGGAAAGCGCGAACATGCTGACGCTGCAGACCAGACAGCAGCTCGGCACGATCGCCCTCAGCCTGGCCAACCAGGCGCAGCAGGCCATCCTGCGGTTGTTCTAACCGTCGGGGGTTGGGTAGACTTGGGCGGCGGGGCAACCCGCCGCCCAGGCTTCCCCGGCCGAAATCTGATGCATATTCAAAAGCATACTGATAATCGAGGGGGCCGGGCTCAAAGGGCTCGGATAGGGAGTTTGCGTTTTGCCCCTCAAATTCACGCTGAAACCCGGCGAGAAGGTCATCGTCAACGGCGCGGTCATCGGCCGTGGCGAGGAACCGGGCAGCTTTTACCTCTACAACAAGGTCAAGTTCCTCCGCGGCCGCGAGGTCATGAAGGAGGAGCAGGCGGATTCCTTAGAGAAGAAACTCTATTTAATCATTCAGCTGATATACCTCTTCCCGGAAAGCGCGGCGGAAAACGTCGTGAAGTTCGAGTCGATCTGGGAAGAGGTCTCGCGGCAGCGGCCGGGCGACCGGGAGAAGCTCGCGGAAGTGGCACGCCTCGTGCAGTCCGAGGACTATTACCGCGCGCTGAAACTGACCGCGAAGCTGTTCTGATCCGCGGCTCCCTGCTCGCGCCGGGGCCGCATCAACCGGCGGGAAGTCAGGAGCGACGGAGCGTATGATGATGAAACAAGGTGCCCGAGCCGGCTATGTCAGCCAGCCCGCCGCGGCGGATCCGCGCAGCACCGAAGCCTGGGCGCTCTCGGAGGTTTCGCGCCGCCTGGTGATCGCCGCCAAGACCGATGACGGCGGCAAGTCGTTGCGCGAGGCCCTGATCCTCACCCAGCGGCTCTGGACCATCTTCCAGACCTCGATCACCGAGCCCGAATGCCCGCTCCCGGTGGAGATCCGGAACAACGTGCTCGCCCTCTCGATCATGATGGACCGGCAGATTCTGCAGCGCCTCGGCGACCTCGACGGCAGCAAGCTGCAGCCGATCCTGGACATCAACCGCTGCGTGGCGGAGGGCTTGGCCCAGACACCCCAGGCCGCAGCCCCGGCTACGGCTCAGCCGGGCGGAATGCCGCAGGCCGCCGAAATGGCACAACCGGTGCAACAGATTCCGCAGCCGGCGGGGGCCGGCACGCCGCCCAACATCCGGGCAGTGGTCAACCTGTCGGCCTGACGGCCGATACCTAAGGGAGGGATCGGAGCATGTCGTCAGTAAGCGCTCTGTCGAGCGGTCTCACCTCCGGTACGGCCACCAGCGCCCTCAGCGGCAACAAGACGACCACGGCCGACACCAGTCTCACCAATGCGCTGTCGGGCACCAGCACCGGGAGCTCCAGCTCCAGCAGCCTGACCGGCTCCGACTCAGCCAACAACGCAATCGCCGATTCGACCAGCACGGCGCTGCAGCAGATCTCCGACCAGATCGCGGCGCTGGGCGCCCAGGCCTCGGGCGACGTCCAGGAATTCGACAAGACCACGCAGGACGTCCTCTACGACAACAACGCGACCGCCCGCTCGATCGGCCAGCTCCGGCTCAACACCAGCCGGCTGAACGTCATCAGCGCGCTCTCGCCGAAGGACACCGCCGACGTCTTCACCTTCACCGCCTCGACTCCGGGTACGACCAAGCTCAACCTGCTGGTGAACGATCCCACCGCCACCGACCCGACCAAGGATGCCAGCGGCAACGTCCGAATCCAGGTGTTCGCCCAGGGCAAGGGCCTGATCGCCGACAGCGATCCCAATGCAGGCGACGCCTACGCCAACTACCAGGCCTTGAAGAAGGGCACTTTCGACCTCGCTCGCGGCCAGTACTCGATCCGTATGTCGCGGGCGGACGGCATCGATCCGCAGAACAAGAATACCTACAACTACGCGATCCAGCTCAGCCAGGGCACCACGTACACCCAGGACTTCACCACCACCGAGCAGGCCTACACGCCGGGGACCGACGATCCGTTCGGCCTCGCCAACATTTCCAACAGCCCGGGGCAGATCCTGAGCGACGCCATGGCGGACGCCTACAGCTTCGTCTCGTCACTGCCGGCGATCGGTACCTCCGGCACCAGCAAGCTGCTCGGCTTCATCTACAGCACATCCGCCTGACGGCGGCGCCTATCCGGCCTTCGATCTCGAGGACAACTTCACCATGACTGCCCAGACCTACCAGCAACCGCTCCGCATCTTCATCGGCTACGACCATCGCCAGGCGATCTCGCACAACGTGCTGCAGTTCAGCATCTTCCGCCGCTGCTCGAAGCCGGTGGCGATCACGCCGCTGTTCCTCCCCAGCCTGCCGCTGACCCGGACTGGCCTGACGCCGTTCACCTACAGCCGCTTCCTGGTGCCCTGGCTCTGCGGCTATCAGGGCTGGGCGATGTTCCTCGATATCGACTACCTCTGCCGCGCCGACCTGGCCGAGCTCTTCGCCCTGACCGACGACCGCTACGCGGTGATGGTCTCGAAGAACCCGAAGAAATTCGAATGGGCCAGCATGATCCTGTTCAACAGCGGCCATCCCGCGAACCAGATCCTGACCCCGGAATACGTCCAGGACCCGAAGCAGTGCCGCGCGCCGCATACCATCGATTGGCTGCCGGAAGAGCTGGTCGGCGACCTGCCGCGGGAATGGAACCACCTGGTCGGCTATGATGCGCCGCGCAACGACGCCAAGCTGGTGCACTACACCCAGGGAATGCCGATCTTCGAGGAGACCGCCGGCAGCGAATACGCCGAGGAGTGGAAGAAGGAGCATGCCAAGGCCAACCAGACCATGGGCTGGCAGGACCTGATGGCGCGCTCGGTCCATTCCGCCAAGACGGCCGACGGCCGGATCGTGGCGAAGCTCCACCCCGACGCAGTGCGCTGAAGCCGCGGACCGGCTCAGCCGTCCGATCCGGTTCAATTGAATCCCAGACCGGGCCGCATCCGGCCCGGTCTCGCGCTTGGCCAAATTCCCGGCCGGCGCCTATACTGCATCCGAGCGGAGTTCGCGAACGCGCCGGCGGCCCGGAAATTGCTGACTAAGGGCAGTTGCTGAGGCGGGGGACCGCAACGGAGAGTGACTTGGTGCAAGACGTCGACACGGCAGGGCTCACCCAGACCACCGGGCCGGCCTGGGACTACTTCTCGTGGTTCTATGCGCGGAATCTCTGGAAGAACATGCACTACCGGGGGATCCGGACCCTGAAGTTCCCGCCCGACATGTGGAACTACCAGGAGATCATCACCGAGCGCGGCATCGATTGGGTGGTCGAGACCGGGACGCGGCACGGCGGCTCGGCGCTGTTCTTCGCCGACCTGCTCGCCAATCTCGGCCGCCCCGGCAAGGTCCTGACCATCGACCCCTATCCCGAGTGGCAGGTCGATCCGGCGAAGATCGCCAATCTGGTCGCGGTCGCCAAGGACAGCGGCGACCCGGCGGTCGCGGCCGAGGTCCATCGCATGATCCCGCAAGACCGTCGCGGCGTGTTCCTGATCCTCGATTCCGATCACAGCGCCGCCCATGTCCTGCGCGAGCTCAGAGCCCATGTGCCGCACTTGAAGAAGGGGGATTACGTCATCGTCGAGGACACGGTGGTGAACGGCCATCCGGTCCGTCCCGAGCACGGACCAGGACCCTGGGAAGGCGCGCGCGACTACATCCGGGAGAATCCGGGCAAGCTCATCGCCGACCCCAAGCGCGCCGGCAAGTTCGGCAGCACGGCCGCGGTCGACGGCTTCTTCATCGTGGCCTGAGCCCGGCCAATGCGCGTTGCATGGCTCAATGAAGCGCCGGTCATCAAGAACGCCGACGGCACGGTGACCGGCGGCCTCGCCAGCCTGCGCTATCGCTGCATCATCCCGCAGAACGAGCTGAAGGCGCTCGGCGTCGAATCCTTCCTGCTGGGGCGGATCGACAAGGCCAACGAGGCCGCCTTCGGCCAGGCGATGGACAAGGTCCGGCCGGACGTCGCCGTGATCGGCAAGGTGTTCGGCCAGCACGTGCTGAGCCTGGTCGCGATCCTGAAGCAGCGCGGCATCCGCGTCGTCGCCGACTTCTGCGACAACCATCTCGCCAAGCCCGATGTCGGCCAGGTGCACCGCGGCCTGATCGCCGCGGCCGATGCCGTGGTCGCGGCGACGCCGATGATGGCCGAGGCGATCGCCGCGGCGACCGGCGCCGCATCGACGCTGATTCCCGATCCCTATGAGGGACCGCGCGGCGAGCCGCGCTTCGCGCCCGAGCCGGGTGCGCCGCTGAAGCTGCTCTGGTTCGGCGGCCGCACCAATATCGACACGATCGCGCCATGCCTGCCGTCGCTCGCGAAGTTGAGTGCGGCGCATCCGCTGACCCTTCACCTCATCACCGAGGCCGGACCGGCGATCGACCAGCTGATCGCCGGCCAGAAGGAGAAGTACCCGGCGCTGGCCGGCATCACCTTCGAGCCCTGGTCGCCGGAGGCGCAGTGGCGCGCGATCGCCGCCTGCGACGCGGTGATCATTCCCAGCCTCGACAACGAGACGAAGAACGTCAAAGGGCCGAACCGCCTGATCGAGGCGATCCGTGGCGGCCGTCCGGTGGTCGCCTATCCGCTGCCTTCCTATCGCGCCTTCGAGGAGGTCTGCTGGCTCGACGCCGATATCGGTGTCGGGCTCGCGCGGATGCTGGCCGAGCCGGAGCGGATCGTGCCGAAGATCGAGGCCGGCCAGGCCCTGGTCGAGCAATTGCACGGACAGCGCGCAATCGCCGGGCGCTGGCTCGCGCTTTTCGAGGCGACGGCCGGGACGCAGCCGGTCAACGGCGCCGAGACTCCCGCCGCCGCGGCGAAAGCCGGCGCCGAGACGATCCGGCTCAACCTCGGCTGCGGCGACAAGATCCTTCCCGGCTACGTCAACATCGACCTCGTGGACGAACGCGCCGGCCACAAGCCGGACATCATCTGCGACGTCCGCAAGCTGACCCTCCCCGACGCCTATGCCGACGAGGCCATGGCGATCCATGTGGTCGAGCATTTCTGGCGCTGGGAAGTGGTCGATATCCTGAAGGAATGGCACCGGGTGCTGAAGCCCGGCGGCAAGATCATCCTGGAATGCCCGAACCTGCTCAGCGCCTGCGCCGAGGTGATGAAGAACCCGGAGGGCGCATCGGGGCCGGGCCGCGAGGGCCAGCGCACCATGTGGGTGCTCTACGGCGACCCCGCCTGGAAGGATCCGCTGATGTGCCATCGCTGGGCCTATACGCCGCAGAGCCTGGGCGCGGTGATGCGCGAGGCCGGCTTCGCCGACATCCGCCAGGAGCCGGCGCAATTCAAGCTCCGCGAGCCGCGCGACATGCGCGTGACCGGCATGAAGCGCTGACCGGGACGACGCAACGCCGATGAAGATCCTGCTCACCGGCGTCGCCTCGTTCACCGGCTTCTGGATCGCGCGATCGCTGGTCGCGCAGGGCCATCGCATCGTCGCGCCGCTCGATCGCGGCCGCGCCGATTACGACGGGCTCGAACGCCAGCGCCTGGAGCGGCTGAGCCCGCGGTTGCAAACCGTCGATCACTGCCGGTTCGGCAGCCCGGGTTTCCTTGGCCTGCTCGCGGACGGGGAGTTCGATCTCCTCTGCCAGCACGCCGCGCACGATGCCCTTGACGGCGACGTGAAGGCGTCCTTCCGCGCGGATACGCTCAATCTCGGTGAGGTCCTGGAGCGCGGCCGGCGCAAGCCCGGCTTCGCCGTGATCCTCACCGGTACGGTCGCCGAGCAGAATGAGGGCCGGGGCACGCATCCGCGGGTAGCACTCTCGCCTGCAGCGCAGGCCCGAGGCATGACCGCGGACGCCTTCCGCTTCTGGTGCCGCAATCTCGGCGTCAAGCTGGCGAGGTTCGTGGTGCCGGAGCCGTTCGGTCCCTATGAGGATGCGAACCTCTGCGACCGCCTGGTCAGCGCCTGGGCGGAGGGAGCGAGCGCCGCGATCGCGGCCGCGGCCGATACCCGGGACTACATCCATGTCTCGCTGCTGGCGGCGGCCTATGCCGATCTTGTCGCGCGCCTGGAGAAGCTCCCCGCCTGGTCGCGCCTCGGCCCCAGCCTCTATGCCGAGACCGAAGGTGCGTTCGCACAG
>Ga0335080_10004122_pt1 | contig 14784 bp, 13 predicted proteins | sample Lox_Sample_34_FD_206720 | JGI IMG/M metagenome (GOLD analysis project Ga0335080, IMG submission 206720) | Soil microbial communities from Loxahatchee National Wildlife Refuge, Florida, United States - Lox_Sample_3.4 | ecosystem: Environmental > Terrestrial > Soil > Wetlands | place: USA... | reverse complement strand
CGTCCGGTCCAGCCCCGGATTCCCATTCTGGTGCTTACCGGCCGGACGCAACTGGAAGATCGGGTGTTGTCCCTTGAAAGCGGCGCGGACGACTGCCTTCTGAAGCCGTTCTCGTTCGTAGAGTTCTTGGCGAGAGTACGCTGTTTGATGCGCCGCAATCAGGCCTTGTCTAGCGGCCGCTTGCAAGTTGGTGATCTGGTGCTGGACGGACGTGAGTTCCGGGTCGAGCGCGGAAACAGAAGCATTGATCTCTCAGGCAAGGAGTTCGCCTTGCTTGAGTACTTGATGCAAAACGCCCATCAGGCCGTAAGCAGAGCCATGATCATGGAGAATGTTTGGAAGATACCGCATGATCCCTCTACGAACTTGGTAGATGTATACGTCAAGTACGTCCGCGATAAAGTGGACACGCCCGAGTTTCCCGCAAAACTGATTCGTACCGTCCGCGGCGTCGGTTACGTGCTGTCGGAAAGTTGAGAGCACACCAATGCCAGGGACCGTCGCAATCGACCAGGACTTTCTGCGCTCCGTCACCCAGGGGCTCCACAAGCTAGCCCAGCCCCTGACGCTCATTAATGGCTACATCGAGCTGAGCATCGATCGCGAGAGCAGTGATGCCTCTCACGAACTCATGGAGAAACTGTTGCAGCAATCGCACAGAGCCTCCAGCATCGCCCAATTTGTTGCTCAACTCGCCCGCTACCAGATTCCATCAGAGGACGTAAAGGACGTTTTGGTGAGCGAAGTATTAAAGGGCGCGATTGGGGATATCTCCAGAATCCTGGACGACGCTCAAGTCACATTGAAGTTCCGCAATTCCGGGACTGAACGGCCCGTGAGAATTTCTCCGCTCCGGCTCCGAGAGGTCCTTTTCCAACTCATCGACACGATTCGGACGGCCTCGTTCTCCGGGGACGAGATTCGCTTGGATCTGGTTGCTGAGAGTGACCGCTTGACGCTCCTGATCTTCCGTGAATGCGGATTCTCGCGCAAGTCGCCGGATAGTGAATTTGATGATTACTCCCCGAGTAAGCGCGCTCTTGCTCTATCGAGGTCTTTGCTTGTCGGGGCTGGTGGAAGCTTTGCCGGAACCCTCGAACCATTGTTCATTCGTGCCGAGTTTCCCATGAAGTAATGGGGAAGGTATCGACAGATATCTAACATTACATTTTTCCAATGGTTAGTGATAGGAGCAACCATAGTATGGCGACCGCAACTGCAGCAGCCGTTTCGAATTCCCTTGGCGCAGCTTACACCGGCAGTTCTCTCGGAGTGTTGATCGTGAGTCCAGACGAAAGTATACGTAGGAGCTTCGTCTCTCGCGCGCGGTCGGAGCGTTGGCGATTGGTCGAGGCCACCGCTGGTGCCCACGCTCTGGCGGAGCTTGAACTTGGCGACTTTTCGCTAATGTTGCTTGACTCGAAGCTTCCCGACCTGGATGCAGCCGAACTGCAGGAATTTGTACGTGCTCAGTTTCCTCGTTTGCAGGTCGTGATGTTGAATCAGCAAACTATGGTGCCGCATCAATCGGTAACCACGTCCGATACGTTGCTTTCTGGTACCCCGAGCCATCTCTGGTCTGGGAAAACGTTGTTGCCAGCTTGCAAAGATGATCTTCAGGGAATGGCAGCCTTACCCGGAATGGTGGGCGCCTCGCGGGTGATGCAGCGCGTCTATCGGATGACGCAATTGGTTGCCCGTCGGGATGCAACGGTTCTGATTTCAGGTCAGAGTGGTACTGGGAAAGATCTGGTGGCGCAGGCCCTGCACATGCTCAGTCCGCGCCACGCGAATCCATTCGTCGTTATCAATTGCGCTGCCATCCCCGAACCGTTGCTGGAAGCCGAGCTGTTTGGTTACACCAAGGGAGCTTTCACGGGTGCGGTGCAGTCTCGCATCGGGCGCATTCACGCCGCTCAGGGTGGAACGCTCTTTCTCGATGAAATCGGCGAATTGCCTCTCGGGCTGCAATCGAAGCTGCTGCGCTTCCTGGAACAAGGGGAAGTGCAACGCCTCGGCAGTTCCGACAGCTTTCGAGTCGATGTTCGCGTGGTTGCAGCTACGAATGTGAACCTCCCGCGGCTCGTTAAAGAGCAGCAATTCCGCGAAGATTTGTTTTACCGCCTTAACGTGTTTCCGATCGAACTGCCACTTCTCAAAGAGAGGCTCGAGGATCTTCAAGCAATTGCCAAAGGGTTTCTGAGCAAATTCGGCTCGCAGCGATATACGCTCAGTTCGGAGGCCCTGTTTCTGCTGATGCAGCACGATTGGCCGGGCAATGTTCGCGAGCTGCGCAATGTCATCGAGCGCGCGACCATTCTCGCTCAGGACGAGTGCGTGATTCTCGCCGAACACATCGTTCTATAGTTACGTCCGTGAGTGTACCTCTTCGATTTGTTAGTTTTTGGCAGGGACCGTGCACACTCATAGGCAGATGTTGCCTAGTTCTCATCCCGCTCCAATGATCGCGCCTGACGCCGGAACCTCCGCCGCCACGCTGGCCGAAGCGTTCGACGCCTTCATCACAACGGCTGCACGCATGGAAACCTCCTACGGTCAGCTTCAGACTGAGGTGGCACGATTGCGCTCCGAGTTGCAGGAACGCAATGCCGCATTGAGCGCGAGTCTGGAAGAGAACAGCCAGATCCGGATGGCGCTTCAGCAAATTCTCGAGGCGTTGCCCTGTGGCGTCATCGTCGTCGACATCAATCGGTCGATTGTTCTCATCAATCCGGAAGCGCAACGCTTGATCGCCGTTCCTGGCAAGCCGATCCTTCAGCTGGCTGATTTACCGAACGGCGTGCAATCCAAGCTGGAATCGGCCATAGCTCACCAGGACGAGCATGAATTGCTTCTCGAGGGTGAACAGCGGTGGCTCTCAGTACGAAAAACGAGACTCAATTTCGCGAGCGATCGGCAGAGAGCGCATTCATCAGAGCGTACCATCCTGATTCTGCGAGACATCACTGCCCGGAAAAAAGCCGAAGAACAACGCGAGCGCTCCCGCGACATGGTCGCCCTGGGAGAGATGGCCGCTGTGCTCGCTCATGAGATTCGCAATCCGCTTAGCAGCCTGGAATTGTGGACCGGGTTGCTGGCGAAGCAGCCTTCACAATGCGAAGAGACCAAATACGTCATCGAGAATCTTCAAGCCGGGGTCCGGTCGATTTCCGCGACTGTGAACAACGTGCTGCAATTTCATAATTCGGGCGTCCTTAATTGGGCGCCCGTACCCCTGGCAACGGTCCTGCAAAATAGCGTCTCATTTATTCGTCCCCTTGCCGATCAGGCAGGTATCCGGTTGACCCTCAATGTTTCTCTCGGGAAAACCGCGATCTTTGGAGATTCGACTGCCCTCCAGCAGGTGATCCTCAACCTTGCGATCAATGCCTTCCGCCACACACCACGGGGAGGGACGTTCGCGATTCATACCCAATTGAAATCGTATGGGCAACACGTCTTGCTGTCCTTTGCAGATACAGGGGAGGGAATTGCGGGGCCAGACATGCCGAACCTCTTTGAGCCTAAGCTGGGCAAGAAGACGAACGGACCTGGTCTCGGTCTGGTGATCTGCCGGCGCATTGTGGAGCAGCATCGAGGAGCGATCCGGGTTGAGAGCGAGCGGGGTAAAGGCACGACCTTTTTTGTGGAGCTTCCAGTTCTATGATTCAACAGGCCAAATCCGTATTGGTGGTGGACGATGAGCCGGGCATTCGCATGGCGTTAAAAGCGAACTTCGAGCGCGCAGGTTGGCGCGTCGAAACTGCTACCGGAGCTGTGGACGCTACAGAGAAGTTCAAACGGTCGCGTTTCCCTTTGGTAGTCACCGACATCCGAATGCCGGATGGAGACGGACTGCATCTCATGCGGACTGTCAAAGCCACGGATGCGTCCACTGCCGTCGTGCTGGTCACGGCGTTCGCGACTGTGTCGCAAGCCGTGCAGGCCATGCAGAACGGAGCTTGTGACTACCTGACCAAGCCGTTCACTTTTGATCAGCTACAGCTGGTGATTGATCGGGTGATGGCCCAGACGCAATCCTCCGCGGTTTTGAGGGGTACGCAGATCGTTGGAACATCGCCGGCGCTGGCCAAGTCGCTGGATCGCGCTCGTGTCGCCGCTCAGGCTGACGCCGACGTGTTGATCGAGGCGGAAAGCGGCACCGGGAAAGAATTACTCGCCCGCTTCATTCACGAAAGCAGTAGCCGCCGTGACAAGCCATTAGTCGCCATCAACTGCGCCGCCGTGCCCGACCAATTACTCGAGAGCGAACTGTTTGGCCATGTGCGTGGTGCATTCACGGGAGCAACTCTCGCCAAGGTGGGCAAATTTGAGCTTGCCGACGGCGGCACGCTGCTTCTCGATGAAATCGGCGAAATGGCTCTCGACCTTCAGCCCAAACTGCTCCGTGTTTTGCAGGAGCGCGAAGTCGAACGGCTGGGAGATACCCGCACAATCCCGGTCGACGTTCGTATCGTCGCTACTACCAATGTTTCGCTGCAAAACATGGTTGAGCAAGGGCGGTTTCGTGCTGACCTCTTCTATCGTCTCAACGTGATCCCATTGACGCTTCCCCCGCTCCGCCAACGCGGACAAGATATCGTTCTGCTTGCGCAGCATTTCGCCCAGAAATTCGCGAAGCAGGCGGGACGTCCGGCCGCGACTCTCGATCCGGAATTCCTGGCGGGCATGGAGCGCTATTCTTGGCCGGGAAACGCTCGCGAACTTTCCAATTTCATGCGGCGCGTCGTCGCGATCAGCAACGGCCATCGCATTGGTCCCGAATACATCGGACCTGAGTTTCTCAACCCCGTTGGCGTCCGAAGCGTTGCTTCTCCAGTTGCGTTCCAGGCCGGCACTTCCATGAGGGAACTGGAACGGCAACTGCTGGAAACAACGCTCCAGCTCACGGGGGGCAATCGCACCCGCGCCGCGGAAATGCTCGGAGTGAGCCTAAGGACGATTCGCAACAAGATCCGCGAGTTCGGGCTCCCTCCCCGGAGGCTTGCCTGATGGTTTCGACGCAGATGATCCAGTTGTTGGAACGTTTTCTCGATGTAACGACCGACCGTCAGAAGCTCGTTACCACCAATATGGCCAACATCGATACACCCGGTTACCGGACCGAGGACATCAATTTTCGCGCCGAGTTGGACCGGGCAGCGGGAGGCGACGAGGGTCCGGCTCTGGGTACGATCGCTCATCGGGTTCCAGGGCTTCTGCAGCGTCCCGATGGCAACGACGTTAGTCTCGATCGGGAGAGCATGTTGTTAGCCGAGACCCAGATGCAATTTCGAATTGGGATCCAGTTCTTGCGCACAGAATTCCACCGCCTATTGCACGCCATTAACGAAGGGAAAGACTCATGAGCATTTTCTCAATGTTGGAAATCAGTGGCTCCGCCATGGCAGCCCAGCGCCAAAGGGCAGAAGTTGTTGCTGCAAATATGGCGAATGCCGACACGACCCGCAGTTCCGATGGCGGGCCTTACCGACGTAAGGAAGTCGTCTTCGCTAGCACGGGCAATTCGCCGTTTCGCCTGTTACTTGCGGGAATCAAGCGGCTCGCTGGACATGCAGAGGTTGCCGTCCGCGTGTCACGCATCGTGAATGATCCGGCGCCGCCGGTCATGCGGTATGAACCAGGTCATCCCGACGCCGATAAAAACGGTTACGTTGCCTATCCCAACATCAATCCGATTGCTGAGATGGTGGATTTGATGGGTGCGGTCCGCTCCTATCAGCTGAATGCCTCGGCTGTGAGTGCGGCCAAGCAGATGATCCAGGGATCGATGGACATCCTCAAGTAGAGAGCGACTGACCCCATGAACCACTTCATCACTAATATCCCTGTATTCCCCAGCGGTCAGTTGCCGGTCTCGCCTGGCGCTTCGGGTCCGGATGCAGCGAATGGCGGTTTCAAAGATACCCTCAAAGACGCCATCAACCAGGTCGAAGATATGCACTCCAGCGCCGAGCAGCAGATGACCGATCTGCTGAAAGGCGATCGCGGTGACGTTCAGAATGTGATGATTGCCGTTGAGAAAGCCGACATCGCTTTTCAACTCATGATGCAAGTGCGGAACAAGATCGTAAATGCATATCAGGAAATCTCTCGCATGCAATTTTAGGCAACGACTTACTTAGGCCATGGACAGCTTCAAACAAATTCTAGCTGAGGCTCGCAACATCATTGCCGCGCTGAAGACCAAGGAAATACTGGTCCTCATGGGAGGTGCCGCCTTCATCATGGGCATCGTGATCATGTTTGTACATCTGATTGCGACTCCAGATTACAAGCCCCTGATGACCGGTATGGAACCGGCCGATGCACAGTCGCTCGCCTCCCGCCTGGCGGCAAAGAATATCCCGTACCAGATCAGCCAGGATGGCAAGACCGTCAGCGTGCCCAGCGATAAGATCAATTCGAGCCGTCTTGAAGTCGCCAGCGAGGGCATGCCACGCAGCGGACGCATGGGGTTTGAGATCTTCGACAAGCTGAATTGGGGGCAGACCGAGTTCGATGAGAAGGTCAATTATCAGAGAGCGCTCGAAGGCGAACTGGAGAAGACCATCGCTACGCTGCGTGATGTCGAGAGCGCACGTGTTCACCTGGTGATGCCAACCGATTCTGTCTTCGTGGACCGCGAACGCGACGCCAAGGCTTCGGTGATCCTGAAGCTGAGGTCGGGGCAGTTGTCCGACGACACTCACCGTGCCATCGCAAGCCTGGTTTCTGGTGCAGTTGATAAGCTAACCCCGCAGAATGTAACTGTCATTGATGCCGATACGAATCAGCCATTGGTGTCTCACCACGGAAACTCCGCAGCCGATGCAGAACTGGAAACTCAGCTTTCTCAAAGGCTCGTTAGCACACTCGAGCCCGTTGTCGGTGCGCAACGGGTCCGAGCCAGTGTCAACGTCGAATACGACCCAAGCACTAGTGAAGAAAACCGAGAAACCTACGATCCCAAGAGCGCTGTCGCCATTGCGATGCAGCGCTCCGAGGAGCAAGTCGGTGCGCGCGGAGCGATCGGGGGCATACCCGGCACCGCCAGCAATGTGCCCGCAGGTGCAGCCGCAAATGACAAAAGCGCAGCAAACCAGAATGGGCTGGCAAAAGCAACGGAAGAAGAGGGTGATGACACCGTGTCCGTTTCTAAAACAGAAAACGGCACCTATGCCGTCGACAAGCTGACCCGGCATACACTTCAGCCGGCAGGCCGCATTCGACGCATATCCGCCGCGCTCCTGGTCGATGATGCTGTCGAGGTTCAACAAGTAAGTGGAAAAAGCAGCGAAAATCGCCGCAAGCGTACTCCCGAAGAGCTGAAACAGATCGAAGCCCTGGCCTCGGCCGCAATCGGCCTTGATAAAGAGCGGGGCGATACGTTGGCTGTGCAGAATCTGTCATTCCAGCAATTGCCAGAACAGGCTCCGCCGCCACCCAGCAAGTTCGAAAAAGTTCGCGTTGTTCTGAATGATTGGTCCTCTCTGACCCGCTACGCGGGTATTGTCCTGCTGTTCCTGGTCGTCTATGTCTTCCTTATTCGGCCGATCAAACGGCAAGCGTTCGAGGCATTCAAGCAGTTGCCGGCTCGTACCGCCGCCATGGCAAAAGCGGGTAACGATGCCCAGCAGTTGGGGGAACTGACCCCGGAGATCCTGTCCCTCACGGACGCTCAACGCAGAATCCTGGGGCTTCAAAAACAGGTTGCCGATCGTGCCAAAAATGAACCAGCGGTAACGGGCCGCGTGCTGCAGGCCTGGCTGCGAGAGGAGTCGCAATGAGCGCGGCGCGTGCAGAAACTTCACTCACCGGAGTACGAAAGGCCGCTATCCTTGTAACCGTGCTTGGAGATGAGGCCGCTGCCGTAATTTTGCGGCAGCTTTCACAAGCGGAGGTTCAGAGAATCACCGCCGAGGTGGCCTCACTCGATATCGTCCCAGCGGACGTCGCGCAGCAAGTGCTCGATGAATACGAGCGCCAGGCAGCCTCACGCCGTTTCCAGATCGACGGTGGGAGCGAATACGCAGCGCGCATGCTTCATAAAGCCTTCGGTGAAGAACAAGCTACCGATCTTGTACAAAAGATTGCGCAGGAGCGCAAGAAGACAGCGGGCAAGTTCGGGTGGCTGAGCAACACCGATCCGCAGCAACTGTCGGCATTTCTGGAGACGGAGAGTCCGCAGACTGGAGCGGTCATCCTGGCGCATCTAGATCCAAAGCACGCATCCTCGGTTCTGGCAAAGTTCCCGGGAGAATTGCGCACCGAAATTGTGAGGCGAATGGCCCGGCTGCGTAACTATTCGCCCGAGGTGGCCGAAACGATTAGCAACGTTCTGAACCAGAAGCTGAAGCCGTCTGGCCCGGCCGAGAAGAAGCCACGCAAAAGTCCGGCATCTGTCTTGCCCGAGCTTTTGAATCACCTAGAGCCGACCACTTCGAAGGAGGTTCTCGACAGTCTGGAAAAAGAGAACGCTGCTCTGGCGAACAATCTTCGGAATCTGATGTTCACGTTTGAAGACTTGGTAGGAGTTCCAGAAACCGCCTTGCGTGAATGGGTGGCCGCCATTGACAAGAAGGTCTTGGCTCTGGCGCTCAAAGGCGCGAGTCAATCAGTCAGAGATCACATCTTCAAGTCCATGTCCTCGCGCGCGGTCGAAATGCTGAAAGAAGACATGGATGTCATCGGCCGCGTGCGCGCAAAAGAAGTTACGGAGGCGCAGCAATCTGCTCTGGCCACCGCCCGGCAGTTGGAAGCGGAAGGAAAAATCGTGCTGAAAGCTGAGGCTGAAGATGAGTTCGTCGCCTAGACCGGCCTTGACACGGGAATCTTCGATCGAAATATTTGAGTACCCGGCCTTCGGGACGCATAAGGGAAACACATCCGCTCCGCCAAATGGTGATGCCAGAGAACATGGGGGAGATGTGGACTTGCCCCGGCTGCTAGCTGAAGCAAAAGCGCAAGGGATGCAGGAGGGACTGCAGCAAGCTCAGCGGAAAGCTGCCGACGAAGGACAGAGGTACGAGCGAATCGCCGAGGCGATCCGCAACTTCCAGGAGCGGTCCTCCGGCTACTACAGCCGCGTCGAAGTGGAACTAGTGCACCTTGCCCTCGCCATTGCCGGCAAGATCCTTCATCGCGAAGCTCAGGTAGACCGCATGCTCATGGCTGGACTGGCCAAGGTGGCGATCCAGAAATTGCAACAGGGCACCAGAGTGATCGTGCGTGTAAATCCACAAGGAGTACAGGATTGGAAAGAATATCTGAAGAGTAATCTTTCCGGCTGGATGAACGTTGAGGTCGAAAGCGACAACACGCTGGCACTACAGAACTGCATCCTCGACACAGAACTGGGAGTAACGGAACTCGGAATCGAAGCCCAGATCAAGGAAGTTGAGCGCGGATTCTTCGACTTGCTGGCGCAAAGGCCGGCCTCTAAATGACAGAAGGTCATCTCGACGCTTACTCGCGTTGGCTCCGCACTTCTTCCACCCTCCAATGGAAAGGGCGTGTCACACACGTTGTCGGAAATCTCGTCGAGTCCGCAGGGCCATTTTGTTCAGTGGGTGAGTCCTGTGAAATTGAAGATTCCAGCGGTAATCTCTTCCCCGGGGAGGTAGTCGGCTTCCGCGGCTCCACTGTTCTATCGATGCCGCTCGGCAAGCCCCAGGGTATCCGGTTCGGAGATCGCATTATCACTCGCGGTACATATCCTTCACTGCGGGTCGGTCCGGAACTGTTGGGGAGAGTGATCGACTCTCGGGGGAATCCTCTCGATTCCCTTGGGGAATATCGTGCCACGCGGTCAGTACCCATTGACGGCAGTGTTCCGCTGCCCTTGAGTCGCAAACCCATCACCGAAGCCATTGGATCCGGCATCCGCGCAATCGACGGGTTTTTATCTTGTGGGCGTGGGCAACGCGTTGGCATCTTCGGCGGCAGCGGCGTCGGAAAAACCACCCTCGTGGGCATGATGACCAGGGCCACTACCGAAGACGTGATCGTGCTGGCCCTTGTCGGCGAGCGCGGCCGTGAAGTCTCCGATTTTCTGAAAGCTCTCGGCGATGAAGGAAGACATCGCTCGGTCGTCGTGGTGTCAACTTCAGATCAATCGCCCTTGATGCGAATTCGCGCCGCCTTAGCCGCCACAGCGGTTGCAGAATACTTCAGCGGAATCGGCAAGCATGTGCTGCTCATTCTCGATTCGCTCACCCGCCTCGCAATGGCGCAGCGTGAGATCGGTCTGGCGGCGGGCGAGCCCCCAACGGCGAAGGGCTATACCCCCTCGGTTCTGAGCACATTGGCACGTCTCATCGAGCGCGCCGGAAACTTCTCGAACGGCAGCATCACTGCGTTCTACACCGTCTTGATGGAGGGTGACGATCAGCAGGATCCCCTGGTGGATACCGCCCGGTCAATTTTGGATGGACACGTCGTACTCGACCGTAATCTCGCTTTGCGCAATCACTTTCCAGCGATCTCGGTTCTCGACAGTTTGAGCCGCTTGATGCCAAATATATGTTCGGGGGCTCAGATGGAAAAGGCTGGAACGATACGCTCCATGCTTGCCGCTTACGCAAAAGCTGAAGATCTCATCCGCATCGGTGCCTACAAACCGGGATCCGACCCGCTTCTGGACAAGGCCATTGCCACCCTACCCGCCGTCAATGCTTTTCTTCAACAAAGTCCGGCCGATCTGCCGAGGGTATCCGATACCATCGAACGGCTTCTAGGTCTGCCAAGCTGATATGTCATTCCGCTTCAGCCTTGAGAGTGTATTGGACTTCCGCAAGTCGGTTGAACAGTCGGAGGAAACTGAACTGCTTCGTATTGTTCAGAATATCAACACCGTCCGGGGCGAGTTGCAGCAATTGGATGCAAGCAAGCAGACTGTGCGGGAGTATCGTAATAGCGAGTTGGCCGCGAGACTTCCTGCTGCTCATCTGCGAGCTTGGGATGAGCACGAAAAACATCTGATCAGTGTCTCCAGCGCCCTTTCGCTGCGCCTCCAGAGTCTGGAAATCAGGCGGCAGAAACAGTTGCTCATACTTCGAGACGCGCGGCGTAACCGAGAACTTCTTAGCAAGGTTCGGGAGCAAAGACTCAAGGCCTACCAGCGGGAAGAGTCGCGAAGGGAACAGAACGCTATCGACGACCTGTTCCTCCTTCAGTTGATGTTTTCCAGGAAATAGGGACTGGATGAGATCGGCCTTAGGCGCTTTCGTCGTGTAACTCTACTTTTCGTTTCATGCGCGATAGTAGTTCGTACATCGTTGTGCGCCCAATGCCCAGAACTTCCGCTGCCCGCGCCTTGTTCCCACCTACCCCTTGCAGAACACGTAAGACATGGCGCCGCTCCACTTCTTCAAGCGGAAGCAGCGACTGATCTTCTTCTCCTGGCAACTCCTTCTGAAACTGCTCTGGTAAGTCCGTGACATCGATCAGAGTACTAGTGGCCATCATGCACGCATTTCCAATGACGTTTTCGAGTTCACGTACATTTCCAGGCCAGGAGTAGGCACTCAAACGCAATTGGGCCCGTCTCGTAAGGCCTGTGATCGACTTGGAGTATTCCGCCGCGGCCTTACATACGAAATGACGCATGAGCAGCGGAAGGTCTTCGCGCCTCGATGCGAGGCGAGGGACGCGTAGTTCCATGACTGCAAGACGGTAATAGAGGTCTTCGCGGAATTGGCCAGCTCGCACCATCGCCGGGAGGTTGCGGTGCGTCGCGGCCACGACTCGCACATCCACTATTACCGGGATGACGGTCCCTAAGCGTTGGATTTCGCGGTTCTGTAGAACCCGTAAGAGCTTGGCCTGGGTGGCGAGTGAAAGCTCGCCCACCTCATCGAGAAAAATCGTTCCTCCGTCAGCATGCTCGAACAAGCCTGCCTTGTCCTGGACGGCTCCGGTAAAAGCCCCCCGCACGTGCCCGAAGAGTTCGCTTTCCGCCAAAGTATCCACGAGAGCCGAACAATTGCAGATGACGAACTTTCCACGATTACCGGGACTGCGCTTGTGTAACGCGTGCGCAATGAGTTCCTTGCCCGTGCCAGTTTGCCCGGTGACCAGCACGGTTCGGAAATGGGGAGCAATCCTGCGGATGTTAGCAAAGGTTCCCAACATCAGCGGGCTCCGGCCTATGATTCCCTCAAAGCAATAGGCGCCTAGAAGCTCTTCTTCCAGCCTCAAGGTCCTTTTCCGCCGCTCCGCCTGTACCAGGAGTTCAAGGACCCGGCTGCGCAGCCGCTGTCGATCGATCGGAACCGCAATGCAATCTGCCGCGCCTCTGTTGATTGCGTCGGAGGCCGATTCCGGGGTGTAGTTTTCCGAAAACAAGATGACGTCAACGCCAGGGTCCAGGCTGAGTATGCACCGCAGCATTTGCAGACCTTCGGTCTCGGAGATATGCGGAGGTGCCAGCACAATCTGGGGGCGCAGTTGCCTCAAGGTGGCGAGCCCGTCCTCGGCGGTCGTCGCCACAACAATGCGAGCCCCGATCGGTTCCAGCGTGCTGCGAAGAATATCGTGATCCTGTACGTTGGCGTTAATCAGCAAAACAGGGAATAGGCTAGATGTGTTCGGGTTAGCATTCATCGGCAATTTATGAGGGACAACATTGGCGTCACATCCTAGAGCGGCGAGCGCATGGCACACTGAAGACCGGACTCTTTATGCGGTACCGGACAGCGCAGGACTCGATTCTTTAACACCGACATTTTCGTGGACTAGTCCAGCTTTTGTAGCAGTTAAGGCTGTGTAGTTGGCCTAGGTCGGACCACGAGCATCTGACTCGTACGTCAGTAAAGCGACTTCAACCACATACTGCATCTTTTCACTACTGGTTCGTCGTAAACCCCAACTAGGAAGGTCAACCGGAGTTTCTTTCTAGGTGAACTTCGAACCGACCAACTTCAACGACACTCAGCCTTGTTCCAGGCGTTGCGCGTGAACCCGTGAACACAGATCATGGCCCGTGTAGCAAATCTGCTGCCAGTACGTCTGTGATGATGTTGTCAAGAATTTCGTCTCTACTCTGTGATCCAAATCACAGTACAGTGTGTCAGTAGATGCTGAGCCGTTGCTGTTCTACTTACGATCGACGATAGTACGATTGAATTGAGCACACCTTGAGCAATCTCTGTGCCGTGAGTGCGTGGGGCATGACCCTGGTCCAAGGAGTAGGGCAGATCTGGCCAAATATGAGAGTTTTTGCCGTTTCAGGGTGGGAGTGCCGGATTAGCGACAGCACAGAAAGTTCAATGCAGAATTTTCCTTTGCTACATAGGGTTTTGTTACGCAAACTTAGCCCAAAGTCCCAGTCAATCGAAAACATCACAATCCCGCGCGCTGTACATATTCTTTCACAGCTTCTTGATGGTTAGTGCTCATGCTAGTACAGTGAAGCCCTTGACGTTCATTCAATACCCATACCACCGCCACAGGAGACGGTTCGCGTTAGGCATGTATCGAATGATCGACCCTTCACTCCTGTTTCGCTATGTCGCGAATCTTAATCACCGTTCCATAAAACTCTGTTAGATTCTTTAGTCGCATCCACTCTGAAGGCACGGGGCGATCAGCGTACAGCCGTCGATAACGTCGAGGGCCGATCCTAGGAGCCAGGAAGTAATGCAATATTCGGTCGTACCCGCGACTCGGCAAACAAACGAGAGTGATGAAATCACGTTCTGCTGGACGGCGTCTCAGATCCCACCCGGGGCCAAAAAACCAGTTGCAGGATCACAAAGCAGAATGGCGACCACAAATTGCTTATCGATAAGCAGAATGGGGCGTTTTCCTCTCCGAGTCATAACGACATTCAAATGATCTCGAAATAGGAGGTTGATCTGATCGATCAGCGCGCTCCGCAGACACTCCGACCGTTTCGCCTGTTCGACCCTAAAGACAATGCGGGGATGAAGTTTATACCCAACCTCTTCGTACAGTGCCCTAAGCGTTCCGAAAAATCTGCGAATTGTGTTATTGGAAGGCATTCCGCGAGATTTGCGAAACATTTCTCCATTAAGAGATCCTTCCGCCTTGAGCAATCTTCGAACTCTCTGTAGAGCCTTTTCGGAAGTCCAGTGAGAATCGTGCAGGCGCTTGAGAGATGCTTGAGCACGCTCGAAAGTGATTTGATCGACTATCGCTGGGAATGCAGAAGGTTTGGCTATCCAATATTCGGGTTTCACCGAAGTTCGTGAGCTGTGAAGACGCTGCGTGCGCCTATGCCACACGTTGCATCCGACATATTTGGGATTCATCAAGATTTCCTTCACGCTGGTGCTCTTCCATCGGCCTCCTCTGCTTGCAGGTATGTCTCGGCGATCGAGTTCGCGTGCAATGTCAGTGCAGTTCCATCCATCTGCACACATCGAAAACATTAATTTCACTCCCGCTACTTCCTTTGCCTGACCCGGTATCAGCGTAACTCGATCAGTTCTGAGATTCTTGTGTTCTCCACCTTTTAGAACCCGAATTTTCCCGCTTGCTTTTAGTAAAGCTCGTCTATAACCAAATCCAGCCGCGCTTCCCATCCAAAATCCTTGAGGTACGAGCTTGGACTTGCCTTTAAATACTTTTTCTCCAAGTTCACGGCTGAATTCAGCAGCCATCGTTCGCTTTAGCGCTTTCAGAAGCGTACTCGAAACCGTACCGTCATTTGTGAACTGTTCCGCACAGTGGTGAACTGGAATCCTTTTCGTGATAGTAGATGAATGATATGGCGATGTTTCAACAAGCAAGCCCTTGCTACTTAGAAGAGTGCTGGTC
>Ga0335080_10004120_pt1 | contig 14785 bp, 14 predicted proteins | sample Lox_Sample_34_FD_206720 | JGI IMG/M metagenome (GOLD analysis project Ga0335080, IMG submission 206720) | Soil microbial communities from Loxahatchee National Wildlife Refuge, Florida, United States - Lox_Sample_3.4 | ecosystem: Environmental > Terrestrial > Soil > Wetlands | place: USA... | reverse complement strand
AAGCGCCATCAACTTCCAGACGGCGGCGGTCGGCTGCACCAGCAGGAGCCACGGCACCGCCTTGGTGGCGTTGCCGACGGTGAAGAACAGGCTCGTCGTTCCGGCGTAGAGCTCCTTGCTGAGGCCGAGGGGCAGCAGATACATCGCCAGCGGCGGCCCGCCCGAATGCGCCACCATGGTGGTGATCCCCGAGCCGAGGCCGGCCGCGAGCGCCTTCGGCGTGGAGCGCGGCCGCGTCGTCACCTTGGCGCCGGCAATGAACCACAGGCCGACGAAGACCAGGGTGATCGCCGCCATTGCGATCGCGATGGCGCGATGGTCGAGGATGCGGAACAGCAGATAGCCGAGCCCGATGCCGACCAGGAGCCCCGGCACGAGCTGCACGAGGTCCGGCTTCGACCAGGTCGAGGGCTTCCAGTAGCGCAGCGCCACCAGATCCATCGCGATGAACAAGGGCGCGAGCAGACCGCCGGCGGTGACCGGGTCCATCACCGTCGACAACAAGGGAATTCCGATGATGGCGAAGCCGCCGCCGAACGCGCCCCGCATGAAGCCGATCAGGAAGACGCCGGCGAAGGCAACGAGCATCGTGGCAACTGTCAGTTGCACGGAATCGCCTCCGCCGTTAGCGCGCGCCGGCGTCCAGCGGGCCGATCGTGGCTACATCCTCGCCGGGCCGGACGGCGTGTAGGAACCGTCGACCGCTGCTTCGATCTGCGAGCGCACGAGGCCGATGTCCCACAGGGTGTGTTCGTCGGCCTCGCGAAGGCTGGCAATGGCGGCACGACGGGCGAAATAGCCGGCGATCGCGTCGTAGGCGGTGCCGAGCAGCCGGGACAAGGCGCCAGGCCGGTTCGAGAGGGTAGGGCGGGCGAAGGTAGCGAAGGTTGCGGACATTGTGGCCTCCAGATGTCCTGTTGCAATCGGGTTGACATCGATAAAATGGTTCCATACATATCTCGGTACAATAGCAACATTGAACTCGGAGCAATAAATGTCGAAGTCCGAGTATGTGAAGCTGGCCGACACCATCGCCGCTGAGATCGCGGGCGGCAGGCTCAAGCCGGGCGACCGGCTGCCGCCGCAGCGCGATTTCGCCTACGAGCGCAAGATCGCCGTCTCGACGGCGAGCCGCGTCTATGGCGAGCTCCTCCGGCGCGGGCTCGTCGTCGGCGAAGTCGGCCGGGGAACCTTCATTTCGGGTGACGCGAGGCGCGGCGTGGCCGCGCCGAGCGAGCCACGCGGCATCCGCATCGATCTCGAGTTCAACTATCCGATGCTGCCCCAGCAGACGGCGCTCATCGCGAAGAGCCTTGATGGCCTGGAGAAGCCGGCGGCGCTCGAGGCCGCCCTACGCCAAGCCACCAGCGGCGGAACGCCGGCGCTCCGAGGCGCCGGGGCCGCGTATCTGTCGCAGGGCGGGTGGTCGCCCTCTGCCGAGCAACTCGTCTTCACCGGCAACGGACGGCAAAGCATCGCCGCGGCGCTTGCCTCGATCGTCCCCACGGGCGGCCGCTGCGGCGTGGAGGCCTTGACCTATCCGTTCATCAAGGGCGTCGCCGCTCGGCTGGGCATTTCCCTGGTGCCGCTGGCGATGGACGAGGGCGGCGTGCGGCCCGACTCGGTGCAGAAGGCGCACCGCGAGGCGCATCTCACGGCTCTCTACATCCAGCCGGCCATCCAGAATCCGCTGGGCATGACGATGAACGCGGCGCGCCGCACGGATCTCCTCCGCGTCGTCGAGAAGCTCGACCTTCCGATCATCGAGGACAGTGTCTACGGCTTCCTCGACGATGCGCCGCCGCTCGCCGCGATGGCGCCGGACCGCTGCATCGTCATCGACAGTCTCTCCAAGACGGCTGCGCCGGGACTGACGCTCGGCTTCATCGTGCCGCCGCCGCGGCTGCGTGAAAGCATAATGGCCTCGGTGCGCTCGGGCGGATGGACCGCCTCAGGATTTGCCTTTGCGGCCGCGCAGCGGATGATGGGCGACGGCACGCTTGTCGAACTGACGAGACTGAAGCGACTCGATGCGCGGGCGCGCCAGAAAGTGGCGGCCGATCGCCTTTCGGGCTTCGACATCCAGACCAACGAAAAATCCTATCACCTGTGGCTGACGCTGCCGGCACACTGGCGCTCGCAGACCTTCGTCGCTGCCGCCGCCAGGCGCGACATCGCGCTGACCCCCTCGACAACGTTCGCCGTGACGCCTGGCCACGCACCGAACGCTGTGCGGCTGGCGCTGGCGGCGCCGACCATGGATCAGCTCGATACCGGCCTGCGCACCCTGGCCGCCATGCTCAATGCCAGCGAGGACGATTTCGAATTGACCGAATAAACGAGCTGCGGTCGCGATAGCAGTGCTTGTTCCGCATCCAGTGCCGCTGGCCCGTATATCTGCCGAAATCGGCATCGAATTCCGCGACGACCCAGTGGCACTTGGATCGATTGACAGAGCGGCTCTTTGTTCCTATTCTGTTCCTGGAGTTGTTGGACATTGTGAATAGGCAGAGGATCGGACCTCAATGGGTCCGCTGCAGGACGCACCCGATTCTACGCATTATGCGTCAGCCTCGATCCTCGACTTTTCGAAATCCAGAGGAAGCAGCAGAGGAAGCCTGTAGCAAGATCTTTGACCTCGGGTTCTGCGGCGAAGGCGATCGTCCGCGACGAGTTCAAAACTTGCCGTACAAGTCTGGCGTGACCCGCATTCTCCGCTGGGCATGGGGGCGATCGTCCGGATTTCAAAGCGCAGACCTCATGCGGCCGCCGCCAAGGGTTAACGCCGCGGTCTCCGGGCTCCGCGTCGGCCATTTCCGCTGGACGGCGGATTCTCGCTGGACATGGGGTCCATCGATCATTTTTCGTGACCTCGATCCTGGCCCTGCCCGATGCGTAAGGTTGTTTTCGCGTTTTCGCGCGAGCCCCGACCTCGGCGTCTCCGCGTGAAATCATCCAGCGGGAAGGCCGGTTCTCCGCTGGGCATGGGGTCCATCGGCTATTTTTGTGCAACCCCGCCCCGCCGCTCGGGATAGAGCCCCAGCAGCCCCTCGGCTGAGGCGGCGCACACCCCGCGTTCGGTGATGAGGCCGGTGATCAGGCGGGCCGGGGTCACGTCGAAGGCATAGTTGCCGGCCGGGCTGTCGGCCGGGGTCAGGGTCACCTCGGCCATCGCGCCGGCGGCGGTCCGCCCGCGCATGACCGTCACCTCGCGGGCGTCGCGCTCCTCGATCGGGATCTGGTGGATGCCGTCGGTCAGCGTCCAGTCGATGGTGCTGTGGGGGAGGGCGACGTAGAAGGGCACGCCGTTGTCGTGGGCGGCGAGCGCCTTGAGGTAGGTGCCTATCTTGTTGCAGACGTCGCCGGTGGCGGTCGTCCGGTCGGTGCCGACGATGCAGAGGTCGACCTTGCCGTGCTGCATCAGGTGGCCGCCGACATTGTCGACGATCACCATGTGCGGCACGCCGGCGCGGCCGAGTTCCCAGGCCGTGAGCGACGCCCCCTGGTTCCGCGGCCGCGTCTCGTCGGCCCAGACGTGGAGGGGGATGCCGGATTCCTGCGCCTTGTAGATCGGCGCCAGCGCCGTGCCCCAGTCGACCGTCGCGAGCCAGCCGGCGTTGCAGTGAGTCAGCACGTTCACCGGCCGCGCGCGCCCGGCCCGATCCCAGGCCTGGCGGATGAGCGGCAGGCCGTGGTCGCCGATGGCGGCGCAGGTCTCGACGTCGGCGTCGGCCAGCTCGCCGGCCCGCCGGTAGGCCGCGGCGATGCGCCGGTCCGCCGGCAGATTGGTCAGCACCTGCCGCATGTCCTCGAGCGCCCAGCGCAGATTGACTGCCGTCGGCCGCGTCGCCAGCAGCGTCGCGCAGGTCCGCTCGATGCCCGCGTTCGAGGCGTCGCCATGCAGCGCCAGGCAAAGCCCGTAGGCAGCGGTCACGCCGATCAGCGGCGCGCCCCGCACCTGCATCGACTTGATGGCATGCGCCGCATCGGCGAGGGAGGTCAGCCGGACGGTCTTGAACTCATGTGGCAGGAGCGTCTGGTCGATGATCTCGACGGTGCGCCCATCGGCCGCCAGCCAGATCGTGCGATAGGATTTCCCGTCGACCTTCATGCGTTCCGTCCTATCAAACGAAGCTGATCCCGAACAGCGTCAGCACTCCGAGCGTGGCGAATATCAGGGCGGCGGCCAGACGCACCCAGCGCGGGTTGAGCCGGTCGCCGGCAAGCTGCCCGCACAGCACCGCCGGGACGTCGGCGATCAGCATACCCGCGGTCGTGCCGGCGATCACGGGAAGGACGGTGCCGAACTGGGCGGCGAGGGCGAGGGTGGCGATTTGCGTCTTGTCGCCCATCTCGGCCAGGAAGAAGCAGACCGACGTCGCCACGAAGGCGCCGCCGGCGGTGACCCGGCAGCTGACCTCCTCGTCGACCTTGTCCGGGATCAGCACCCAGCCCGCCATCGCGAGGAAGAGGACGCCGAGACCCCAGCGCAGATAGTCCGACGGGAGGGCGGCGCCGATCCAGCTGCCGAGCAGCGCGGCCAGCGTATGGTTGGCGACGGTTGCGACGAGGATGCCGCCGATGATGGGGATGGGCTTGCGGAAGCGGGAGGCGAGCAGCAGCGCGAGGAGCTGGGTCTTGTCGCCGATTTCGGAAACGGCGACGGCGCCGGTCGAGACGAGCAGGGCTTCCATGGAGGCGTCCCCAGGGCCGGGCGAAGGATGGACCAGTGGCGTCGACCGCCTTCGCCCGGCCCGGGTGACGGCAATCGATGCCAAAGGTCTCGCCAAGCTTTTGCCGCCTCGCCATGGCCCCGGCGAAGGCCGGCAACCAAGTGTGTTGACGAAGGCGTCCCTGAACCCGGGACCGGCTACTCCCCAATGACGGGCCGATCAGTACCGGATGCGGGCCAGCCGTGCAAGGATCAAGTGCCCGCGGATTGAGCAACCGCTGCAGCACCATCTGGTAAACTGCCGCAATCCTTCATATCTTGGCCTCCGGAGGCAACCGATGATCAACATCCGTCGTCGCGACGAGCGGGGCCGTGCCGAGCTGGGCTGGCTCGACAGCCGCCACACCTTCTCGTTCGGCAGCTACCACGACCCGAAATACATGGGCTTCCGCTCGCTGCGCGTGATCAACGAGGATCGGGTGGCGCCCGGCCAGGGCTTCGGCGCCCACAGCCACAGCGACATGGAGATCATAAGCTACGTGCTCGACGGCGCCCTCGAGCACAAGGACAGCCTCGGCAATGGCGCCGTCATCCGGCCGGGCGAGGTGCAGCGGATGACCGCCGGCACCGGCATCACCCACAGCGAGTACAACCCGTCGCCGAGCCAGTCCGTGCATTTCCTCCAGATCTGGATTCTGCCGAGCCGCCAGGGCCTGCCGCCCGGCTACGAGCAGCGCATGTTCCTTTCGGCCGAGAAGCAGGGGCGGCTAAGGCTGGTGGCCTCGCCCGATGGCCGCAACGACTCCGTCACGCTGCACCAGGACGCCAGCCTCTACGTCTCGCATCTCGGCGCTGCCGACACCGTCGTGCATGACGTCGCGCCCGGCCGCTACGCCTGGGTCCAGGTCGCGAGCGGGGCAGTCACCGTCAACGGCGAGCCGATGCTGGCTGGTGACGGCGCCGCCATCCGCGACGAGACGCGGCTCGAGATCGGCGCCGATACCGGTTCGGAAGTCCTGCTGTTCGATCTCGCCTGAGGCGGATCAGACGTGGAAGGACTCGCCGCAGCCGCAGCGGCCCTTCTCGTTCGGATTGCGGAAGACGAAGCCGGACTGCAGCTTGTCCTCGACGTAGTCGACCTCGCTGCCGATGATGAAGAGCGTGGCCTTCGGGTCGATGAAGATGGTGACGCCCTTGTCCTCGACGACCTCGTCCAAGGGGTTCTTCGCGTCGGCGTACTCGATGGTATAGGAAAGACCGGAACAGCCCTTCGACTTCACGCCGATGCGGAGCCCGGCGGCCGGCGCCTCGCGACGCGCCAGCAGCGCCTTCACGCGCTCCGCCGCGGCGTCGGTCAGCTTGATGGGGCTCAAGGGCTTACGCATCCGTTTCTCCACTTCAGGCAACTATATCATACCCAGCGTCAGTTGCGCGGCCTCGGACATCCGGTCCTTATCCCAGGGCGGGTCCCAGACCAGCTCGACATCGACTTTCCCAATGGACTCAACACGCTCTAAGGCTTCCTTAACCATATCCGGCATCGAGCCCGCCACCGGACATCCCGGCGCCGTCAGGGTCATCTTCACGCCCACGTTGCCGCCGTCGTCGATGTTCAGATCATAGATAAGCCCGAGCTCGTAAATATCCACCGGGATTTCCGGATCGTAGACCGTGTGCAGCGCCTCGATGGCGCCCTGTCGGAGCGCCTCGATCGCGTCGGGGCCCAGCTTGGGCGGGGTCGCCGATTCGGGCAGGGACTGGTCTACAGCGTCCATCTCATTCCTCGCCCGGCCCTTCGGTGCTGATCCGGTCGTGCCGGTCGTTGAGGGCCGCCATGAGGGTATGCCAGGACAGCGTCGCGCACTTGACCCGCATCGGGTACTCGCGGACGCCCGACAACACCGTCAGCTTGTCCAGTTCGCCGGCGGCGGCGCCGTGGCAGGCGCTCTTGCCGGTCATCTCGTCGTGGAAGCGCTCGAAGAGCGTCCGTGCCTCGGCTTCGGTCTTGCCCTTCAGCACCTCCGTCATGAGCGAGGCCGAGGCCATCGAGATGGCGCAGCCGCGCCCCTCGAACCCGACATCCTTCACGCGCCCGTCTTCGATCGTGAGGAAGACCGTGACCTTGTCGCCGCAGAGCGGGTTGTCGCCCCGTGCCTCCCGGTTGGCGCCGGCGGGCCGGCGAAAGTTCCGCGGCTGGCGGCTGTGGTCGAGGATGACCTCCTGGTAGAGTTCGCGCAGGTCCGACATCAGCCGAAGATCTCCTTCACCCGGCGCACGCCCTCGACCAGCACATCGACGTCGTCGAAGCCGTTGTAGAGCCCGAAGGACGCCCGCGCGGTTCCGGGAATCCCGAACCGCTCCATCAGCGGCTGGGCGCAGTGGTGGCCCGCGCGCACGGCGACGCCGGAACGATCGAGGATGGTGCCGACGTCGTGAGGATGCGCGCTGTCGAGCACGAACGAGACGATGCTGGCCTTCTGCTTGGCGGTGCCGACGATGCGCAGGCCGGGAATATCGCCCAGCCGCTCGGTCGCGTAGTCGAGGACGGCCTGCTCATGCGCCCCGATCCGGTCGAAGCCCAGTTCCGTCACATAGTCGATGGCGGCAGCCAAGCCGATCGCGCCGGAGATGTGCGGCGTGCCCGCCTCGAAGCGGTTGGGAATGTCCGCATATTCGGTCTTCTCGAAGCTCACCGTGCGGATCATGTCGCCGCCGCCCTGGTAGGGCGGCATCGCGCGCAGCAGGTCGGCCTTGCCGTAGAGGACGCCGATGCCGCTCGGGCCATAGACCTTGTGGCCGGTGAAGGCGAAGAAGTCGCAGTCGAGCGCCTGCACGTCGACCATCCGATGCGGCGCCGCCTGCGATCCGTCGACCAGAACCTTGGCGCCCTGCGCGTGGGCGAGGCGGACGATCTCGCGCAGCGGCGTCACCGTGCCCAGCGCGTTCGAGGTATGGGTGACCGCGACCAGCTTCGTGCGCGGGCCGAGCAGCCGCTCATACTCGTCGAGCAGGAACTCGCCGGCCGCGTCGACCGGCACGACCTTGATGACGATGCCGATGCGGTCGCGCAGTAGCTGCCACGGCACGATATTGGAATGATGCTCGAGCCAGGAGAGGATCACCTCGTCGCCGGCCTTCAGGAAACTCGCACCGTAGCTATGGGCGACGAGATTGATCGCCTCGGTGGCATTGCGGGTGAAGATGACCTCGGCCGCGTCGCGCGCGTTGAGGAATTTTGCCACCCGGGCGCGGGACGCCTCGTAGGCGAGCGTCGCGCGTTCGCTCAGCCAATAGACGCCGCGATGGATGTTGGCGTACTCGGTCTCGTAGCAGTTGCGGACCGCATCGATGACGGCGCGCGGCTTCTGGGCACTGGCCGCGCTGTCGAGGAACACGAGCCGGCGTCCATGCACCGGACGCGCGAGGATCGGAAAATCCGCGCGGACGCGCTCGAGGTCGTAGGCCGGCGTGTTCGCCGTCAGATTGTTCACAGCCACCGGACGGGTTGCGATGCTCATGCCGCTCGATCTCCGGTGCTGCGGGTCATCCAGTTGCCGATCCGACGTTGGAAGGCGGCGCGGATCGCGGCGTCCGAAACATTGGCGAGGGCGTCGTTGATGAAGGCTTCGACGAGCAGACGGCGAGCCTCGGCCAGATCGATGCCGCGGGCGCGCAGATAGAACAGGGCGTCATCGTCGAGTTCACCGGCAGTGGCGCCGTGGCTGCACTTCACGTCATCGGCGAAGATCTCGAGCTCGGGCTTGGTGTCGATCTCCGCCCGATCGGAAAGCAGGATCGTCTTGTTCAGCTGATGGCCATCCGCCTTCTGGGCATCCTTCTCGACCACGATGCGGCCCTGGAACACGCCGCGCGCCTGATCGTCGAGCACGCCCTTGTAGACTTCGGCGCTCGTCGTGTGCGGCTTCGCATGGCGGATCTCGGTCGTGTTGTCGACATGCTGGCGCCCGCGCGCAAGATAGCCGCCATCGATCCGGCAGGAAGCGCCAGATCCATCAAGAACCACCGCGATCTCGTTGCGTGAAAGTGCGGCTCCCGTCGTAAGAACGAAGCTCTCATAGCGGGCATCGCGAGCGATCCGGACGCGGTCCGCCGCGATGTGGAAGGCCTTGCTACCCTCTTGCTGATCCTTGTAGCGCCGCGCGGTCGCGCCCTGACGCACGTCGATGTCCCACACCGACTGTGTCCAATAGACCGAAGCCGGGTCACCGGCGAAGGATTCGAGAATGGTGACGCCGCTGCCCGCCTCGGCGATGAGTCGATGGCGAGTATGGGCGGCAGTAGGCGCTGTCGCGGCGGTGCTGACATGGACGACCTCGACTGGCGTCTCGATGACGGCACCCGCCGCCACATGCAGGACACAGCCGTCCGTCGCGAAGGCCAGGTTCAGGGCGTCCAGGGCATCGTCGCGCGGATCCGCCTCCAACACCGAGCGAAGGGACTCCGGCTCGTCGCGCAGCAGGTCGGCCAGGCTCGAGATGGTCAGTCCATCGGGCCGTTGCGTCGACGACAGCTCCGGCCGGAAATGTCCGTCGACGATGACGAACGAGTGGCGCCCCGCGGTTACCGGAATCCGAGCCGCCGCAACCGTCGATGCGGCGACACCGCCCGGCGTGAAGGGAACGGCGATCAGCGAATTCAGATTCGTGTACTTCCAGCGTTCGACGCGGACCGTCGGCAATCCCAGCTGGCGGACGCGCTCGACCGCCGCCGCCCGCAGGTCGCGCAGCCATGGCCGCTGTTTTCCGGGAAGCAGCGCCGCGACCTCGGCAAACCTGTCGAGATAGGGCAGGGCGATGGAACGGTTGTCGAGCGGCATGGGACTACTCGGCAGGAGCGGGCGCAGCCGCTGCGCGGTGGCCCTTGTAGCCCTGCTTCTCCAGCTTCAATGCCAGGTCCTTGCCGCCGGATTCGGCGATCCGGCCATCGGCCAGCACGTGGACGAAGTCCGGCACGACGTAGTCGAGCAGCCGCTGATAGTGCGTGATGAGCAGCATGGCGCGGTCGGGACCGCGCAGCGCGTTGACGCCCTTGGCGACCACCTGCAGCGCATCGATGTCGAGGCCGGAATCTGTCTCGTCGAGGATGGCGAGCTTCGGCTCGAGCAACGCCATCTGCAGGACCTCGGCGCGCTTCTTCTCGCCGCCGGAGAAGCCGACGTTGAGCGACCGCTTCAGCATGTCCTCGCCGACACCGAGCCGGTCTCGCTTATCGCGGATCAGCTTCAGGAACTCCATGGCGTCGAGCTCCGGCAGTCCGCGATGCTTGCGGACGGCGTTGACGGCCGTCTTGAGGAAGCTGTTGCTGCCGACGCCGGGAATTTCGACGGGATACTGGAACGCCAGAAAGATCCCTTCGCGTGCCCGCTCCTCGGGCGCCAGCTCGAGCAGGTTGTGGCCCTGGTAGAGAACGGCGCCGTCCGTGACCTCGTAGCCGTCGCGGCCGGCGAGGACGTAGGCGAGCGTGCTCTTGCCGGAGCCGTTCGGTCCCATGATCGCATGCACCTCGCCGGCGCCGATCTTGAGATCGAGCCCCCGGAGGATCGCCTTGCCGTCGACCGTGACGTGCAGGTTGCGGATTTCAAGCATTTGCTGTGTTCCGGTTCGTCTCGATGGGGTCAGCCGACACTGCCTTCCAGGCTGATGCCGACCAGCTTCTGCGCCTCGACCGCGAACTCCATCGGCAGCTCCTGCAGGACCTCCTTGCAGAAGCCATTGACGATCAGAGATACGGCATCCTCGGGCGCCAAGCCGCGCTGACGGCAGTAGAACAGCTGGTCGTCGCTGATCTTCGATGTCGTCGCTTCGTGCTCGACGCGGGCGGTGCGGTTGCGGCTTTCGATATAGGGGACGGTATGGGCGCCGCACTTGTCGCCGATGAGCAGCGAATCGCACTGCGTGTGATTCCGCGCGTTGCCGGCCCCCGGCAGCATGCGCACCAGGCCACGATAGGTATTCTGCGCCTTGCCGGCAGAGATGCCCTTGGAGACGATCGTCGAGCGGGTGTTCTTGCCGATATGGATCATCTTCGTGCCGGTATCGGCCTGCTGGTAGTTGTTGGTGATCGCGATGGAGTAGAACTTGCCTACGGAATTCTCGCCCTGGAGGATGCAGCTTGGGTACTTCCAGGTGATGGCCGAGCCGGTCTCGACCTGCGTCCAGGAGATCTGCGAGCAACGGCCGCGGCAGGCGCCGCGCTTGGTCACGAAGTTGTAGATGCCGCCCTTGCCGTTGGCGTCGCCCGGATACCAGTTCTGCACCGTCGAGTACTTGATCTCGGCATCGTCGAGGGCCACCAGTTCGACCACGGCCGCATGCAGCTGGTTCTCATCGCGCATCGGCGCCGTGCAGCCCTCGAGATAGCTGACGTAGCTGCCGCGATCGGCGATGATCAGGGTGCGCTCGAACTGACCGGTCTGCGCCGCGTTGATGCGGAAGTAGGTCGACAGCTCCATCGGGCAGCGGACGCCCTCGGGGATGTAGGCGAACGACCCATCGGTGAAGACGGCCGAATTCAGCGTCGCGAAGAAGTTGTCGGAGTAGGGAACGACGCTGCCGAGATATTTCCGGACCAGCTCGGGATGCTTCTGCACGGCATCGGAGATCGAGCAGAAGATGACGCCGTATTCCTCGAGCTTCTTGCGGAACGTGGTGGCGACGGAGACGCTGTCGAACACGGCATCCACCGCGACGCCGGCCAGACGTTCCTGCTCCCTCAGCGGGATGCCCAGCTTCTCGTAAGTCCGCAACAGTTCGGGGTCGAGTTCGTCGAGGCTCTTCGGCGCCTGCTTCACCTTCGGCGCCGAGTAGTAGTAGGCGTCCTGGTAGTCGATGGCCGGATAGCCGAGCTTGGCCCAGTTCGGCTCCTGCATCTGCGTCCAGGTGCGGTAGGCGCGCAGCCGCCAGTCGAGCAGCCACTGCGGCTCGCTCTTCTTGGCGGAGATGAAGCGGATCGTGTCCTCGCCGAGACCCTTGGGCGCCGTCTCGGTCTCGATATCCGTGACGAAGCCGTATTTGTACTTGTCGCCGACGACCGCGCGGACCGTCTCAGCCGTATCGAGGGGGGATGCCATGCTGCTCTTTTCGCGCCTGCCGTCAGGGTTGTGAGGGTTCACGGGGTTGCGTTGCGTCCTCGCCACTGCAGGACAGCACGCCGCCGGGAAGCGGGAAGGCCAGTTCCGCCAGGGTCACGCTGCCGAGCGCCTGCCGAACGGCATCGTTGATCCGCCGCCAGCCGCGCCGCGTGGGGCAGAGCGATTCTACGTCGCAGGCGCCGTCGCCTTGCTCGATGCAGATCGTCAGGGCGATCGGGCCGTCGACGGCGCTGACGATGTCGGCCGCGGTCACCTCCGAGGCCGAGCGGGCCAGCCGATAGCCGCCCTTGGCGCCGCGGTGCGAGACGAGCAGCCCGGCGCGGGCGAGGGCGGCGAGGAGCTTGCTGACAGTAGGGGCCGGCAGGCCCGTCGTTGCCGCTAGGTCGAAGGCGTTGTGGCAACGGTCGCTCTGCGCAGCCATATGACATGCCAGCACGACTCCGTAGTCGGCCAGTCTGCTCAGCCGTATCATGAAACCCATCTCTCGCCGGCAATTACGACTAATTTGGTCGTAATTGGAATGTAGGGTAACGCAAGGGGTTGTCAAGCGTTCCTTAGACAGGCCGGGGAGGTGGAAAAGGGTGCCCGACGATCGGGCAAGCGGGCCGCCGCAGCGCTCTCTATTCGTCGGAGCCGTTGTCCGCGGCCCCGGCCTCGACCTGAACGGCATCCGCGAGCTTGAGGGTGTCGGTGCTGATCGTCAGGCCGATCCGGCGGGCAGCCGCCAGATTCACTTTGAAGTGCAGGCGATTGTCATAGTCCATGAGGCGGATGATGCCGCCCACCTTGGCGAAGCCCGTGAGCTCGCTGACCGTGAGGACGGGCGCCGAATCGAGGCTGCCCAGGACCTGCGCGACGCGCCCTTGCTCGGAATCACCGATGAAGAGCACGTTGCAGTCGTTCAAGGGCTGCCCCCGAACCCGCGATTCGATCCGCAGCTTGCGCGCGCCGATCGGCCTGCCCTCGATCGACCGCCAGGCAGCGCCGAAGGGATCGCTGCCGAGCGTGCACAGCCTGACGACACTCGACGGCGCCCCCGGCCACTGCGTCGACTTGATCAGGTCATAGAGGAACGCGGCCTTGATCAGATATTCGCGCTGCCCGCCGGCAGCGCTCTTCGGTGCCGCAAGAGCGGCACCGCCGGGAGCAACGCCGCCAACGAGCGTCACCACAAAAATGGTTAACGCCGCCGCGCATCGGAATGCGGCCCGCGATCGCGGCAAGACGGAGCGGCGGGGGGTCATGGAAGGAGGTTTACGACGACGTTGGGATCGACCACCAGGGTGGCGCCGCCCTGGACGTAGACGTTGTTGCCGCTGATATCCGGCCCGGTGGAGGTCCACCCGCCGCCGGTGGCGTTGACGGTGTCGGTGTTGTCGCCGAGGACGGTGAGCGTATGCGAACCGTCGGTGACGCTCAGCACATCCGCGGCCGTCAGGGTCAGCGTGCTGTTGCCGCCGGCGCCGAGATCCACCTGCTGCACATTCGTGACGGCGGGATGCGGCAGCGAGAAATCGATGTTGCCGCCGTTGGACAGCAGCGTGTTCGTGCCGCCGCCGCCGTCGATGCTGCTGGCGTCGGCGTGCCACACGAACGCATCGTTGCCGGCGCCGCCCGACAGCACGTCGGCACCGCCGCCGCCGTCGATGGTGTCGTCGCCCTTGCTGCCGGCGATCGTATCCGCGCCGGCGGTGCCGGCGAGCGACTCGTTCCCGTCGACGCCGTTGATCGTGATGGTGAGAGTTGCGGTGTTGCTGTTCGCCGAACCATCGCTCGCGACATAGGTGAAGCTGTCGGTGAGGGACTGGCCGTTGTCGAGCGCTTGAACGTGGGGATTGGCGTTGTCGAGCGCGTAATCGTAGGACCCGTCGGAATGCAAGGTCAGGGTGCCGTAGAGACCCACGACAGGATTGTCGACATTGGCTCCTACGCCGTTGACGGTCGACACCGACAGCGTGTCGCCCTTGTCGACGTCGGTGTCGTTGGCCAGCACATCGCCGATGATCGGGTTCGTCACCGGGTCTTCGGAGATCGCATTGGTATCGTCGTTGGCGACCGGCGGATCGTTCACCGGCGTGACCGTGATGGTCACTGTGGCGGTATTGGAGGGGTCCCCGAGGCTGTCGACGGCCTGGTAGGTGAAGCTGTCGGTGCCGTTGTAATCGGCGTCGGGCGTGTAGGTGTAGGTGCCGTCGCCATTCAGGGCCAGAGTACCGTGGGCGACGTCGGCCACGAGCTGCGCCGTCAGCGGGATGTTGTTTTCGTTCGGCGCGCCGCCGTGCAGGTCGCTGTCGTTGGCAAGCACGCTGGCGCCGACGAGCAGGCTGTCTTCGGCGACCGTGTCGGCGTCGTCGTTCGCGACCGGCGGATCGTTCACCGAGGTAACGGTGATCGTCACGGTGGCGGTATTGGAGGCGGCGCCGAGGCTGTCGACGGCCTGGTAGGTGAAACTGTCGGTGCCGTTGTAATCGGCGTCGGGCGTGTAGGTGTAGGTGCCGTCACCGTTCAGGGTGAGAGTGCCGTGAGCGACGTTGGCCAGGAGCTGCGCCGTCAGCGGGATGTTGTTCTCGCTCGGCGCGCCGCCGTGCAGGTCGCTGTCGTTGGCGAGCACGCTGGCGCCGGTGAGAATGCCGTCTTCGGCGACCGTGCCCGTATCGTTGTTGGCAACCGGCGCATCGTTCACCGACGTAACCGTGATGGTGACCGTGGCGGTGTTGGAAACGCCGCCCAGGCTGTCGACCGCATGATAGGTGAAGCTATCGGTGCCGTTGTAGTCGGCGGCCGGCGTGTAGGTATAGGTGCCGTCGGGGTTGAGGGTGAGGGTGCCGTGGCTGGTGCCGCTGACGAGCTGGGCCGTCAGTGGAGTGTTGTTCTCGCTCGGCGCGCCGCCGTGCAGATCGCTGTCGTTGGCGAGCACGCTGGCGCCGGTGAGGACGCCGTCTTCGGCGACCGTGTCCGTATCGTCGTTGGCGACTGGCGGATCGTTCACCGACGTAACGGTG
>Ga0335080_10004118_pt1 | contig 14785 bp, 10 predicted proteins | sample Lox_Sample_34_FD_206720 | JGI IMG/M metagenome (GOLD analysis project Ga0335080, IMG submission 206720) | Soil microbial communities from Loxahatchee National Wildlife Refuge, Florida, United States - Lox_Sample_3.4 | ecosystem: Environmental > Terrestrial > Soil > Wetlands | place: USA... | reverse complement strand
GCCCGGAATGCCCCGTGTCCTCACCCTCGAGCAGGCACAGGCCTACGCCACCGCCCACCAGCCGACCCTGCTCGCCGCCCGGGCGCGCCTGGAGGCGGCCATCGCCACGACGGGCGTACCGCGGGCGCTGTGGTACCCCCGGCTGGGGGTGACCGCGCAGGAGCTCATCGGCACCGCCAACAACACCACCGGCAGCTATGTCTCGGTGGGCACGCTCGACCTGCCGCGGATCGGCGGCACGCCTGCCGAGACCACCGGCACCTGGGATCCCCACGGGTCGAGCCTCGCCGCGGTGGGGGTGCGCCAGGAGCTGTTCGACTTCGGCCGGATCGCCGCGCTCTCGGCGCTGACCGATGCCGAGGCGGCGACGGAGAAGGAGCGCTCGAACCTCACCACCCTCGCGGTCCGCTTCCAGGTCGAGCAGTCGTACTTCGCGGTCCTCGCCGCCAAGGCGGTGCTCCGCGCCTCCGAGGCCGCCTACACCCGTGCCCTCGCGCACCGCGACTTCGCCCAGGTGGGAGTGACCCAAGGGATGCGGTCGCCCATCGAGCTGACCCGCGCCGCGGCCGACCTCGCCCGGGCGGACGTGCAGCGCACCCGCGCGCGCGGCGGGGTGATCGAGGCGCAGGCGGTCTTCGCCGCCACGGTCGGGGTGGACGACGCACGGCTGGACGCTGCCGAGGCTCCTTCCACCGCGGTGGAAGCCGCCCCGCCGATGGATCAGATCCTGCGGCACCTGGCGGCCACGGACCCGAACGTGCGCGCCGCTCAGGCCCGTCTCGCCGAACAGCAGGCCACCACCCGCATCTACTCCACCGCCCTGCTGCCCGAGCTGTTCCTCAGCGGCACGCTGAGCGGTCGCGCCGGCGGAGCCCCGATCGCCTCGGGCGCGGTTCCCTCGGGAAACGGGTACCTGCCGAACGTACCCAACTGGGACGCGGCGATCGTCCTGGTCTGGCCAGTGCTCGACTTCGGCGTCTTCGCCCAGCGCTCGGCCTCCGAGAGCCAGGAGCGGGCGCGACAGGCGGAGATCGTCGAGGCGGGCCAGCAGTCCACCACCGCGATCCAGCAGGCCTATGCCGCGCTGGAGGTCGCCCTGGCGGCGCTGCCCGGGCTGGAGGAGGCGCTCCAGGCGGCCCTGGCCAACAGCGCCCAGGCGGACGCGCGCTTTCGCGAGGGGCTGGGCACCAGCGTCGAGCTGGCCGACGCCGAGTCACTCCGGACGGATGCCGAGATCCAGCTGGCCGTGGGGCGCTTCGACGCGGCGCGCGCCCGGGCGCAGCTGGGGCGTGTCATCGCGGAGGGACTGTGAGCACGACCATGAATCCGCAGCCGAGCAGCGACCCCGGACCGGGAGTCGCCAGGAGCCGGCGCATCCCGCTGACCATCGTCGGCGCTGTGGGGGCAGTCCTGCTCCTCGGGGCGCTGCTCTACTGGCGCGCGGTGGCGCACAACAACCACGTCGCGCTCGCCGACGCTCCCAAGGGAGTCACCGTGGAGCGGGCGGTGGCCACGCAGTACCAGCCGTCGCGCCGCTACGTGGGGACGATGGCTCCGTGGATCCAGGCGCAGGTCGGCCCGCAGCTGGTGTCGGCGTACGTGGACACGGTGCTGGTCCGCCCTGGCGCGGTGGTGAAGAAGAACCAGGTGCTGGCCACGCTCGACTGCCGGAACGCCAGCGCCTCGCAGAAGGCGGTGGCGATGGAGGCCCGGTCGGTGGCCGAGATGCAGGCCGCGCTGGAGAAGCAGGCCAGCCGGGTCACCAAGATGCTCGACGGCGGCTTCGTCTCACCCAACGAGGTGGACCAGCGGCAGGCCGAGAGCTCCAGCAAGGAGGCCCAGCTCCTGTCCCTCGAGGCACAGCGCTTGGGAACCGACCTCCAGGTCAACGACTGCATTCTTCGCGCGCCGTTCGACGGGGAGATCTCCGAGCGGATGGAGGACCCCGGTGCCTTCGTCCACCCGGGCAACGCCATCGTCACCATCGTGGACCGCAACGTGGTGCGGGTCACCACCGACGTCCCGGAGGAGGACTTCAACTCGGTGGCTCCGAACACGCCGGTGGCCATCCAGGTCGTCTCCACCAGCCAGAAGACCCAGGGGAACATCTCGAGGCGCGCGCCGGCGGCCGACCTGGGGACCCGGACGGTGCACGTGGAGATCGACCTTCCCAACGCCGACCACCGCTTCCCGGTGAACACCACCGCGCTCCTGGGAATCGACGTGGGCAAGCCGATGCCGGCGACGCGCATCCCGCTGACCGCGGCGACCGTGCGCGGCAAGAAGGCCGACATCTTCGTGGTTCAGGGCGACAAGGTGAGGCACGAGACGGTCGCCGTCCTCGGTGAGCAAGGGAGCGCGCTGTTCATCGATCCAAAGCTCGCCGCGGGCACCATGGTGGTGACCCAGGGGCGGACGGTGCTCGCCGACGGGGACAAGGTCACTGCGGTCGAGCGGTCCGCCCGGGCGGACGCCGCGCCCGAGGGAGTGCCGGACACCGTGCAGACCTCGACCACGGAGGGCCGCCAGTGACCCGGATCTCCCTGCGGAATCCAATCGCCATCCTGATGGTGTGCATCGGCGTCGTGGTCTTCGCCACCGTGGTCGTGCCGCGGATGAGCATCGACACCTTTCCCGAGCTGACCCCGCCGGTGCTGGTGGTCGGCACGCTCGCTCCCGGCCTGGGCCCCAAGGACGTGGAGAAGACCATCACCTGGCGCATCGAGAAGTACGTCAGCGCCACCCCGGGCGTGGAGCACGTGGAGAGTCTCTCCCGCAACAACCTGAGCATCGTCTACGTGTGGCTGCAGTGGGGCACCGACCTCAACTCGGCCCAGACTCTCGTCCAGCAGCAGACCGCGTTCGCGATGGCGGCGGTGCCCAAGTCCCTGGGGGTGCTTCCACCGTTCGTGCTCCAGTACGACCCCTCCAACGCCGCGGTGGTGCAGGTGGCGGTCTACGGCGGCGGGCTCACCGGTCCCCAGCTCTACGACTACGCGCTGAACTACATCGAGCCCATCCTGGAGGGCATCCCCGGAGTTGCCAGCGCCGCCATCAACGGCGGCACCCAGCGGCAGATCAACGTCGTGGTGGACCTGGCGAAGGCCCAGGCCCGGGGGGTGACCTCGGAGGACGTGGCGTCCGCGGTGTCCCGCGCGAACTCGCTGTTGCCCTCGGGCGAGTTCATCACCCCCACCTTCGACGCCAACGTCTACACCAACGCGGTCGCGGCACGGGTCGAGGACATCGGGGACGCCTTCGTGAAGGAGGACCACGGCCGCCCGGTGCTGATCCGCGACATCGCCCGAGTCGAGGACGCGGGCTCGCCGCCCACCCAGTCGGTCTCCATCGCCGGCAAGGACGCGGTGTACCTCAACGTGCTGCGGGTCCCCGGCGGGAACACCCTGCAGATCGTCGACGCAGTGAAAAAGGCGGTCCGCGAGCTCAAGGACCTGCCGACGGGGATGCACGTCGAGTCGGTGTTCGACCAGAGCACCTTCGTCCGGACCAGCTACGCCGGGCTCAAGCAGGAGATCTTCCAGGCCCTGGTCCTCATCTCCCTGGTCATCCTCCTCTTCCTCCAGAGCATCCGGTCGGTGCTAATCGCCGCCATCGCCATTCCCATCTCGTTCGCGGCCATCCTGCTCGTCCTCTACGCCACCGGGAACACGCTCAACGCATTCACCCTCGGCGGCCTGACGCTCTCCATGGGCCCTCTGGTGGACATCTCGGTCGTGGTGCTCGAGTCGGTGCATCGCCGGCTCCACGCTTCCGGCAACCCCGCCACCGCGGCCAAGGAGGGCACCGAGGCGGTGGCTGTCCCGGCGCTGGCGGCCACGCTGACGACGGTGGCCGTGCTCCTCCCGGTGCTCCTGCTCTTCGGGCTGGCCAAGAAGCTCTTCGCGCCGCTGGCCCTGACCGTGGCCTGCGCGATGTTCGCCGGGTACATCGTCAGCATGTGCGTCACCCCGGTGGCGTGCCGCTACTTCCTGACCAGCAAGGAGCCCGGGAGGCTGGCGAAGCGGGTGGAGCAGGGAATCATCCGGGTCGCCGAGTCGTACGCGGCGCTGCTCCGCCGGGTGCTCCCCTTCCGCGGCTGGCTCATCGGCGCCGCCGCGGTCCTGGTCACCTCCTCGGTGCTCGCCGCCAGCCTCCTCCCCAGCACCTTCTTCCCGGAGATCGACGAGTCGATCGCCCGGGTCTACGTCCGGTTCCCGGCCGGGATTCCCCTCGTCGAGTCGACGCGGCAGATCCAGGAGATGGCGGACGACCTGGTCAAGAAGCTTCCTCCGGGCACGGTGAAGCTCGCGCTGACCAACATCGGCTCGCCCACCAACGTCCGCGCGGCGATGATCAGCCCGAACTCGGGACCGCACACCGGATTCCTGAAGCTGCAGCTGTCGGACCCGGAGAGCCGCAAGCTCAGCCAGCGCGAGGTGGCCGACCGTGCGCGCGACATCCTCAACCACGACTACCCGGGCATCGAGTTCCTCCAGAAGCCGGGAGGGCTCGTCGCCGCGGTCTTCGCCAACGGCTACAACGCCCCGCTGGTGGTGGAGGTCCGCGGCGAGAACCTGGAACGGCTGAGCGAGGAGGCCCACGCTGTCGCCGAGGTGGCCCGCACCGTGCCGGGCATCCGCGACGTCTATCCCTCGCTCCAGGTGGACTACCCCGAGGTGCGCGTCGACACCGACCGCCAGCAGGCGGGGATGGTGGGGGTGAGCGCCCGGGGAGCGGCGCAGGCGACGCTCGACGCCACCCTGGGCAACATCAACACGCCCAGCGTCTGGGTGGACAGCAACAACGGGCAGACCTACTACGTGGTCACGTCCTACGACCCGGCGTCGATCCAGGACACCACCGCCCTGGCGCAAGTGCCGCTCCGGGTGAACGACCGCGGGGCGGCGGTGACGCTCGGCCAGTACGGAAACGTCCGGCGGTCGGTGGGACCGATCCTCGTCGAGCGCAACCAGCTGGAGCGGGCGGCCCACGTCCTGATGCAGACCGAGGGCCGGGACATCGGCAGCGCCGCCCAGGAGCTGGAGCAGCGCCTGCGGACCGACCCCCGCACCCGCGGTATCGACTTCGACTTCGTGGGTCAGGTGGCCCTGATGCGCAAGACCTTCGGAGGCCTCGGGGTGGCGGTGGCGCTGGCGGTGATGGTGGTCTTCATGATCATGGCCTCGCAGTTCAAATCGCTGCGGCTGCCGCTGATCATGCTCTTCACCATTCCCTGCACCCTGATCGGCATCGTGCTCGCCTTGATGGCCGCTGGGCAGGGCCTCTCGGTGACCGCACTCATGGGCCTCTTGATGGTGGTGGGCATCGCGGTGTCCAACGGCATCCTCCTGGTGGACGAGGCCAACCACCGCTTCCTCTCCGGGACCGACAAGTTCGAGGCCATGGTCCAGGCGGCGCGGATCCGCTTCATCCCCATCGCCATGACCAGCCTCGCGACGATCATCGGCCTGCTCCCCACCGCGCTGGGGCTCGAGGCCGGCACCGAGGCCAACCGGCCGCTGGCGCTGGCGGTGGTGGGCGGCCTCATGTCCTCGACGGTGCTCTCGCTGTTCCTGGTGCCGTCGATGTTCATGGTGCTCGCCAAGCGGCCCGCGGCGGAGGCGGCGGTGGCCCCCGGAACCGGGACGGTCGAGCACGGGAGCGCAGCCCCGGCCTGAGCCGCGCGACCGCCCCCCCGCCGGAGGGGGCTACTCGAAGTTCATGATGTAGGTGACCCGGTACACGAGGGCGAAGGTCGGGCTGGAGCTGACCGGGATGTCCACGCCCGCCATGAGCGAGTGCACCGGGAGGAACCAGAAGCGAATTCCGGGAGTGATGGTGAAGACCGTCCACCCGGCGTGGGCACCGTCGAGGTCGGTGGTCCCGTAGAATTCGAGGAAGGTGGTGAACTTGCCGAACACCGCCGCGTCGGCCGCTGTCCAGGTCTTGGCGACGGAGAGGTCGTAGGAGATGTCGTTCTGCCTTGCTCCCGTCGCGTGCGCGCCGAGGAGGTTCTCCCAGGTGAACGAGTAGTAGAGACCGACCCGGTCGAGGAAGGGGACCAGCGCGTGCAGGTCCTGCCAGCCGGTGAGGGAGTAGGCCATCGACGTCTGCGTCTGGCCGATGGGTCGGTTGGGGACCGCCAGCTTCGCCTGGATGGCGTAGGACTGGGTGTCGTTCTCCACCAGCTGGACCCGCACCAGCGCGCCGCCGCCGGCGCCGTTCACCGGCGCGCCCGTCTGCTGGGCGTTCCACTGGTAGTTGGTGATCACCTCGAGCATCAGCCGGCGGCTCGCGCCGTAGGCGATGAGGCCCTGGGACAGGTACTGGGCCTCGGTCTTTCCCGTGCGGACGTCGGTGAGGACGAAGTCCAGCCGGAACTCCCGCTCGAGGAAGTTGGTGGTGGCCTTGAGGATGGCCATGTCGGGCGTCTTGCGCCTGCGGACGTGCCACTCCTCGTCCCAGCCCTTGAAGAAATTGTAGAGGCCGAGGTTCTCGGTCACCGTCTCGGACTCGTCCTCGGCGCGGGCGCTGCCTCCGAGCAGCAGCACCGCCCCGAGCACCGCCCACGCCCGTGCGCGCGACCCTGCACGAAGTGCCATCGAACCCTCCCGCCGCCCCCTGGCCAGCCGGGCAGCCGGAGGCTCCCTATAGTAGCTCTTGGTAGCTTATTGTTACTTCTTGTTACCCCTGGAGGAAGGTGGAGCCCGGATATGCTGCCGGGCCGCGATGGCCAGCCCGGCGCCCACCCTGTTGACCACCTCCGAGGTGGCGGAGCTGCTCTCGGTGCACCCGAAGCACGTCTACCGGCTGCTCCGGAAGGGGCTGCCCGGGCGGCGCCTCGGCGGCGAGTGGCGGTTCGATGCCGCCGAGGTATCTCGGTGGACGCGGCAGAGCGCGGGCGGCACGAGCCCCGACGAGGCCACCTCGCCTGAGTCTCCGCCGCTGGTGGCGGCGAACGGCGACCGGGCGGTGCTGCTCCTCCTCCGGGTGGCGCTCGAGCGCAACGCGCTGGTGGGGCTGGTCCAGGCCGACCGCGGCGAGGGCCTCGCGCTCCTCGCCCGCTCGGCGGTGCTGGCCACCGGCAACCACGCCGGCGGCTTCCCCACCCACGTCGGGACGGAGCGGGTGGCACGCATCCACCTCGTCCGGCGGCAGATCGGCCTCGTCTCGCGCGGACGCCCGCCGTCCCTCGGGACACTCCGGACCGCGGCGCTCGCCTCGCGCCCGGCCACCGCCGGCGTGCGAATCCACCTCGACGCCGCGCTCGCCGCCGCGGGGCTCGACAGCGCCGAGGTCCACCGGCGCGCGCTCCTCTGCGAGTCACACCTCGAGGTCTGCGCCCAGGTCCTCCAGGGCCGGGCGGAGGTCGGCGTGGCCTCGCGCGCCTGGGCAGAGTGGCTGGGCCTTCGATTCCAGACGCTGGCCGAGGAGGCCTACGGGCTCGTGGCCCGGGCAGCCAGGCTGGGGCATCCGGCGCTGGTGGCGGTCTGCGAGGCGGCGCAGAGCGCGCGGTTCCGGACCGAGGCCGGTCGGGTTCCCGGCTACGACGTCAGCGACGCCGGGTCCATCCACTACGATGGCGTCTGAGGCGGGGGAGAGAGGCGCCGATCGCGTCGGGTGGACCCGACCGGCGTCTTCGAGGTGTGTCGGGCAGTGAGAGCGGAGGGAATCGAACCCACAACCTATGGATTAAGAGTCCATTGCTCTGCCAATTGAGCTACGCTCCCGCTCGCCTGGCTGCGCGAGGGACCGCGCGTATAACCGCCCGTGCCGCCATGAGTCAACCGCTGCATCGCCCTGCCCGCCCACTGCGCTGATTCGCCTCCGGGACGCCGAAGCCCTAGACTTGGGCGAAGAAGTCGAGGGGAGCGGAGGAGTACCGTGGTGGCCAAGTCTCAGCTGGCCGTCGCCGTCGTCCTGATCCTCGCCTCGGGGTGTGCAACGACCTCGGGGGATCACCGCTCGATCACCGATCAGTGGATCGACCAGGCTCGAGCCGAGGGGCTGGTCCTCGAGGCTCCGCTGCGCGTCTCGCCGCAGACCCGGAGCCTGGTCCGGGACAAGGTGGGCTATGCCGGCACCGAGAAGGCCCGCCTCCTGAAGGTGGTGCGGTTCCTGGCCGACGGAGACGGGCTCAACTTCCAGTACCAGACGCAGTCGTCGCTCTCAGCGGAGAAGGCCTACGCCGCGAAGCGGGGCGACTGCATGAGCTACGCGAACCTACTGGTCGCGCTGGCGCGGTCGCTCGACGTCCCGGTGCGCTACGTGCGCATCACCCAGCTCCCGGTGACCTGGGAGGCCCGGGGGAGGTTCTTCGAGTCCTCGCACATGGCGGTGGCGCTGGGCCGGGAGGCGGCCTGGGACCAGGCGGCCATCGTGGACTTCGGGAGCGTGCACACCTCGCCGTGGCGGTTCTCGCTCTACGACGACGTGCCCGACACCGAGGCCTTCGTCCTCTTCCAGAACAACGTGGCGGTTCAGCGGATGCTCGCCGGGGACACCACGACCGCCGAGCACATCCTCCGGTTCTTCAACCAGCGCGCGCCCGACGTCCCGGAGGTGCCGAACAACCTCTCCCTGGTGCTGATGCAGACCGGGCGGGAGCGCGAGGCGATGGACCTGCTCGTGGCCTCGGTGCAGCGCTTCCCCCACTTCCGTCCGCTCTACGCCAACGCGGTGCAGGCCGCGCACCGGGTGGGGAACGAGGCGCTGGCCACCGAGCTGGAGGCGCGGGGTCGAGAGCTCCTGGAGGACGAGCCGGCCTGGAACTTCAACGAGGGGATGCGCTCCTACCACGCCGGTGCCTACTCCACCGCCGCGCTGCGGTTCGAGAAGGCGCTCTCGGCCGACCCGGACAACGTGCGACTCCTGGCCTGGAGTGCGCGGGCACACCTGGCCGCGGGCAACTACCGCCGCGGGCTGGAGCAGGTGGAGCGGATCCGGTCCCGGCCGCCGTCGGAGACGCGCTCCCAGCTGCTCGAGGATCTGTCGAAGACGTTCCCCCAGCTGGAGCAGCCCCCGCTTCTGCAGCCGGCGCCGATGGCTGCCCGCCCCCGCTGAGTCGCCGCTCTACGCGGTGCCGCGAGGGGCGAGCACCCGCTGGACGGCCTCCAGCAGCTCGAGGTGCGTGAAGGGCTTCTGGAGGAAGCTCGTGCCAGGGTCACGGCGGAGCTCGGGGTCCATCTGTCCCTCCCCGTACCCGCTGACCACCAGCACCCGGGCCGACGGGTGGCGCTGGTGGATGGTGCGGTAGGCGGCGAGCCCGCTCAGGCCCGGCAGGACGGCGTCGAGGATGACCAGGTCGACCGCCACGCCGCCGAGGAGCGCGAGGGCGGACTCGGCGTCGTCGGCGGTGAGCGCCCGGAAGCCGCTCCGCTCCAGCAGCCGCGCCAGCCCCTGACGCACGGCGGCGTCGTCCTCGACCACGAGCACCGTCCCTCCGGTGCGCGGGGCGGGGGTGCGGGTACGCCGCTCGGTCTCGAGCGGGAGGCCCTCGATGGCCGGGAGGAGGATCTGGAAGGTCGAGCCCCTCCCTGGCGCGCTCGAGACCTCCACCACGCCCTGGTGCTGGCGGACGATGCCGTGCACCACCGCCAGCCCGAGGCCCGTGCCGCGCCCCGGCGCCTTGGTGGTGAAGAAGGGCTCGAAGATCCGCTCCAGCGTCCCGGCGGGGATGCCCACCCCGGTGTCGGTCACCGACAGCTCGACCATCCGCTTCCCGGGGACCGTCCCGTGGCGGGCGGCGAACTCACCGTTCACCTCGAGGTTCCGGGTGCGCACGGTGAGCGTGCCGCCCTCGGGCATGGCGTCCCGCGCGTTCACGCAGAGGTTCATCAGGACCTGCTCGAGCTGCGCCGGGTCGCCGGAGACGGTCCACGGCTCCTCGGCCAGCTCGGTGACCAGCTTCACCGGCTCGCCGATCACGCGGCGGAGTAGGCTCTCCACGTCCAGCACCACCTGGTTCAGGCTGAGCGACCGCTGGGCGAGCGGCTGGCGCCTGGCGAAGGCCAGGAGCTGGCGCACCAGCGCCCCGGCGCGCTGGCACTGCCGCTCGATCTCGGCGAGGTCGGTCTGCGCGGAGTGGTCCACCGGAAGGTCGAGCCGGGCGAGCGCCGCCGCGCTCTGGATGCCGGTGAGGACGTTGTTGAAGTCGTGGGCCACGCCGCCGGCGAGCATTCCCACCGTGTCCATCTTCTGGGTGCGCTGCACCTCGACCTCGAGGCGCTTGCGCTCGGTGACGTCGCGGACGCTGACCACCAGGCGCTGGTCGCCGCCCGGCACCTCGGCGACCGCGAGCTCGAGGTGAACCATGCTCCCGTCGCGCCGGCGCGCCTCGCTGGACCGGCTCCCCTGCCCCACGTAGCCCTGGAAGCCCGGGGGGAGGAGCTCGTCGGCCGGGCGCCCCAGCACGTCGGAGGAGCGGACGCCGAAGATGCTCTCGGCGGCGGGGTTCATGCTGACCAGCATCCCCCCGGCGCTCACCGTGAGGAGCCCGTCCGGGACGTGCTCCATGACCGCGCGGAGGTCCATCTCGCTCCGGCGCAGGGCGGCGTCGGCGCGGCGGCGAGCGGAGCGCTGGGCGGCCTCGGCGCACTCGCGCTCCACGGCTGGCGCGAGGCGCGCGAGGTTGTCCTTCATGAGGTAGTCGTGCGCGCCGGCCTTCATCGCCGCGATGGCGTGGGACTCGTCGACCGTGCCCGAGACGAGAATGAAGGGCACGTCGAGCCCGCTCTCTTGCAGGCGGGCCAGCGCCTCGAGCGCGTCGAACTCCGGCATCCGGTGATCGGAGACGATGACGTCCCAGGGTGCGGAGAGCAGGGCCTCCTGGAACGCGTCCGCCGTCTCCACCCGGTGGAAGCGCACCAGCCGCCCTTCGGTCTGGAGCGCGTGGACGATGAGGGTGGCGTCTGCCTCGGAGTCCTCCACCAGGAGGACGCGGAGCGCGCTGCGGGTGGGAGCCGGAGAAGGTCTCACGAAGCGCAGCGGATCTGACCGCCCCGTGGCGGACACAACAAGGTGGCTCCGACGCGCACGCACGGCGCCTCTGTGGGCGCCCGGAGCGCAGGGTGGTACGCCCGGTGTCGCTGCAGACCTGGCACCGGGCCGTCGCCGAAGTCAGGGCGGTGGCCGGTAGTCGACGCAGCGCCAGGCACGGAAGCGGCGGACGATGCGCCCCGCGCGCCGCACCAGGATCGGCGGCTCCTCGCTGATCCGGCCGCACCGGGCGAGGAGCGCCGCGGGAGGCGGGCCCGACGGGTCGTCGTCGAACCGGGCCGGGTCGGAGTCGAGGAACAGCCCGCTGCGTCCGGCGAGCGAGCGTGGATCGAAGCCCACGAAATCGAACTGCAGCGCGGGCTGACCGAGCAGTTCGCGGCCGTGGGCCTCGAGCGTGCCGTCGACGAGCAGCTCCGACGTCGTCTTGTAGTCGTCGGCGGAGAAGACGAACTCGCCGGGGCGCAGGCGGGCCGCGGTCTCGGCCCGGAGCGCGCTCCATCCGACCCAGGTGTCGTCCCCGAGGCGCACCGGATAGGCGAACAGCTCCAACAGGACCACCGCGTGCACGACCGCCGAGGCGGCCACGTTCCAGCGGAGAAGCCACGGACCGGTGCGCCGCGCAGCCCACAGCGTCCCGGCGATCCACAGCGGGAAGGGCCAGTTGGGCTTCACGACCGCGCCCAGACTGACCAGCACGAGGACGATCGCCGGGAGCAGCGAGAAGGCGGCGAGGAACAGCTCCTCGTCCTCCAGCGTGCCGCGCAGGATCCGCGGCACCGCCCGGCCCGCCTCGCGTGCCCAGACCACCAGCAGCGGGGGGAGCGCCAGGACCAGCTCCGAGCCCACGAGCCCGAGCAGGTTCCAGGGGGACAGTCCCCGGGCGTGCTCGACCCGTCCGGCGGTCTGGAAGAGGAACGACGCCCAGCCGTGCCCGGCGTTCCAGATCCACACCGGCGCAGTGACGAGCGCCGCGACCCCGATGCCCAGCCAGGGCCACGGCGTGGCGAGCGCGCGGCGGCCGCGTGGCATCGCGAGGAGCAACAACCCCGCGCCGAGGAGCAGGAAGGCGCCGGTGTACTTCGACTCGAACGCCAGGCCCGCGGCGAGTCCGGCGGGGATCCAGGCCCGCTCCCGGCCGTCGAGGAGGGCGTCGGCGAGGAAGCACAGGCACCAGGTCCAGGCGGCGACCAGTGGCGCGTCGGGCAGCGCGACGACGGTCAGGATGCTGAACAACCCGGTGGTGGCGAGCAGCAGGACCGCCCGACCCGGGTCCGCGGGCAGGAAGCGGCGGGCGAGCCGCACCATTCCCCAGAGCGTGATCACGGCGAAGATGAAGGGGATCAGCCGGATCAGCACCGGGGGCGGCGGATGGAGCTTCGCCGGGAGTGCGAGGGTCCACGCCAGCAGGCCCGGATGGTCGAAGTAGGACAACGCAGGGTGCCGTGCGTAGAAGACGTAGTAGGCCTCCTGCGGGACGAGCTCGAACAGCGCCGCCACCAGGAGGCGGAAGAGCTGCAGGGCCACCAGGACCCGCAACCAGCGCCAGGCGCCCGTCACGTCAGCTCCTGAACGCCATCAGCCTGGCTCGTTCGACATGCAACGGCCGCAGCGAGTGGTGTCGCCGGCGCAGCGAGCGCTGTGCCGGTCGCGTCCTCGCCTCGCTGTGGTTGTCCATCCCGTGTTCGGGACGCAATCAATCCCGCAGCCGGTCCGTAACGGCTGCGGGCCACTCGTGTGGGCTCGTTCAGGATCACTTTCTCAGGGAGATACCGTGAAGCCAGTCATCGCAGCTCTCGCCATCTTCGGCGCCGTGGCGTGCGCCTCCTCGGGCGTCGATCGGCGCCTGGAATACACCTACAACAGCTCCGTGACCGGCGTGATCGTCATGCCGGAGGCCACCGCGGGCTCGAATGCGTGCGGCAACATCGCGGTGGTGGCCACCGTCGACAACCAGGAGATCGGGCGTCCGGCGATCCGGCCGAGCAAGAACCGCTGCTCGTACCAGATCGACAACCTGCCCTCCGACAAGGATGTGACCGTGAAGGTCGTCCCCGCGTCCGACCTGAAGTGCCAGGACGGCTCGCCGGTGGCCTTCGTCTCGGACATCCAGGGCCCGGTGAAGCTCGCCCCCGACCAGGGCAAGCTCCAGGACTTCCGCGCCCAGTGCGGGACCCAGAGCTAGTCGAAGTCTCCCCCACCCCGCGGCCGCCCCGGGGAATGTCGGCTGGGCGGCGTCGCAGTGGAGCGGCGCGTGGCGAGCAGTCACGCGCCGCTTCTTTCTGAAGAAGTAGCGCTCAGCGCTCGAAGAGCCACCAGCGCCTTCGCATCGGACGGCGGGCACTGAGCCCGAACTTCCGGAGGGCGACCTCGCGGATGTACTCCGCCGCCTCCTCCGGCGAGTCGGTCAGCCGGAACCGCTCGGCGTCCGCCGAATCGATGGTCCGGGCCGGCACCAGCCGGTCGCGCAGGAAGTCCATCAGCGGCTTCCAGTACTCCACTCCGAGCAGCACCAGCGGGAAGTCGCGCATCTTGCCGGTCTGCACCAGCACCGCCACCTCGAACAGCTCGTCCAGCGTCCCCAGACCGCCGGGCGCGGCGACGAAGGCGTAGGAGTACTTCGCCAGCACCACCTTGCGAACGAAGAAGGAGCGCGTCTCCACCCAGCGGTCGAGGTAGGGGTTCGGCTTCTGCTCCACCGGGAGGGTGATGTTGCAGCCCACCGAGCGGCCGCCGGCCTCCTTCGCGCCCCGGTTGGCCGCCTCCATGAGCCCCGGCCCGCCGCCGGTCATCACCGTGAAGCCCGCCCGGGCCAGCGCTCCGCCCATCTCCCGGGCGAGCGCGTACGCCGGATGGCCCTCTGCGTAGCGCGCCGAGCCGAAGACCGTCACGCACGGGCCCACGAAGTGCAGCTGGCGGAAGCAGCGGAGGAACTCGATGGCGGTGCGCGCCACCCAGAGCAGCTCGAGCGGGCGGTTCCGCGGACCGGCGAGGAAGGAGTGCTCGTCGGTGGCCGGCGGAGTCTTCCCCCAGTCCTCGGCGCCGCGTTCCGCCGGCCGCTGGACGAGCTCGCCGTCGCTCACTTCTTCGCGCCGAAGGGTGTGTACCCGAACTTCTGACCGCCGACGCTGGCCTCGTACATGAGCCCGGTCTTGGTGGCGGTGAAGATGGCCACCCCGTTCTCGTAGTTCGCGGTCGCCGCCGCCCCGGCAGACAGCGCCACCGCCGAGGCCTGGGCCGCGAGCGCGAAGTTCCCCTTCTTGAACTCGGCGAGCGTCGAGGCGTTCTCGAGGAAGATGATCTCGGAGTAGGTCTGTCCCCCGAGCTGAAGCCCGATGCTGGCCTGTCCCATCGAGGACTTTCCCACCGGCTGGCCGCCCACGAAGAGCACGCCGTCGCCGCCCGCGCCGCCCACCACGAAGGCTCCCTTGGCGATGGTGGCGAAGACCGCGTAGCCCGCGGCGGAGCCGATGAACTTGTCGATCTTCGGATCCTTCTTCTTGAAGGTCTGGATGGTCGCCCGGGCGTCGGAGACCAGGGTGTCGTCGCCGCCGAGTGCGGCAGAGGCGAGCAGCAGGGCGAGGACGGGAACGAGCCTGGAGAGGCGCATGGAGAGAAGCGTAGTCCCTCGCGACCTCTCGACGGAGGAGAACGTCAGGCCCGCCCGGCGCAGCGGAGGATGGCGGCCACGGAGCGATCGACGTCCTCCTCGGTGGTGTTCCAGCCCGAGACGCTGATCCGCATGACGTCCATCCCCTTCCACCGGCTTCCCCCGAGCCAGCAGGTCCCG
>Ga0335080_10004117_pt1 | contig 14787 bp, 12 predicted proteins | sample Lox_Sample_34_FD_206720 | JGI IMG/M metagenome (GOLD analysis project Ga0335080, IMG submission 206720) | Soil microbial communities from Loxahatchee National Wildlife Refuge, Florida, United States - Lox_Sample_3.4 | ecosystem: Environmental > Terrestrial > Soil > Wetlands | place: USA... | reverse complement strand
AGAGTGTTGGTGAGGAAGATGGGCGTCTCGATGAGACCCCATTCCATGAGCTGGGTCATCCCCGAGACCTCGCCGGCACCATTCAGGATGAACCCGCCGCCGACAACGCGTTCCTCGAAGATGTTGCTCGGGTTCGGGAGGATGGCAGTGACGCCGGTCCGCACCGGCCCTCGCCCTACCTTGAGAGGTCCTCCGCCTCGGATGATCGTGGAATGACCCACCTTTACGCCTGCGACGTCGGTGATGGCATTCCACCGACCCGTCTTGAAGCGCCCGAGAGGGATGCCCAGGTCCCGCGCTCGGCAACGCGGCTCGGTGGACGGGACCTCGCTCATCCCCAAAGGCATAACCGAGGAACCCGAAAACCGGGTAGCGGAAACTTGCCGATCACCCCCCCTCCATCGCCTCAGCGCCCACGCGGTCAGGGGAATTCGCCCGGGTGCCTCGAGTCCGTCTTGGCAACCCCGACAAGGCCCATGCCTCACTGACGGCGAGAACGGCTCAAGCGCTGTTTTCGGTGCATTCGCCGGTGCAGCGGCACCTCGGAGGCCGTGCACTCGACCCTCGCACTGAAGCACGGGCCTCGCTGTCTGCCTTCTCGTCCCGGCCCCCTGTTCTCACGACTCGCCGCTCGCCCTCGAGGCTTGCCGTCAGGGGCCCGAGAAGCACTTGTGGCAGCGTCGGCTCCCCAGACCGCCCGGGGTGAAATGCTGGCCGATACACCGTCGCCAGATTCCACGGTTCGAGGTCACTCGATACCCCGCAGCTCTTTGGGCGCAAATCAACCGAGTCCGTTCGAGCTCGCCTCCCGACTGGCCGCCACCTGCGCGCGGCGGGCACGTTCCCGCTCTCGTTCGCGTTCGTGATAGCGGCGAATGGCAAAGGAGAGGATCTCGCCGATGAGGGCCCGGTACTCGATTCCGGCAGCCTGGGCGATGAGGACGAGGTCGGACCAGCCAGGCGAGAGGCCGGGCAGAGGGTTCGACTCGATGAAGTAGATGCGCCCATCCGCGTCCATCCGGAAGTCCACGCGCGCCACATCGCGGCAGCCGAGGGCGCTGAAGCACTCGCGTGCCGCCCGCTCCAGCCGATCGAGCTCCCGCTCCGTGAGCCGGGCCGGGACCTCGTACCGGATCTGTTCGCTCCAGTCCTGCTTCATCTCGAAGGAGTAGATGGGAGTTGGGTCGGCCTGGTCGAGGAAGACGATCTCCATCGGCGGCAGCACCCTGGGGCGCCGCTCCCCCAGCATGCCGACCGTGAACTCGCGGCCGTTCACATACTCCTCGGCCAGCGCGGGCTGCCGGTACTTGGAGATGATCTCCCGCGCCACCTCGCGCAGCTCTGCCTCGTCGTGGACCACCGATTTCTTCGTAACCCCCTTCGAGGTCCCCTCCGCGACCGGCTTCACCATGAGCGGGAACACGAGCTCTTTCGGGAGCCGCTCCTTGCCCGTGTGCAGGACGAGGTAGTCGGGGGTGAGGATGCCGTGCGTGCGCACCATCCTTTTCGCGAGCGCCTTGTCGAGCGAGACCGAGAGTGCCGCCGGATCCGAGCCGGTGTACGGGATATCGAGCAGCTCGAGCAGGGCCGGGACCTGCGATTCGCGGTTGCGACCCTTGAAACCCTCCGCGATGTTGAAGACGATGTCGACCGGCGTCGAGGCGAGCTGGATGGGAAGATCGCTCGTTCCCTCCAGGTCGATCACTTCGTGGCCATAGCTGGCGATCGCGTCCCGGATGGCCTGCAGCGTTTTCGGAGAGTCATACTCCGCCTCCTCGTCTTGCTCGCCCGCCGGGTCCGGCGTGACGCGCTTCACGTTGAAGGCGAAGCCCACCCGGAGCCGCTCGGCTCGTCGTGGCCTGCCGCGGCGTCCCCTCGATTCCGCGATGCCGAACCGATCGACCGCGCTCTCGATGACGACCCCTAGCACCCCGTCCAGGTTGAGTCCCTCCAGCGCCGCCGAAGCGTAGATGCCGGCCCCGGGTTCGAGGGAGGGAAGCGCGTTGATCTCGAGAAAGTGGATCTGCCCGTCGTCACTCACCCGGAAGTCGATGCGCCCGAGGTCGCGAATGCCGAGGACCCGAAACACGGTCGCCGCCTGTTCCTGGATCCGGTCCTTCTGGGCCCGCGTCAGCTTGGCTGGCGCGCGCACGGTCACCGCCTTCTCGAGCCTGGTCTTGAGCTCGTAGTCGTAGATGGCGTGGCGCCGCTCTCCCGCCAAGGCGCCGTCGATGACGTACTCGACGGGATGAAGAACACCCCCCCGCTCCTTGGCGGCCTTCTCGAGAAAGGGCAAGGTGACGTCGCGTCCGCCGATGAATTCTTCGACCAGGAGACCGGCTGGATAACGGGCAAGCGCGGCGGCGACCACCTCGTGCAGGCGAAGCGGATCCTCGACCACCGATTCCTGCGTGATGCCCTTCGAGCTCCCCTCGAAGTTGGGCTTCACGATGACCGGGTAGCGCAGCGCGTTCGTCTGGAGCTGGCGCGAGTCTTCCACGTACTGCCACCGCGGCGTGACCACGCCGTGCTGGGCGAGAACGAGCTTGCTGAGCTGCTTGTCGAGTGTGACGGCGAGCGCGTAGGCGTCCGATCCCGTATAGGGCATCCCGAGCTCATCGAAGAGCGCAGGGAAGAAGGCCTCCCGGAACCGCCCTCGCCGGCCCTCGGCGGTGTTGAATACGAGATCGGGCCCGAAGGCCTCGAGGCGGGCCACCGTACGCGAAGCGGGGCCGGAGACCTCGATTCGCTCGACGCGGTGCCCGAGCCGTTCGAGCGCGGACGCGAGCGCGTCCACCGTCTCGCGGGTGTCGAATTCGGCCTCCTCCTCCGACTCTGAGAGGCGGAGGTTGTGCGTCAACGCGATGCGCATGGGCGAGCCCGTATGCGTTCTTTCAGGACAATCGCGAGGGCGGATGGTGGAGGCTTCATGCGGCAGGGCGAAGGCGCTGGACTGCGCCGGCAGCGGAGCCGGGCGGGACAGGGGCCGCGGGGCGGAGGTCGCCTTGCGCGACGACTTCCCTCTTGGAAAGGACCTTGCCGTCCACCACCTGCGTGTCCGCGAAGATGTCGCCGATGCGGATACCGAGTCTGTCGCTCGCAACCATGTAGGCCTCGAACGCGATGATTGGTATCCCCAGGAAAAAAAGCAGCATCCAGCCCACAAGAGTGAGGCCGTAGAAGAGCCCCACCAGGGCAAAGGGCGCGTTGCGCAGCACCGACTCCCGGTAGCCGGCCGGACGACCCCTTTCTCCCGGGGAGGACGGCAGGATCATCGTGCGCACGCCGAAGATGCGCTTCCCCACCGACTGCCCCTGCATGCCGTCCGCGACGAGCAGGTAGAGCGCGGCGAGCGCCGGCCCGGCTTCCCGGACCGTATTGGCGATGGCGAAGGCCAGAACGAGGTCGCTCAGGCGCGCCAGACCGCGCAAGGTCAGGTCAGCCTTCGGGTAGGGCGAACCGTCGCGGCGGGCGTCGCGCATGTCGTCAGCGCTCCTCGCGCACGCGCGCGAAGAAGAGATAGGCCATGGCCGGCCGGTGGGAGCCCTCGCGCATGACGAAGTGGATCGATTCGAATCCCCAGCCGTCCCTCGCCCGCTCGTTGAGAATCCTCTCCACGGCTTCCTCGGTGACCGGCCCCACCTCTACGACCTTGTAGAGGATGTGCGCGTCGCCGGTCAACGGCGAACCCCGGTGAGGAGGCCGGCGACGTGCCGGGCGTAGTAGGTGAGGACGAGGTCGGCGCCGGCGCGCCGGCAGCACAGCATGGTCTCGAGCACCACCTTGTCCTCGTCGATGAAACCGCGCTCGGCGGCCGCCTTGATCATGGCGTACTCGCCCGACACGTGGTAGGCCGCAACAGGTACCTCGAAACGGTCCCTCGCCATCCGGACGATGTCCAGGTAGGGGAGCGCCGGCTTCACCATCACCATATCGGCGCCCTCAGCCACGTCCAAGGCTATCTCCCGCATCGCCTCGCGCGCGTTGCTCGGATCGATCTGGTAGCCTTTCCGGTCCCTTGGAATACCGCTCCCCCCGCGCGGCGCGCTCTCCGCTGCATCGCGGAAGGGGCCGTAGAAGGCCCCCGCGAACTTGGCGGCGTAGGACAGAATGGGCACATCGACATGGCCGCTCTCGTCGAGGGTCTTCCTCAGGAAGGCCACGCGCCCGTCCATCATGTCGGAGGGAGCTACGACGTCCGCACCAGCCCTGGCGTATGCAACCGCCGCCTTGGCGAGCAAGGGCAGCGTGGCGTCGTTGTCGACCGAGAGGTCATCGCGCGAGCCAGCTACCCTGGACGCCCTCAGAACCCCGCAGTGGCCGTGGTCTGTGTACGAGCACAGGCAGACGTCGGTCATCACCAGGAGTTCCGGAACCGCCTGCTTCAGCGCGCGCACGGCCCGCGCAACGACTCCACCTTCATCGTAGGCACCAGACCCGATCGCATCCTTCCCCTCGGGAACGCCGAAGAGGATCACAGCGCGCACGCCGTCTTCGAACCCCGCCTGTGCCTCGGCCAAGAGCTCATCGACCGAAAGCTGGCAGACTCCGGGCATGCTCTTCACGGGCCTGCGAATTCGTTCGCCGGGAACGGAAAAAAGAGGCCAGACGAGATCATCCGGGGCGAGGGTGCTCTCGCGCACGAGGCTGCGCAGGGCTTCGTTCCGGCGCATGCGGCGTGGCCGCTCCTCGGGGAATGGCATACCCGAGGTCTAGCGCAATCGAGCGGCAAATCAAAGGCGAGATGGCGTCGCGAGTGGGCCGTCGCTCGGTTCGAGAAAAGCGCCCTCGCGGCAGGCGTGCAAGCGCGACGGCCTATCCGCCGAGTTCCTCTCGAACCCAGCGCATGACGAGGCCGGTCACGAACTTCGGGTAGAAAAACGTGCTCTTCTGCGGCATGGTCTCGCCCGATTCGGCGACCGCCTGCACCTGCCACATGGGCGTCGGGTTCACCAAGAAGCCGAGCTGGCATTCACCGGCGAGCGCCCGCGAGACGACCTCGCCCGCGTCGAGCTCGAAACGAACGTTTTCGCCAAGCTCCTGCGAACGCGGTGAGAGGCCAAGCAGATGCTGAAAGATCACGCTGTCGAGCACGGTGACGTCGAGATCGCGCAACGTCACGTTGACGGGGAGCGGCACACCGCTCAGATCGGCCTCGTCGCGCAGCGTGAGGATGCGCCCCTTGCGGTCCTCCGCCGAGACCATCAAGAACGCCGTCGACTTGCCCAAGTGTTCCGCGAGCTTCGAGACGGCCCAGGCGAGTCCAGCCGGACGCCGTAGATCCTCCGCGAGCGTCTCGACCGAGAAGTACTTCTCGAGCTCTCCCAGGAAGCGCCCGAGGACAAGTTCGCGCAGGCCGAGAATCAGGCGGTGAGTGGGGTAGATGACGAGCAAGGGATGAGAGGTGGAGCAGAGCGCCATCATCATGAAGCGATGGCCAGCGCGCGAAGACAACCCAGGCTGTTCGCGGTCGATCAGATCTCGATAGAGAAGCGCCGCCTCGTAGCGATGGTGTCCATCCCCGATGATGATGTTTTTTGAGGCCAGGACCCTGAGGAGCGGCCCCACGACATCGGGGTCGTCCACCCGCCACAGGCGATGTCGGGTACCGTCGTCGGAGTGGGCTTCGGCCACCGGCTTGCCAGCTCTCCCGATGGCATTCTCAAGCGCCCCGTGGCCCTCGCCGCACGCGTCGTCGTACAGGCCGAAGACGGGCGATAGATTCGCCTGAACTCGCTTCACGAGCTCGAGCCGATCGGCTCTCGCCCCCGCGAGCGTCTTCTCATGCGGAAGAATGATCCCCTCCTCATAAGCGTGCAACCGACAGGCGGCGATGAACGCGCGCCGCACGAGAGGACGCCCGTCCGGTCCGGTGAAGGCCTGCTCGACCGGATAGAGCGAAGCCACCGCATCCTGACGCAGGGCGCCATCTTCAAACCAGCTGCCAAACGTCCCAGCCGCCCGCAAATACTTGTCGTCGGCCGCCCGATCGCCCGGCTGGTCACCGGGCAACAAGACCCGGACGATGTTGTGGGGACTCCTCGCCGCCAGCTCCTCTCGATACGCAGGGGAGATGACGTCGTAAGGAGGCGAGATGAACCGAGACATCGTCGCCGCCCGCGAAGCGGCATATCGGATTCCGCGGAACGGCAAGACCTCGGGCATGGGAGCGGGCAACCGTACTGCACTCACCTGGGGGCCGCAAGAACCCGAGGGGCTCATCCCGCGCACGCGACCGCCTCCACCTCGGCAAAAAGGACCGATCCTGCCCGAATTAGCCGAAGTCCACCCTGTTCGAGTGACACGATAGTACTGGGCAGCCCTCCGGGCGTTGGGCCGCCGTCGAGGATGCCGTCGATGCGCGAAAGGAGCGCAGGGGAGATGTCGCTTGCGGCGGTGACCGGTGGGTCGCCCGACAGGTTGGCGCTCGTCGACACGAGCGGACCGCCCGCCTGTTGCGCCAGGGCGCGGGCGACTGGGCTCCCCGGAATTCGGATGGCCACCGTGCCGGTGTTCGCCGTGAGCAGGCTGTCGAGGTCGCCCTGCGCCGGCAGCACGAGCGTGAGCGCGCCCGGCCAGAACCGCTCGGCAACCCGTCGCACACGTGGATCAAGCCAGGCCACCCTCTCCACTTGCTCCCAATCGGCAGCGATGAGCGGGAGCGGCTTGTCGCCCGGCCTGAGTTTGGCGCTGGCGAGCCGGGCGAGAGCGTCCGTGCGGGAATAGAGGGCGCCCAGACCATAGAACGTCTCGGTCGGATAGGCGACGAGGCCTCCGTCACCGAGCAGCGCGGCGGCGCGGGCAACGCGCTGGGCAAGCTCGGATCTCATGCCCCGGCGAGGATGCTCTCCCGAGACGACATGCCCATGCCCGGCACTCCGCTCTCGCCCGCGCCGCTCATTCTTTCGCATGAGCCAGGTGTCCTCACGGATGTTTAGTCTGTCGCGCATGACGAGGACGCGCGACAAGCCCCGCCGTTCAGGGCGGGGAAGGATAGCGCCTCCGGGGAGCGGGCTCGGGATGCCCCGCTCCCCCGGTTTCTCATGTCATCGCGATGCCGTTGCGGCGGCTGGCTGATGGCGCGGAACGCCGCTCGATCCCGGGTGAGACCGGCCCACATGGCTGCACCCTGCCGGGCGGGCCAGATGCAAATCGACCTATCTCTTGCGATGGCTGAAGGGGCAGCCCTGGTGGCGGGATAGCACTTAACGCGCACCCTTGCCCAAGATGACAGCCGGGATGGTCCGCAGGACGATCTTCACATCGCGCCAGAGCGACCAGCTGTCGATGTAGAGAAGATCGAGTTCCATCCACTCCGCAAAGTTGATCTCATTGCGCCCCGAGACCTGCCAGATGCAAGTGATGCCCGGCTTGACCGAGAGCCTGCGCCGCTGGGAGCGCTTGTAGAGCCGGACCTCGGAAGGGAGAGGCGGCCTCGGCCCGACCACGCTCATCTCACCTCTGAGCACGTTCCAGAACTGGGGAAACTCGTCGAGCGAGGTCTTGCGCAGGAAGTTGCCAACCGCTGTGACGCGCGGGTCCCGCCGCATCTTGAACACCGGTCCATCCATCTCGTTCTGTTCCTTGAGCAGCGACAGCCTGGCCTCGGCGTCGATGCACATGGAGCGGAACTTGTAGAGCCAGAAATGGCGGCCGTTGAGTCCCACCCTTCGCTGCCGGAAGAAGATGGGCCCCGGCGAGTCGAGCTTGATGGCGATGGCCAAGGCGAGGAAGAGCGGCGACAAGACGAGCAGGACGAGCCCGCTCACCGCCAGGTCAAAGATGCGTTTTGCCACCAGCGGAACGCCTTCGGCGGGCGTCCGTGAGAGGGAGAGCACGGGGATCCCGTCGAGCTCTTCGACGCTGAGCTTGGCGACGTGGTTGGGAAAGAAGTCGAGGAGCACCTTCACGCCGACCCCTTGCTCCTCGCAAATCGCCACCGCCTCCTCGACCTCGTCGAGCCGCTGGCGCGAAACACCGAAGACCACCTCGTCGAGGACATGCGCGTCGAGGATGGAGCCCATTTCGGAGAGTCGGCCGAGTACCTTCGCCCCCGCGGGCGCGCGGGCACCTTGCTCCAGCACGTAGCCGGCAAAGGAGTACCCCCACTCGGCATGGGAAAGGATGGCTGCAACGGTCTCTTCGGCCGTGGCTCCCGAACCAACCACTGCGAAGGCGCGCGTGTTGTAGCCACGGCGGCGAACGGCGTGCGCCGCAACGCGCAGCGCCACCCGAGTGCCAATCAGCATCGCGAAGGCGATGCCGTAGTAGAGGCCAAAGAAGAGTCGGGAGTAGGTCTCCTTCTGCTTCCAGACAAACTGTCCGGCCGCGATGAGCACCGCGAGGATGGCGAACGCCCGGGCGATCCTGCCCATCTCGGTGGCGATGGTCCGCGTCCGATAGGGTTCGTAGATGCCCGTACTCCACGCCGCCAGCTGCCATACGAGCAACGAGGCGGCCAAAAGCGGCCAGTACGTGGAGATGGGATACAGCTCATCCGGACGGATGAGACTCCCGGGCCCACCGAGAACCTTGTCTCGCAGGTAGTACGCGACGGGGAACGCTACCCCGAGCATCCCTAGGTCGCTGAGACGGAGACTACCCGAGATGAGCCGCGCTCGCTGCTTCAGCATGGAGAAGCCCCTGAGCTAACCTGCCTGTCGCCTAATGGACGTCACCCTAGCACTCAGCCTCCAGGGCGCGTACCTCCATGACCGTGGGATTCCATACACTTACCGTGAATTCACAAGCCCGAGCTTCCACGGGACGAAGTCCAGATTCGAAGTCGACCGCCGAGCGGACCCCCAATATCTCGTAATCAGGGCTGTTTGTGCTCACCCTGCGGGGTCAGAGCAAGAAGGGAACGAGCCGCCGCCAGTTGACCCGGATGCGTTCCAAGCTCCCCGGGAGGGGGAATTGGCACCCGGGTCGCCGAGGACGCGGTCTCGGCCGGTATGCTACGAGAGGCGACGGCAGCGGCCCCAGGAAGACGAGCCGCACCCGGCCCGGCTCGGCAGCTTGGAGCAGCCCGGTCCGAGCATGGAGACCGGAGGAGGCGGGAAGGCCAGCATGGTGCCGGCAGAGAGATCTGTGTCTCCCGACTCCTGGATCGTCGTCGTGAACTGGAACGGGGCCGAGCTCCTCCCGCGCTGCCTCGCTGCCCTGGAGCGCCAGACCCGGTCGGTCCAGGTGATCGTGGTCGACAATGGCTCGAGCGACGCGAGCGCCGAGGTCGTGGCGCGCTTCGCCCAGGTGGTGTGGCTACCGCTGGGAAAGAACGTGGGGTTCGCTGCGGCGACCAATGCCGGGTTCAGGCGCGCCCTCGCCGCAGACGCCCGCTGGGTTGGCACCGTCAACACCGACGTCGAGCTCAGCGAGAGCTGGCTCGAGGCACTCGTATCCGTGGGAGAGAGTCGCCCCCACGTGGGTCTTCTCTGCGGTCTTCTCCTCTTCGCTGACAACCCGACCCGCGTCAATTCGACCGGGCTCGCCCTCGACTGCCTCTACCGAGCACGCGATCGCGACTTTGGCACGCCGCTCGCCGAGCTGGCCAGGCCCGATGGACCGGTGGCCGGTGTCACCGGGGGAGCGGCGCTTTTTCGCGCGGAGGCGCTGCGCCGCGTGGGCCTGTTCGACCCGGCCTACTTCGCCTACTGCGAGGACGTCGATCTCTCTCTGCGCGCCGCGTCTGCGGGCATCGGTGCCTGGTACGTCTCCACCGCGCGGGCCCTGCATGGCTACGGTCGAACCTTCGGCAGCGATTCACCGTGGCGGCGCTACCTCCTCGCCCGCAACCACATGCGGGTGATCGCAAGCCACCTGCCCCTTTGGTCGGTGCTGGCCTTGACACCCGCTCTCACCTTTCTACGGGCCTGGGTGAAGGCGCCCCTTGAACTCGCGCGGGGGAGACCAGCCCACGCTTCGGCCCATCTGCGCGCTGCGGGGGCGGGCGCACTGGCGGCGATTCAAGGGCTGTCGCGGCGGCTGCGAGGACCCGACGTCATCCCTCCGGGCGCGGAGCCCCAGGAGTGCGAGCAAGCTTCGTCGGTCCGGGAGCATTGAGACACGCGATGAGGAGCCGCCATCGGCGCTGGGCCTGCCACCGGCTCAGCCCAGCTCCTGGTGCTCTCAGCTGTTCATCCGCCGCCAGAGCTTCCCGCCCAATGCGCGCGCGATTTCGAACGCGCGCTCGCCAGCCATCTCGCCAGGGACGTAGAAGGGCGAACGCGCCGGCGCAGGATGATCCAACAGGTCCAGGATCGCCCTCGCTGAGCGAGACCACTGGTACCGCTCGCGGGCGGCCCCCATGGCGGCGCGGGCCTGTTCGCGCGCTGCGGGCTCGAGGAGCGCAGCGATGGCGTTGGCAAGGCCCACCGCATCGCCGGGATCCGCGACGGTCCCCCACCCTTCTCGCTCGGCCTCCGCTGCGAGCGCGTCGCCCCGCGTGCAGGCGACCGGAAGACGCGCCCACAGACAGTCGAGGAGGCGCGTGCGAAACGCCAGCTCGGCCTCGAGCGACGGTCGGTGCGCCGTCACCGCGACGTCGGCATCGAGCAGGACCGGACCGCGGCGCGCGTACGGGATCCAGTTCGCGAGAAAGTGCACCTGGTCGGACAGCCCGAGATCCCTCACACAGCGGCGGGCCTCATCGGCGGCGTCGCGCATGATGTCGCCACCGGGCCGGCCTCCGGCGAGAAAGACCAGATGAACCACTCGCCCCCGGGCTCGCAGCTCCGCCACCGCGCGCACGGCGAGTGCCGGGTCCATCCAGTCCCACAGGCCGCCCCAGAAGAGGGCCAGCGGTGCGTCCAGCGGGATGGCGAGCTCGCGACGCAATGGCGCTTCGGTCGCAAGAGGCGGCTCTTCGGATAGGCCGAACGGCGCCACCGCCACCAGTCGCCGCGCCCCCGGATCCGACTGCAACGCCTGCGGCGCGAGCCGCCCCACGGCTCCGAGCCATCCCAGCCAGAAGGCGCGCTGCTGGCTCGAAGCGCAGAGGATGTGGTCGGCACGGGCCAGAAGCGCGAGGAGCCGGGCCCGCACGTGCGCAAGCGAGATCCGCTGCGCCGGCGACGGCTGCGGCCCGAATTGAGAGAGCTGCTCGAGCTGGACCGGGTCGTAGAGGTCGAGCACGAGACGGCCCCTCAGCGCGAGTGCGATCGAGAGCGGGAAGCCGAAGCCCTGGGCCGCGAAGGCGTCGGCGCGACCGGCCGCTTCCCGCAAGGCGACCGGTGCGTACTCGTGAGTCGCGAACGGCTCCCCCTTGAGCTCGGAGGCGCCCAGCCCGAACAGCGCGAGTTCGTGGTGCTCCGCGAGGCGACGACACAGCTCGACGGCGCGGATGGCGGGCCCGGCCATCTCGGCGCCCAGGCGATCTGCGCAGTGCCAGACGATCTTCATGTTGCGGTGCGGACCTGCGAGGACTCCGGCCGGAATCCCTGCAGCTCGCGGTAGCGCTCGATGGCCGGCGCGGGCTGCCCATCGAACACGAGCGCGCCGTGGTGGAGCACGATGACGCGATCGCACAGCTCGGCAACCGCCCCCATGGCATGCGAGACGTAGAAGATGGTGCGACCGCTCTTCCGGATGGACCGGATTCGCTCCATGCACTTCGCCTGGAAACGCTCGTCCCCGACCGCCAGCACCTCGTCGATGATGAGGATCTCGGGGTCGACGTCCACGGCGATCGCGAAGCCGAGCCGCGCGTACATGCCGGAGCTGTAGTTCTTCACCGGCTGGTCGATGAACTCGCCGAGCTCGCTGAACTCGATGATGCGGTCCATCTTCCCCGCCATCTCCTTGCGGCTGTGCCCCATGAGCGCACCGTTGAGAAAGACGTTGTCGCGCCCGGTGAGGTCGGGGTCGAAGCCGGCGGCAAGCTCGATCATGGGCGAGACGCGGCCATCGACGCGGACCTTGCCCTCGGTGGGCTTCAGCACGCCTGCTGCGACCTTGAGGAGTGTCGACTTGCCCGAGCCATTGTGCCCGATGAGCCCGACCGACTCGCCCGCGCGCACTTCCAGCGTCGCGTGGCGAAGGGCCCAGAACTCCTGATACGCATGGCGATGCCGGAAGCGCCCGAGCACCGCCTCCTTGAGCGTGTCCACTCGCTCCTGGTACATCCGGAAGCACAGGCCGACATCCGTGAATGAAAGTGTTCCGGACATGAAGGTCAGAACGAATAGATGTGCTCGTCCTCGTGCCGCAAGAAAAAGGCGATGCCGAGCACGAGCACCAGCGAGGCGCAGAGCACGGCCGCGCCGAGGTGCAGTGCCGAAGGCGCCTGGCCCTCATAGAGGGGCCTCTGGAAACACCGGATGACGGCCGTGGCCGGGTTGGCGAGAAGGATGTAGCGCAGCCAGGGATAGGGGAGCTTTTGCAGGAACTCCAGCGGATAGAGGACGGGGGTCACGTAGAACCAGACCTGGATCAGGATGTCGATGAGGTGTCGCATGTCCCGGTAGAAGACCGTGAGCGAGCTGAAGAACAGCGACAACCCCGCCGAGATGAGGGTGGCAAGAACGATCGCGGGAAGGACGAAGAGCCACGACGCGTTCGGGGGCCTTCCGAGTGCGATGGCGAGCAGCGTGAAGGGAACGAGAGAGAGCACGAGGTCCACGAGCTTCGAGGCGACCACCGCGAGCGGGTAGACCATCTGCGGAACGGCCACCTTGCGGATGAGCCCCTGGTTGTTGAGCAGGCAATGGGCGGAGCCGCTGATGGATACCGAGATGAGCGTCCAGGGCAACAGACCCGAGAGCAGGAAGATGGGGAACTTCGGCACCCCTACCTTCATGATCGTCGAGAATACGAGCGTGTAGACGATCATCAGCAGGAGAGGGTTGAGAAGCGTCCATCCCATCCCGAAGATGCTCCGCTTGTAGCGCACCTTGAGGTCGCGCTGGACGAGCAGTGCGATCAGTTCCCGAAAGCGCCAGAGCTGAGCGATCGCCTTCATCCTGCCGCCCGCGCCAGCCACTGCTTGTGGAAGCACTCCAGGGCGGCATCGATGGCGAGAGGCCTTGCCCGGAGCAGCGACGCGGCGCGATCCACGCGCAGCCCAGCTCGCAGTGGACGGGGAGCAAGGAGCTTCACGTCGGCCGTCTTGACAGGGATGATCGTTCCCGAGAGGCCGAAGCGCGCGGCCACGCGCTGGGCGAAGTCGACCCGGCCAAGAGCAGTTGCACCGGCGGTGTGGAGAATGCCCCGATAGTCGGTCTCGAGGAGCAGCTCGAGCGTCATGGCCGCACCATTCTCGGCAAGGGTGGGCGAGACGACCTGATCGGAAAAAGCCTTCACCGCCTCGCCGCGTCTGAGCTTCTCCACGATCTGCGTCGCGAAAGTGCTCTTCGCACCGGCGCGGCCGCTGTAGACGACGGCCGTGCGCGCCACCGCGCAGCAGGGGACAAGCAGGAGCGCCACCTCCTCGCCGCAACGTTTCGAGCGGGCATAGGCGCCCCTCGGACGGGGCGGGTCATCTTCCCCGTAGGGTCCTGCCTCGCCATCGAAGACATAGTCAGTAGAAACCGCGACCAACCGGGCGCCGAGCATGCGGCAGGCGCGCGCTACCTGCTCGGTGCCGCCCACGTTGACGCGCCAGGCGGCCTGTGGGTCGCGCTCGCAGGCGTCCACATCGGTCATGGCGCCCGCGTGGAGCACCGCCTCGGCGCGAAACTCGCGCAGAACAGCTTCGACCGAGCAGCCATCGCCGAGGTCCGCCTCGGCCCAGGAAAAGGCACCAGGCGGAAGACGGCAGGCGCCGCGACCAATGGCCAGCACCTCGTGACGCCCGGAAAGGTCGTGGACGGCTGCCCCCCCCAGGAGCCCGTTCGCGCCGGTGACCGCAACCCTCACGTCCGGCCCCCGTACTGCTTCTCGTAGTAGTGAAGATACTCGCCCGTCCGGATGCGCTCCCACCAGCCCCGATGCTCGCGATACCACTGCACCGTGACGCCGAGCGCCTCATCGAAACGATGGCGCGGCTCCCAGCCAAGTTCGCGGCGCGCCTTCATGGCATCGATGGCGTAACGGCGATCGTGACCGGGGCGATCCCTCACGTATTGGATGAGCGACTCCGATTTGCCCAGGAGCTTCAGCACCGACTTCACGATGTCGATGTTGCACCGCTCGCTGGCTGCCCCGAAGTTGTACACCTGCCCTGACCTACCTGACTCGAGCGCGGCGACGAGGCCGCGGCAGTGATCCTCCACATGGATCCAGTCGCGCACATTCTTGCCGTCACCGTACACCGGGAGCGGCTTTTCCTCGAGAGCATTCGCGATCATGAGAGGAATGAGCTTCTCGGGGAACTGGTACGGGCCATAGTTGTTCGAGCAGCGGGTCACCGCGACGTGCATGCCGAACGTGTGGGCGTAGGCAAGCGCGAGCAGATCGGAAGAGGCCTTCGATGCCGAGTAGGGCGAGGAGGGGGCGAGCGGCGTCTCCTCGGTGAAGAGGCCCGTGGGCCCAAGCGAGCCGTACACCTCGTCGGTGGAGACATGCAGAAACCGTTGCACCCCAAGTTCCCGAGCCGCCTCCAGGAGCACCTGCGTGCCCCCGACATTCGTCTCGATGAAGACGGCCGGAGAAAGGATGGACCGGTCGACGTGACTCTCCGCGGCAAGATGCATGATCGCGTCGATGCGCTCGCTCCGCACGATCTCGGCCACGAGCTCGCCATTCGCGATGTCGCCGCGCACGAAGCGGTAGCGCTGGTTCCCGGCGAGGTCGGCAAGGTTTTCGGCGTTACCGGCATAGGTGAGCTTGTCGAGATTCACCACTCGCCAG
>Ga0335080_10004116_pt1 | contig 14788 bp, 15 predicted proteins | sample Lox_Sample_34_FD_206720 | JGI IMG/M metagenome (GOLD analysis project Ga0335080, IMG submission 206720) | Soil microbial communities from Loxahatchee National Wildlife Refuge, Florida, United States - Lox_Sample_3.4 | ecosystem: Environmental > Terrestrial > Soil > Wetlands | place: USA... | reverse complement strand
AACGGCCCGCGCACTTGCACCTCGCCCATGGTCTTGCCGTCCCACGGCGCGAACGAGCCATCGTCGGTCTGCAGGCGCAGCGACACCAGCGGCGCCACGATGCCGCCGGTGGCGGCGCGCCTGAACTGCTCGTCGGGACCGGCATCGCGCAGCTCGGTGCGCGGGAAGACCGCGGTCGCCAGCGGCGAGGTCTCGGTCATGCCCCAGCCCTGCTGGATCGTGATGCCCTGGCGGGCGAAGGCGCGGATCAGCGACTCCGGCACCGCCGCGCCGCCGACCAGCGAGCGCATGCCGGTGGGCAGCTTCCAGCGCGTCGAGCCCTCGGCCAGCGCGCGCTCGTAGGTCTGGATCAGCCCGAGCCAGATGGTCGGCACGCCGAGCGACAGCGTCGGCGGCTCCAGCGTCATCAGGTCGAGCAGGTCGTCGGGGTGCAGGTGCGGCCCCGGAAAGACCATCTTCGCGCCCTGCATCACCACGCCGTACGGAATGCCCCAGCAGTTGGCATGGAACATCGGTGTCACCGGCAGCACCACGTCGGTGTTGCGCAGGCCCCAGATGTCGGCGCCCATCGCCACCAGCGTGTGCAGGATGGTCGAGCGGTGCGAGTAAGCCACGCCTTTCGGCCGCCCGGTGGTGCCCGACGTGTAGCACATCGCCACCGGGTCGTTCTCGTCGTGCTTCGGGTACTCGAAGCGCGATGCATCGGCGTCGTGCAGCAGCGCCTCGTAGTCGATGAACGGCGGCTCCACCGGTGCGCCCGAGAACGGGAACACGATCACGTGCTCGAAGCGATGCAGGTGAGCGAACTGCCGGTACAGCGGCAGCAGGACGTCGTCGACGATCAGGAAGCGGTCGTCGGCGTCGGCGGCGATCCACCCCAGCTCGTCGGGTGCCAGGCGCAGGTTCAGCGTGTGCATCACGCCGCCGGCCGCCGGTATGCCGAGGTAGCACTCCAGGTGCGCATGGTGGTTCCACGCCAGCGTGGCGACGCGCTCGCCGCGCTTCAGGCCCAGCTTCAGCAGCGCCGCGGCAAGCCTGCGCGTGCGCTGCGCGTACTCGCCGTAGGTGTGGCGACGCAGCGACTTGTCGGGCAGGCGCGACACGATCTCGTTGCCCGCGAAGATCGTGCGCGCGCGCTCAAGCACGTCGTTGAGCGACAGGCTGACGTCCATCATGGTGGCGTGCACGTGCGGCCTCCTCAGGGATGCACCTTCATCTGTTGCGCGCCGCGCGACTGGCGGCGCTGCAGCAGCACCCAATACAGCTCCAGCACCTGCTGCACGTGGGCGCGCGTCTCGCCGATCGGCGGCAGCTCGCCGCCGCTGCGGCGCACCGCCTCGTCGCCGGCGCTCCACGCCGCCAGCGCCAGGTCGATGCGCTGGTAGCGCTTCAGCAGGCCGGCCATCAGCTGCGTGCCGACGCCGATGTTGGTGCGCGGCTCGGCCAGGCGGTCGGCGACGTTGCGCGGGCTGTCGGCCTTGCCCATCAGCGGGGCGGCGGTCGTCGGCATGATCTGCATCAGCCCGACCGCGCCGCGCGGCGAGACCGCGCGCTCGTTGAAGCCGGACTCCACCGCGATCAGCGCGTTGATCAGCTCGCTGTCGACGCCATGCTTGGCCGACGCTTCGCGGATCCACGGCTGTACGCGCTTGACCTCGGGCGCGATCTCCAGCCAGGTGAGAATCGCTGCCGGCGCGGTGGCCTTGCCCGGCACCTTGTCGATCTTCGCCGGCGCGCCGGTCGCATCGTCGATCACCAGGCCGTAGCGCGAGTCGATCTGGCGGTCGGCAAAGTGCGCGACCCCGTCGCCATCCACATAGCCCCACAGTGCGGCATGCGCCAGCAGGCTGCTGCCGAGCGTCGCGGCGGCGACGACAGCGGCTTTCACGTCGACTCCTGGCCCAGCGCCACGCGTGCCGCGTACTCGCGATCGAGCATGCTCATCACGATCAGCGAGTCGTAGCCCGCGCCGCCGCCGGCGCCGTCGGGGCCGACGCCGTCGATCTTGATGCGCACGCTCTCGCGCAGTCGGCCCTCCTCGACGAAGCCTTCGCTCTGGTAGAGCGCCAGCGCGCGGGTGTTGAGCTGCTTCACATCGAGCCAGAAGCGGTGCGCGCGCAGGTCGCGGAACGCCATGCGTTTCAGCTGCCGCACGCACTCGCGGCCGAGTCCGAGGCCCTTGGGCTGCAGCACCACGCGCTTGAGCTCGACGCTGCCGTGCGGGTTGCGACAGCCCTGCAGGATGACGAAACCGGCCGCGTCGTAGCCCTCGCCCGCTTCGACGATGAAATGTCGGAAGTCCGGAAAGCGCACAGCGCCTTCGTGCTGCGTGCGCTCCCACGGCGTGATGAACGGCAGGTTCTGCGCGTCGGCCTCGACCGAAATCACGAAGTCGAGGTCCGACAACATCGTCGGACGCAGCCGAAGACGTTGGCGCAGCGCATGAGGCTCAGACATCCAGCTCTACCGTGTCGGCCTTCAGCTCCATCAGCTCGCGCCGCGCCTGCGCCTCGCCCTTGCCCATCAGCCGCGTCAGCGATTCGGTGGTGGCCGCGACGCCGAGCTCGTTGAAGGCCACTTGCAGCAGCCGCCGCGTGTCGGGGTTCAGCGTGGTCTCCCACAGCTGCTCGGCGCTCATCTCGCCCAGGCCTTTGAAGCGGCTGATGGTCCAGCTGTCCTCGCGCGCGCCTTCCTTGCGCAGCTTGTCGAGCGCGGCGGTCAGCTCGCCGTCGTCGAGCGCGTAGATCTTGGCCGCCGGCTTCTTGCCGCGCGCCGGCGCGTCGATGCGGTACAGCGGCGGCTTGGCCACGTGGATGTGGCCGCGCTCGATCAACTTCGGAAAGTGGCGGAAGAACAGCGTCAGCAGCAGCACCTGGATGTGCGAGCCGTCGACGTCGGCGTCGCTCAGGATGCACACCTTGCCGTAGCGCAGGCCGCTGAAATCGGGCTCGTCGTCGGGGCCGTGCGGGTCGACGCCGACCGCCACCGCGATGTCGTGGATCTCGGTGTTGGCGAACAGGCGATCGCGCTCGACCTCCCAGGCGTTGAGCACCTTGCCGCGCAGCGGCAGGATGGCCTGCGTCTCCTTGTCGCGGCCGCCCTTGGCCGAGCCACCGGCGCTGTCGCCTTCGACGAGGAACAGCTCGTTCAGCGCCAGGTCGCGGCTCTCGCAATCGGTGAGCTTGCCGGGCAGCACGGCCACGCCGGAACCCTTGCGCTTCTCCACCTTCTGCGATGCGCGCTGGCGCGTCTGCGCCTGGCGGATCACCAGCTCGGCCAGCTTCTTGCCGTGCTCGACGTGCTGGTTGAGCCAGACCTCGAACATCGGCCGCACGTACTGCGCCACCAGGCGCAACGCGTCGCGGCTGTTCAGGCGCTCCTTGATCTGGCCCTGGAACTGCGGGTCGAGCACCTTGGCCGAGAGCACGAAGCTGGCGCGCGAGAACACGTCGTCGGGCATCAGCTTCACGCCCTTGGGCAGCAACGCGTGCACCTCGATGAAGGCGCGCACCGCGGCGAACAGCCCTTCGCGCAGTCCCGCCTCGTGGGTGCCGCCGGCCACCGTAGGGATCAGGTTGACGTAGCTCTCGCGCAGCGGCTGACCTTCTTCGGTGAAGGCCACACACCAGGCGGCGCCCTCGCCCTCGGCGACGTTATCGGTCTCGGTCCCCGAGGCGAACTGCTCGCCTTCGAACAGCGGAATCACCGGCTCGCCGGTGAGCGACTGCGTCAGGTAGTCGCGCAGGCCGCCCTCGAACAGCCAGCTCTGCTTGTCGTCCTTGGCGCCGCCCTTCTCGTACGTCAGGTTGACCGTGACTCCGGGCATCAGCACCGCCTTGCTGCGCAACAGGTGCATCAGGTCCTGGCGCGGCAGTTCGCTGCTCTCGAAGTACTTGGGGTCGGGCCACACGCGCACGGTGGTGCCTTGCGCGCGATCGTCGGCCTTCGCCTTGCGCAGCTTGAGCTTGTCGACCACGTCGCCGCTGGCGAATGCCATCGTCGCCACCTGGCCTTCGCGCACCACGGTGACTTCGAGGCGCTGGGCGAGCGCATTGGTCACGCTGACCCCCACCCCGTGCAAACCGCCGGAGAAGCTGTAGGCGCCGCCACTGCCTTTGTCGAACTTGCCGCCGGCGTGCAGGCGCGCGAACACGATCTCGAGCACCGGCACCTGCTCCTCGGGGTGCAGGCCGAACGGGATGCCGCGGCCGTCGTCGGCCACCGACACCGAGCCGTCGCCGTGCACGGTGACCGCGATGCGTTTGCCGAAGCCGGCCAAGGCCTCGTCGGCGGCGTTGTCGATCACCTCCTGGATCACGTGCAGCGGGTTGTCGGTGCGCGTGTACATGCCCGGCCGCTGCTTGACGGGCTCGAGGCCTTTGAGCACGCGGATCGATTCCTCCGCGTACCTGCCCTGCTTGGTTGCCATGGCGGCGGATTATGGGACCCCCCCGTAGCGGCTTGGCGGCCGCTTCCCCCCAGGGGGCACCACCAGCGGACCGGCTGAGCCGGATCCGCGGTGGTCACTTGAATCTGTTTGTGACGACGCGAGCGTCAACGGCGGTAGCGCGCCATCGCGAGATCGGCGATGTCGATCTCGGGCTTGCGGCCCGAGATCAGGTCGGCGATCACGCGGCCGGTGCCGGCGGCCATCGTCCAGCCCAGCGTGCCGTGACCGGTGGCGAGGACCAGGTTGGTGATCGGTGTCGGGCCGACGATCGGCGTGCCGTCGGGTGTCATCGGTCGCAGGCCGCACCAGAACTCGGCGCGCGCGAGGTCGCCGCCGCCGGGAAAGAGATCGGTCACCACGTGAACCAGCGTGGCGCGCCGCGCTTCGCGCAGCGCCAGGCTGTAGCCGGCGAGCTCGGCGGTGCCGCCGACGCGGATGCGGCCGCCCAGCCGCGTGACCGCGACCTTGTGCGTTTCGTCCATGATGGTCGACTCCGGCGCGCGCGCGGTGTCGACGATCGGCAGCGTGATCGAGTAGCCCTTCACCGGGTACACCGGAATGCGCAGCTTCAGCGTCTTCAGCATCAGCGGCGTGTAGCTGCCCAGCGCCATCACCACGGCGTCGGCGTTCAACGTGCCGGCGGTGGTGCGCACGCCGGTGATGCGATCGCCGTCGCGATCGATGCCGACGATGGTGGTGTCGAAGCGCAGGGTCGCGCCGCGCGCCGTGGCCATGGCCGCGAGGCGCTGCGTGAACAGGTGGCAATCGCCGGTCTCGTCACCCGGCAGCCGCAGTGCGCCGACGAACTTGTGCTGCGTGTCCTTCAAGCCCGGCTCGACGCGCATGAAGCCGGCGCGATCGAGCACCTCGAACGGCACGCCGTATTGCTTGAGCACCGCGATGTCCTTGGCGGTGCCGTCGAGCTGCTTCTGGGTGCGAAACAGCTGCAGCGTGCCTTGCGCGCGGTCGTCGTACGCGATGCCGGTCGCGGCGCGCAGCGCCTTCATGCAATCGCGGCTGTATTCGGCGATCGGCACCATGCGGCTCTTGTTGATCGCATAGGCGCGCTCGGTGCAATTGGCGAGCATCGCCAGGCCCCAGCGCCACATGGCCGGGTCGAGCAGTGGCCAGATCACCAACGGGCTGTGCGTCATCAGCATCCACTGGATCGCCTTGACCGGCACGCCGGGTCCGGCCCAGGGCGACGAGTAGCCCGGCGACACCTCGCCCGCATTGGCGAAGCTGGTCTCCATCGCCGCCGCGCTGCGGCGCTCGACCAACTCGACCTCGTGGCCGGCGTCTGCCAGGTAGTACGCCGCCGAGACGCCGATCACGCCACCGCCGAGAACGAGAACCCGCATCGTCCGCTCCGTCGCCCGCCTTCCGGCCCCAACTGTACCGATGGCCGCTGTGTCATACCGCCACGGGCGCCTTCGACTAGATTGCGCGCATGCACGAGACGCCGTCGCCCTGGATCATGCGCTGGGCCGACAGCATCCCCGCCGGTGGCGCCGTGCTCGACCTCGCGTGCGGTTCGGGGCGTCACGTGCGCCACCTCGCGGCGCGTGGCCTGCGCGTGACCGCGGTCGATCGCGATCGTGACGCCCTCGCGCACTCGCGCGGCGTCGCCGCCGAGGTGATCGAGGCCGACCTCGAAGGCGCCGCCTGGCCGCTGCCCGGGCGACGCTTCGATGCGGTGGTCGTCACCAACTACCTGTGGCGCGCGCTGCTGCCGACGATCGTCGACAGCGTGGCCGAGGGTGGCGTGCTGCTGTACGAGACGTTCGCGCTCGGCCAGGAGCAGCTGGGCCGACCGACGAACCCCGATTTCCTGCTGCGGCCTGGCGAGTTGCTGACCGTGGCGCGCGGCCTGCACGTGCTGGGCTACGAGGACGGCATCGCCGCGGCGCCCGAGCGCCGTGTGCAGCGGCTAGCCGCCTGGCGCGCCCACGGGGACGACCTGCCCCCACGGTTGCCTTGGCCCTGTCTCGACAGGCCCTAAAATCCCGCCCGGAAGCCGAGAACCGCCATGACACCCATCGTAGGCAGCATCGTCGCGCTGGTGACGCCGATGCTCGACAACGGAGACGTCGACTACGCCGGCCTACGGCGCCTGATCGACTGGCACATCGCCGAGGGCACCGATTGCGTCGGCGTGGTCGGCACCACGGGCGAGTCGCCCACCGTGACGGTGGAGGAGCACTGCGAGGTCATCCGCGTCGCCGTGGAGCATGCGCGCGGCCGCGTGCCGATCATGGCCGGTGCAGGCGGCAATTCGACGCACGAGGCGATCGAGCTGTCGCGCTTCGCCAAGAAGGTGGGCGCCGATTGCACGTTGCAGGTCGTGCCCTACTACAACAAGCCGTCGCAAGAGGGCATGTACCGGCACTTCCGCGCCATCGCCGAAGCGGTGGACCTTCCGGTGGTGCTCTACAACGTACCCGGCCGCACGGTGGCCGACCTGCAGCACGACACGGTGCTGCGGCTGGCCCAGGTCGACCGCATCGTCGGCATCAAGGAGGCCACCGGCAACATCGAGCGTGCGGCGTGGTTGATCAAGCAGGCGCCGCGCGGCTTCTCGGTCTATTCGGGCGACGACGGCACCGCAGTGGCGTTGATGTTGCTCGGCGGCCACGGCAACGTCAGTGTCACCGCGAACGTCGCACCGCGGCTGATGCACGAGTTGTGCATGGCTGCCGTCGACGGCCAGGCGCGGCGCGCCGCCGAGATTCACATGAAGTTGCTTTCGCTGCATCGGCAGTTGTTCTGCGAACCGAGCCCCGCGCCTGTCAAGTGGGCGATGGCGCGCCTCGGCCTGTGTGGTGCCGCAGTGCGGCTGCCGATGGTCGCGCTGACCGCAGCCGGCCAAGCTCAGGTGGAGCAGGCGTTGCGCGAGGCTGGCCTGGTTTGACGGCCTTGCCGTGGGCGCGAGCCGGTGGTCTGCCGCCGGTGCAATGGAGACCATTGACGTGACCGTTCGTTCTGTTGTGGCGCGCTGCGCCGTGGTCGGCGGTGTGGCCTTGGTCGCCGCCGCGTGCTCGAGCGTCGAGTCGTTCCTTGCCGGTGACAAGATCGACTACAAGAGCCAGGCCAACAAGACCACGCCGCTCGAAGTGCCGCCCGACCTCTCGCAGTTGTCGCGCGACAGCCGCTACCAGCCCCAGGGCGGGGTGATCAGTGCCAGCGGGCGTCAGGCCAGCGGGGCGGCGCCGGCGGCGCCTGCAGCGTCGGGGGTGGCGGCCGTGGCGCCCAACACCATCGGCGACATGCGCATCGAGCGCGACGGCAACCAGCGCTGGCTGGTGACGCCGATCCCGCCCGAGCAACTGTGGCCGCAGGTGCGCCAGTTCTGGACCGACGGGGGCTTCAGCCTCGCCATCGACGATGCGCAGGCCGGCGTGATGGAAACCGATTGGGCCGAGAACCGCGCCAAGATTCCGATCGATGGCTTGCGGCGCTTGTTCGGTGGCGTGCTCGAACCGCTGTACTCCACCGGCGAACGCGATCGCTTCCGCACCCGCATTGAGCGCACCGCGAACGGCAGCGAGGTCTACATCTCGCACCGCGGCATCGAGGAGTACATGACCGGCAACACGCGCGACGTGCCGATATGGGGCAATCGCCCGAACGATCCGCAGCTCGAGGCCGCGATGCTGGTGCGCCTGATGGCGAAGTTGGGCAGCACGAGCGCCGACGCGGCCACCGCGCAGGCCGCGGCAGCCGGCGCGACCAAGGCGGGGCCGCCGGCGCGTGCACGCGTGGTCGCCGGCGAGCCCGGTGCCACGATGGAGTTCGACGAGGGCTACGACAAGGCCTGGCGGCGTGTCGGGCTGGCGCTCGATCGCAGCGGCTTCACCGTCGAAGACCGCGACCGTGCCGCCGGCGTCTACTTCGTGCGCTACATCGACCCCAAGTACGCTGGCCGCGAGGAACCGAACTTCTTTACCAAGCTTTTCACCTCCGACAAGAATGCTGGCACGCCGCAGCGCTACCGCATCGCGGTCAAGCGCTCGGGCGAGAAGACGCAAGTGGCGGTGCAGAACTCGCAAGGCGCGCCCGACAACGGCGAGGCCGGTCAGCGCATCGTCGCCTTGCTGGTCGACGAGTTGAAGTAGCGACTCGGTCGAACGCGCCGCGTTCAGCTGTCGTTCAGCCGACAAAGGAAACGGGCCGCCCGAGGGCGGCCCGTTCTCGCGAGGGCCGAGCTTTACTTCTTCATCGCAGCCGAGGCAGCAGCCTCGGCGGCCTTGGTCGCCGCATCGGTGGCAGCAGCAGCTGCCGAGGCGGCGGCGTCAGCCGCGGCGGGGGCAGCCGCAGTGGCCGGCTCCGAGGCAGCGGCCGCCGGTGCCGCCGGGGCGGCCGGCGCAGCGGCGGGAGCGGCAGCGGGTGGAGTTTCGGTCTTGCCACAGGCGGCCAGCGCAGCGGTAGCAACCAGGGCCATCAGGAGCGACTTGTTCATGCTTGTCCTCAAAGGGGTAAACCGGGATTTTGTGGGGAGGATGGATCTCACCGGCACTCGATGCGATGCGCGCCTGGGCTGCGTTCCGGATCCGCGCGACCAGGCGATGCGGTGTCCAGCCCGCGATTATATTGGGGCGGACCCTGAGCGACTCAGAGTCCCAGCACGGTCACCGGCCATGCCGGCTCGCAGCGTTGCACGAGCGCATCAACGCGCTCACGCTGCAGCACGCACGTGCGTCGCTCGGTGCTCCAACGCGCCTGCCAATGCTCGCGATCGAGCAGCTCGAGGCAGCCGGCATCGAACAACAGCAGCGACGGCACGTCGCTCGCATCGACCTCGGTCGGTGTCAAGCACTCCACCGCATGCGCGAACGGTTTGCGCCAGGTCGCGAAGCGCGCCTGTGCGCGTTCGACGACATCGAATCGCGCGCCCACCAGATGCAGCCGTCGGCCCGGCAGCTGGATCCAGCGCGTCAGCGCGTCGACGACCGCGGCGTCGTCGAGCGGCCACGGCGAGAAGTCGAGATCCACCAGCGTGATGTCGCGGCCCGACGTCTCGTCGAGCGCGGCCAACAGTCCGCGCGCCAGGGCCATGAAATCGCCGCGCGATGACACGCTCGTACGCTGGCCCGCCTCATCGCTCATGAACCCACCCCGACGTCAACCACTGCTGGACGATCGCGCGCGCGCCTCGGCTCAGGCGGCCCACCTCCGCCGCCGGCAACGCACGCGCATCGGCCAGACGGCGCAGGCATTGTGCGTCGCGTCCCGCGGCGCGCAGCGCTTCGCCGTTGATGTAGACGTGATGTGCGTCATAGAGCATGCGGGTGCGGCGGTCGAGCACCAGCGCGCGCGCTCCCATCGCGCGGCCGCGTCGACCCAGCTCGAACCACACGCGCGGTTTCGGCTCGCTCAACCACTGGCCGAGCGCACGCGGCAATGCCTGCGGATCGCGCAAGGCCCGCTGCCACGCCTGACGGGCGAACGACTGCAACGCCGGCGGCACGCGTGCCGGCGTGTCGGTCGGCGCGCTGGCACGATCGCCGTACAACGTGCTGTCGTCGCCGCTCGCCTCGTCGATGGCATCGGCCACGCCGAGCAGCAGCGCGTGCGCCAGCTCGGCGCTGCGCGGCGCACGAAAGCCGATCGACGCAGTCATGCACTCGCCCACCGCCACGCCATCGTGGCCCCAACCGGGCGGCAGGTACAGCATGTCGCCCGGCTCGAGCAGCCAGTCGTGATCGGCCGTGAACCGGCGCAGCAGCTTCAGGGGCGCTCCCTCGACCAGCCGTGCGTCGCGCACGCGGCCGACGCGCCAACGGCGCCGGCCGTGCAGCTGCAGCAGGAACACGTCGTAGGCGTCGACGTGCGGGCCCACGCCACCGCCGTCGCTGGCGTAGGAGATCATCACATCGTCGAGCCGCGCGTCGGGCACGAAGCGGAACGGTTGCAACAGGCGATGGGCCGCGTCGTCGAACAGGTCGACGCCTTGCACCAGCAGCGTCCAGCGTGGCTGGCGCAACGGCGGCAGACTGCGCCGAGGCAAGGGCCCGTGTCGCACCGACCAGCGACCGTCGCCGCCCGTCACCAGGCGTGATTCGACATCGGCGTCGGAGGCGAGCGCGAACAGGCGGTCACGCGGCAACGGCGGCACCACCCGCGGCCATGCGGCGCGCACCAGCAATGGCTCGCGCTGCCAGTGCCGGCGCATGAACCGCGCCGGCGTCAAGCCGCCGAGCAGCGTCAGCGGAGCGTGCAGATCCACGGCGCATTGTCGTCGGCCCGTCGTCGCGCCCGCTGTGCGATCATCGAGCCATGGAGATCGCCGCACCCTGCGTCGTCACCTTGACCTGGGCCCTGCACGATGCGCAGGGCCAGCCGATCGACGAACTGCAGGAGCCGATGGAGTTCTTCTACGGCGGCGACGATCTGCTCGCCAAGGTGGAGGAGGCGCTGGCGGGCCAGCGCGAGGGCTTCGAGACCACGCTGCACCTCGAGCCCGAGCAGGCGTTCGGCGACTACGACGCCGCCAGGGTGTGCTTCGAGGACCGCGCGCTGTTCCCGTCTGACCTGCGCGAAGGCATGCAGCTCGAAGGTCTGCCCGAAGGCGCGCGCACGCAGGGTATGTCGGGCGACACGGTCTACACGGTGACCGAAATCTACCCGTCGCACGTGGTGCTCGACGGCAATCATCCGTTGGCCGGCATCGCATTGCGGCTGCGCCTGAAGGTGCACGACGTGCGCGACGCCACCGAGGTCGAGCTGCAGCAACGCAGCGTCGCCGGGCAGCTGCTGTCGCTGGACGACATGCCCGCTTCGGGCACCCTGCACTAGCCCCAGCTCAGGCCGCGCCGGTGGAGCCGAAGCCGCCGCTGCCGCGCGCGCTGTGCTCGAACGACTCCACGCGCCGGAACTGCGCCTGCACGACCGGCACGATCACCATCTGCGCAATGCGCTCGAACGGCTGCACCGTGTAGTTCACGGCACCGCGGTTCCAGCAGCTGACCATCAACGGTCCCTGGTAGTCGCTGTCGATCAGGCCGACCAGGTTGCCGAGCACGATGCCGTGCTTGTGGCCCAGGCCAGAGCGCGGCAATAGCATCGCCGCCAGCCGGGGGTCGCCGATGTGGATCGCCAGGCCGGTCGGAATCAACGCCGCCTGTCCGGGCTCGAGCAGCAACGGAGCATCGATGCACGCGCGCAGGTCCAGCCCTGCGCTCCCAGCGGTGGCGTAAGCAGGAAGCTGATCGGCCACGCGCTCGTCGAGCACGCGCACGTCGATGATGCTCATGGGCTTGCGTCCAGGCGTGCTGCAATCTCGCGCACCAGCTCGCGCGCCAGTGTCAGCTTGTCGGCGGCCGGCAACTGGCGCTCGCCGCGCGCATCGACCAGCAGCAGCGCATTGTCGTCGCGGCCGAACGTCGACGGCCCGATGTTGCCGACGATCAGCGGCACCTTCTTGCGCTCGAGCTTCGCGCGCGCGTTGACCGCGAGGTCTTCGGTCTCGGCGGCGAAGCCGACGCAGTACGGGCGCTGCGGCAGCCGCGCCACCGCGGCCAGGATGTCGGGGTTCTCGGCCAGCTCGAGCGCCGGCGCGCTGTGCGAACCGTCCTTCTTGATCTTGCGCTGCGCGTAGCTCGCGGGCCGCCAATCGGCCACCGCTGCGGTGGCGACGAACACGTGCTGCAGGCCCGCCAGCGGCAGCACGGTGTCGTGCATCTGCTGAGCACTCGCGACGTCGATGCGCCGCACGTGGCGCGGCGTCGGCTGGTGCACCGGGCCGCATACCAGCGTGACGTCGGCGCCGGCCTCCTGCGCGGCGCGCGCGATCGCGAAGCCCATCTTGCCGCTCGACAGGTTGGTGATGCCGCGCACCGGATCGATCGCCTCGAAGGTCGGACCCGCCGTCACCATCACACGGCGCCCGGCCAGCAGCTTGGGTTGCAGCGCCGCGATCACCTCGTCGCGCAACTCGTCGGCCTCGAGCATGCGGCCGTCGCCGATCTCGCCGCAGGCCTGGTCGCCACTGGCGGGGCCGACCACCTGTGCGCCGTCGTCGCGGATGCGCGCGACGTTGCGCTGCGTGGCCGGGTGCGCCCACATCTCGCGGTTCATCGCCGGCGCCACCAGCAACGGGCAGCGCTCGATCGGGCGCGCCAGGCAGGCCAGGCTCAACAGGTCGCCGGCGTGGCCGTTGGCCAGCTTGGCGATGAAGTCGGCCGACGCCGGCGCGACGACCAGCGCATCGGCCTCGCGCGTCAGATTGATGTGCGCCATCGCGTTGGGTTCGCGCGCGTCCCACTGGCTGGTGTACACCGCGCGCCCGCTTAACGCCTGCATCGTCACCGCGGTGATGAACGCCTCGGCGGCTTCGGTCATCACCACCTGTACACTGGCACCTGCCTTGACCAGCTCGCGGGTCAGTTCGGCGGCCTTGTAGCAAGCGATGCCGCCGCTCAGTCCGAGCACGATGTGGCGGCCGTCGAGTTGCAGCGCGTCAGGCATGGCGCGCAATGTAGCAGCGCGCGATGGCAGCGAGCGACGCAGCTGGGTTCAACGTGCCGCGCCGTGGCACTTCTTGAACTTCAGGCCGCTGCCGCAATGGCACGGATCGTTGCGGCCGGGCAGCGCCTCGACTCGGCGCGTCGAAGGCTTCGGTGCGTGATCGACCCAGTACAGGCGCAACTGCTGCGCAGCCATGCAGGCGGCGTCGATCTGCGCGTCGCGGTCGGCGCTCGGCGCGTCGCCCGGTGCCGGCGATTGCAGGTCGCGGATGCAGCGCATCGCATCGTGATAGCGCTGCGCGTCGTCGCCGTCGGCCGGCGGTGCCGTCCAATCGGATGCGAAGTGCTCCACCGCGGCCAGGAAGCCGCGCGACCAGGCCACGCCGGGGCGCAACTCGTTGCTCGCCTGCTCGGCGTTGCCGAGGCCTTGCGCGACGAAAGCGTCGCGGTCGTGGTCTTCGTAGGCGAGGATCCACGGCTCGAGGTAGACGCTGCCCGGGTCGCCGATCAAGCCTTCGGCATCGAGCTGCTGCGCCAGCTCGCTCCAGCGCGACGACAGCGCGCGTTGCGCCTGGCGCGCGTCGAGCGGGTCCCCGAACACGCGGCCGAAGGCATCACCGAGCATGGCCGGCAGCCACTGCTCGATCGCGATCGCGCGCGGCCCTGCGAGCACGCCGGTGAGGAAGCCGTCGACCCACTCGGGCGACACCCGGCCGTCGAAACCCGCGAGCCGCCAGCACACGCGCTCGAAGTCGCTGCCCACCGCCTCCGCTACGGCAGCCTCCGCACTCATCGTTTCTGCAACCTTCTTGCTCTCGTTGTCAACTCGAACGCGTGGTCAGACACCGCCCGCCGCCAGCAGCTCACGCACCCACTGGCGGGCATCGTCGCCAGTCCAGTCGACCGCACCGACGATCTGATGTCGCGGCCGGCCGCTGCGATCGATCGACACCGTGGTCGGGAACACACGCGGCGTCCACGCCTTGGTGACCGACCCGTCGCGGTCGAGCAGCACCGGCAGGCTCAATGGTACGCGCTCGAGAAAGCGCCGGACTCCCGGCTCGGTCTCCTGGTAGTTGACGGTCAGCACGACCATCGGGTCGGCCCGGTGCCGTTTGGCCATTGCCTCCAACGACGGCATCTCCTCACGGCACGGTTCACACCAGGTGGCCCAGAAGTTGACCAGCACCGCGCGCCCCTGCAGCGCGGCCAGATCCCACGCCTTGCCCTCGAGGTCGGTGAGTGCGAGCGGCGGAACCGGACGCGTCGCGCTCCACGGCCGCAACTGATGAGCCCGCACCCCCGTGGCCAGGCCGAGCGCGGCACCCAGCAGCGCGCGGCGGCCGAACGACGGATTGCCTCGCTTGCGCATCTGCGGGCGCACTGTACGGCATGCCGCTCGATGATGCCGCCGCTGGGTCAAGGTGCTGCAGCATCGCCGCGCCGTGGGTTCGCGGAAACGCAGGCGCGCCGGCGCACCGCGAGCGGGCGGCTACAGGCGCTCGGCGACCCAGCCTCTCACCGACGCCAACGCCTGCGGCAACTTGGCGACATCGGTGCCACCGGCCATGGCCAGATCGGGCTTGCCGCCGCCCTTGCCGCCGACTTGCTGCGCCACGAAATTGACCAGCTCGCCGGCCTTCACGCGCGCGATGCTGTCGTTGGTCACCCCGGCGGCGAGCTGCACCTTCGCGCCGTCGACGGCGGCAAGCACGATGGCCGCGGTCTTGAGCTTGTCCTTGAGCTTGTCCATCGTCTCGCGCAACGTCCTGGCATCGGCGCCTTGCAGCGTGGCGGCCAGCACCTTCAGGCCCTTGACGTCGACGGCCTGCGCGAGCAGTTCGTCGCCCTGCGCCGACGCCAGCCTGCCCTT
>Ga0335080_10004113_pt1 | contig 14795 bp, 11 predicted proteins | sample Lox_Sample_34_FD_206720 | JGI IMG/M metagenome (GOLD analysis project Ga0335080, IMG submission 206720) | Soil microbial communities from Loxahatchee National Wildlife Refuge, Florida, United States - Lox_Sample_3.4 | ecosystem: Environmental > Terrestrial > Soil > Wetlands | place: USA... | reverse complement strand
GCGATCACATAGCGGTTCACGGGAAATGCTGCTTGTCCCGGCAACGAAACTGTGAGATGGCTCGACTGCACGGGCAGCCAGCCTGAGCCGGGCAGGCAATGCTTGGGAGAGTGAATCGTGTCGCCGGTGCGTTGGCTGGGAAAATAGGCGATGAATAAATCGATGCTCGACCCTTCGTTCTTCTGATTCTCGTAGATGCGACGCAGGAAATCGCCCGGACCCAGCACGCGTAGCTCGTCCTCAGAGATGGGTATGTCAGTGCCAGTCCATGGGCCAAGCTGTACCGGAAAGGATCGGAGTGGCTCCCGGGGAGGAATGATTTCGCCACGGCTGCGCCCGTGCAAGAAAAGCGCGGTCGCCGCGAACAGCAGCGCGGCCAACGCGAATCGGACATGCGAACTCATACTCGAGCTTTATCCTTCCTGAATTCCAGGGTCAACAGTTTGTGCACCAGGTAGAGCATCGCCAGCGCGGCCACAAAAATGAGCCAGCCGGAAAACAGGTGAAAAAATCCTTCGGCCTTGTCTGGGTTCCAGTATTGCACGAGCAGGCCGGTCCCTACGATGCGGAGGCTGTTCGCCAGGACCACAATCGGCAATGAGGCGATGGCCAAAACCACGCGCACCCAAACCCGGGTTTCCATCAGATATCCGTAGATCACCGCCAAAGTCAGAAGTGAAACCAGGGAACGAATGCCGCTGCACGCCTCAGCAACTTCCAGGGCCATCGCCGGCAGATTAATCACGTTCCCTTCCCGCAAAACCGGAACACCGCAGAGCGGCAATACCGTCGCGGAGATCTTGGAGGCCAGAATCTGCAGGGGAAACGTAATCTGATTAAACACGATAGCCGGCAATGGAATCATCAAAACCAGGAAGGCCCAGGGAAACAAGACGGCGCGGAAGTATGTCCACCCAAAAAACAAAACGACCAGCCCTGCGAGAGCTAGAAGGAACGAAAAGCGGGAAAGAAACAGTTCGGCTCCCAGGTCTCCCATGACCAGCGCCCCGAGAGCGATGGCAATCACCGGCAGTCCCCACCAGGACGGGCGATGAGGCAAAGCGGCTAGCTTGGCCCGATTCTGCCAAAGCACAAACAAGGAAAAGGCGGGAACAAAGAAGCCGTGGGAGAAATTAGGATCGTGCTCCCATTGGCGGACCAGTTGGACGAGGACAGAAAAATAGACCCAACCCAGCAGGCTCCCTAAGACCACCATCTGCCAGCGTGCCAAGTGGGCGGACACAGTTTTCTCGATCGGGGCTGGAACCGTTTCGATTTGTGCCAAATGACCCACGACTAAGACTGGCACGTGCAGCGACGCATGGCCACAGAATATGCGAACTCTCCCTTGGCGTGCAATCAAATGCCCATCCCCATGCTACTTTTCCCCAGCATCTTTCTGTCGGCCTCAAGAGACTGATCGAGAAGGGGTGAATGCGCCTGGCATCATGGGGTAAGACGATTTCCTGTGGTGCGGCGAGGCCGAATCCTCTGCCCCGCGGACGTGGTACGTCCTTTGTTAGTGCTTGGTTAGGAGCAATCGTCTCTTGTCGCGCCGCCATCGAGTCCTGCTGGGCACCACAGAATGTGAAAAAAGTTTCCCTTTTCTCCCGTTTAGGGTAGGTTTAGGGATCGGAGCTAAACCTCCAAACGACCTGCAGATTGCGACGTATATCGTTGAAAATAAATACATTTAATTTGTAGTCATCGGGGATGACAGGTTTGACCGTATGGCAGTTGCCTTGCAGCAAAGAGGGCTCAGGACTGATCCGGCAAAGGTACGCTTTCTTCCTCTGCACAGCCGAAAGGGTCAACGAATGGGGCAAAATCTAACCGGAAACCGTGCGCCCTCGGGCCTGAGCTCCGAACTGGGCGACTCGCCAGGGAGCTTTGTGAGTGCTCTCAGCCCAAGCATGCGAGCCGTCGAGGCGGTGATCCGTGAGCTGGCCCAGAATAGAGTTCCTGTGCTCCTTCTGGCGGAGCCAGGGGCAGGCAAACGGACGACGGCTCGGCGCATCCACGGACTGTGTGGCTATCCGCCCGAGCAGTTTCATGTTGTGTCCTGCATCCGGCTGACCCCGGAGCAACTGTGGGGCAGCGACGACCCCTGGCAGCAGCCGGGAACGGTTTTTCTGGAGGAAGTTGGAGATTTGGCGGCCGAATGTCAGGCCAAGCTGGTGGAGCGTCTTTTCCGCCTGAACAATGACGGAGATGATGTGATCGCGCCACGGCTGATCTGCGGCAGTTCGCGGGATCTGGAGGCAGAAGTACGGTCGGGACGATTCCGGGAGGACCTCTATTACCGGATCAGCGGCGTGTGTCTGCGCTTGCCTCCCCTGCGCCAACGCAAGGAGGACCTCGTTTCTCTCACTGAGTTCTTCCTCGCCCGACAGGCGGAAGAATTCCACCGGGCCGTGCCGGCGCTGACGGCACAGACCCGGCAACTGTTCCATGACTACGCGTGGCCGGGAAATGTGCGGGAATTGGAGGACGTGACGCGGGCGATTGTGGCCTTGGGGGATGAAGCGCTCGCCATGGGTGGATTGCGAGCCGTGTTGACCAAGTCTGACCACTCGAGCAACGGGGAGAGAGTTTCTTTGAAGCAAGCGGCCCGGGCGGCCTCGCGAGAAGCAGAAAAAAAGCTGATTCTCAAAGTGCTGACCCGGACGCGATGGAACCGGCGCCGGGCGGCGCAGGAGTTGCAGATCAGTTATAAGGCGCTTCTCTACAAGTTGAAGCAAATCGGTTGCAGCGATGTGTCGTAGTCGTCAGGAGATGGAATGAACTGGAATATCAGATGGGTTGTTGGAGGGCTGCTTATGCTGGCCGCTGCCGGGGTCTGGGCCCAGGACGCCAGCACAGACAAAACTAAACCGGCGGCGCCACCGGAGAACACGGCGAACCAGGCGACTTACGTTATCGGCGCCGACGATACTCTGCACATCGATGTCTGGAAAGAACCCGACCTGACTGCGACCCTGCCCGTCCGTCCCGATGGCATGATCTCGCTGCCCCTGCTCAACGATGTCCAGGCCGCGGGGCTGACCCCGATGGAACTGGCCACCAGAATCACGGAAAAGCTGAAGAAATATCTCGCCGATCCGCGGGTCACCGTGGTCGTCACGCAGATGAACAGTCAGCGCATCTTCGTGACCGGCGAAGCCGCACACCCCGGCGCCATGACGCTGCTCCCCAATATGAACGTGCTGCAGGCGCTCGCCACAGCGGGCTTTACTCAGTTTGCCAACACCAAGGGAATTTATATCCTTCGCACCGAGAACGGAAGGCGAGTGAAGATATCCGTCAATTACCGGCAGCTGTTGAAGGGTGAAGGGGTCGATCAGAGCATCATGCTCAAGCCAGGAGACACGATTGTTGTTCCGTAAGCATGCGGTAGCGAGAACGTTCTCGTCGCTCGCGATAGGGATCGTGGCCACGCTGGCCGTGCCTGCCGCCAGCGCACAGGCGCAGCAGCCTGCCCCCGGGAGCGCGGCCCCTCCGGCTGCCGTGGGACAAGACAACGCGTCCGCGTCTCTGGGAACGAGTGAGAACCCGCCACTTTCGGGACTGGATGAAGCGTCGCTGGAGCCGGGTGTGAGTCCCCGCAATTTTCTCCAGCCCGGTATCCAGGGGAGCCAGGCGGTGGATTCGAATATCGGGAATGATTTCGGAAATTCGGCGGTGCATGGGGTCACCCGTCTTCTGGGAAGCCTGCTCCTGAAGCGACTCTGGAGCCGCTATGAAACTGATTTGGCCTATGTAGGCGGTGGCGCATTGTATACGGGATACTCGAGGACGGGCAGCGCGATCCAGGCCATGGATGCGCAACAGCGGATGGCATGGCGCACGGGGCAGCTGATCGTCCGTGACGTCTTTAGTTATCTGCCGGAAGGACAGTTCGGCGCCGCGGGAGTCTGGGGCTTGAACAGCATTGGCCGGCAGTCTCTGGGCTCCGGGATCCCCGGAATCTTCAATTCCGAGCAGCTTGGCTCGCTGGGCCAGGAGCCGCGCATCACCAATCTGGTTTTGGGCGACCTGGTGCAAGGCTTCACTCCACGTAGCGCCCTGACCGTCACCGCTGGCTACGGACTACTTCACTTTACCGGTAACAACGCGACCTCTACTCAAACTACGCCCAGCTTTATCGACAGCAACACGGTCAATGCGCAGGCGGCATACAACTACCAGCTCGGCCGCAGAGACCAGGTCGCTCTGCTCTATGCGTTTCAGTATTTTACTTTTCCCGACCTGCCCTCGAATCTCATAGAGGAATCTGGGTCATCTATCCGGACGAACATTATCAGCATCCTGTACGGGCATCGCATCAGCGGACGGATGAATTTTTCAATCGGAGCTGGCCCGCAGTTCACTCATATCGAGAGTCCTTCGCTGGGTCCTGTGCTGGGTTCATCGAACCGCTTAACGGCTTATGGGCATTTCCTGTTGCGCTATCGATTTACTCACACCGAGGTGTCACTGGCCTACAACCGTCACAACACCAATGGGTCAGGTTTTTTTCTGGGCGCAGAAAGTGACATCGGGCGCCTCTCAGCGTCCCGTTCCTTTGGGCGGAGGTGGGAGGGCACGCTGGACACGGGCTATGCCCGCAATAAGAGCCTTATATCCGCCACGACTATCCCGGGGCTCGATTCGCACGCCTTCGACCGCCTGTTTGCGGGCGGAAACCTGCGCCGGCATTTTTCGAGAGATTGGACCGGTTATCTGGATTACCAATTCAACAATCTGATTCTTAATGGCGGAGCCTGCACGGGCACCTGCAGTTCGCAAAGGCATGTGGCCCTGGTGGGAGTGGAATGGCATCCCCGCCCGATTCGGCTGGACTAATTTTTGTGGCTCGTTAGAGCCAGAACGGAACACGCGCATGATTGAAAACCGTGAACTGAGCATGGACGATTACCTGGCGATGTTGCGCCGGCGGCTCAAGGTCATCCTCTTGCCCGCCCTGCTCGCGCCCGTGGCGGGGTATCTGATCTCTTACGCTTTCCCGCCTAGATACACATCACAGTCCACGATCTTGGTTGAGGCACAGAAGGTTCCGGAAGGCTATGTCAAGCCTGCAATTACCGACGACGTGCTTCTTCGCATCGCCACCATCCAGCAAAAGGTCGTTAGCCGCAGCCGCCTGAAGGCCATGGTGGAGCGTCTGAATCTGGCGAAGCATGGCAACGTTGACGACGTGATCACGGAGATCTCGCAAAACCTGTCCGTCGAGCCGCTGTCTTCCGATATGACCGCGGCCGCGACCGCCAGCGAGAAGAAAGCGAAGAAACAGCCCGGGCAGACCACCAACACAAATCCCGTGCCCGGGTTCACCGTGAGCTATACCGCTGACAATGCCAAAGACGCGCAGCAAATCTGCAGCCAGCTGACCTCCATGATGCTGGAAGAGAACTTCAACATGCGGCAGGAAGTCGCGCGGGACACGACTACCTTCTTGAAGGGGCAACTCGACCAGGCGAAGCAAGACTTGGACAATCAAGATGCCAAACTGGCGGACTTCAAGAAACAGTATCTCGGCCAGTTGCCGGGCGATGAGGACAGCAACCTGAGAATCTTAACCAGCCTGAACGCTCAGCTGGAAGCGAACACCCAGACCTTGAACCGTGCTCAGCAGGACCGAGCTTACGCTGAGTCCGTCTTGACGCAGCAATTGGCGACCTGGAAAGCCAGCCAGAGCTCAACCGATCCACAGACTCTGCAAAAGCAGCTGGCCTCGCTCGAAAGCCAGTTGATCACTTTGCAGGCGCGGTATACCGATGACCATCCTGACGTGGTCAAGACCAAGAACGATATTGCGGAAGTGAAGCGCAGGCTCAATGAACTGAACTCCGCCCCGGCCCAGGGCCCCGACGCCAACGCCAAGGGCAACGTGACTGAGCCGCCGGAAATCCGTCAGCTGAGGCTGCAGATCCACCAATACGAGGAAGTTATCGCGCAAGCGGAACGGGACCAAAAGCGGGCGCAAGGGCAAATCAGCGTATTTCAAGGGCGCATCGCCACCAGCCCGAACGTGGAGGAACAATACAAGCAGCTGACTCGCGACTACGACACGGCAGAGAAAATTTACAACACCTTGCTGAGCCAAAAGAGTCAATCGGAGGTGCAGACCGAAATGGAGCAGCAGCAGAAAGGCGAGCAGATGCGACTGATGGTTCCTGCCGGTTTGCCCCAGGATCCTACCTTTCCCAATCGCTGGCTGCTGGCGGGTGGAGGCCTGGGAGCCGGCCTGGCTGTTGGGTTTGGGCTCGCCTTGTGGCTGGAGCTGCGGGACAAGTCGATCCGTACCGAGCAGGACGTGCTGGCGGTCCTCGAGCTACCCATGTTGGCCTCCGTACCCTGGGTGGGAATCGATGCCGTGGAGAAAAATGGCGGAGGCCATTGGTACGGCCGCAAGGTGAGCGGCGAAGAGAAGAAGGAAACGGCAGAGGTCTAGGCGCACCATGTACAAAGAGTTTTTCGGACTACGGGCCAATCCGTTTAACGTCAACCCGGATCCGCGTTACCTGTTTCTGACGCGGCATACCGAGGAGGCGCTGGCGTGTCTGACCTACGGCATCCAGAGCCGCAAGGGGTTTGTGCTGTTGACCGGCGAGGTGGGAACGGGCAAGACCACGCTGATCAACAAGCTGCTGGAGTGGCTGCGTCTGCAGCAGGTGGCGACCGCGTTCATCTTCAATTCGCGGTTGAACGCTCCGCAGTTCCTGGATTACATGATGACTGATTTCGGCATTCCGTGCGATTCCAAGGCCAAAAGCCAGATCCTGCTGCGACTTTACAACTGGCTCCTCGACCGCTATCGCGCGGGGGAAACGGCCGTGCTCATCGTGGATGAGGCGCAAAACCTCTCGGACGAGGTTCTGGAAGAAATTCGGATGTTGACCAATCTCGAAACTTTTACCGAGAAGCTGCTGCAAATTGTACTGGTGGGACAGCCCGAGCTGGAGCAAAGGCTCAAACAGCCCCAGCTAAGGCAGCTAAGGCAAAGGCTGACCCTGCGCGCTCGAACCCACTCGCTTACGTTGGAAGAAACCCAGGCATACGTCGGGCAAAGGTTGCGAATCGCAGGGGCGAACGGACAAAACATCTTTGATCCCGAGTCACTGCTCGCAATTCACCGCTACGCTAACGGCATTCCACGCGTGGTAAATCTGCTGTGCGAGCACTGTCTGGTGAGCGCCTTTGTCGACCAACAAAAGCTGGTAACAGCGAGTGTGGTGGAGGGCGTCGCCCGCGATTTTGATTTGGAAGACAATACAACTTCCCAGCTGGCCGCGGTGCCGCCCCCGAACGCTGCTGCCGAACGATTTGATCTTCTGGAAGCACTGAAGACCCTGGCCAATCTGGCCGAGCGGCTGCGACAGCCGCAGCAGGAAGCCCCCAAAGAAAGGAAACCATGAGTCGTATCCACGAAGCGTTGAAGAAAGCGGAAGAACAGAGAGCTGCCTCACAGGGGGCGGGCGCGGAATCGCTGGCGACGGAGGAGATGGCCGCCACCATTCCCCCGGATTTATCTCCCGCCGCGGTCAGCCCTCCGGCCGGAACGAAAATGGCCCGGCCACCGCTGGACACACCGTCCGGCTTCGACGCCATGTCGGAGCGCTGTGCGACCCATACCTGGAATCCGGATCTGAAGACCATGCTGTTTTTCGGCCCCGAAGAGGAGGGCTATGGTAAGGAACAGTTCCGCACGCTTCGTTCGCGGCTCAACCAAATGCGCGAGCGGCAGCCGTTAAAAAGGCTGCTTGTGACCAGCGCTCTTCCCAAGGAAGGCAAATCGTTTGTGGCCGCCAATCTGGCGCAGGTGGTGGCCCGGCAGCCCGGGCACCGTGCCCTGCTGATCGACGCAGACTTGCGCAGCGCTCGCCTGCACAGTGCACTGGGCGCCCCCTCCTCGCCTGGTCTCTCCGATTACCTGCTGGGCGAAGCGGACGAGTTTAGCGTCATGCAGCGCGGGCAAATGGAAAACCTGTTTTTCATCCCCTGCGGGCAGCAGACGTCTAATCCCGCAGAGCTGGTAGCCAATGGTCGCCTGCAGTCTCTACTCAAAAAGGTGGAGACGATCTTTGACTGGATCATCATCGATTCGCCACCCGCGGTTCCAGTTTCGGATGCATCTTTGCTGGCCAACGCCTGCGACGGAGTCTTGATGGTGGTCCGCTCCGATGCGACTCCGTTTGACATCGCCCGCAAGGCGAGACAGGAATTTTCAACCAACCACCTGGTCGGAGTGGTATTGAACGGCATCGAAGCGAATTCCACTCCCTACCAGGAGTACTACTATCGCGCCTATGTGAAACCGAATGGAACGGGAGAGGCCCAGGGGTAGAACTTGATCCGGCTCTTCAACATCTACTACCCGGTGCGGGCGCTGGTCTTGCTCGCAGGGGAGGCCCTTGTCGTCGGGCTCTCGTTCTTGGCGGGGATGCTGTTAGTGCAGCAGCTGCGGAGTCCCGACTACGGCATGCTCCGTTTCAGCAATGAATTGTTCATTGAGCACGGGTACTACAAGATTCTGGGCGTTACTCTGGTCGCTTTGTTGTTTTCCCATTGGTTTGATCTCTACGACATAGCCTACGTAAGGGACCGGGACGAATTACATTTCCGTCTCTTGCTGGTGACCGGATTTCTGGCGCTGGGCATTGCGGGCGTGGGCAAGCTTTATCCCCACTTCATGAAGAATTCTGCGTCCGCGCCGGGCATGGTGATTCTGATTATCGCCCTGTTCGGATGGCGCACGGCCTACGCCTGGCTGGTGCAACAACCGTATTTGCGGGAGCGTGTGTTCGTGCTCGGAACCGGGGAACGGGCGCAGCGCCTGGTCCAGGGGCTGCGCACCCGGCCGGAGCTGGGGATTGACGTGGTGGGGTGGACGGGTGATCTGGAAATGGCGCCACCGCGGGAATCGGTTGCCTCCCAGCTTATGGAAATCGCCCAGCAACGCGATGTCCACCGCGTAATTCTGGCGATGCCGGATCGGCGCGGCACGATTCCGGTGCAGGAACTACTCACCTTGCGGCTTGATGGAGTCACCATCGAAGAGGCCACCTCCTGGCTCGAGAAAATGTCGGGCCGGATCGAGGTTGAGCAGCTGTATCCCAGCTGGTTGATTTTTGCGGAAGGGTTTCGCTTCAGCGCGGGCTTCCAAATCCTGCGGCGTCTGTTGTCTCTTCTGGCCTCCGCGGCGTTGCTGGTGCTGGTGCTGCCCATCATTCCATTTGTCATTTTAGCCATCAAACTCGATTCTCCGGGCCCGGTTCTGTACCGGCAAAAGCGAGTGGGGCGTGGCGGTGCGACCTTCTATTGCTATAAGTTCCGCACCATGCGGCCCGACGCAGAAGCCGACTCGGGAGCCACCTGGGCGCTGGATGACGATCCCCGAATCACGCGTGCCGGACGCTTCCTCAGGATCTCGCGGCTCGATGAGATCCCTCAGTTGTGGTGTGTGCTTAAAGGGGACATGGGATTCGTAGGCCCCCGGCCGGAACGTCCCGAGTTCGTGGAATGGCTGAGCCGGGAGATCCCCTACTATCCGGTGCGCAATGTGGTGCGTCCCGGCATCACCGGTTGGGCGCAAGTGCGCTACAAATACGGCAACACTCTGGAGGATGCGAAGGAGAAATTGCAGTATGACCTTTTTTACATCAAGAACGCGTCTTTCGGACTCGACCTGATGATCCTGTTCCAAACTGTGAAGATTGTGCTCCTGGGCCGGGGCGCGCAATGAAATGGCTCTTTTGGGGGTCGGCCTCGGTCATCTTTTACACCTATCTCGGCTATCCGGGGTGGTTGTGGCTGCGCAACTTCTGGCGCCGGCGCCCGATCCACAGCGCCCCGGTCACTCCGTCGCTCTCGATTGTCATCGTGCTCCGCGATGAAGCTAAGGTGCTGGAGGCGAAGCTGCGAAACCTCCTGGACCTCGATTACCCGGAGGATCGATTGGAAGTGGTCGTGGTTTCGGACGGTTCGACGGACGGTACGAACCAGATCCTCTCCGCATACCAGCAGCATCCCCAGGTTAGGGTGATCTTGAACCCGCAGTCCCAGGGAAAAGCGGTCGGTTTGAACGACGCGATCGGCGCGGCGCACGGGGAGATTCTGGTCTTCAGCGATGCCCGGCAAAAGATTGAGCGCCAGGCTCTGACACTGTTGGTGGAAAACTTTGCCGATGAAGGCGTGGGCTGCGCCAGCGGAGAACTCATGTTGGGCGATCCGCAATCGGGAGAGGCGGCGCGCGGCATGGGATTGTACTGGCGCATCGAAAAGAAGATTCGAGAGCTGGAATCCAGTTCGGGTTCGGTGGTGGGCGCGACCGGGGCCCTATATGCCGTGAGACGCCAACTTTTAACACCCCTGAAACCCGGGACCATTCTCGATGATGTATACATTCCGATGCAGGTAGCAAGGCAAGGCGCCAGAGTCGTGTTCGATTCGAGAGCCCGGGCCTGGGACCTGGCGGACCAGGGCGCCAGCCGCGAGTTCGCCCGCAAAGTCCGAACTCTGAGCGGCAACTATCAGTTGGTGCAGCTGGCTCCGTGGTTGCTCACACGCGCGAATCCCATACGATTCGAATTTGTGAGTCACAAACTTCTGCGCCTGCTGTCGCCGTTGGCTCTGCTGGCCATGCTGGTGAGCTCGGCGTTCCTTCGCGATCCCGGCTACCGGCTGGCCCTGCTGCTGCAGGCCATGTTTTACGTCTTGAGTGTACTGGCGGTTAGTCATCTGGCGCGGGGTCCGGTCGCCCGGGTCGCCGACGCGGCGTTCACTTTCGTGGTTTTGAACCTGGCGGCAGCCGTGGCGTTTGCGCACTTCGTGACCGGCCGCAAGGCGGTTTGGACCCGATGAGCCCAACCCTCACCGAAGAACGCGAAGTCGTGAGTCCGGCGATGGAAACACGCCGCTGGACCCGCCGCACTACCACGCTCCTGCTGGGAGTTCTGGCGTTGTGCACAATCGTGATTGTGCGCGGCATCCACACCGGGGAATTCAGCTACAACGTGGATGAAACCCAGCACGCGGTCACGGGTCTGTTTGCCGCCGACCTCATTCGCGACCACCCTCTCGCGCACCCGGTTCAATACGCCTATCTTTACTACGCGCAGTATCCCGCGCTGGCTGGCGTGATTCATTGGCCCCCGTTGTTCTACGTGTTTGAAGGAATCTCGTTTCTTCTATTGGGCAGCACGGTCGTGGCAGCGCGGCTGTCAGTTCTGTTTTTTGCCCTGCTCGGCATCAGTTTCTGGTTCCTGCTCGTTCGGGAACTTCAGGACGACTGGACCGCGGCTTTGGCCGCGACCCTGATGGCTTTCTCTCCGGGCGTGCTTCTGTTTGAAAAAAGCGTGATGCTGGAAATCCCTTCGCTCGCGCTGTGTGTCGCCGCCATTTTCTTCTGGACCAGATATTTGCTGGAGGGGAAGCCGAAACCGAATTTGTACGGCTTTGTCCTCTTCGCCAGCATGGCTTTATTGACCAAGCAGAACAGCGTCTACCTGAGTTTGTTTTGCCTGTTCTCGGGACTATGTTTTGGCGGCGTCCGTCTGTTCCTGCGCAAGCCGGTCCTGATTGCGGCGGCGGCGTGCCTGGCAATCACGGCTCCGTTCTACATGCTGGTTTACCGGGTCCATTGGCAATCGGTGGGGATGGATCTGGCCGACAATCGGATTTCCGGCGTCTCGCGTTTCTTGTTCTATTGGAAGACGCTGCCTGCCCACCTGGGATGGACCCTGCTCCTGCTAAGCCTTCTGGGGATCGTGACAGCCACTACCTGGAACCGGCCGAAAGTCCCCCTTTTGATGTTGAGTTGGATTGCGGCCTGTTATGTTTCCTTTACCGCCATGGGAATGAAGTCCCCCCGGCACGCGATTTACTGGCTACCGCCTTTTATATATTTTGCTGCCGGCATGTTATTGAATGTCTTCCGTACTCCCAGACTGCGAAGAGTCGCAGCAGTTGCATCCCTTTTCCTGGTAGGGACCACTGCCGTAACCGCGTGGCGCTTTCAGCGCCCTTATGTATCCGGGTATGAGGCCGTGGCTAAGAGAATCACCGACCTGAGTCCTTCGGGAATCATTCTCTTCGACGGAGATCTGCCGGGCAACTTTATTTTCTTCCTGCGTGCCGACGATCCGGGGCGGCACTTTTTGGTGTTGCGGAAGGCGTTGTATGCGACACGCATCTCAAGGCAGCACGGCAGCGTGGAACTGATCCACAACCAGGAGGAACTGGGCGACCTGATCCGCAAGAATGGTGTGCGCTTCGTCGTGGTGTCGGAAGGTGTTCCCCTGCACTACGAGTCTCAGCGGCTATTGCGCGAAGCGGTGGCGACGGCCGGTTTTCAGGAAGTGGGACGGTTCCACATCGAAGGCGAGGACATGGCCGCGCCCAACAGCAGCCTGGTGATTTACCAAAATCAAAAATGGACTCCTCCTTCCGAGAAGTTTCTGCACATCAAGATGTTAACTCTGGATCGTGACATCATCGTTCCGCTGGACCGGTTCGAGGTGGGGAGCAAGTGATTCAGCGTGTATCAAAAGTGGCGATGAACGACCTTGCGAGAGGCAGAGGGTGAGAATTCTGTGGCTAAAAGCGGAGAAGCTTCTGCCCGTGCACAACGGGGGGAACATCCGTTCGTATCATTTAGCGCGGCATCTTTCCGCGCGCCACGATCTCACTTTTTTTTCTTACTACGCAGGCGAGCCCGATCAGGCCTACGAGCAGCAACTGGAGGCCGCCTTGCCAGGAGCCGCAAGCCTGGCGACCGGCAAATCGAGCCTGAGCGGCCTGCGGCGGATTCTCGACTATGCGGCCCATTTGCCCGCGCGACCGCCCTATGCGGTCAGCCGGTTCGCATCATCGGCAGTGCGGGCCCGTTTGCACTCCTGGTTTCAGCAGCGCCGGTTCGAGGTTGTGGTCTGCGATTTTCTCGACGCAGCCGTAAATCTTCCGCGCCAGCTCAGCATTCCGGTCGTGCTTTTTCAACACAATGTGGAAAGCGAGATTTGGCGAAGACATGCCGAAACCGAAGCAAACCCCATCACCCGGTTGCTGTACGGCATCGAGTTCAGGAAGATGCTCCAGTACGAGCGGCGTACCGTGAACCGTTTCGACCACGTGATTGCGGTTTCTGAACACGACCGCCGCCTGATGAGTGAATGGGTTGATCCATCGCGGATCACGGTAGTGCCGACGGGAGTGGATTTGCACGAGTTTCGGCCATCAGCCGTGACCGCCCGGCAACGACTTGTGGTATTTGTCGGAGCCATGGATTGGGAACCCAACGTCGATGCCGTGGAGTATTTTTGCGCCGAGATCTGGCCTGCGATCACGCAAAGAATTCCCGCAGCGCGCTTCCGGATCGTGGGCCGGAATCCCGGCCCGCGCGTGCAAAAACTAGCTTCGAGTTCAGTTGAGGTCACTGGTTCCGTACCTTCCGTCCTGCCGCATCTGCACGAGGCTGCCGTTGTGGTTGTCCCGCTTCGAGTGGGAGGCGGCACGCGCCTGAAGATTTACGAAGCGATGGCCGCGGGCAAAGCTGTGGTCTCGACCTCAGTTGGGGCGGAAGGCCTGGATGTGAACCACGGCCACGACATCCTGCTCGCGGACGACCGAGGCGCATTTGCAGCGGCGGTGGAAGAGCTTCTTCAAAACGAGGAGGTTTGCCGCACCTATGGCCGCAACGCAGCTGAAACGGCCAGGAAGTACGATTGGTTGACGATCGGAGAAAAATTCGGCCGCCTGGTGGAGATGGTTGCCGGTGGAGCAACCAGAGTGGGCCATGCCAGAAGCTCGACCGCGAAGACTCCGGTAGCAGTGTTGGCGGACTCAGAAATGAAGGGGCATTAATGCGGGCGTTTAATCAGTGGGTCGACCAGGAAACGGTAAAACGGAAGGTGCTGAGTGGCGCATTTTTCTGGCTGTGCGCTTTTTATTTTGTCTATTGCGCCCGTCCCGAAGAATGGGTCCCTTTGATGGGATATCTTCCTCTGGCCAAGATTACCGCCGGGTTCGCTCTTATCAGTCTGCTGGCCAGCGCAGGGAAAACGCCGCGGTCGTTCAAAAATCTTCCCCGCGAGGCCAAGTACCTGCTTGGCCTAATCTGCGTACTTTTCCTTTCCGCGTTCCTCTCTCCCATCTGGAAAGGAGGGGCGTTCTGGCACACGGTGGATTTTGCAAAAGTCTACATCGCGTGGGTGCTGACATTCTTGCTGACTACCGATTGGGAAAGACTGAAGCGCGTGATTCTTATCCAGAATGCCTCAGTGAGCGTAATTGCGGCCATCTCCATTGTGAAGGGGTACAATCTGCCACGCCTGGAAGGAATTATTGGCGGAATCTACTCGAACCCCAACGACCTGGCCTTTGCGCTGGTTCTTTCCATCCCTTTCAACCTGGCCTTTCTACTTTCTTCGAAAACCATATTCGGGAAGATGGGCTGGGCGGTCTCTTTGACCTTGAAAACGACCGCCCTGCTGATGACTGCGTCTCGAGCCGGAGCACTTGATTTCATCTGTGCCGGCGCGGTTTGCCTCTGGTATATGGGCGTCAAAGGCCGCCGGATTCAACTGTTGGTAGCAACGGCCGTGATTGGGACCATACTAGTTCTTGCTTTCGGCGGGAGGGTCAAGGAAAGATTCGAAGGCACTGCCGAAGGAGTCTCAGGTAACAAGTTTCAGTCCAAGGTTGCGCAAACAGCGTACGCCTCGTACGAAGCTCGGGTAGGACTGATGGAAGGGGCTTTACAAACGATTGTGCACTATCCGATTCTGGGGATCGGGGTC
>Ga0335080_10004112_pt1 | contig 14797 bp, 14 predicted proteins | sample Lox_Sample_34_FD_206720 | JGI IMG/M metagenome (GOLD analysis project Ga0335080, IMG submission 206720) | Soil microbial communities from Loxahatchee National Wildlife Refuge, Florida, United States - Lox_Sample_3.4 | ecosystem: Environmental > Terrestrial > Soil > Wetlands | place: USA... | reverse complement strand
GAGCCGGCGGCTACCCGGTGGGCGTCCTGTCGACGCTCGACGTCGCCACGCTCTACGCGGGCAGTTGACGGCGGGGATTACCAGAGCGATGGGCGCAACCGCCGTTACCGCCAGATACCCAGTCGAGCGAGAGGCGGACATTGTCCTGCGCGATGGTGCGACCGTACACGTACGACCGGTGCGGGCCGGCGATGGCGAGGCGATGCGCACTTTCCTCGAGTCCGTCTCGCCGGATTCGATCTGGTTTCGGTTCTTCGGCGCGCCCAGCCTGACCTGGGCAACCGAGTGGTCGGTCAAGGTCGACTACTCGGACCGGTTTGGGCTGGTCGTCGAGACCGGGGACCCCAGCGTGATCGTCGCTCACGCAGCGTACGTGCGGATGGACCGCGAGCGAGTCGAGGTGGCCTTCCTGGTGGCGGACGCGTGGCAAGGCCGTGGAATCTCGACGATCCTGCTCGCCCATCTCGCGGAGGTCGCCGGGCAGCACGGATTCTCCACCTTGTTTGCGCACGTGTTGCCGAACAACCACCGGATGATCGACGTCTTCCGCAAGAGCGGCTTCCCGGTCAAGCTCCGATCGACGCCGGATGCGCTCGAGGTTGAGATGCCGTCGTCTCTGTCGGCGGCGGCGGTCGAGCAGTTCGACGAACGCGAACGGATCGGGGCGGTAGCGGCGGTCCGGAGCTTCCTCGAGCCGCACTCGGTGGCCGTGATCGGAGCGTCGCGTCGGCGCGGCACGGTCGGCGGCGAGATCCTGCACAACCTGCTCGCAGCCGAGTTCACCGGCGCGGTCTACGCGGTCAACGACAAGGCCGAAGTGGTTCAGTCGCTGCCCGCATACCGGTCGGTGAAGGACATCCCCGGCGGGGTCGAGTTGGCGATCGTGGCGGTGCCCGCCGAGCAGGTCGTCGCCACCGCACACGAGTGCGCGGCCGCTGGCGTGCGCAGCCTCCTGGTGATCTCATCGGGGTTCGCGGAGACCGGAGCCGAGGGCGCCCGCCGACAGCACGAGCTACTCGAAGTGTGCCGCGCCGCCGGGATCCGGATCGTCGGCCCCAACTGCTTGGGCGTGCTCAACACATCACCGCGGGTGCGGCTCAACGCCACCTTCGCCCCGCCCGCGGCCGTGCCGGGAGGGGTCGGGTTCATGTCCCAGAGCGGGGGCCTTGGGATCGCGATCATCGAGGCGGCAAGCCAGCGCGGGGTTGGACTGTCCTCGTTCGTCTCCGTTGGGAACAAGTCCGACCTGTCGGGCAATGACTTTCTGCAGTACTGGGAGCAGGACCCCGACACCAAGCTGGCGCTGCTCTACCTCGAGTCTTTCGGCAACCCTCGCAAGTTCGCACGCATCGCCCGCCGGGTGTCGTCTGCGAAACCGATCCTGGCGGTCAAGAGCGGCCGCTCCGCCGCCGGCGCGCGCGCAACGTCGACACATACCGGCGCGATGCTCTCGGCTTCCGACGTGACCGTCGATGCGCTGTTCGATCAGGCTGGCGTCATCCGCGCCGACCGGATGCATGAGCTGTTCGGCGTCGCCGCCTTGCTGTCGGCACAGCCGATCCCGCGCGGTGACCGGGTCGTAATCGTCACCAACGGCGGTGGTCCCGGGATCCTGTGCGCGGACGCTTGCCAAGCGTCCGGGGTCGAGATCGGGGAACTGCCGGTCGACGTCCGCGCGCAGCTCGCCGAATTCCTTCCCACTAGCGCGGCGCTTGGCAACCCGATCGACATGATCGCGACCGCCTCGGCGGACGACTACCGCCGGACCCTCCAGACGCTGGCCGACGCGGATGCCTGCGACGCGATCATCACCATCTTCGTTCCGGCCCTGGTGGCCAGCGCCGCCGAGGTCGCCGCCGCGATTCGCGACTTCGCACGCGCCAATCGCGAGGTGACGACCGCATCCGTGTTCATGGTCAGCGGCGGCATTCCGGTCGAGTTGTCATCGGACGAGGTGCGGGTCCCGGGCTACGAGTTCCCCGAGGACGCGGCGCGAGCGGTCGCACTGGCCGCCCGCCACGGTCGGTGGCGGACAAGAGACGCGGGCTCGGTACCAGATTTCGTGGGCCTTCGATCGGTTGAGGCCGCGGCGATCATCAGCAAGCAGCTTGCGGGCGACGATGCCTGGCTCTCGCCCGCCTCGGTCGCCCAGCTCTTCGACTGCTTCGGCCTGCCGCTGGTCACGACGCGCGTGGTGAGCGATGTCGAGCAGGCGGTCGCTGCCGCCGCCGATCTCGGAGTGCCGGTCGCATTGAAGGCGAGCGCAGCGGGCTTGATACACAAGAGCGACGCCGGAGGAGTGAGGCTCGGTATCGAGAGCGCCGATGCGGTGCGCACGGCCGCCGGTGAGATCGAGGACGCGGTCGCGCGGGCTGGGTACCGACTCGATGCGCTGGTCGTGCAGCCAATGGCACCGACGGGAGTCGAACTGATCGTCGGCGTCGTCCACGATCACAGCTTCGGACCGGTGCTCGCGTGCGGTGCCGGCGGAACCACGGCGGAGCTCGTTAGCGATGTCTCGGTCCGGATCACTCCCGTGACCGACCTCGAAGCACGGGAGATGGTGCATTCACTGCACACGTTCCCGTTGCTCGACGGATACCGGGGCGCCCCTCGCTGCGACGTCGCGGCAATCGAGGACGTGCTGTTGCGCGTGAGCGCGATGGTGGAGGCCCATCCCGAGATCGTGGAGCTCGATTGCAACCCCCTGATCGCCGGACCGGACGGAGTGGTGATCGTCGATGCCCGCGTCAGGGTCGAGACGGCCGCACCACAGCGCCCGATGCCGTCGCTCGAAGCGTAGGAAGAACACCCATCCATCCGCAAAGAAACGAGGTTCCTGATGTCTGTACGAGTTGCCATCAACGGGTTCGGCCGAGTGGGACGTTGCGTCCTGCGCTCGGCCTACGAGCATGACGCCGACATCGAGGTCGTCGCGATCAACGACCTCGTGGAGCCCGCCACGCTCGCCCACCTGCTCCAGTACGACTCGGTATTCGGGCGGTTCCCCGGAAAGGTCGAGGTCGAGAACGGCGGCATCGGGATCCTCGGCATGGGGATCCGCACGTTCGCCGAAACCGACCCCAGCTCACTGCCTTGGGATGAACTGGACGTCGACGTCGTGATCGAGTCAACCGGCCGGTACCGGACGCGCGCCGGTGCCGAGAAGCATCTTGCCGCGGGAGCCCGCAAGGTGATCATCTCGGCGCCTACCAAGGGTGATTCGCCTCCTGACGCAACCGTGGTGCTCGGCGTGAACTTCGATGAGGTCTACGACGAGGACATCCATAAGATCATCTCCAACGCGTCGTGCACGACCAACTGCCTGGCGCCGGTGGCCAAGGTTCTGCATCAGACCGTCGGGATCCGTCACGGCCTGATGACCACGGTCCATGCCTACACCTCCGATCAGCACCTGCTGGACGCGCCGCACACCGACCTCCGGCGCGCACGCGCCGCCGCGCTCAACATCATCCCGACCTCCACCGGTGCCGCCAAGGCATTGGGGTTGGTGATTCCCGAGCTCGACGGCAAACTGAACGGATTCGCGGTCCGGGTGCCGACTCCGACCGGGTCGCTCGTCGACCTGACCGTCGAGACCGAGCGTCCCACCACCAAGGAGAAGGTCAACGCCGCCTTCGCGGCCGCGGCCGGCGAGGGCCCCCTGAGAGGGATCCTCGAGTACACCGAGGACCCGATCGTGTCCTCCGACATCGTGAAGTCCCCCTACTCGTCGATCTTCGACGCCAGCCTGACCACGGTCATCGACGGCACGCAGGTCAAGGTCGTCGCGTGGTACGACAACGAGTGGGGCTACTCGACGCGGCTGGTCGAGCTGGCCGTGAAGGTCGGAGCACCCATCGCGCACGCGGTGTGAGACAGCCATCTGACTCCCGAGACGCCGCGGCGCAAGGCCGCGGCGTCTCGCTGTTCGTCCGCGGCGGGCGCGACGCCCGCCGCTCGCGTTCCCGCGAAACGCCGGCCGAACCACCGGCTAAACATCAACGAGCTTGTGCTCCAGCGCGTAGCGGACGAGCTCGGATCGTGTCCCGAGGCGCAGTTTCTGTTGGATGTGCGCGCGGTGCGTCTCGACCGTGCGCACCGACAGAAACAGCTGTTCGGCGATCTCCGCGTTCGTGTGTCCGAGGGCGATCATCCGCAACACCTCAACCTCTCGCTCCGACAGTCCATCGGGAAGACCGGGCGGCGGTTCGGCAGCGACGCGCGCGCCCAGCCGTGGGTTGAGATACGTGTCCCCCGCCGCAGCGGCGCGAATCGCCTCGATCAGCTCGGACTCGGCGGACTCCTTGAGTACGTAACCGAGCGCTCCGGCACCGAGGGCGTGCCGTGCATAGGCCGGCTCGTTCTGCATCGTCAGCACGACGATCTGCGTCTCGGGACACTCGGCGCGGATCTCCGGGATCCCATCGAGGCTGGATCCACCTGGCATGTTGAGGTCGAGCACGAGGACGTCGGGCCGGTGTCCCCGCGTGTAACGACGTGCCGACTCGAGATCGGCGGCCTCGGCCACCACTTCAAAGCCCTCCGCGGCGTCGAGCACCTGGCGCAGCCCTCTGCGCACGACCGCGTGGTCGTCCGCTATCACGACGCGAATCGTTCCCCGGGGCAAGCCTGCACCCGAGTCTGCGGCGTCGATGGGGGGTTCGGTGTCGGGCATCGGCGTCATCGTAATGCCGCCTGGTCGCGTGATTCCAGGTACGGCGTCAAGTATTTGGCGACGATCTTGGCCGGCACCGCGGACGTGGCTGCCTCGCTGACCTCGGAGCTCGAGCCATGGCCGCCCGTGAGGTGAGCGCTCAGATAGAGGGCCCTGGGTCCGCCCAGCAGCGCTCCGTGTATCACGGGCGTGAAGGGCGTGGGCTCGACCGCCGCGCCGGCGGCCGCCGCGATCGCCTCGGCCACGGTGTCGGCCTGCTGTGCCGCGATCCCGCCGAACTTGACGGGGAAGTCCGTCGCGTCCCCGGCCGCGTATACGTGCTCGATGCCCACGACCCGGCAGTATGCATCCACTGGGACGAATCCGTTGTGGGCGTGCAGCGGGACTCCGGGGAGCGGGGGCCCGAACAGCTGAGGCAGGGCGAGGACCCGGTCGACCATCAGGTTCCGCGACCCGGGAGCAACCGAAACGTGACCTTCCGCCGGCGTCTCGCAGTGAGCGGACGGAATGAACAGAATCCCGTTCTCCACGAGCAGACGCTCGACGGCCTCGCTCGCCTTCGCGCCGAACACCCCGAGCGGAGCTTCTTCGGGCGTGGCCAGGGTGATCGACAGGTCCACGTTCATGTCATAGGCGCGACGCGCGGTCATCAGCGCGAGCTCATACAGAGGCAGGGGCCACGGCATCGGCGTCGGGCTGATGAACGCCAGCTTGTGAACGTAGCCTCCCTCGACGTCTTGGATCAGCCCGTGGAGCTGCTCGTCGAGCCGGCTGTCATCCAGCGTCAGGGCGTGCGTGAACCCGGGCCGCAGGGTCGCTCCCGGCGCAAGCAGTAACGCGTCGTACTCGAGCTGCGCGCCCGCGTCTGTGTAAACGACGTGTCCCTCGGGGTCCAGCCGTTTGAACGCGTCACGCACCAGTTCGACGCCGATATCCCGACCGATGTCGTCGAGCGGGTAGCGCCGGGCCTCGCTGTAGCCGAACGGTTCGCGGACCCTCAGCGGGCGATAGATGAACTCGGCCGCGGGGGCGAGGATGGTCGTGGCGACACGGTCGCCCGCGAGCTCGCGAAGGGCCAGAGCCGCTTCGAGGCCGGCGACGCCGGCCCCGACGATCAGGACTCTAAGTGGGGTTTTGGCGCTTGTAGTCATGGGCCCAGACTACGGTCGGGACTTTCCGGCGCCAGCCGCGCGGTGCCGAACCCTTGCTTCGGAAAACTACGTAGCTCAGTCAGCGCCCGGCAGGGCTATCCGGCGGCCCGTGACGGTCCACGCGCGGATCCGCACCCAATGCGCCTTGTGCCCAGGTGTCCACGTCTCGAGACCCAGGCGCTCAAGGCGCCGGAGCTCGCTTGTCTTTGTCACTTCCTCGGCCATGCCGACGATGATCACGCTCCAGCCCGTGCGCGAGTCGAGGTCGACCCCGTCGATCTCGAACGCGGCGTTGCCATTGATCAGCATCGCGTGGAACTTCGACCCATCCGCGGTTCGGAACGCCACCGACTGCGATCGTTCGTCGAACACGTAGTTGACCGGGCGGATGACCGGCACATCCATCGCGACTGCCAGTCGCCCGAACCTGTGCGACGCGAGCAGCCGCAGGCATTCCTCGCGCGGGAGCGTGAGCATCTCGCTCCTTGGCTCCTCAGGGAGCGGTTCGCCCACTCCGGTGCGTGGCTTGCGGTCAGTCGATTCGTTGGAGACTTTGAAACTCATGTCGCCAACGTACGGCGGTCAGTTGCACACGACAGCCGAATAAGACCGCGCTTGGTCGCACAGAACTACTGATCCTCACCGCGAGCTGCGGTGGTTCCCGGACAGGCTGCGGATTTTCCGCACCGGCCCTCGGCCCAGGACGGATCCCCGCACCCCGCGGGAAACCGATCATGACCCTCGACAAGCCCGAGTTATTGGGTCCAACCGTTAGAGGAGGAACACCATGTCACGCAAAGTGCTCGACATTCTCGCCAGCAGCGCCGGCATCGTTGTCGTCGTCGTTCTGGTGATCGCCGGAGGTCTGCTGACCTGGGGTCACAGCTTCGTCAGCAGCAACGTCCACGATCAGCTGGCCCAACAGCAGATCTACTTCCCGCCCAAGGCGGCCTTCGCGCACCCCAAGGCCGGAACGGAGATCACCCCGTCGATGATCCCGTCGGTCTCCCAATACGCCGGACAGCAACTCCTGACCGGCCCGCAGGCCAAGACCTACGCAAACAACTTCATGGCCGTTCACCTGTCGGAGATGCCCTACCACGGCGTCTACTCCAAGATCAGCGCCGCCGCCCTGGCCAACCCGAAGAACACCCAACTGGCCGCGCTCAAGCAAACCTCGTTCACCGGCACCACGCTACGCGGCCTGCTGCTCGAGGCCTACGCCTTCTCGACCATCGGCACGATCATGCTGTGGGGCGCGATCGCAGCATTCATCGGAGCGATCTCGATGTCGGTGCTCGTCGGCCTCGGCTTCTGGCACGCACGCCGCACCAATGAGCAGGAGCAGTTCATGGAAGCGAAGCCAGTGCCCGCGGCCTCGTGATCGGTCACTCGAGCCACGCATAACTTGCTCACGCGGACGCCCGCGCCGGTCTTCGGCGCGGGCGTCAGAATGCTGGGGTGACGCCGGCGGATCTCCATGATTTCTTCGTGGCGACCGCTGGTGTGGCCGGGGCGCTGATCGGGCTGTTGTTCGTCGCGATCTCGGTCTCCCGGGAGCGTCTCGCCGAGGAGGGTGAGACGCAGGTGCACCGGGTGCGTGCGTCCGCCGCGCTCACGTCGTTCACCAACGCGCTGACCGTGTCCCTGTTCGCGCTGATCCCCGGCGACAACGTCGGCTGGGCCGCGCTGGCCGTGGCGATCGTAGGGCTCCTGTTCGTCGCCGCCTCCTTCCTCTCGGTTCGGCGCATGCGCGGACTTGGATGGAGTGAGGTCCGCGAGGCGGTGTTTCTATTCGGGCTCGCCGCCACGTTCGTGTTCCAGCTGCTGGCCGGGATCCAGGTAGGTATCCACCCTCATGATGCGGGCGCGGTAAGGACCATCGCGGTGCTGGTGGTCGTCTGCTTCCTGATCGGGATCGCGCGGTCGTGGGAGCTGATCGGCGGCCCCTCGATCGGACTTGGGCGCGAGGTCCGCGCCCTTGTCCGAGGCGACGAGGGGGAGCCGGACGGCGTTTCCGACGACGGACCGTAGACCGCTAGGCGCGGGCGGCCGAGATGTTGGCGGCGGTGTCGAGCACGCGGCGGAGCTTGGTCACCTTGCCGTCGGGGCCGAAGGTCCAGAGGTGGATCACCTCCTCGTCGAGCCGGCTGCCGTTGGGCAGTTCCGCGGTCAGGCGAATCTCGGCGGCGACCTGAGTGTCGGAGACGAGCATGTCGAGCACCTCGAAGCGCTCGTAGTGCCACGCGCTGACGATGGCGAAGAACTCGGCAACCTGCTCGCGCCCACGTCGGGGTGTCAGCCACGGCACCCCGGCCTCCTGCGGCGTCCACGGCTCGTCGGTGACGTCCCAGGTGATGTCTTCGGACAGGTGGGAGAGGATGTCCGGCACGTCACCGCGGCCGAAGGCCTCGTACATCGCGGTGATGGACTGCGTGTTGGTGTGGATGGTGTCGATCATGCGCAGATCGTCCAGCCGGGCGCCCGTGAAGGGAATGAGTCATTTGGCTCATCTTCACAGGAGCCCGTGCTCGACGGCGAACACGGCCGCACCCGCCCGCGTGCGCCGGTCGATCTTGTCGTAGACCCCAGCCAGGTGGTTGCCGACGGTCCGCGGCGAGATCACCAGGGCGGCGGCGATCTCCTTGTTGCTCATCCCGCGCGCGGTGAACCTCAGGATCTCCACCTCGCGATCAGTCAGGTCGTTCGGCCACGCCACGCGGGGGCGCGCGGCACCGGCGGCCTCGATCACCGCCGCGGCCATCTCGGGGTCGAGCTTGCCGGCGACCGCCTCCTGCTGGAGCGTCTGAGCCGCCTCGTCCAGCGAGTGCGCCGGACGGTGCGGACGCGCTTCGGTCAACGCCGCGAACACGTCAGCCGCGGCCAGCAGCCGCGCTTCGCGCGAGAGTTCACCCGCGCGGGCGCCGCGGTGGTAACCGCTCCCGTCCAGGCGCTCGTGGTGCGCGGCCGCGGGCGGCCCGAGTGGAGCCAGTGCGGCGGTCCGGCACAGCACCCGCTCGGTCCAGTGCGGGTGCAGGCGGACCCGCTCCCGGTCTGCCGCGCCGAGCGGCCCGGGACGGTCCCAGATCGAACTGACGACGCCCGCCCGGCCAATGTCGTGCACCAGAGCCGCCAGGCGCAGAGCGTCGAGCTCTCGGAGCCCGGCGAGACGCGCTGCGTCATCCGCCAGCCGCGCCACGTGGGGTGAGTGACCGACCAGATGCGAGCCCTTGAGATCCGCGAACGTGGCGAGCGCCAGGCAGGGACGGTCGATGTCACTGATCGCCACCGACAGCACCGGTGCCGGCTCGGCGGCACACACCGCTTCCAGCAGATCTTCAGCCGCATCGAGCGGCGCGAGGATCTCCTCGGCGCTGTTGACGAAGGCGTCGCACACCGAGGGGTCCAGGTGACCGCCCGAGCGCCGGGCGATCTCGGCTCGCGCGCCAGCCACGCCTCCGGTGGCGTGCGCGATCGCGGCCTGATCGGCCACAGACAAGATCCGCGCGATCGGGTGCAGATCCTCACCGGCGCGCCCCGAGGGAAGGCCGTGCCCATCCCAACGCTCGAACACATCGCCGAATGCGTCCACGACCGGCGCCGGGAGGCCAAGCTGGCTGCCGAGCGCGGTCGCCACCTCACACGACGCCTGGACGGCGACAGGCCCGACCGTGGCCGCCACCTCGGCAAACCGACGCATCGCGGCCGGGCCGACCGCGGCCTCGAATGCGGCCAGCTGCGCTCCCATGACCGCCTCGTCTCCTGGATCGAACGTGACCAGGAACCGCTCGAAGGCGATGTCGTCTCCGAACAGAGCCGCGTTCTCGCTCGCGTGCCCGCACCCGATCCCGCGCAGCAGCGAGGCCAGGAAGGCGGCGCGCTGCGACGGCGGATCGAGCTCGAGTGTCCGCGAGAGGCCGTCGGCGATCAGGCACGCTCGCAGGCCGCGCTCGAACTCGAACCCGGCAGCGAGGTCACTCGTCAGCGACAGCGCCGACAGTACCTCGATCAACCGAACCCGCTGCTCGCGCATGACCGCGCATCAAACCACGGGAGAGCCGACCTCACGAACCTGTCGAGCGCGGCGTTTGATCACCCCAGGCTGCGACCGGCCCGCCACGGGCCACGCAGCCGGTATCGATCCCCACCAGAAAGGTTCACGCATGTCTGTCGAGGACAACAAGGCGGTCGTGGTTCGCTGGTTCACCGACTTCTGGGGCACCGACTTCGATGCCGACATCGTCGACGAGCTCGCCGCGCCCGACATCCGCTTCGAGTACTCGCTGCACAAGCCGCTGCGCGGCCGCGACGAGGTGCGGGAGTTCGCGCTGCGCTTTCGCGAGGCGTTCCCGGATCTCGGCTTCGGCGCGACCGCCGATCTGATCGCCGAGGGCGACTATGTGGTCGGGCAGTGGAAGGGCGGCGGGACTCACACCGGCCCCGCGTTCGACGACCTGCCCGTCGGCTCTCTGCCGGCGAAATCGGGCCGGACGATGGAGTTCACCGGCACGACCGTGATCAAGGTTGTCGATGGCATGATCGCCGAGGAGGTCGGCCTCGACGACGGCGTCGCCGTCCTGAAGCAGCTCGGCCTCATTCCCCAGGGCTAGCGGTTTCGATCGCCGGGTCGACCCGCGCGCCCGCGGGTCGGCCCGGGACGATCGCGAGCCCGATCGGGTTCGTGCCCACCTGGACCGGGATCCTGACCGGCGACGACGGCTCTTCGGTCAGCCGTCCGTCCGCACCGATGCGCAGCGCGTGAAGCTCGTTGCCGCGGCCGGCGGGGATCGCGGTGGTGGCGCGCATGTCGAGGAGGAAGATCACGTGGCCGCTCGGGTCGATCTCGAAGTTCCACGGATCACCCAGGCCGTCGAGAGGAAGGGACTGGATCTCGCGCGGGTCGGTCGGGTCGCGCGAGATGTCGAACACGCTCATGTTGTCGCTTCCCGCGTTGCCCGTGTACAGCCGAGTCCCCGCCCGGTTCACGTGGGTCCAGCAGGGCAGATAGGAGCCGGGGTTGGGTATCGCGCGGACGAAGGTCAGCCGCGCCCGATCGTTCCAGCGGTAGACGATCGTGCGCGACACGTTGGCGAGCTCGGCGTAGAGGAGCTTGTGCCGGGGATTGGAAGCCAACCCAGCCGGCCACACGTTCGGGATGTGTCGTCCCCCCGGGAACACGGCGCGCGGCATCCGCAGCGGCGAATTCGGCCCCTGGACGAGCGACCCGTCGGGCATGATCCGGAAGGCGCGGAACACGCCGGTCTCTTCGCTCGAGATCAGCACCTTGCGGTCCGGCGTGACGTACGCCTGGAGTGGCGAGCTGCCGGGCGGGACGTCGATCGACGAGATCGCCGGGCCGAGCGTCCCGTCGACTCGCACGTGAAAGCTCGTGTAGTTCGCGGGCGTTCGCTTCAGGTTGCGTACGCCGTCCTGTGCCTTGTTGGCGACGATCAGCGTGCCGCCCGCGAGACCGAGACTGGAGGGCGCCGCTCCGCCGGACGGGAACGGCGAGCCCGTCACCGGGGTGAGCGCGCCTCCGGCGTGGATGTGGAACACCGCGATCGTGTCCGAGCTCGAGTTGACCGCGAACAGCAGCGTGCGCTGCGGGTTGGTGATGACCTCCTGATCGGCGTCGAGGACCCCTCTCTTACGCAGGTCGTGTGAGCCGCTGCCGCCGGTCGGGTACCGCCGGACGTCGTGCCCGCTCAGTACCCCGTTCGTGTAGTGGAAGGCGAGGATCGCGTTCGACCCCGGCACGCGTGAGTTGGACTCGATGTAGACCGTGCCGCTCTGCTCCGAGGCGGCCAGCGGTTGGCGTGCACGCGCCGAGCCGGAGCCGGGAAGCGCCACGAGAGCGCCGAGGAGGCAGAGAGCGGCCAGCTGGGTGACAACTCGGGCGCGCACTCCCCAATTCTCCTCTTTTGGGATTGACGCCGCGAGGAGCGCCGACTGGCTTAGGATCGAGGGGTGCCCGAGCCGGTCGTCAAAGATGGTGTTGCGTGGCCGATCGGAGGTCAGGCGGAGGTCGATTGGATCAACCAGGGGACCGAAGCCGGCCGTCGGATCACCGCTGCGATCCCGCCACAGTTTGCCGACTACGCGACCCTGACAGATTTCCTGACCGAGCCGGGTCTTCCACGCGACCTTGGGCACGAGCGCCGACAGGACCTTGCCTTTGTCGATGTGCTGCGCCGGCACAGCGGCGAGACGCCGTGGTGGATCGGATATCTCGACACCGGCGCCAGCGACATCGTGTTCTGGGACGCGCCGAAGGTCACGCTCTACTACGACTGGCCCTACGTGTTCGTGCTCGCCGGCCCGGACCAAGCCGCAACCTGGCGACCGGCGCCCGGCGGGAACCCCAACTGGAAGTCCACCGAGTTGCCCGAGGTGATGTTCCCCGATGATCGCTCGTGGCTCGTCTCGTCCCTCTGGGATGACATCTGGGCCTGCATCGGGGGTACAGAAGCCCTGATCAGCGATCTCCTTGGCGACCCGGTCCTCGCACCGAACGCGCGCCGCGTCGACACGCAGCAAGACGCCACACCGATACCCGACTGGCAGGGCTGACGTGCGCGATGACTTTCGTCCACGCCCGCCGTCTTACCGGGAGAACTCGAGATGAGAGGTTGATGATGAGCAAACTGAGACTCGGCATCACGATGTCGCTGGATGGCTACGTCGCGGGACCGGATCAGAGCGAAGAGAACCCGCTTGGCGTCGGCGGGATGGAGTTGCACGAGTGGGTCTTTCCGCTCAAGGCGTTCCGGGAGGAGCACGGCGGGGAGGGAGGCGAGGTCAACGAGAGCTCCGCCGTGGTCGAGGAGCGCCGGGCAAACATCGGAGCCACGATCATGGGCCGGAACATGTTCGGGCCAGTTCGTGGACCTTGGCCGGACGAGTCCTGGCGGGGATGGTGGGGCGAGGATCCGCCCTACCACCATCCGGTGTTCGTGCTCACCCACCATCCGCGTGAGCCGCTCGAGATGCAGGGCGGAACCACCTTTCACTTCGTCAGCGACGGAGTGGAGTCGGCGCTCGCGCAGGCCAGGGACGCCGCGGAGGGGCGGGACATCTGGCTGGCCGGTGGTGCGTCGGCGGTCAACCAGTACCTGGCGGCAGGGCTGGTCGACGAAATCGACATCTCGATCGCGCCGCTGATCCTGGGCTCCGGCGAGCGTCTGTTCGAGGGGGTCGGCCGCGGAGCGCTCAAGCTCCGCCAGATCCGAGCCGTCGACGCGCCCGGCGTTACGCATATCAAGTACGAAGTCAGCTGACGCATTTGCCAACGCGGGTCCATACGCGGAGCGACATCACCCTCGATTTGATTCACGCCGTCGCGTGGCGCGGAGAGAGCCTCGAGATTGCGCCGGAGGCATTGGCGGTGATGGATCGCTGCCATCGGGCGTTCGAGGATCTCGTGACGGACCGGGTCACCGGCAATCCGCGGGCCCTCATCTATGGCGTCACATCGGCACCGGGTGACGCGGCCACGGCTGTGCTCACCGACGCGGGCAAGGCCGCGCGTCCTGGTCAGCTGTGGACCGCGATGTCGTTCGGCGATTCACTACCCGATCGAGTCGTGCGGGCGATCCTGGTGGCCCGGTTGGCAAATTTCCTCGGCGGGCATGCCGCGGTGCGCGGCAGTGTCGCGCAGGCTGTCGCTGACATGCTCGACGCTCCTTCGCGGCCGGTCGTGCCGGCTCAGTCGAACGGCGGCTCGGGCGAGATCCTCGCCCTGGGGACGCTGTTCTTCGACCTGAGCACCCGGATGACGCTGACCCCGAAGGAGCGCATGGCGTTGATCAATGGCTCGCCGTGCGCCGCAGCCCTGGTCGCGGACGTTGTGCTCGCGGGGCGCCGGCGCCTCGAGGTGGCCGAGGCGGTGTTCGCGCTGGTCGCCGAGATCTGTGGTGCACCGGATGAACATTTCGCCCCCGAGCTGGGAGAGCTTTGGGGAGACGAGCACGAAACAGCGGCATTGCACTCCTTGCGTGCACTCTTGGAGGGAAGTAACCGTGCACGCCAGAGTCACCAGTCAGCCGTATCGGTGAGAATCCTGCCTCGAGTTCTCGGCGCCGCACGCCGAAGCCAGGCTGCGGCGGAGCGCACCGCGACGATCTCCCTGAGCGCAGTGACCGATAACCCGGTGTACCTTCCGCCGGACGGCGACCGGCCTCTCGGCGCGGTGTACTCCAACGGCGGCTATCACAACGCCCAAGCTGCGCCTGCCATCGATGCGGTGACATTTGCGCACGCGGATCTCTGTCAGCTTGCCCAGCGCCTGACCGATCATCTCTTCCAGAACCCCGCCACAGCGCGGCTGGTCGGGTACGACGAGTGGTCGGTCAAGCCGTTGCACATGGTCCAAAACGGCTGGGCAGAAGAAGCCCGTGCCATCGCCACCCCCACCTTGCTCTCGCTCGGTGGCTTCGGGCAGAACGATGTCCCGGTGCTTAATTTCCTCGCCTGGCGCAAGGCAATCGCCACCGGACACTGCCTCGACGCGAGTCTCGCCGTGCTCGCCGCGATCGCCTCCCAGGCCGCATACGTCGCCGCGCACGAGCCCCCGCCGAACCTTCGCGCGCTGACGGACGAGATCCGTCGCGCCTTCCCGCCTGTCATTCAGCCGCGCGCCCTCGGCGACGATTGCCGCACCCTGACCGAGGCATTTACCCGACAGGTGTTCGCCGTGGAGGAATCCCGATCGTGAAGCTGTCCACGAGGCGCGAGCCATGGCGGCCGCGCGACGCCGGCGGCCATCACGCGCCAGAATGCCGGGATGACCGTTCCAGGAAACGAAGGCGAGCCGATCACCGAAGCGGGCCTGACGGCTCTCAAGGCGGAGCTCGACCAATTGGAGACCGCCGGACGTCGTGACATCGCCGCGCGGATCCGAGTCGCCCGCGGCCACGGCGACCTGAAGGAGAACGGCGAGTATCACGCCGCCAAGGAGGACCAGGCGCAC
>Ga0335080_10004110_pt1 | contig 14799 bp, 16 predicted proteins | sample Lox_Sample_34_FD_206720 | JGI IMG/M metagenome (GOLD analysis project Ga0335080, IMG submission 206720) | Soil microbial communities from Loxahatchee National Wildlife Refuge, Florida, United States - Lox_Sample_3.4 | ecosystem: Environmental > Terrestrial > Soil > Wetlands | place: USA... | reverse complement strand
CCGGAACTAATTGCACGGGGAAGGTCGTCGAAGATGTCGTTCGCAAACGCGGTGTCACAAAACAATACGTCGGTCACTTCCGATTCCAGGAGCGCCATGACCTCGCTTATATTCAAACAAAAACTCCGCTCAAGCCCGCACAGTTCAAGAATCTGAATAAGGGCTTCCCGGTTTTCGCGGTCGGCGATTGCTACCAAAGCTCTTCCGGCTCTCATCATATCGCGTCCCTCGACTACGCTTCCTTCGTTGCGTAATACTCATGGCGAATGTGTTCGATATCGACCGTGGGCTTGGGGTATTTCATGTTGAGCATCTCCAGGTGTTGGACGACGATCCGGCCCACAGCAAGGTTCCGGAACCATTTGTGGTTGGCTGGGATGACGAACCAAGGCGCATGTTCGGTGCTGCACCGGGACAAGGCGTCCTCATAAGCCGAAACGTAATCGTCCCAAAAGCGTCGCTCCTGGTAGTCAGCCTCGCTGATCTTCCACTGCTTATTTGGGTCATCCAGCCGGTTCCTGAAGCGTTCCAATTGCTCCGCCTTGGAGATGTGCAAGTAGAACTTGAGAATGTGGGTGTCGTGTTCGACGAGGCCCTTCTCAAAAGCGTTGATCTGGTCATAACGCCGGGTCCAGGCGTCTTCAGGGGCCAATTTGTGGACACGGACGATCAGCACATCCTCGTAATGAGACCGATTGAAGATCACAACTTCTCCGGTGGCAGGCGCGGCCCGGTGCGCCCGCCACAGGAAATCGTGGGTTAGTTCCTCGGCCGAGGGTTGGCGGAACGCCGCCACCCGGCAGCCTTGAGGGTTCATCGCCCCTAAGACGTGACTGATCGTCCCGTCCTTTCCCCCGGTGTCCACTGCCTGCAGGCAGATCAGGAGCGAATGCTGTCGTTGCGCGTAGAGCAACGTCTGGAGTTCTCGGAGCCTTTTCTGGAGTTGTGCGATCTCCTCATCCGCCGCCTCGTGATCCTTGTAACCGTCCGTGAATGCGGGGTCGATATCTTTGAGCTTCACGCTGGTGCCAGGCTGCACTTTGAACCGCTGTAAATAGTCCACTTTGCCCCTCCTGCCAGCCCCTGACTGAGATTTACTGGATGGGCTGCGCAGTTTCATTGAGCTGTGTAACCCTGCAGTCTCATATCACAGACTCTTCCCAGCGCACATTAATTAGGTTTCGCTTTACTCATGCATTCTTTACTTGGTTTCGCCCGCTTGAAGCGCTTTAACGAGGCTCCATGGGCTCCGCTCCGGCGCGGCATAAATGTGTCCAGGAGCGCAACGATCTCCTGTGCACTCAAAGGTCCCTCAAGATAATCCAATGCACCCGACTGCATGGCTTCCAGATGGCAGCCTTTGTTGTAAGCCCGCGCCAGCACCAATACCCGCAGTTCCACATCGACTTCCATGGCCTGCGCGAGCACTTCCTGCCCTTCGAACCTGCCGCTACCTTGGTCCAAGATGATTAAGTCAAACGGCTCGCACCCAAGGCATTGCACTCCCTCAGCGAAGGACGAACTGGCTCGCACCGTGCACCCCAGCTTTTGAAGAATGGCGTGGTAGTAAACGAGCTCCTGTGGATCTTTGTTCACCAGGAGGACCCTGGCCTGATTTCCAAATAGCGGTTGCCCTGCCCATCCTCGGATGGGGGTTAATGATGCCATTTCGAGCCTCGCAAAAGTTCCATTCCAGGCAGCCATAATTCTCGGTGGAACCCCATGGCGACCTGGATTGTCGGTTCATGGGAGTCCCGCTGGATTCATTGCCCCCCAGTTCGCTCCACCTACCAGGGGTCTCTGGACGTGCCCGTTCCAGACCGATCCAGCGGGACACGGCCGCCTCGCTCATCTCCATCACTCACCGTCACGGCAACCAGGTTGTCCGCGTCTTTGAATAGCGGGCTACCCAATCTCAGTGCTGCAAGTAAAGGTCGCGGCGATAAACGACGCATCTGAAGTGCGACCCAATAGAGAATTTGAACCAAAGCTACGCATGCCCAACCCACCACCAAGAGCACAGCCACTGCGCCCGCGACCAAAACCACGCAAGCAACGTATTCGAGCAAGATATACATTCAAGCTACCCGACACACATCCATTGGTCCCACTTCGCCTTCATGAGGGAGCAATTGGATTGCCAGATTCGTATCGACGTTGAACGTTGCCAGAAGCTGTTTGCAACAGCCGAGTTAGTCTGGAAACGAGTAGATTGCGACGCCAAGGGGAACCGTTGAAGTGACTGGCGCATGACTTCGTACGGTCATCTGACGATACAGGGTCACGCGTCCGCTCGCGCTGCTCTCAGACATGAACCGACAGCGCCACGTCCTGGAATTTAATCTCGAAGGTGCAGGCTATCAAGCGTGGGGCAGGCTGGGGTAGTCATGTTTGCGTTGATATTCATCACCGCTCGCCATAGCCACAGCGGGTATACGGATCATTCAAGACCGCAATTTTCCACTCCAGACGCCAGCCTGCCCTGCGGAAGTCCGCGCTTTCTTCGCCCCCCTTCGGGAGCCCGCTAGTTCCTTTTTGATGGATATATTCCGTCCGCCAACAGGTTATTCCTTTTCGTCGTCACGGCGACTTTGACCATGGAGGGCCGCAGAAGACGCTCCTTCAGCTTATACCCCGGCAGTAATTCCTCCACGATTTCCTGGTCGCGGCGCCGCGCGTCTTCTACTGTCCCTACCGCGTGGTGCAAGTGCGGATCAAAAGTCCGCCCTAGCGCCTCAATCGGTTCCACGCCATAACGCTTCAGGACATCCCATAGTCCCTGGTCAATCAGTTCCAAACCCTTGTAGAACTCGTCTGGGACACGCCTGTCGCGATACTTTAACGCACGGTCAAGGCCATCGAGCGAAGGCAAGAGAGCCCGGATCAGATCTGCGTTAGCATGCTGGAGGAATTCCTCCTTTTCGCGCTCCATTCGTTTGCGCAGGTTCTCGAACTCAGCCTGCTTTCGTAACAACCGATCGTAAAGCTCCTTCTTTTCGGCCTGGAGCGTTTGGATCATGGCTGTGAGTTCAGCAACGTCGGCATTGGGCGACGGATTTGAGGCGGCCTGCGGAGGCACACCCGGCACGGCTTGTACACGCTCCTCATTCTGGGGCGGTTCGGCGCTGGGTCCAGCATTGGCGCTAATTGATAATTCCTTATCGTCTACCATGTTCAACCGATCCACCAAAAGCAGGCTCGGCTTATCCAGGTCTTTGCCGCCCTGTCGGAAGGCGCCGACAATTTACCCCCGGTAGGTCAGACCCGCGTTATTCGCGCTTCAGCCGCCTCGCCTCGGAGGCGCCTTAGTACGTGATCGCGATGAGGTCCTTCACTTCATTAACCCCTGGCGCGGACCAGGCGGCACTCTCTGCCTCTTCCCGCTCGGCCCAAGAGCGGACACTACCGCTCAGCGTCACCTTACCCCCGTCGGCTTGCACCTCGATCTGGTTCGCGTCAAGGATCGCGTTGCGCTTGAATGCGGCTTCAATCTTTTCCTTAACCTCAATGGGCGCAACCTTCGGTTTGATCGTGATCAGGTTGGTGACTCCCTTTACTCCCGTCAGGTGGAGCACCACCCGCTCGGCAGCCGACTTCTGGAATTGCCGGTCAATCTCGCCTTCCAACGTGAGACGACCGTTTTCGACGCTGACCTTAATCAGGTCATAGGGAACTAAAACATCCCATTTCAAAGCGTTCTCTGCGGCCCGGGCGATGTCCGCGTCGGTCCGCTCGCTGGAACCGGGAAGCTCGACTTTGAGTTCGACGGCCAGCGCTTTCACACCAGGCAACCGTTTCACCGCCTTCTCGGCAGCCCACTTTTCCGCGAAATTGTCCACGGTACCCTCAAGCGTCACCACCCCATCCTTGACCGTGGCTCCGATATCTGTGGCGTTCACACCCGGCTCCCATCGGAGTTCGTCGAGAACATCGATCTGTAGTTCCCTGTCACTTTTCATAGCTTTTCTCCTTTGCTTGTATGAGCACATCGGGTTAGACGAGCTGCCTTGACCCAACCCTGCGGGGTGCGCTTGACCTCAATAACGACCTGCTTCATCAGAGGTGAATCCGCTACGAAATCAGCACCTCCTTGCCACATCTGCCCCAGGAGATCTTTTCCCGAAGCGTCCACAAAACTCACGTCAAACAGATCGACTAAAATGGCTTCCATGGCACTCCCGGAACGCCAGACGTCCTTCAGCTCTTCCACCCATGGCCCGGCCAGTTTGCCCTCCAACTTCAGAGTTGCCGGACCAGAACCCTTTTGGATGGTGATTCTGAGCAACCTCGTCGCTCCTCTGCCACCAACGAGACAGCATCCGCGTTGCCAAATCTCGGAGCATGGCAGAAGGTGCGCAATCGCCAAGGAACACGGAGGTTAGGGTGGGGATGAGTCTGACTGATCGGCATCAGCTGGCCTCATCTGACGCCTTGCGGTCACATCATTCGGCCAGGTGACCATACACGGTCACTAATCCTGCGCACCATCGAGGGCGGGCGCGCTGCCGCCACACGGTGTGTCACTTCTTGCTGAAATGGCGGTGAATGTCAGGCCAGAATTCATTAAAGACAATAGCAATCGAGTCGTAACCAACTTGCGTGCCTCATACGCTCAGGGAATTCCGCACCGTGCGTTGGTTGCTCGGATGATAGCTGTAGGTGGAAATGCCAGCGGAGAGAGCGCTGCCGACAATTTCGGAATAGTTGAACTGAATCCTTCTTGAATCAGCGCGGGTAATGAAAATACGACTGACGGCGTAGCCGGTGCGGCGCCAAAAGCCTTCCTTGCCGAGCTGATAGTAGCGAGGATCCTGCCGCAGGATCGAAGGGAAGATTGCACCGGTCATGAAGCTTTCGATGGTGCCATCGGCGAAGGCTGCGCCATAGCACTTGCCATAGCCTGCGGCTCCCCGGCCGTAACCTGGCTCGGCATTTTCCGCCTGGCTGATGCCGGCGAGCATGCCGTACACGGGGTATTCGATGTAATCGAAGGAGCTGCGCGCAACGACTTTGAATTTGGCGCCGGCGCTGAGGGGAGGAAGGTTCTTGGCGTTTTCGATAAGGAGAAAATCGGGAAGAACCCAGAAGAGGCGCTCGTTGGAAGTTCCGGTCTGCTGTTCATGAGTCATCGTGTCTGGCGCCTTCGGTTTTTCCTTTTGATCAGGGGGGGATGGCGGTGACAAGGGTGAAGGTTGCTGCCCCGTGGCTTCGGTAGGCGCAGCGGACGGGGGTGGTTGCTGCGCCCGCAGCAAAGGAGCGGGGAAAACCAAAGCTGCGAGAACCCCTGCCTGGGGAAGGAGCACGAGGCAAAGGTATCGACGAGTCTTCAAGGGAAATTCTCTCAGTTTTCGAGGTAGGCCACCCGCATGGAGTCCTTCAACTGGGAGGCGCTGAGTTTCCATATCCATCTGCCATTGGAAGTCAAATCATCGTTGCCACAGGATTCGTGCGTTTTCCAGTGGGATCGCAACGCCGACGCAGTGCGGGATCACTCGCGCCGTGTAGTCGGTAGCCGGACGGGTCGCGGGAACCTGGGCGACATAAGCGTGGCTGCTGCCTCCACCTGCCAATTGGCGGACGCGCGTCATTTCCTCTCGGATCGGGCTACTGCCATTGGTCCCCTCGGCATACAGCTCGACTCGCACAGCGTTCGGATCGAGGCCATTGAGAAACACTTCGGCCTCAAAGATGTACTGGACCGCATTGGTCTCGACCTTCACCTCGCCAAAGTGAAGGGTGGCCCATTTCTCTTTCAGAGCATGTTCCCAATTGGCGATGTTCTTGCCGACTGCACCTTTGTCGGCAGCCCGCTTACGGTAGGCGGCTGCAGCCGGGAGGTAGTGTTGCTCTGTGTATTCGCCCACGGCGCGGTTCGCGGAAAAGCGCAGGGTCAAGCTCGCCATGCTATTCCGCATCCTCGCCACCCAAGCCGTGGGGATACCTTGTGCGTCGCGGGCATAAAACTCGGGAATCACTTCCCGTTCGAGCAGGTCATAGAGCGCTTCGGCTTCGGCCGCGTCCCAAGCCGGATCGTCGCCATGCTCCCGGCCGTCCCCCAGCGCCCAGCCGACTTCCGGCGTGTAGGCCTCCGCCCACCACCCATCCAGCTCCGAGAGATTGAGGCCGCCATTCACCAGCACCTTCATGCCACTTGTCCCGCAGGCTTCCCAAGGCCGTCGTGGCGTATTGATCCACACGTCCACGCCCTGCACCAGTTGCTCGGTCAAGAGCATGTCATAGTCACTGAGGAAGATCACATGGGGACGCGCCTCGGGCTGCCAGATGAAATACATCCATTCCCGAATCAGGTCCTGCCCCGCCCGATCCGCAGGATGCGCCTTGCCGGCGATGATGAGTTGCACGGGACGCTGCGGATGGGTTAGGAGATGGAGCAGTCGCGCCGGATCATGGAGCAACAAGTTCGGTCGCTTGTAGGTCGCAAAGCGGCGTGCAAAGCCCAGCGTAAGGGCGTTGGGATCAAAGACATGCTTCGCCGCTTCGACCTCCTTCGGCAGCGCGTGTCTTATCTCCATGTCCAGCGACAATCGATCTCGAACATACGCCACAAAAGACTTGGTGGCGGCGGTCCGAAATTGCCAGAGCGTGGCATCAGAAATCTGGCGAATATCCTGTTCCAGGCTTTGCGTCGTCCCCAGCCAGCGTTTCTTTCCACAGGCTCCTGTCCAAAGATCATCGGCCAGGGCCGAGTCCCAGGTGGGCACGTGGACTCCGTTGGTCACATGTCCGATGGGAATTTCGACCTCCGGCCAGCGCGGAAACAGAGGCAGAAACAGGCGACGGCTGACTTCCCCGTGCAAGCGGCTTACACCATTCACCGCGCCACTCCCGCGGATGGCGAGATGCGCCATATTGAAAGGCTCCGACGAGTCGGCTGGGTTCTGGCGGCCCAGAGCCAACAAATCGTGAAACGCAATGCCCAGATCCTTTTCGGCATACCCCCTAAGGTGCCGCTCGATGAGGGAAGGATCGAAACGGTCAAAGCCGGCGGCCACGGCCGTGTGGGTGGTGAAGAGATTACCCGCACGAGTAGCCGCCAATGCCACTTCGAAGGGCTGCCCGGTCTCTTCCATGAAGTTGCGGGCACGTTCCAGAACGGCGAACGCCGCGTGCCCTTCATTCAGGTGGCAGACCTCCGGCCGGATCCCGAGGGCGTGGAGCAGCCGCCATCCGCCGATCCCGAGGAGGAGTTCCTGCTCGAGGCGCAAATCCGGCCCGCCCCCGTAAAGCTCGCTGGTAATCCCCCGATCAACAGGGAGGTTCGCCGCGTCATTGCTGTCCAAAAGGTAAAGCTTCACCCCGCCGACCAGGACCTGCCAGGCGCGCAGCCAGACCGAGTATCCCGGCAACGCAATCTCCAGCCTTAACCACTCACCGTTCGGTTGGCGCAAAGGGGTGATCGGTAACTGTCCGGGATCGTTATACGGATAGAGGGCCTCTTGCGCTCCGTTCTTGTCGATCTCCTGGCGAAAATAGCCCTGCTGGTAGAGCAGGCCCACCCCCACCACCGGCACGCCGAGATCGCTGGCGGCTTTGAGTTGATCACCGGCTACATTGCCCAGCCCGCCCGAGTAGATGGGCAAAGCTTCACTCACCATAAATTCCATGCTGAAATACGCGGCGCAGGTTAGGGAACTCTGTGCATGATTCTGCTGAAACCACGCGGGCGCCGCCAGCACGTTCCGCCTTGTCTGCACCCAACCCTCAAGGTTCTTGCGAAAAATGGGGTCGGACAACACGCGCTCGATCTGGTCGCGCGAGACCGTTTGCAGGACCACCCAAGGGTTATGCGTGATCTCCCAAAGCTTGGGATCAAGCTGCCGCCATATTTCGTCGGTGGCGTGGTTCCACGACCAGCGCAGATTCAGGGCAAGCTCCGCCAGAGATTCGAACCCCTCGATTTCCGTGGGCAGAAGATTGTACATCGGGTGGCTGACACGGGTTTGCTCGCTCATGATTTCTCCTTTAGTTCCCGCGCAGATGAGAGATTATGGTCAAGTCCACACCGCAGACTTGAATCATCCGTCCTCAAACCCGCCAGGAAAGGCGCGCCGCTCTATAGCTTCTTCAATGCGGCCATTCCATCCTTTATCGACTGGCGGGCCCGAAAGAAGTTTTCCCAAGGGTCCGGCCGTCCGAGACGTTTATGGAAGTTGGCGATGTTGAAATCGGAGGGAACTAGCGTGGGTTTGACCTCCGACCATTCCAAAGGAGTCGAAATAGGTGCTTTCTCCCGCCGTCGTACGGAATATGGCGCCACGACGGTTTGACCGAAACCATTTCGAAACGGATCCAGGTATACACGATCGCGCCGCGCTGCGATCGAATGCTCCACCGTCAATTCATCCGGGTGCGCAGCCGCCACGCGCGCCACAAACGACTCGGCAAAGGCGAGAACTTCGTCCGTATCCGGCCCCGTCTGGATCGGCACCAGGATATGCAGGCCCCGGCTCCCCGAAGTTTTGGCGAACGATACCAGCTTCAACGTGTCCAGGGCGGCTTTGACCTGCAACCCCGCGCGCGCAGCATCAGCAAACCTTCCAGACTCGGGATCAAGATCAAAACATACCCAGTCCGGCTGCCGGGGCGAACTGGCCCGGCTCGCCATGACGTGCATGGCAATGCATCCGAGGTTGGCAAGCGCGAGCTGCGTGGTTAAGGAGCCGCCGACCACATAATCTGTGAACTCGCCGGCGTTGGTTGCATGCGCGATCCGCCTGGTTGGCGTTCCGGGAGGCATGCCCTTGGGTAGCTGTTTTTGAAAGAAGCACTCGCCGCGCATTCCATCGGGGCAGCGCTCCAGCGTCAGGATGCGATCCTTCACATAGGGTGATAGCTTGGGAAAGATCGTGCTGTAATACTCAATCAGGTCCAGCTTCGTGTACCCTTCCTCAGGCCAGAAGACCTTGTCGGGATGCGACACCGCGATGGGCAACTTTCGCGAATCGGCATGGTCACGTCTTGCGCTTGTCATCCCGTCTCTCCTGGGGAAAAACATTCTTTCGCACTCTTATCCTCGCGCAGTCCCAAAAAGACAGGCTGCCGCAACTTTTTATCAGCCGTCAATTCCTCATAAGCAATCTGGGCCACGAGCTGCGGGGCGAGATACGTCACCCCTTTCTCCAGCAGTGGATCAACGGTAGACGCCTGGATCCGAAAGCCGTCGTATTTCTCCTCGTAGGCCCACCCCGATTTTTCGAAGGGCTGGCTGATGAGCGTCGCCAGCATGGGCTGAATGCGAAAGGGACTCCCGCCCGTCATAACGGCTGCCTTGTCCGCTCGATGCGTCTTCGCGCCGGCTTCGCGCTCGTTGTACGTCGCCCTTTGCCGCCCGGGTCGCCCATCGATGCTCTTTCGGCGTCGCCCCCTCCATTGCGTGCAATGTCCGCAAGAAGGCGCTGGCTCGCCACGGAGCGCGGCTCTTCCTGCGTCACATCTTTCGTGGATGCATACTGATCGCGGTGTTTGATAAGGAGCCACGCGGATCGAGCGGGATTGCTCCCAAAGCCCCGGGTGTGAACCAGGACCCACGAGCCTTGGAGTTTCTTGCCTCGAAGCGTGAACTTGATCTCTCCCGCCTGCAATGAAGCGTCCACTTCAAGGCTTTCCGGTTGCCAGGTTCCTTTATCCCAAAGCATCACCGTTCCCGCTCCATATTGACCGACGGGAATCACTCCCTCGAAATCGGCGTATTCTACCGGGTGATCCTCTGTCTGCATCGCGAGGCGCTTCACCGCCGGATCGAGCGAGGGGCCTTTCGGCACAGCCCACGAAAGGAGCACGCCGCGCCATTCCAAACGCAAATCATAGTGCAGATGCGAGGCCATGTGCTTCTGCACCGTAAAAATAAGAGGTCCATTCCCCTTTGTCTGGGCTTTGCCTCCCCCCCGCGGCTCGGGCGTCACACCGAAATTACGTTTCTTTCGGTATTCGTCGATTTTCATAACGGGTCATATCCAGGACTATAGAACATTCTGCCCTCACACGCTCAGAACCGGAATCGGGACCGCGCAAATGATTCCGTAGCCGTGGGTCCGCAGGTGACCGCCATAAGGGTAGCACCCGGTTACCAGCAAATCCGCCTTCGTCTCCTTTGCAGCTTGGCTCAGCACCTTGGGCACGTCTCCACTGCCGATGAATACATCTGCCTTGGTGCCCATCTCCTGCTGGACCTTTGCCATTTGCTCGGAAGCGTCGCCGACCAGTTCCTCTTTCCACTTTTCATTGACGTAGTTGCCGCCGGGCCCCCAAAATTCCACACTGGCAGTGACGTTAGCCAGCGTAAGTCGAGCACCAAATTCCGCGGCCATTTGGGCGGCCCATGACACCGTTATATCAGCACGAGGGCCGAATTCGACCGCACCCAGGACGTTGTGGATCGCAAACTTCTGTCCGAGCGGCTCTTCCACGTGCGCACCAGTCCAAACGGGGCATTCGGACCCGTGTAACACTTTTGCGGTGACCGAGCCCAGCAGAAACTGGTAGAAGGTGAAGCTATATGACGGCATCATGATCAGGTCGGCCTTTTCCTCCTGAGCAGTTTGCACAATGGCCTCGGCCACGTCGCCATTGACCAACTTGCACCGAATGGTAAGGCCCTCGAGCTCCGGCCCGAGAGAAAAGTCCTGCTGGTTCTGGGCCTGTCTCGTGATCGCCGCGAGCAAGTCCCAGCGCGCCAGCTCGCGGCTGTCCTCCGGCACGCCGGCGGCATGGCTCCGCGCGGTCATAACGTGCAATATCACCATCTCAGAATTGAACTGGCGCGCGAGTGTGGCAGCCTCGTGAGCCAAACCGAATGAAGCAACCGGGAAATCAACCGGCAATAGAATTTTATTAATATTCAACATTGCGCCAAACCCCTAGAGTCAAAGCATACCTTGCCGTCTTCCTTCGCCTGAATTTCCGACATTGCGATCGAAGCACTTCACGAGCGATACGCCCCCTCATATGGCTCCATCTGAAGGCTAACCAAGGGAAGTTCTCTATGTTTAAGGGATGAGGCCAGAGCCTTTTCCGCCGCAGCCCAATCAATTTCAGGCGAGCCGAGGGGACGGCCCCGGCGTTCCCAATATTCGTAGGCCACCTTTTCGGTAAGTTTGTGCAAATCCCCGGCAAAGAAATCAACCATTGCGTTTGCCTCCTTCCATTCCGACTTGCAGCCGCTACCCCTCGACCCAATGATGAATTTGAGCCTGGGTACCTGCAGGTCACTTCTTCTTAGCCAGGCTCATAACAAAAAGGAGCACGGATACGATCACGATGGTCGGGCCCACCGTCGACGTCTTTAAAATCAGCGTGCTGATTAGAAATCCCACCGTGACGGAAACCAAGCTCACCGCCGTCGCGGTGACCACAAACTGGGCCATTCTACCCGTAAGCTGGCGCGCCGTTGCGGCCGGAATGATAATCAAGGCACTCGACAGTAATGCTCCCATAAAACGCAGGCCGACCAATATCGTGAGGCTGAACACGAGCAAGAACCCCAGGTCCAGGTACGCCACCTTCACTCCGGTTGCCGCAGCCAGGTCGTGAGAGAAAAGATCCAGGATCAATCGATCCTTCATGGCAGCGATGAAGGCGACAACCAGAATGACGGCTGCCACCCCGAGAAGGAAACCGGCAAGTGACAACTTCTGGAAATTGCCGAAGAGGGCTTCCAGCATATCTTCCTGCGGAGTGACGAGCGCGCCGATTCCGAGACAGGCAGCAAATACCACCCCAATCGAAGCATCGGTCGCCAGTTCCGTCTTCTTTTGGAGTTGCCAAACGAGGAGCGTTCCCAGGAATAGGGTTGCTCCCCCTCCGGCCAGTGGATTGCCCTTGAGGAGAAAGGCTAGTCCCAGTCCGGGAAGCGCCAGGTGCGAGATAACGTCACTCGCGAGCACCATTCGCTTCATCAAGGCGACAGATCCTACCAGGCCCGCGGCGATGGCAAAAAGCCCGGCAAGCAATATCGCGTAACTTTGGCTCGCGTCCACGCTGAATATGCCCTCTTCTTTCCACCAGCGATCCGCCCACGCTTCGTTCAATGCTCCTGGATGTGCCCGTAGTATTTGGGCGGAGCCCTATACAGCTCCTCGAGCATCTCAGGGGTCATGATTTCCTTCGGCGGTCCCATGCAGACCTTGCCCTTGCTCAAACACAAAACCCGGCTCGCATAGCGATATACAAGGCTCAGGTCGTGCGACACCAAAATAAGGGTAATTCCTCTCTGCGTTTGCAACCGATAAACCAATTCATAGATGCGCTCTTCGGTGAGTTCGTCGAGACTCGCCGTCGGTTCATCGAAGAGCAGCACGTTGGGACGGCCCAGCAGGGCAAAGGCAATCAAGACTTTCTGAAACTGCCCCCCGGAGAGAGTGCCTATTCCTGCGCTTAGGAATTCCGGCGACAGATTCAATTCGGAAGAAACCTGAACCATCTCCTGATCTGCAAGACGAAGCACATGGGCCTTCGCTGCCAATAATTCCCTGACTTTTAGGGGAAGCTGTCGGTCCGCTGCGACACTCTGGGGAACATACCCAAGGCGCGCCTCCTGGCTCCAATGGATTTCTCCCTGGTACTGGATCAGGTGCTGCAGGGCCTTGAGCAATACGGTCTTTCCAGCCCCATTCGGTCCAATGATCGCGAGGCAGTCCCCGGGATGCACTTCGAAACTCAACTGCCGAAGAACGATACGACTCCCGAAAGCAACTCCGAGATTTCGAACCGAAAGTAAGGGGTCTGCCATGTCTCGTTCCCACGTCTGATCGCCTTTGACTATGGGGTCAAAGCGACCTTGCCGATGGTATGCCGATTCGCGAGCCCTTCGAACGCTTTCTTCACCTCAGCCAAAACAATTCCAGCCGTCACCAACTCGATCCCGCTGTTGCCGCCGGCCACAACCGCAACTTTTCCTGCAAGCTTTTTCACCCCTCCCACCCCCACGGAGGCAATTTGAGAGCCAATTGGTAACCCTATCAAAACACATGAGTTCGCGCATCAAGGGGCCTTATGTCCTTCACGAATTCGCGAAGTTCGTGAAAGCCTGTATTGGATTCTTGAATCCCTCGACGTAATGACAACCTGGTGTGCCGATCAGCGCGATCGGGCGATTCATCGGAGGCCAACTTCGAGTTATGGGCTTGGAGGGCGGGACTCTGTCTTGGCTCGAACATCTCTCAAGCGCTCGGTAGGGTCCGCAAAATCAAGACCGAGCACCGGGCATGCCCGACAACAGATTCGACGGCTTTGGGCAATCGTTCACACCGCCCCCGCCCTCCCCTCGATCAACCCTTGATGACCCTCAGTATGTGACCGCGATGAAATCCGTCACTTCATTTACCCCGGGCGCCGCCCAGGCAGCAGCCTCCGCCTCGTCCCTTTCCGCCCAGGAGCGCACGTTTCCGCGCAAGGTCACCTTACCCCCGTCGGCCTGCACCTTGATCTGCTGCGCGTCCAATATTGCGTTCCTCTTGAGCGCGGCTTCGATCTGTGCCTTGACGTCGGTTGGCGCCACCTTCGGCTTAACGGTGATCGCGTTGGCTACTCCCTTTACACCCGTCAGGTACTGCACTGCCCGCTTGGCAGCCGACCTCTGGAAATCCCAGTCAACCTGGCCTTCCAGAGTCAGGAAGCCTTTCTCCACCGTCACCTTAATTCGATCCTGGGGTACCAAGACATCCCACTTCAAAGCGTTCTCCGCGGCTTCGGCGATGTCCGCGTCAGTCTGCTCACCGGAGCCGGGAAGCTTGACTTCTAGCTCGAGCGCCAACGCCTTCACACCGGAGACGCGCTTGGCGGCCCGTTCTGCGGCCCATTTCTCCGGGTAGCTATCCACAACGCCTTCGAGCGTGACTACACCATCCTTCACAATGACCCCGATGTCCGTCGAATGGACAGCCGGTTCCCACTTAAGTTCGTCGAAAACATCTCTTTGCAAATCCACGTCGTTTTTCATTTAATTCTCTCCTTTTGTCAGCCAGTCCGGCGGTGTCGGATTACAGCCGATTCATCCGCCCATAAGCGTGCGCATAGAGGACTGGGGGAACGTTGTCCATGAGCAATTGAACAACTCCATTGAGGAGCGCCACGACTCAAGACCGACCCTCCCGTTCCATAAAGGTAATTGCACTCTTGCTGCCAGATCACTCGAGTTGTGGGAATGCCCGAAACCCTTTGCCAGCATTGAGTTTGGGCAGCTATGGATTTTGCTTGATGGAAATATGAAGGCGCGTGGTGACCTCATTCGGTCACGAAACCAGGGTTAGTGGTCATATACGGTCGCAAATTATCGCGAGGCATGCGGTTCCGCATTGCAGCGAACACTGATCCTTTTGAGGTATGGTGGCGAGTTTCGCATTTCGAGTTTCGATTTTCGGCGGGGAACCGTAGCGGACCTGGGCGCCGGGCGCGGTTACAGATCCTTTCGCAATATGCCCAGGCGACGCATCATGCCGTTTAACGTAGTTCTTTTGACTCCGAGACGGGCGGCGGCGCCACGAGGACCACCAATGACCCCTCCCGCCTCCCGAAGCACACGGATAATGTGCTCCCGCTCTGCCGCTTCCAGAGAGGTTTCGCGCGTCGTCTTAACCTCTTCTCTCGGGGCCTTTAGCTCGCCCAAAGGAGCATGGAGGATCGGCCCTCGGGAAAGTATTACAGCTCTTTCAATAAAGTTCTCCAGTTCGCGAATGTTTCCTGGCCAACGCCAGCGTGTCAGGGCCTCCATTGTTTCGGTGGGAATGGTCTGAATTCGCTTATTCATCCGTTGGGCGTATTTCTGAACAAAGTAACTCGCCA
>Ga0335080_10004107_pt1 | contig 14802 bp, 11 predicted proteins | sample Lox_Sample_34_FD_206720 | JGI IMG/M metagenome (GOLD analysis project Ga0335080, IMG submission 206720) | Soil microbial communities from Loxahatchee National Wildlife Refuge, Florida, United States - Lox_Sample_3.4 | ecosystem: Environmental > Terrestrial > Soil > Wetlands | place: USA... | reverse complement strand
TTCTCCTGGTGCAGAGTGCCACCGCCCCGGGAAACCGGCTTTGGATCTCGCATTGATAGCCTGGGTCTTCGTGCCCGTCATAGTAAGAAAAGAAAGTGAGATTAAAGCGGCTCGCCAGCTCCCGCAGAATGTGGTACGTACGAATGTTGCCGCCATTGTGCAGCGGCAGCAGCTTGCCCGCTTTGACCCAGAGAATCTTCAATCTACGGCTCCCGTCATTGGCATCGGGCGAGGGACCATTAACGCGCTCCACGGCCCAAAATCACAATCTTGATGGTATGAAAGGCGATCAGCAGATCCAGACCCACCGACATGTTCTTGATGTAGTAGAGGTCATACTGCAGCTTCTCGCGTGCATCCTCCAGTGTGTTTCCATACTTGTGCCGGATCTGTGCCCAGCCGGTAATCCCGGGCGGAACTGCGTGCCGCACAGAATAAAAGGGGATCTCTTCACTCAACCACTGGACAAACTCAGGGCGCTCCGGTCGGGGACCGACAAAGGCCATGTCTCCCTTGAGTACGTTCCAGAGTTGGGGAATCTCGTCCAGACGTGACTTCCGCAGAAATCTTCCGGCACGAGTTATGCGAGGATCATCGTCTGTTGCCCAGGTCGCGCCGGTATCCGCCTCGGCATCCGCGCGCATGGTGCGAAATTTGTAACAGAAGAAGGTCTGGCCGCCCCGTCCAACACGCTGCTGGCGATATAAGGCTCGGCCGGAGGAATCAAGCTTGATTACCAGGACTACCAGAGGAATGATGGGCAACACGAGGATCAATAAAACAATGGCTGCAATACAGGAAAACACTCTCCTGAGGAGGGTAAATGATGAACTGAAGCGGAATCCCTCTGCAAACAGCAACCAGCTGGGATAGAGTTGGTCGACTTCGATGCGGCCGGAGATTTTCTCCAGCCATGAGGCGGCTTCTTCGATCTTCATTCCCTGGAGCCGCAGTTGCAACAGGCGATTCACCGGGATGGTTCCGCGGCGATCGGGCATGGCGACGATCACCCGATGAACCCTGTCCTCGTGAACAAGTTTCGCCAAATGTTGTGCCACAGCGTCGCGGTTTACTTCACCCTGTACATCCCCGCTCCAGCCTGCCACGTCGATGCCCAATTCCGGGCGGGTTCGCAGTCCGTTCACCAGGCGCTGAGCGCGTTGCCCTGTTCCCAGAACGTAAACTCGTTCCCGGAGAAATGGCTGCAGCATCAGCCACGCGTACGCCGCCCGCCAGCCGAATAAAGCGAAAGTGAGGATCAGCAGTCCCCAAAGAAAGGATTGGTTCCCGAGCATGAAGCCAGGAAACACGTAGCCAACAGCGCCAAGCATCAGGGCCAGCAACCCAGTAACCAGCGGAAGACGGAAGTACAACTCCTTTTCGGCGCGGAAATGGACGGGATCATACAAATCCATCCAGTGCGAAAACACCAGTACACAAGCCGTGACCAGCAAAAGCTTGTAGTATCCGTACTCGAAGTTGAGCACCAGATAACTGTCTTCTCGAAAGCGCAGGATGGTGCCCAACAGCAGGGAGTTCCAGACCAGAAGCGCTTCGCCACCCACCAGCACCAGGGTGCGAACCGGATAGTAGACATTGAAGAGCCGAACCACGCGAACCCCTAGACCCCGTTTCCTGACAAAGACCGGCCATTGCCCCGGTACTGTTGCGAGCCTGAGGGCGCTGCAGGAGCAGTCCCATTCAGAAGCACTCCCAGGATGTGTTCTTGCCTGAATCTTCCCAGCGCGTTGCGTGCCACATCGAAGGGAGTTGAACTCGACCGCACCACCAGCAGCACGCCATCGCAGAAATTCGCCACCTGGGCGGCATCCGAGACGGGCAGCGCCGCAGGCGAATCGATGACAATCCAATCAAACATACCCTCCAGGCTTTGCAGCAGAGATTTCACACGGCCATTTGCGAGCGCATCGGAAGGATTTACGGGAAGACCTCCTGCAGGGATGAAATACAGGCTTTCCAGGCGACCGCGCTGCATTACCACAAACTCTTCCACTCCCCCCATTAGATATTCCGTCAAGCCTGGGTTGGTTGTCGTTCCCAGCAGGACATGAAGGCCGGGGTTGCGCAAATCCGCATCGATCAGCAGCACCCGAGAGGACGGCTGCAGCGCCAGCACGTGGGCAAGATTCGCGGCGACGAACGAGCGGCCTTCTTGCGGAACCGGGCTGGTGACCAGGATTTTCTTGAGCGGTCTCTTTTCCCTGGCCTGATACAGCTTCGCACGGAGGGTTCGAAATTCTTCCGCGCCGGCGCTCTCGGATTTGCCCTCCAGGAACAAGATTCTATTTGCGTCTGGTGACCAGGCAGCCTGGAAACAGCGATTTCTTAGCTCGTCCGAGATAGAACTCTGGAACTGTGCCGGAGCCGCGATGGATTCCCGCGGCGCGACCTGGCTTGCGGACTCGAACCGAGCACGGCCGTTGACCCCTTCCTCGACCGGCTCAAGAGCCACGGTCAGCCCGGGCGGGTGACTTCGTTCGCCCTCGGTCTTCCTGCGTGCATCCTGTATTCTGCTCAAGCTGTCCCTTTCCTTCTCGACGTTCATTTCATAACTGCGCGAAGAATTTCAACAAGTTCCCTTCAGACTGCCCGCTTCTGGCGAAACGGAAATAACCCTCCGCGGACTCCGCCACCCTGGCGCTTGCCTGCATCCACCCACGGAACCGAGGCCAGCAGCGGCAGCTCGAGACCGGCTACAATGTCTGCTTCATTGCGCATGGATTTGTCCCGGAGTTCCCGCCAGAACGCGATTGCAACCCCAATCCCCAGGCCCGCGCCGAGGCCGCCCGCGGCGAACAGCAAACGATTCGGAAAGCTCGGGGAATCGGGCAAGCTCGCAGGGCTCAGGACCCTCATTTGTTCTCCCACCTGCTGGCGCTCCATTTCGCTCTGCATCTCGGATTCGCTGCGGTTCGCCAGCAGATTGCTGTAGAGCTTCTGTGCGCTGTCCTGATCCCTCGCCAGCGCCGCGTACTCCTGCTCCACTTCAGGACTTAAGGCTACCCGCCGCTGATAAGCTTCGATCTGCTGCTGGAGGCGCTTTTGATCCTCGTTAGACTGGGCGATGAGCGAATCGTATTGGTGCACCTGCAGGCGCAGTTGCTCGAGTTCGGGCGACAAGGACAATTTTGCCGTTTCGGCCGCATCGGCAGTCTGCAGTTTGGTTTTCAATGCCGCAATGTCGTTCCTAGCTTTGATTACGTCAGGATGATCGTCGGTGTAGCGGCTCTCAAGGGTAACCTGCTGGTTCTGAAGCGTAGTGATTTCCTGTTGCAGGCTTTGCCGCTCCTCAGATGCTTGGGTCGACCTCCAGGCCGCCATTTGTGTCGCGAGCAATGACTCGTTGTATGACTTATCCTGTTGCGCCCGGTTCAGGGTTTGCGTGTTCGCCTCGAGCTGCGAGTAAAGGCCGGCCAGGATTTTCAGATTGCTGTCCAGTTCGCTGGGGAGCTGACCCAGGTGTTGTCTCTTGAATGCGGCCATCCGTACATCAATGGCATCAAGCGTATGCTTGGCATCTTCCAATTGGCGCGAGATGAAGTCCGCCGTGCTCTGGGCCACCTGTTCCCGTGAAGCCAGGTTCTCCGAGAGAATCATCGAGGTGATTTCGGCGCATACCTGTTGCGCATCGCGGGCGTTGTCAGTCGTGAAAGAAACATTAAACGCCGGCACGACCGCTGTGCTGTTCCCGTTCGGCGTCGGCTTCTTCTTGGCTGATGTGGAAGCCAGCGTCGAGGCCGGAGTAGTTCCGGCTGAAGATGAAGAAGAACCTGTAGGGACAACTCCGGCCTGTATGGGAATCACCGCGACGTTGGCGCGGATTTCCTCGATTTCGTCGGCAACCGTCTTCCCCTTGCGAGCCAGGCCTAATCGTTCCACCATCGGCCGCAAGCGATTGCGGCCCAGTACCTGCTGTTCCAGAGTGACGACCCGCGGTATGACGTCCTGAGTGACGACAGGTTTTACATACCCTTGGGGGACGACCTGATCCTCTACCAGCACCAGCGACTGAGAATTGTATTTAGGCCGGAAGGCGAATGAGAGAAGCAGCCCCAACGGAAGACAGATAAGGGCGGGGATGACCGCGAGCTTCCACTGCCGCCGTGCCATGGCGAGGTAGTCATCGAGCCCCAATTCGCGATTTGTGATCATTCGATCGTTTCCGTTCCCGTCAATCTGCAACTCTGGTCAGTCGAGCGGTATCGCCTTCGGATGCCAATCAAGCCCCATGGTGGCTATGTGTCGTTGCGCGAACTGGCCGCAGGCAGCGCCAGCCACACTGCACTGGGAACCGCCGAAATCGATGCCGCTGAACTGATAACTGAAAAACGCCCGCAAATGGCGCCCCATTTCGTGATGAACGCCCGCGCCTGCATACCCAAACTGGTACGAGCCTGAGTTGACTCCTGATATGCCGGGCTGGATTCGGCCACTGCGTGCGTAGCCTAAGTCTGCGGTCACTTCCCAGCGCCTTCTTACGGGACGCTGCACAATGAATCTCGCTATGTCGCTCGTTGCCCCCGCAAAAAATCCCGATCCGCTGGTGATGTGGCGGTTATAGGACACTGACAAAGTTGTCCTTACAAAGTGGTAAGTGAGCAGAGCATGGCCGCTTGCGGCAACCCGGTGGGAGTCGGCTGACCCGGGATGGTGAAGAATCACCAACTGGGGCCCGCCGCTGACCGCGAATTGCAGGTGGCCGGAAATCTGACGCGAGTACTGAACTCGCTCGGAGAAGCTCTCGAAGCCCCCGACACCGGCCCGCGGATAATGAAAGTCCTGAAACCCTGACGCGAACCCGATCTCATCCCGATGGCCTAGCTTATAGCTATAAGAAGCTTGCGCCGATGCGAGCTGGCTGTCGATCAGTCCGCGGGTATTGCCCGTGAAATGCAAGAGGCCGTATGCTCCACTGATTGTGGCGGCGGAGCGCGGCGTGACTTCTTGCGATAAGGCAAGCATGGTTACGTTGTTAAGCCGGAGATCGCGTCCCAGCGTTCCGATCTCCTCGAAACCCGAGGCACCTTCTTCCGAGCCTGAGGCTCCGAGACCCGGCGTCAACCCGCCGAGGCCGCTGGCCTCGTAGCCGGCGGCGCCCCCGAATGATGTATTGCCAAACGAACCATCCGGCAAAAAGCTGAAGGAATCGTGAAGCGCGAGCTTACCGGTCCGCCATAGAAAGCTCTGATCGGCCTGGAGCTGTTGCAGTTGCCGGTCGCCGCGTCCAGAGTCGGAATAGATGGCCTCTCCCCCCACGTACTCCGCCGAACTGCGCGCGTGCTTCCAAATCCTGAACAGTTCAAGACTGCCCAGCGCCCGGGTTACGCTTCGGGTCGCGGCTACGGGGCTGGCGTTCTGGTCAGCATCGATCGATTCGCTGAAGTGCAATCCGGGAAGCAGAAAGCTTCGCTCGGTGGAAGCGGGTGGCTCCGCTTCTGCGGGGGGCAAAGCTGCCTGATCGAAAGCTTCCGGTGATCTCGTGAGTGCAGCGGGCTGGGAGTTCAAAGAGTCCTCATCTCGCGAATCAGTGTTTTGACCGCCCGTTTGCGCATACGCAATTGCAGCTGCCGCAAGCAAAAACGCCGCCCGTAAGCCATTCCGCCGTCGCATCGCTTCTGCCTACGGCACCACGATTGTGTCGCCGGGTTTGAGGACGATGTTCTGATCCATTGCCTCTCCCCTCACGACTTGCTTGTAGTTGAATGGAAGCCTCTGCTGATCTCCACGCTCGCTGCGAAGAATGTAGATAGCCTTGGTGTTGGCAAATTGCGAGAAGCCGGAGGTAGCCAGGGCCTGCAGAACCGTCATGCCGGGAATCAACAGTACTGGCCCGGTGTGCACGACCTCGCCGAGGACGTAAACTCGCTGACTGTTCATTTGCGTCACCACCACCGTAACGCGGGGCGCGGCGACGAATCGCTTCAGTTTCAGCGTGAGGTCCGCGGCGAGCTGCATGGGAGTCAAACCCGCCGCCTGCACGTCATTCAGCAACGGCAGGGAGATCATTCCATCGGAGCGCACCGGCAAGGTTGCGCTGAGATCGGATTCCTTCCACACCGAAATGTGCAACGTATCCTGTGCGCCAATTATGTAAGCGGGCGCAGAAGTTGGGGCTGATGCTTTCAAGTCTGCCGTGGGAATGTCGGCCGAGGCCAGGGTGTTGCCGGGCTTGTCCGCGACGCTATCACCCTGGGCCCAACTGATGCCGCAAGCGATGGCCGCAAGAATCAGCACGCCCACGGTTTTTTTCGACATGATGTTTCGAGCCTTGATGGAGGTTTGCTTCGCGATGCAGTCCGTCACCGCTGGCTTTTGCTGCTGTGTGTTCATGTGATGACCATGCCGCGCGATCTTAGCGCCTGATGCGTTAGCAATTGTTAAAGCAGAAATAATTCTTTGCTGGAACGAGCGCTGCACCAGGAACGAAGTTGCGAGTTGCAAATGGCGAAGCAGAAACCGAAGTCGGGCCAGAAATCTTCGCGCTAGAAAAATAGCAGATAGTTGAGTTGGAAATGCCCGCGGGTATGAGGCTTTTCACTGAATTTTCATCCTGGCGTCACAGAATCCAGTCGCCTTTCGATATTCTCAGCTAGTTTCTGCCGGGACTTTCTGATCGGCGCGGAACTAGTGCTGGAGTGCGTAAACGAGGAATTCTTGTGTCCTCCCATCGGCCTGCCGCGGAACTCTTGACGATCGACGGGTTGGTGCGCAACCGGGCAAGTTCAAATGAATCCTCAGATAATCGCGCATTTCAGCTGGTTACGCTGGCGGCAATTGTTGGTTGGCTTTACTGCCCCGTCCTGTTGCAGCTTGCCAGGCAATGGTGGACGGATCCAAACTTCTCTCATGGATTCTTCGTGCCCATGTTTTCCTGTTTCCTGGTCTGGCGGCAACGCTCGCGATTGCGTGAGATTGCTTCGCCGCCATCCCCCTGGGGCCTGCTCATAATCCTTCTCGCTATGAGCGCGCTCGTGGTTGGAATCATGGGGGCCGACATCTTTCTTCCGCGCATTTCGTTCCTTCTGCTTCTCGCAGGCATGGTGATATTTTTTCGCGGCTGGTTTTTATTTCTCGCCCTGCTGTTCCCGTGGGCGTTTCTGTTTCTCATGGTTCCTATCCCCGCGCTTTTGCTGGATCAGATTACATTTCCATTGCAGATTCTCGCTTCCAAGCTTGCGGCCGTTCTGCTTCGACTCTGCGGCGTTCCAGTTCTGCGCGAGGGCAACGTCATAAACTTGCCATTTATCGGTCTGGAGGTAGCAGAAGCCTGCAGCGGGATCCGCTCCCTGTTTTCTCTCGTGACTCTCGCCCTGATCTACGGCCATGTAATCGGGGCCAGGCGCCATACCCTCGTCGTTCTCGCCATCGCTGCGGTTCCAATTGCCGTAGCTGCCAACGGTCTCCGCATCGTGGGAACCGGGCTTCTGGCCCAGTATTGGGAACCCAGCAAAGCGGAGGGGTTTTTCCATAGTTTTTCCGGTTGGCTGATTTTTCTGGTTTCCTTTGCCTTCCTGGTTCTTATTCGTCGTGTCATGCGTGTGATTGCGCGGGAGCCGGCGCGATGAGTTTCAATGCCAGGTTCCTGCTGACTGCTCTTGTTCTCGCCGGAACTGCGATCTTGCTTCAGGCTGCGCGCAGCCAGGAAGATGTCCAACCCCGCCAATCCTTCGTTTCATTTCCCCGTGAGATCAACGATTGGCAGGGAATTGATCTTTCGATTGCGCCGGAGGTGCTGCGGGTTCTGGGCCCCGGCGATTTTCTCTCGCGCAACTATCGCCAACGCTCATCGAATTCGCCGCCGGTAAATCTCTTCGTGGCTTACTTTCCCAGCCAGCGGGCCGGCGATACCATCCACTCTCCCAAACACTGTCTTCCAGGTTCTGGCTGGTTCCCGATCGAGTCGGAGAGAGTCAGATTGTCTCTACATGGCTTGGGAATAATTCCAGTAAACCGCTATCTGGTGGCGAAAGGGGACGATCGGGATCTGGTGATTTATTGGTATTGGGCCCACGGCCGGGCGCTCGCCAGTGAATACTCCGCCAAGCTCTATCTGGTCGCGGACTCCATGACCATGAACCGCAGCGATGGATCGCTGATCCGCATACTCACCGCGTTGCGCCCCGGCGAGAGCCTGGATGCGGCGCAGAGCAGAATTCAGTCATTCGCCGGAGATCTTTTCCCCCTCATGAACACATTCGTGCCGCAGTGACCGTTGACTTGTGAAAGTGGCATACCCGTATGAAGCTCAGACTGCTTATCGCTGGATCCCTCTTTTGTCTCATAGCCGTGATCTTATTGGGCGGATGTTCTCGCGATCCCAACACCCGCCGGCAAAAGTACATGGAAAGCGGCCGCCGCTACTTCGATAAAGCCGCTTATTCAGCGGCCATCATTCAGTTTGGGAATGCGGTACAGATTGACCCGCAATTTGCGGAAGGCCATCTCCTGCTGGCGAGAAGCTATCTGAAATTGCACGAATGGGCCAAGGCGTACGAACAACTCGACCGCGCGCTTGAGATTCAGCCCGAGAACCCACAAGCGCGCCTCGACATGGCAGACTTGCTGATTTTGGGCGGAGACTTCAAACGGGCACAGAAAGAACTCGATCTGCTCGCATCACAGCGGGCTGGCGATCCCCAGTTCCATGTAGTTACGGCCAACCTGCTTTCTGCCCAGCACAACGATTTGGAAGCCATTCAGGAACTGCAGCGCTCTATCTCGTTAGGCGCGGGGTGGGAAGCGTATCTGAATCTGGCTTTGCTGCAATTGCAGAGCAATCAGAATGATGCCGCCGAAGCCAGTTTGAGAAAAGCCCTCGAGTTGAATCCACGGGCCTCAGCGGTGCGCATGGCCCTTGGCAATTATTACCAGTCTCGCCACGACTTCGGCAGCGCCGAGCAACAGTTTCACGAGGCAATCCGACAGGAGCCGGAACAAATCGAGTCGCGCACCGCGCTGGCGAGGCTCCTGATGCTCGAGGGCAAGCGCGACCAGGCCGAGGAATTGCTCCGGCAAAGCAAGCGCGATCTGCCGGCGAACGCGACGGCTTATCGCCTGTTGGGCGATTTTTATTATGCCGCCGGTGACTACGGCAAAGCCACCGAGGAATACGGTTCGTTGTTTCGCGATCATCCGGACGACATGCTGGTGAAAAAGAACTATATCCAGCTTCTTATCCTGCAAAATCGGCTGCAGGACGCGCAAGCGCTGAACGACCAGATTCTCAAGAACCGGCCGGACGATATTGAAGCATTGATTGACCGTGGGCAGCTCCAGATGCGCAACGGTGATCCTGCTCACGCAGTGCAGACGCTGCAAGCCGCAATCCGGGTTGACGGGGAAAGCGCCCTGGCCTACTACCATCTCGGGTTAGCGTTCCAGGAGCTTGCTGATTCACGCCAGGCACAGACGGCCTGGGTTGAGGCGCTGCGCCACAACCGCGATTTGGTGGAGGCCGATCGGGCTCTTGCCGCCGCCGCCCTGCAAAGCGGCAGCCTCGACGGGCTGGAACAATATTCCAGCGAGATCATCCGCCTGCAGCCGGCCTCCGCCGACGGATACGCTTTCCGCGCATATTCCTACATCCAGCGCGGCCAGTTTGCGCGGGCATTGGCCGATGCTGAAATGTCGATCGAAGTGGCTCCTCACAATGCCGCGGGCTATGTGCAAATGGGAAATCTGAAGCTGGCCGAGAAGGAATATCGCGATGCCGAGAAATCTTATCGGCAGGCGTTGCAGTGCGAGCCGTCCTCGGCCGAAGCCCTTTTTGGCCTGCTGAACGTTCTGCTCGCCCAGGGTCAGCGGGAACAGGCTGTGGCGGCAGTTCGCGGTCAGATCTCCGGGGTTCCAAACAACAGCGCGTTCCATGACCTGTTGGGTACAGTGCTTCTGCAGACAGGCGGCCAGAACGGTGAGGAAGCCGAGTCTGCGTTCCGCAAATCAACGGAGCTGGATAAACACAATACGGACGCGTGGTTGAAGCTGATCCAAACCCAGGCCAGTCATGGTTTGCAACAGGAGGCGATTGCAACCTGCGAGCGCGCGAACCAGGAAAATCGCGATGTGCGTTTATTTATTCTCAGCGGGCAGCTCTACGAGTCCGAACGCGCCTGGCAGAAGGCTAAGGATGCCTACGAGCACGCGCTGGAGCTTGCCCCGGCAAATCCATTAGCTTCCAACAATCTGGCGTATGTCATGTTGCAGACCGGCGGTGACCCCGATGTAGCCTTGTCGCTGGCGCAGGCAGCGCGCCGGGGAATGCCTGATTCGCCACAGGCGGCGGACACTCTGGGTTGGGTGTTTTATCAGAAGGGTTCCTTCAAACCGGCCATTCATCTTTTTCGGGAATCGCTTGAACTGGCCGGGAAGGGCCACGCTCCTGATAATCCAACGGTTCATTGGCACCTCGGCCTGGCTTACCGCAAAAACGGCCAGCTGGCACAGGCGCGCGAGCAGCTGCAACAGGTGCTGAAGATCGATCCCGCCTACGAGAGCGCGGACCAGGTTCGAAAGCTGCTGGCGCAATCGCAGCCGTAAGCGAACTACCGCGCTAAAGTTGGAAATCCAAAATTAACGCACTATTCATATCATGGTCATAGGCCGGTAATGGACGCCTGCCTAAACTGCGTCACCAACAATGAGTCGAGAAAAACAACATTCACGCATGCATTCGAGTGCTCCTGTAATGCGGGCCTGGAGCAATGCCCGCGGGTGCCTGCGCATGAGTGCGTTCGCCCATGGGAGGCATAACTCCTCCCAAGTTTCCAAAATTGAGTGAATGCAGGCGAAGGGGCGCCACTCCCTGTCCTGCTTCGAGTCGGATCCATCAGTTCAGTTGTTTGGACCGTTTACGCGGAAGTGTGAGATCTGCGCAAGGGTGGAGCTGTTCCATCGTAAGCACGTGGAGCGCTGAAATGACGGGGCTGATTTTCGTGGTGGAGAGTGATCCCTCCGCCTGTCGCCTGGTGCGGCAGAGCCTGGAGCAAGCTGGTTACGCGGTGCGCATACGCAGCGCCGTGGACGCCGTCAAGGAAGCCGAGGAACGCCGCCCCTCTTTGATTTTGGTCGCAGCCGACTTGCCCAACGAAAACGGGCTCGATCTCTGCCGCCGCTTTCGGCACAATCCTTTGCTCGGCCGGGTTCCCATCGTGCTCCTGATCTCAGGCGACGCGGAGGATGATCGCGTGCTCGCGCTCGAGTCCGGTGCCGACGATTGCATCAGCACTCCGTTCAGTTCTCGTGAATTCGTGGCTCGGGTGCAGGCTGTCCTGCGCAGGTTGCCCCGTCCCAGGCCCGTTCCTGTCGTCGAGCCGGCTGACATAGTGATCGACAATGCCGCCATGAAGGTTTCCGTCCGCGGCAACGAAATCGAGACCACAACCCTTGAGTTTCGCCTCGTTGATTATCTGGCTCGTCATCGAGGACATGTGTTTACACGCGACGTGCTGCTCGATGCGGTGTGGGGCGAGATGCAATTCGTCACCCCGCGCAGCGTCGATGCCTGCATTCGCCGGGTGCGCGACAAGATTGAGCCCGACCGTTCCAGCCCGACCTATTTGAAGACCGTCCGCGGGGTGGGCTATCGATTCGATGGTATTGCGGTCTGGCCGCGCGCGAACGACGCTTGCGGCTGCCTGGCATGCAATCCCGCGTCCACCAGGCTGCGCGCGGTGCCCGGCAAAGGGCGCGCCAACGCTCACTCACGCGGCAAACCGAACTCCCAGGCCTCGTAAACAGGAGATTATAGAAAAACCCAAGCCGACAAACTTATCGAACAACGCAACCAACCATGACGCGTGCTGCCAGAGCATGCTGCAGGAGACTTGCAATGAAACTCCCCAAGATGTTTGCAGTTTCACTATTGGCCTTGTGTATGCCAATGGCAGCCTTCGCCGATAGTGCCTCGTTCTTTAACAAGGGAGGGACGCTGGTAGCAACCAGTGGTGTGCTCTCGGTGGCTAATAGCGAGTTGTTTCAGGTCACCGGCCTCGCCGGCTATGACACAATCGCTCCTCCAAGCCTGGGAACAGTCAAGTTCACCAGTGGCTCTCTGCTTACTGGAACGCTGGCCACCAGCGCGACCTTCGATACGGGCGGCTCTTTTCGCATTACCGGCAACTCTAACGCCGGGCCGGGAGGCTTTGTGTTCACGGGGACGTTTGCCCCCGGAGCGACCTGGACCTCCGAAGGCAACAATTCATGGGTGTTCAACGGCACAATTGTGAATGGAACGCTCTCCGAGAACCATGGTCCAGCCATGCCTATCATGACGGCCGTGACTACGCAGATCACTTTCCAGAACGGCGCTGGCGGGAATCCGTTTGATGCAGGCAATAACGGCACGATTAAACTCTCAGGCGGCAACACGAACTTCGGCCCGGGCTCAGTGGCCGCGCCCGAACCCGGTACTTTGACGCTGTTGGGAACCGGGTTGATCGGAATCGGCGTCCTTACCCGTCGCTGGCTTGGCAAGAACAAACCGGCGCAGATCATCTAGTGACTCCACGGGGCCGCTTTGCTGGCTGAGAAACAGAAAAACACAGCAAAGCGGTTTCAGCAATTTCAATTTTGATCCAGTCCTGCGTTGTGATTGGGAGTGCTCCCGGCGGGAACACTCCCAATCGCTTTCAAGCTACCGCCAACCGGCGCGGAATCTCCCAATGAACCCTGCGAGAGGAGTGCCGTTAAGCCAATGGCACAGCAGGTAACTCCACCGTTAGGTCACGAGTGAAGACTTTGCGAGGCAGCGGCTGCGATTGGTTGCCTCCGGCTGTGCCAGTAACCCAATAACGCAAAGAGAAGGACGGCAGGCAGGCCTGACAGTCCGCAGGCGATGAAGAAAATGCCGTAGGCACGAACGAGGCCGTAGGTGGTGCTCAGACTTTCGACCTCAGCGCCCGAAAATCCCTTCAGGATCTTTCCCAGCCAGGCATAGGTTGAACTCAAGAGCGCATACTGCGTGGCGGTGTATCCAATGTTGGTGAGACTCGACATGTAGGCTACAAGCGCAACCCCTGCAAAGCTGATGCCGAAGTTATCCCCTGCCATGACCAGAGCGAAGAGAGGAATGGTCGTGCCTGCGAACGCGAGGGTCGCATATGCGGCAATTGCAGCAGACTGCAGAATGCCCCCGATGATGAGCGCGCGCATGTAGCCAAGCTTCAGCGAGCAGAATCCGCCCGCTGCGATGCCGGCAAATGTAGCGATGAGTCCGATTGAGCCGCGCACCGCTCCGACGGTTTGCTTCGAAAGACCGATGTCGTGGTAGTAGGGATTCGCCATCGGGCCCATGATGAAATCCGGCACCCGGTACAGGCTGATGGCCGCCAGCATCACCAGCGCGAGCCAGCCATGCGCGCGGAAAAAAGCGATGAATGGTCCCACCACCGCGTCGAAGAAACCGCGCCCCGTCCAAAGCGGTGCTTCGCGGACTTCCTTATTCATCACCCCATCTTTATTCGTCACCGCATCCGCGCGCTCCGGTTCTTTGGCAAACCAGGTCGCAATGATTCCAATGGCCATGCATGCGCCGTAAATCGCGTAGGACATGCGCCAGCCTACGCTCGCTGCCACGATAAGGATCACGGAATCCGCAGCCAGGAGCGCAAGCCGGTAGCTGAACTGATAGGCAGATGCGAGCAGGCCCTGTTCTTCTCCGTCGTCTGCCGATTCGATTCGCCAGGCGTCGACCACAATGTCCTGTGTCGATGAGGCAAATGCGACCACGAGCGCAAGCGCGCCCAGCCGGCCGAGGCCGGCGTTCGTGCCAGCTCCGCCCATCGCGAACAGCGCCAGTCCGACGAGAATTTGCGAGAACATCATCCATCCGCGGCGATGTCCAAGCCGCTTAAACAAAGGCAAATCGACGCGATCCATTACGGGCGCCCAGAGAAACTTCAGGGAATAGGCAATGCCCACCCAGGAAAGAAACCCGATCGCCGTCAGGGAGGTGTGTTCATCGCGCAGCCAGTAGCCGAAGGTATTGCCGACCAGGAGAAAGGGAAGGCCTGAAGAAAACCCGAGCAACAGCATGGCAAGCGTTTTGGGCCGCAGGTAATCTGCGATCCGGTGCTTGTGCGGGCTCACGCGTTCATTGTCTCCCGGAGCTTCACGAAACTCAATAATGCGCTCCAGCCAGGTGCCGGGCTGGACACGCCGCGCAGATCGTTCCTATGGGCAAGGCACTTGAGCCGGGAATTTGAGGGTAATGGGAATATTACGCCAACTGAGTTAGCGCGCTAGGCCAGAGCTTTTGGAACGGCTTCTTCCCAGCGGCCTTGCGCTTTCAGAATGAGCTCGATGACTTCGCGGGCGCTGCCCTGTCCGCCCCGCGCGCTCGTGGTGAAGTGGCAGGCGGCTTTGAGCTCTGCGGCGGCGTCAGCAACGGCTACGGCGAGTCCTGCGCGTACGGCCAGCGGGATATCAGGCAGGTCGTCGCCCATGTAGGCAGTTTCTTCTTCGGTGACTCCAGCCTTTTGCATGCACTCCTCGAAGGCTGCGGTCTTTTTGGCCTGCCCCAGATAGACGTAGTCCACGTGAAGTTCGCTGGCGCGCTGCTGCACGGCCGGAGATTTGCGTCCGGTAATGAAGCCGGTTTTGATGCCCATGATGTGTGCGAGCGTCAATCCTGCGCCGTCTTTCGCATTGAAGACTTTCATCTCAAGAATTTCGCCGCCACCGGGCGCTGAGATGAGGCAGACGCCGCCTTCGGTGAGCGTGCCGTCCACGTCCATGAGGAAGAGCTTGATCTTTTTGGCGCGGTCCAGCAGAGCTTGCGGGAAT
>Ga0335080_10004106_pt1 | contig 14803 bp, 15 predicted proteins | sample Lox_Sample_34_FD_206720 | JGI IMG/M metagenome (GOLD analysis project Ga0335080, IMG submission 206720) | Soil microbial communities from Loxahatchee National Wildlife Refuge, Florida, United States - Lox_Sample_3.4 | ecosystem: Environmental > Terrestrial > Soil > Wetlands | place: USA... | reverse complement strand
GCACCTCGAGCTCGCCGAAACGCTCACGCACGAGCAACTCCTCGAGCTGCGAGTCCTTCTCGAAGTAGAACTCCTGGCTCCCAAGCTTCACCTTGTAGAGCGGCGGCACGGCGATGTAGACGTGGCCGTACTCGAAGAGCTCGCGCATGTGCCGGTAGAGGAAGGTGAGGACGAGCGTCCGGATGTGCGAGCCGTCGACGTCGGCGTCGGTCATGACGATGATCCGGTGGTAGCGGAGGCCCTCGATGTCGAACTCGTCGCCGATCCCGGTGCCGATCGCCGTGATCATGGCCTGGATCTCGTTGTTCGAGAGGACCTTGTTGATCCGGTTCTTCTCGCTGTTGATGATCTTCCCGCGCAGCGGCAGGATCGCCTGGTACGTCCGGTCGCGGCCGGTCTTCGCCGAGCCGCCGGCCGAGTCACCCTCGACGATGAACAGCTCCGCGGCGGCGGGATCTCGGATCGAGCAGTCGGCGAGCTTGCCCGGCAGGGAAGAGCCGTCGAGCGCGGACTTGCGTCGCGTCAGCTCGCGCGCCTGCCTGGCGGCGAGCCTCGCGCGCATCGCTGCGATCGCCTTGGTGCAGATCGCGCGCGCGTCCTGCGGGTTCTCCTCGAGGAACCGCGACAGGGACGCGTTGACGGTCGTCTGGACGAGACCCTCGATGCCCGGGTTGCCGAGCTTCGTCTTCGTCTGCCCCTCGAACTGCGGGTTCCGCAGCTTGACCGAGACGACCGCGGCGAGCCCCTCGCGAACATCCTCGCCGTCGAGGCTCTCCTTCTCCTTCAGGAGCTTGAGCTCCTGCGCTTTCGCGTTGAGCGTGCGCGTCAGCGCGCTGCGGAAGCCGGAGAGGTGTGTGCCGCCCTCGACGGTGTTGATGTTGTTGGCGAAGGTGAAGACCGACTCCTGGTAGGAGGAGTTCCACTGCATCGCCACCTCGACCGTCCCCTGGTCGGTCTCGCCCTCGAAATAGACGATGTGCTTGTGGATCGCGTCCTTGGCCTCGTTGATGTAGGAGACGAAGTCGCGGATCCCGCCGTCGTAGTGGAACTCGATGGTCTTTCCGTCCGCCCGTTCGTCGACGAGCCTGATGTGCAGGCCCTTCGTGAGGAACGCGGTCTCCCGCAGGCGTTGTGTGATCGTCGCCGCATCGACGTCGAGCTCCTCGAAGACCTCGGAGTCGGGCAGGAAGGTGATCGTCGTCCCGCTCGGATCGTCCTTGCTCATCTTCCCGACGATCTCCATCTCACCGACGGGTTCCCCGCGCTCGAACTCCTGGCGATGGATCTGGCCGTCGCGACGAACCTCGGCGACGAGCCGCTCGGAAAGCGCGTTCACGACCGAGACGCCCACGCCGTGCAAACCACCTGAGACCTTGTAGCCCTCGCCGCCGAACTTGCCGCCGGCGTGGAGCTTCGTCAAGACAACCGTGAGCGCCGGCAAACCCTGATCCGGCATCACGTCGACGGGGATGCCCGAGCCCCAGTCCTGCACCGTGACCGAGTGGTCCGGATGGAGCGTGACCTCGATCCGGTCGTTGCGCTCCTGGAGGGCCTCGTCGACCGAGTTGTCGACCACCTCATAGATGAGGTGATGGAGGCCGCGAAGACCGGTCGAGCCGATGTACATGCCCGGCCTGAGCCGGACCGGCTCGAGGCCTTCGAGGACGGTGATGTCCCTCGCGGTGTAGTCTGCTTCAGCCATGAAAAAAGCCCTGCAAATTCCGCATTTGCGGGCAGATGGAAGTGTATCAGACGGAGCGGTCGTGCGGAGCTCGAGCAAGCGCCGCTTTTATGACTTTCGCGACAGATTCGCGCAGCTCTGGATCCGCGATGGCGGCCGCGAGCTCGGCTGCCTCCCTTGCGTCCTCCGGAGAAGCCTCGGCGGACGGCGGTGGAGGCGCTTCAGCGGGTGCCTCCGGCAACGGTCCCGGCGTGAAACGGAGTCTCGGGCGGCCCGGCAGCCGGTCCGCGATCTCGGCCGCGCGCTGAGTCAGCTCGAAGCCCCAGATCGCGTCGCGGACGTGAACGACGAGTGTTCCGTCCGGCTGCGTCCGCGCGGGCCACGCATTGCGTGCGATCTCCTCGCCGACCGCAGCCGGCCACTCGGCGACAGCATCGCCGGCTCCACCGTCGGCACCGACGCGGGCCAGCTCGGCGCGGATCTGTTCTCCGAGGGGCTCCACTACGCGGCGGTGTCCAGCACCGTTCCCGGTGTCACTTCGAGCAGCTGGTCGGGCGCCGCCGGCAGCATGGCGGCATCCGTTGCCGTGACGAGCGCCTGCCCGGCACTTCGCACGCGCGCCGCGAGGATCCGGCGCCGTTCGGGATCGAGCTCCGAGAGAACGTCGTCGAGCAGGAGGAGCGGCGGAACGCCCGTATGGTCTCCGATCGTCTCGGCCTCGCCGAGCAGGAGGGCCAGGAGAGTGAGCCGCTGCTCACCCTGGGAGCCGTAGCTGCGAAGATCACGACCACCGGCGGCGATCGAGATGTCGTCGAGATGTGGACCGAGCGACGTCGCACCGCGCTCGAGATCGCGGTCGAGCGTCCCGGCGAGCACTTCGACCGTGAGCGGTTCGCCGTCGTAGCGGAGCGACACTTCGCCGAGGCCGAGCTCGTCGGCTCGAGCGGCGAAGGGGAGCTCGAGCAGTGCGAGCGTCTCGAGCCGGGCCGCCACCAGCTCGGCGCCGAGCGCGGCCACGCGCTCGCTCCACGGTTCGATCGCAGCTCGGCTCGAGAGACTGCTCGCGGCACGCCGAAGCGCCGCATTCCTCTGCGCAACGGCCGCGCCGTATTCCGCGGGCAGCGGCGCCTTCGCCGGGGCAAACCGACCGAGAACGCGGTCGAAGTACGCTCGGCGGGCCACAGGCGGACCTTTCACGACCCCGAGCCGGTCCGGCGTGAAGACGAGCGTGGAGACCATGGTGCGGAGCTGCTCCGCCGCCCGTAGCGGGGCCCCATTGAGGCGGGCGCGCTTACCCTCGCCGCGCCGGACCGTCACCTCGAGCTCCAGCGCTACGTCGCCGCGGCGGCCCGCGACGGCCGTGCGTGCTCCCTCTGCACCGAAACGCACGACCTGCGAGTCGGTGCGAGTGCGCGGCGAAAACCCCTGCGCCGCCACGTGAACGGCTTCCAGAAGGTTCGTCTTGCCCACACCGTTCGCGCCGACGACGAGCACCAGGCCCGGCTGCAGTCCCAGCTCGAGTCGCTCGTAGGAGCGAAAGTCGCGGAGCGAAGCCGTCTCGACGATCAGCCTGGCAGGCGGATCGGCATGACGAGATACGTGAAGTCGTCGGCCTCGTCCGTGAGGATTGCCGGGCGAAGCGGGCTGATGAGCTTCATCCGCACGTCGTCGCCTTCGACCGACTCGAGGCCCTCGCGCAGGAACTCTGCGTTGAAGCCGATCTCGAGCGGCTCGCCACTGTACGCGACAGGCATCGACTCCTTCGACTCACCAACCTCGTGCGTGCGTGCCACAACCGTGACCTCTCCGTCGGCGAAACGCAATTGCAGCGGCGTCGCGCGCTGGATCATCACCGCCGCGCGGCGTACGACGTCGAGAAGCTCCACTCGCGAGATCGTCAACTCGTGCTCAAACGTCTCCGGCAGGAGCTGCCGGTAGTTCGGGAACTGCCCGTCGATGCGCCGCGTCGTGAGCCAGACGCCGTCGGCCGAGAAGAGCACCTGGTTCTCCTGGACGCCGACCGCGATCTCGTCGCCGTCGCCGGGGATGCGCGACAACTCCTGCAACGCACGGCTCGGGACGATGGCCTCGAGATCGGGCGCCGGGGAGGCCAGCGTCGTCTCCTTCACCGCCAGGCGATACGAGTCGGTCGCCGCCATCACGAGCTTGCCGCCGGCGAACTGGACGAGAACGCCGGTGAGGACGGGGCGCGCCTCGTCACGCGATGCGGCGCGAGCGACCCGGGCGATCGTCTCGAGCAAGGCCTCGCGATCGACTGCGAAGGTCTCCGTCTCGGTGAGCTCGGGGAGTCGCGGGAAGTCCTCGGCGTTGTACGTGTGCAGCGTGTAGCTTGCGCCGCCGGAGGCGATGTGGACGACCGACTCTGCTGCCCGGTGCTCGACGGTCACGTCCTCTCCCGGCAGCAGGCGGGCGATGTCGACGAGCGTCCTACCCGGCAACACGACCGCTCCGTCACCTTCCACCTGTGCCGGCACCGTGGCGCGCAGCGACAACTCCATGTCGGTCGCCGCCAGGCGAAGCTCACCGTCTCGCGCCTCGAGGAGGATCCCCGACAGGATCTGGATTGCCGTACGGCTCGACACGGCGCGGCCGACGAGCGAGAGACCCTGCACGAGCTCGTCCTTCGTGCAGCTGATCCTCAGGCCGGCCCCGACTGCGATGTCACTCTCGATCATCTGGAGATTCTTGTAGAAGTCATAGGGAGTGTGGACGACGGGGAAGACGTGCTCCCGCTCGCTTTCTTCCGACGTGCGGCGTGTGGAGCTCCATTGTGGACGATCCGAGGGATTCCACAAGCGGCAAGCGTCAGCGGACCTGTTTCACACGTGCGGTGAGCTCCTGCACAAGGTTGTACACAGACCTGTCCTCACGGATCAGGCGGGCGATCTTGGACGTCGCATGGATGACCGTCGTGTGGTCGCGACCGCCGAACTCCTTGCCGATCTTCGGCAGCGAGGAGTCGGTGAGCTCGCGGGACAGGTACATCGCGACCTGTCGCGGGTACACGATGTTCTGTGAGCGCTTGTCGCCACAGAGCTCGTCGAGTGAAAGCTCGAACCGCTCGGCGACGAGATCCTGGATCCGCTTGATCGAGACTTCCGCAGCCTCGCCTTGAGGGAAGACGTCGCGCAGGACGTCCTGCGCGAGCTCGACCGTCATCGGCCGGCCTGTGAGAGAGGAGAAGGCGACGACACGGGTCAGCGCTCCCTCGAGCTCGCGGATGTTCGTCGAGACCCGCCCGGCAATGAAGGTCAGTACCTGCTCGTCGTGCACGTGGATCCCGTCGACCTTGACCTTCTTGCGCAGGATCGCGATCCGCGTCTCGAGGTCGGGAGGCTGGATGTCGGTGATCAGCCCCCACTCGAACCGGCTGCGCAGCCGCTCTTCGAGGGTCGCGATGTCGCGCGGAGGCCGGTCCGACGAGAGCACGATCTGTGAGCCGGCCTCGTAGAGGGAGTTGAAGGTGTGGAAGAACTCTTCCTGGAAGCGCTCCTTGCCCTCGAAGAACTGGACGTCGTCGATGAGTAGGACGTCGTACGCGCGGTAGCGCTGCTTGAAGCCCTCGATCCGCTTGTCTCGCAGCGAGTTGATGAAGTCGTTGACGAAGGCCTCACTCGTCACGTACCGCACGGACAGGGACGAGGAATGCTCCGCGACGTATTGCGCGACGGCCTGCAGGAGATGCGTCTTCCCGAGGCCGGTCCCGCCGTAGATGAAGAGCGGGTTGTAGGCCTGCGCCGGCGCCTCGGCTACCGCCAGCGCGGCGGCATGTGCGAACCGGTTCGACGAGCCGATCACGAACGAGTCGAACGTGTACTTCGCGTTGAACCCGCCGCTTTCGGGCCGTCCGGACAGGCGTTGGACCATCGGAACGACGTCCTCCGACCCCGCACGACCCTCCTGCGACGCCCCTGCGTCCTTCGAGACCCGGAGCTCGACCGGGCGCTCGATGCCGACGATGTCGCGAACCGCAGCGCCGATCAGGCCGAGAAAGTGCCCCTCGATCCAGTCGCGAGCGAACTCGCTCGGAACGGTGAGAACGAGGGCCTCTCCTTCGACCGCGAGGCCGTGGACGTCACCGAACCACTTGCTGTACGTCCCGTCGCTGAGCGCCTCTCTGAGCCGCCCGGAGATCTCCTCCCAAAGGTTCTCTGCAGACAGCTCGACTTGGTGCTCCACCGACGCCCTGACCCTCCCATCTCCGACCCGGCGGCCAGCATAACAGCGGCTTTGCCGGGGGCAAAATCAGCGCTTTTGCAGGCCTTTCTCGACCTGCCCCATCCCTCCACAGCTGTGGACAAGCGTGGGGGCAACTTGCTCTCGCGGCACCGCTGAGCCGTCGGCGGCTGTGGAGAAACCGGTGGACGAAGCTCATCTATACTGACCGCCGCGCCCCGCGACCCGCGGGGATTTTTCTGGCAAAGACGAGCCTTTCGACTCCATGAAACGCACCTACCAGCCCAACGTCCGCCGCCGCAAGCGCAAGCACGGTTTCCGTGCCCGGATGTCGACGAAGGCCGGCCGGGCCATCCTGAAGCGGCGGCGCGGCAAGGGCCGGGCTCGCCTTTCGGCGTAGCTGCGCCCGGCACTAAGCTGCACCCGTGAAGCGCGCCAACCGCCTGTCCCGCTCCCGGGACTTCGATGCGGTACACCGCCGCGGCCGGTCGGTCTCGTCCCGCTTTCTCGTTCTCTACTGGCTGGGGCAGGAAGAGCCGTCGGAGCCCCGCGTCGGCTTCGCCGTGCCGCGCGCGGCCGGCGGTGCGGTCGAGCGGAACCGGATCAAGCGGCGCCTGCGTGAGGTCTGGCGTGAACGGCTCGAGCGGGTGCCGGAGGGCTACGACTACGTGCTGATCGTGCGCCCCGGCCTGGTCGAAGCGGCCGAGACGAACGGCTTCGAGTGGCTCGGCGAGCGTGTTGACGAGTTGCTCGCACAGACCGGGGTCATCGCGGCATGAGCGTTCTCCACTACGGCACCGGCAAAGCCGGCACCTCCGTTCCCGGCCGGCTCCGCCAAGCCTACGCCGGTGTGCTGCGCGTGCCCTCCTTGCTCGGGGTCGGCCTGGTCTGGCTCTACCGATTGACGCTCGGCGCTCTCTTCCCGACCACCTGCAAGTACCACCCGTCCTGCTCGGAGTATGCGGTGCAGGCGCTCCGCCGCCACGGCCTCGTCCGGGGAAGCGTCCTTGCCGGCTGGCGGCTTCTCCGCTGCAACCCATGGAGCCGCGGCGGCTTCGACCCGGTGCGCTGATGCTCTTCGCGATCCCGATCATCAGCCAGCTCGAGACCGTGATGCGTCACGTTCTCAACTGGTTCCACTCGAACCTCGGGCTGACGTGGGCCTGGGCGATCGTGGCGACCACGGTCATGGTCCGGATGCTGCTCGTGCCCCTGACCATTCGGCAGATCCACTCGATGCAGAGCCTGCAGCGCCACGCTCCGCAGATGAAGGAGATCCAGAAGAAGTACAAGCACGACCGCCAGAAGCAGAACGAGGAGCTGATGAAGTTCTACCGGGAGAACAGCATCAATCCGGCTGCCTCGTGCCTCCCGATGCTCCTGCAGCTGCCGGTCTTCATCTCGCTCTACTACACGCTCAAGCACTTCAGCACGAACTTCCCCGACGCGGTGCACGAGAACCTCTCGTGGCTCGATCCCCTCGTCCCGAACATCACGCTTCACACGACGGCGTTCTGGGGCGGTTACGTGCTGCTCGTCGTCTACGTCGCGAGCCAGATGGCGTCGTCGTTCTTCATGATGACGACGACGGACAAGACGCAGCGCGTGCTGTTCATGGTGATGCCGCTCTTCTTCGTCTTCATCATCGCGCGCTTCCCGGCCGGGCTCGTCCTGTACTGGGTGACCACGAACCTCTGGACCGTGGGCCAGGGCTTGATCACGCGACGACTTGTCGCCCGAACGCCGGCGCCGGTTCCGGAGAAGCGCAGCTCGCGGACGCCGCCGAAGGACGACGGCTCGAGCGGCAACGGCGCGCGCCAGGAGTCACCGGCGCCGAAGCCTGCTTCAGGCGCTTCGCAGCAGCCTCGCCAGGTGCGCCGCAAGAAGAAGCGCACGAGCCGGAGATGAACGAGGTGGCGGACCTCACTGCCGAGACGACCGGGGAGACGGTCGGCGAGGCGAAGTGGGCGGCACTGCGCGAGCTCGAGCGGCGGCATCCGGGGCTCGACAAGGCGGCGGTGCAGTTCGAAGTCCTGGCCGAGGGGGAGCGCGGGATCCTCGGCGTGGGGTACGAGCCGGCGCGTGTGATCGCGCATCTGCCCGCGGAAGCCGCGCAGGCGGCCGTAGTCGCCCTGGAGGACGAGACCGGCCAGGCTGCCGAGGCGCGAACGCTTGTCGCCCGACTCGTCGACACACTCGGCGTGGATGCCGAGGTCGTGGCTCGTGAGGACGCCGAGGCGATCGTCGTCACCTGCTCGGCCCCGGACGTGGGGCTGCTCATCGGCCGCCACGGCCAGACGATCGACGCGATCCAGTACCTCCTCAACGTGATCGCCTATCGCGCCCACGGTGAGGAGAAGAAGGACGTCGTCGTCGACGCGGCGGGCTATCGGGCCCGGCGGCAGGCGACGCTCGAGACGCTTGCGCTGCGGGTGGCCGATCGTGTGCGCGAGTCGGGAGAGCGCGAGGAGCTCGAGCCCATGACGGCGGTCGAGCGCAAGGTCGTTCACGTGCGCCTCAAGGATGTCGCGGGCATCGGGACGACTTCCGAGGGCGCGGAGCCGAACCGTTACGTCGTCGTCGTTCCTGAATGACTGGCTGAGCGCTGTCGTCGCCACGCCGGGGCTGACGGCGCTCCGCGATCCCGACCGGGCGCGGGCCATGCTGCTCGAGGACGCGCTGCGCGCGCTGCCGTTGGTCGAGTCCTACGAAGGAGCTGTCGTGGATGTCGGCTCGGGCGGCGGCTCACCGGGGATCCCGCTGGCGGCGACGCTTTCGGGCCGCAAGGTGACGCTGCTCGATGCAGAGCGGCGGAAGTGTGACTTCCTCCGCCGCTGGGCGCCGCCGAATGCGGAGGTCGTGTGGGGGCGTGCCGAGGAGCAGCCGCTCGAGAAGTGGGGCGTCGCCGTCGCGAAGGCGCTTGCGCAACCCCCCGTCGCGGCGGAGCTCTGCCTCCCTCTCGTCCGCGTGGGGGGCGCGGTGGTCCTCTGGCTGGGCGACCAGGCCGACTCGAAGCGGCTCCGAGCCGCGTCGGAGCAGCTCGGCGGCGGTGAGCCCGAGCTCCATGCCGGTCTCGGCGTCCTCCCGAAGGTTGCGCCGACGCCGACCGGCTTCCCCCGCCGCGTAGGCGTGGCGAAGAAGCGTCCGCTCGCCTAGCGACAATGAGCGGCGATGTCCCGGATCTACGCCCTCGCGAACCAGAAAGGCGGCGTCGGCAAGACGACGACGGCCGTCAATCTCGCCGCGTGTCTCGCCGAGGCCGGCGAGCGCGCGCTCGTCATCGACCTCGATCCGCAGGCGAACGCGACCTCGGGGCTCGGGATGCGCGCGAACGGCACCTCGAGCTACGACCTGCTCGACGGCGCCCCGCTCGCCGAGCTCGTCCACCCGACCGCCTTCGCGAACCTCGATCTCGTCCCGGCGAAGCCGGACCTGGCCGGCGCGGTGGTCGAGCTCTCCGGCCGCGCCGACGGCGAGCGGTATCTCTCGCAGGCGTTGGCCTCGGGAAGCGAGCAGTACGACTTCGTGTTCCTCGATTGCCCGCCGTCGCTCGGGCCACTCACGGTCAACGGTCTTGCTGCTGCCGACCGTGTGCTCGTGCCCGTACAGGCCGAGTACTACGCGCTCGAAGGACTGACGCAGCTCCTGCACTCGGTCGAGCTGATCCGGCGGCGGCTCAACCCGAGTCTCGGCATCGGCGGCGTCCTCCTCACCATGGTCGACGGCCGAACGCGCCTGGCGCAGCAGGTCGAGGAGGAGGTGCGGCGTCACTTCGGGCCGCTCGTCTTCCGCACGTCCGTCCCTCGCTCGGTGCGTCTCGCCGAAGCCCCGAGCCACGGACTGCCCGCGATCGCCTACGACCGTCGCTCCGCCGGAGCCGACGCCTACTGGAAGGTGGCGATGGAGCTTGTCGAGCGCGCCTGAATCATCTCCCCAGAGGCGCGGCCTCGGCCGCGGCCTCGAAGTCCTGATCGGCGGACAGCCGGTTGCGACCGAGCTGCTCGAGATTCCCGTCGACGCGATCCACCCCAACCCTCGCCAACCGCGGCGCCGCTTCGAGCCGGAGGCCGCCTCGGGGCTGGCGGAGTCGGTACGGCGGCAGGGCGTCATCCAGCCTCTGCTCGTTCGCCCGCGCGGTGTGGGCGGCTACGAGATCGTCGCCGGCGAGCGGCGGTGGCGCGCAGCGCGAGAGGCCGGCCGCGAGACGGTGCCGGCGGTGGTGCGCACAGCCGACGATCGCGACACGCTCCTACTCGGTCTCGTCGAGAACGTCGCGCGCGAGCAGCTGACGCCGATCGAGGAGGCCCGCGCGTATGCCGTCCTCATCGATGAGTTCTCGCTCTCGCTCGGCGAGGTGGCCGAGCGCGTCGGGCGCTCCAAGCCGTCCGTCTCGAACCGGATCCGCCTGCTCGAGCTGCCCGACGACGTGCTTGGGATGGTCGAGCGGGGACAGCTGAGCGAGGGACACGCGCGGGCCGTTCTCGCCGTGCCCGATCACGAGGGTCGCCGCCGGCTCGCGCGTGAGATCGTGCGCCGCGGCCTCTCGGTGCGGGCGGCAGAGCAGCGCGCGAAGTGGGCGGGCGCGCGGCAGCGGCCGCGCGAGCGCTCCACTCAGGTCGATCCGGCGCTCGCCGACCGCGTGCGGAGTGCGTTCGAGCAGCTCACGGGCCGGCAGGCGCGGGTCCTACCAGGACGTGTGGAGCTGCCCTTCGGCGACGAGCACGACCTCGCCGAACTGGTCGAGGCGCTCGAGAACGCGGCGTCTCGCTAGCCGACCCGGCGAGTGTCGACGCGGACGGCGGCGATCAGGTCGCGGTACCAGGTGAAGCTCGACTTCGGGATCCGCTCCTGGGTCGGGTAGTCGACGTAGACGATGCCGAAGCGGCGCCCGTAGCCCAGGCTCCACTCGAAGTTGTCGAGCAGCGACCAGACGAAGTAGCCCCGGATCGGAACGCCCTCGTCGAGTGCCTGCGCGACCGCCTCCAGGTAGCTGCCCAGGTATTCGATGCGTTCGGGATCGCGGACGGCGCCGTCATGGCCCTGGATGTCCGGGAAAGCAGCCCCGTTCTCGGTGACGTAGATCGACGCAGGCGCGTATGCGCGGTGGACGTGGGTCAGCACGTCATAGAGCCCGCTGGGGTAGACCTCCCAGCCCATCGCTGTGAGATTGCCGTTCGCCGCGGGCATCTCGAACGGCTCGCCGCCGTCCGGATTCGCCCGCACGACCGTGCGTGAGTAGTTGTTGACGCCTACCCAGTCCAGCCGTGGCGAGAGTGCCGCCATGTCACCCTCGCGAATCGGCGGCGCGATGGGCGCCAGCAGCTCCAGAGCATCGTCGGGGTACTTGCCGAGCAGCGCTCCGTCGAAGAAGAAGCGGTTGCGGAGCGCGTCGACCGACTGCGCTGCGACTGCGTCCGCCGGGTCGTCGGTGGCCGGATACGCGGGCCATGCGTCGAGGATGATCCCGACCTGGGGATCGCGCGCTTCGCGCCGGATCGCCTCGACCGCCAAGCCGTGCGAAAGGAGGAGATGGTGTGCGGCGGCGACGGCGTCGATGCGACTCTTGCGGCCGGGGGCGTGCTCGCCGTACCCGTAGCCGAGCCACGCGGCGCACCAGGGCTCGTTGTGTGTCGACCAGTCAGTGACACGGTCGCCGAGCCTCGCGGCGACCGCCTCTGCGAGCTCGACGAAGGCTTCTGCGGTCGCTCGGTTGGTCCAGCCGCCTTCATCCTCGAGCCGTTGTGGCAGATCCCAGTGAAAGAGGTTGAGGAACGGCCGAATGTCCGCCGAGAGCAACTCGTCGACGAGGCGGTCGTAGAAGTCGAGGCCGCGGGGCTCGATCCGGCCGCGCCCCTCCGGGAGGATGCGTGGCCACGAAACCGAGAAGCGGAACGCATCGAGGCCGAGATCTCGCATCAGGCGGACGTCGTCGGGGTAGCGGTGGAAGAAGTCGCAGGCGATCGCACCCGACTCGCCGTTGCGCACGGCGCCGGGGACCTTGCAGAAACGGTCCCAGATGCCTTCGCCCCGTCCGCCCTCGGTCGTCGCGCCTTCGATCTGGTAGCTCGACGCCGCCGCTCCCCAGAGGAAGTCGGGCGGGAAACTCGCGTAAATGCCGTCCATGGTCACGTCCTTTCAGCCCGCCGCCACGAGGTGGTCGTCATCGACTCGCACGAGCTCTGGCGCTTCTGCCTGCTCCGGTAGGCGTACCGCCGGCGATGAGCCTGCGTCGCTGCGCCGCCACTTCTCGCTCAGAAGCGGCACCGACGCGAGCAGATCCTGCGTGTACGCGTGGCGCGGGTCGCCGAAGACCTTCTGGGTCGCCCCCAGCTCGACGACGCAGCCGTGGCGGAGGATGATCGTTCGGTCGCTGATGTAGTTGCCGAGCGAGAGATCATGCGTGATGAAGAGGATCCCGAGGCCTCGCGTCTTCAGGTCGGCGAGCAGGTTGAGCACGTCGATCCGGGTCGATGCGTCGAGCATGCTGATGATCTCGTCTGCGACGAGGTACTGGATGTCGAGCAGCAGCGCGCGTGCGATCAGGAGTCGCTGCAGCTGTCCACCGCTCAGCTGGTGGGGAAACTTGTGCAGACAGTCCCGCGGATTGAGCCCCACCGACTCGAGGGCTTCGTGGACCCGCTCCCGCCACTCGTCCGCGCTGACTCGAGGGAAGAACTCCGCATGGACCATGCTGAAGATCCGGTCGGCTTTGAAGATGGGGTTGTACGAGCTGAACGGGTCCTGAAAGACGCCTTGCACGTTCCGGTAGTAGTCCTTCAGAGCGCCGCGATGGAGTGCGCCGATGTCGGCGCCGTCGTAGGTGATCGAGCCGGCGGTCGGGAGCAGAAGGCGGAGGATCATCCGGCCGATCGTCGACTTGCCGCTACCGCTCTCGCCGATCACGGAGAGCACCTCCCCGGGGCTCAGCTCGAAGCTGACCTCGCGTACTGCGGTCAGCCTGCCTCGGCCGAGCGATCCGACGCGGTACGTCTTCGAGACGCCGTCGAGGCGCAACATCAGCGGGCGTTCCCCACGAGAGGTTCGGCAGGCGCCGGGACCGGCGCCGGCTTCGCCTCCCAGCAGGCGATCCCCCGTCCGTTCTGCTCCACCCACGGCGGCTCCTGTTCGCAGCGGGCTGTCGCGAGCGGGCAGCGGCTGCGAAAGCGGCAGCCTGTCGGGGGGTCGAGCAGAGACGGCGGGCGGCCCGGAATGCCGGTGAGCTCCTTCTCCTCGTAGCGGACGCCGACCTCGGGGAGCGAGGAGACGAGGAGCCGCGTGTACGGGTGGCGTGGGTTCGAGACGATCTCGTCGGCAGGCGCTTTCTCGGCGAGCTTGCCCGCGTACATGACGAGGATCGTGTCCGCGACCTGGTACAGCACGGCGAGGTCGTGTGTGATGAAGATCATGCTCTTGACGAAGCCGCGGTCGCGAATCTCGACGAGGGTTTGTGCCACCGCCTTCTGCGTCGAGACGTCGAGCGCCGACGTGATCTCGTCGGCGATGAGAAGCGCGGGATCGAGCAGCGTCGAAATCACCATGACAACGCGCTGTTTCATCCCTCCCGAGAGCTCGATCGGGTAGAGACCGAGCACGCCGATGTCCAGCCCGACGAGCTCCAGTCGCCGCTGGAGCTCGGGCTGGGTCTTGTGCGGATCGACGCCGCGCGCGCGGAGCAGCTCGTGGATCATCCGGCCGATCTTGCGCGTCGGGTTGAGGGCGCTCATCGCGTACTGCGGCACGATCGAGACGCTGCGGAAGCGGAACGCGTTCATGGCCCCGTCGTCCCAGATCGGCAGCTCCTCGCCGTCGAGCACGGCGTGCCCGTCCACGTAACGCATCCGGCCGTCGAGCCGGATGAGACTCTTGCCCAGCGTCGACTTGCCGCAGCCGGACTCGCCGGCGAGCCCCATGATCTCGCCGTCCGCGACCTCGAATGTGACGCCGTCGAGGGCTTTTACATCGCCCGCGAGCGTCCGGTAGTAGACGCGTAGGTCGTCGACGTGGAGCGCCATCGCCCTACATCTCCCGCAGCTTCGGGTTGAAGACCTCGTCGAGCCCGACGTTCATCACGTAGAGCGAGCCGACGAGCGCCATGATCGCGAGCCCGGGCGGCAGGAACCACCACCACAGGTGCAGCTGCAGCGCGGCGTTCTGCACGGACAGCTGCATCATCTGACCGAGCGAGATCGTGTTCGACGGTCCGAGCCCGATGAAGTCGAGCGTCGCGGCGATCAGGATCGCGCCTCCGAACAGGAGGATGAACATCATGAACAGGTAGGAGCTCATGTTCGGCGCGATCTCCCTGAAGATGATCTTCCAGCTGCTGCGGCCGCTCAGACGCGCCATGTCGACGAAGTCGCGCGAGACGAGCGAGAACGTCTGTGCGCGGAGCGCGCGGGCCGCCCAGGGCCACGAGGTGATTCCGATGAAGACGGCCTCCATGAGGACCCCGCGGACCTGGAGATACGCCGCGATGACGAGCAGGAGCGCGAAGGTCGGGATGACGAGGACGACGTTCGTGAGCATGTTCAGGACCTCGTCGACGAAGCCGGCGCGGTAGCCGGCCGTGAAGCCGATCACCATGCCGATGATCGCCGCGATCCCGCCGCCGAGCGCTCCGACGATGAACGCGAGGCGAAGGCCCGTCACGAACTGCGCGAAGACGTCCTGGCCCTGCAGCGTCGTCCCGAACCAGTGGCCGCCCTTCGTCGTCGGAGCGAGCGAGAGCTGCCCGGCGTACTCCAGGGGACCGTGTTGGGCGAGGAACGGGCCGATGAGCGCGAACAGGAGCAGGGCCGTGGTCATCGAGAGGCCATAGAGGAGCTTCTTGTTCCGCAGCGCGAAGTGGAGGGACTCCCGGAAGCCCGACATCGGTTGCCGGATCGGCAGCTCCTCGACCTTCGTCGGATCGGCGGGACTGGCGAG
>Ga0335080_10004105_pt1 | contig 14804 bp, 12 predicted proteins | sample Lox_Sample_34_FD_206720 | JGI IMG/M metagenome (GOLD analysis project Ga0335080, IMG submission 206720) | Soil microbial communities from Loxahatchee National Wildlife Refuge, Florida, United States - Lox_Sample_3.4 | ecosystem: Environmental > Terrestrial > Soil > Wetlands | place: USA... | reverse complement strand
CCTGGTCGTGATCGACGAAGCCAGCCAGTGTGATATCGCCTCCGCCTTGCCGCTGCTCTACCGCGCCCGGCGCGCCGTCATCATCGGCGACCCGCTCCAACTCAAGCACGTCAGCACACTGGCGCCGCAGCAGGACCGCATGCTGCTGGCCTCGCATGGCCTCGCCGAAGGCCAGGCCGCATGGGCTTATTCTGTGAACTCCCTGTTCGACCTGGCGCGGAGCCTCTGCCGCCACCAGGACATCGTCAGTCTGCGCGACCATCACCGGTCCCACCGCGACATCATCGGATTTTCGAACCGCCACTTTTACCGCGGCGGTCTGCGCATCGCGACTGACCACGATCGTCTGAAACGGACCGAGGCCCCCGGTCCGGCCGTGCGATGGATCAATGTGCGCGGCCGCGTCACACGACCATCCGCCGGAGGCGCCGTGAATAGCGCCGAAGCGGAGGCGGCGATCGCCGAAGTCCGGAGGCTCATCCTGGAGCAGGAGTACGCCGGAACTGTCGGCATGGTGACGCCTTTCAGGGCGCAGGCCAACAAACTGCGAAGCCTCCTGCATCAGGACCCCGAGTTGACGCACCGGTCGGCCGAGCGGCAATTCATTATCGATACGGTTCATGGATTTCAGGGGGCTGAGCGCGACGTCATCGTCTTCTCTCCGACCGTTTCCCTCGGAGTCCACGAAGGGACGCTGCGGTTCCTCAAGAACAACGGTTACCTGTTCAACGTGGCAATCACACGGGCGCGTTCCGAACTGGTGGTGGTTGGCGACTGCCAGGCCGCGCTGGATTCCGGCGTGAGCTATCTCGCTGGTTTCGCCGAGTACGCCCGAAATCTCGGCGCTCATGAGCAACGGCCGAACCCGGAGGCCGAACTGGGACCCGAATATCCGCCCGTCTCGAACTCTGACCTCGTGTCGCCTTGGGAGCGCATTTTTTATACCGCACTCTATGCGGCCGGTCTGCGACCCGTTCCGCAATACGAAGAAGCGCCCTATACGCTCGACTTCGCCCTGTTCCATGGTGACCGAAAGCTCGACATTGAAATCGACGGCGAGAATTACCATCGCAACTGGGATGGCGAACTCTGCCGCCGCGACCAGATCCGCACGCGCCGACTTAACGATCTCGGCTGGGACGTCATGCGCTTCTGGGTCTATGAGGTCCGCGACGAGTTGGAGTCGTGCGTGGCACGCGTGAAGGCCTGGACGTCGTAGATCTTTGAGGGCCGCTAGAACAGGAAACCGGCCTCGACAAGCGCCCGAACCTGGTTCGATTCTACGCCAGTAGGCCCGAAGGCGAGTCCGAGCGTGTGATCCGTGGCATGGACAAGCGAGACTTCGCCGCGCGCGAAGAAGCGATTCTGTTGGTAGGTTGGAGTGGCGGTGAACGACCACCCGGCGCTCCCCGGACCGAACAGGAGATTCACGGATCGCCGCGCCGGACTGCCGGTTGTCGACAGATACTCCATGCGCGCGGGCAGCGAAAATCCGTGCTTGAACGTGTGGCTCAGCAATAGCGCGCCGCCAGCCGCCGACGCTCCATCGATCACTCCAATCTTCGGATTGGTCGGCACATCGCCGTACTGGAAATACGGCTGCACAAGCCAGCTCCCCTTCGAGTATGTGTAGATCACCGCGTACATCCTGCCATTGTTTTGTACCGGGGTAGCGAACGTTTGAAACGCGGTCTGCGCCATGTTTCCCATTCCGGAGAACACTATGCTGTGCGAACCATTCGCGTACGTCAGCGATCCGCTCAGCCAGGAGTAACGATTCGAGTAGTAGCCGTCGCTCCAGGCTAGAGAGGCCGTGAACTTGCCGGCAGTCTGGTTCACCTGGATCCCACGATTCACGCCGTTCTCCTGGAACCATAGCAAGCCGCGCGCGATATTCAAGTTTTCGAAGGAGAAGTTATATTCCGCCCCCATGAGCGTGGGCAAGGCTCCGATCGCAATCGAAGTGTTCTTTGCCGGCGCGAGCTTCAGGTGCGCGATCGGGACCGGGCCGAAGAGTTCAGAGATCATTTTATCGGTCTGAAGGAAGGGCGCTCCCAGGATCGAAACGTCATAGGCGCCGGCCTGGATGTAGAACTGCCACCAGCCGTCCGTCTTTTGCAGAAAAACCTGGCCGTCAGTCAGCGTCGCATGCGCCCGGTCATCGCTCGGCAGGGGATTAGTTTGTACCAGCCCCACGCCGCTCACCACACCGTTCACGCTCAGCTCACCCAATGGTCCTGCATTGAATTTGTTGGGAGGCGCCGCTTGCAGCGGTCCCGCCATCGGGGGATTCGGAAGCGGCGCAGGAAGATTTTGGGCGCGACCCGCCAAGGCGAACCCGCACCAAGCCGCAAATGCGACTACGCTGCGCATTCTCATTTTATGCAGGCTCCGGCTGTCCGTTGAACCGATATCCCACCCAGGGTTCGGTGGCAATGTACTCCGGGTGCTCCGGATCGCGTTCCAGCTTCTTGCGAAGGTTCCTCACAAACACTCGCAGGTATTCGGTCTGATCCCCGTAATCAGGCCCCCACACCGCCTGCAGCAGCTCGCGATGCGACACAACCTCATTGGCATGCTGCGTCAGGTATCGCAGCAGGTCGAGCTCCTTGGGAGTGAGGTGAGCGGTGGTCGCGCCGTTCGAGACCGTTCGGCCGCTGAAATCGATCAGGACTCCGCCCACCCGCAGCCGGCCTTGGGCGCCTTGCGCAGGCGGCACACGCCTCAGTGCTGCCCGGATTCGCGCCAGCAATTCAGGGGTGCTGAACGGCTTCGTAACAAAATCGTCGGCGCCGGCATCGAGGGCCTGCACCTTGTCCGCTTCGGCGTTGCGGACCGTCAGCATGATGATGGGAATATTTGTATCGGAACGGATCGTGCGGCAAGTCGCCATTCCTCCCATTCCCGTCATATTGATATCCAGCAACACCAGGTCGGGCCGGAACTCGCGCACTTTCTCCAGCGCCTCTTCGCCGGTCTTCGCGTCGTCCACTTCATATCCCTCGCTCGCCAGGGTGGTGCGCATCACGCGCCGGATCCGCGGCTCGTCGTCGACAATCAATATACGGCCGGCGCTCAATTTCGAACCTCCTCGTGTGACAGCGGCAACGTGAGCCGGAACGTCGTCTCTCCGGGGCGGCTCTCCACGGTCAGATCGCCCTTGTGCGCCTCCGCGATTCGATGGGCGATACTCAACCCGAGACCCGATCCCGGAATTTGGTCCTTATGCGACGGACTGCGGTAGAAGCGGTCGAAAATGCGGCTCTGTTCAAGCGGCGGGATACCGGGCCCACCATTCGTCACGTCAAGACTCACGGCTCCGCCCGCCGGATCGATGCGAATTTGGATTGGCGTTTCGGGCGGCGAGTACTTCAATGCATTGTCCACGATCTGCTTCACTGCGAGCTTGATCAGTCGCCGATCGAGCGCGACACAGGGTGACGTAGGGCCATTGGCATTTAACTCCACGATGCGACCGTCCATCTCGCCGCGCATCGACCCGAGCACTTCCCGAACGACCTCCACCATGTTGGACTCCTCCAGGACCACGTCGATCCTCGGCCCGTCCAACCGGGCCATCTCCACTGCGTTGTCGATCAGGTCTCGCAGGTGGTCGGCCTCTTCATCCGCGATTCGCAGCAGTTCGGTTCTGCTTTCCTCGGCTTGCGTCGGAGCCGCCAACAAAGAAGTCGTCGCGGCCTTGATCGATGTCAGCGGAGTTTTGAATTCGTGCGCCATGGCGTCGATCAGGGTGGTTCGCAGTTGCTCGCTCTCACGAGCCGCTTCGATCTGGTGGGCCAGGTCCTGCGCCCTAGCTCGCTCCAGCCCAATCGCTATCAGGTTGGCGATGCCCTGCACCACCGAGTCCGGCATGTGGCTACCCTGTAAGCCCAAGCTCGCAATAGGCTCCGATCCGAGCCGCACCGCCGTGATTTGGCGCCTGCCCGCGGGATCGCTGAATGACGTGCCATGCAACGCCGCTTCACGCAGTTGATCGTCCATGCCTTCGAACTCCGAAGGTCCCGCGCGGTGAAACTCCCCCGCGCGGCGATCGTACAGCACCGCCGCACTCAGCTCGAAAATGTCGGCGAGCTTGGTCGCCAACTCTTTCGGGAACGAGTCGGTGCTTGCGATCAGCAGAATCGAGCGGCTGAACGTATACAGCCGTTCCACATCCTGCTGGCGGCTCACCGCGTCGTGCGTCCGCTGTTTGGCGATTGCCGATAGCCGGCTGGCGATAACGCCGGTGGCCAGAAAGCTGCCCAGCGCCACCCAATTCTGCGGATCCTCGATGGTGAACGCTCCAATCGGCGGCAAAAAGAAATAGTTGAACGTCACCGCCGCGGTGAGGGATGCAGCCAACGCTTCGACAAAGCCCCACAGTGTGGCGATCACCAGAACCAAAATCAAATACTCGAAGCCGGCGGTAGTGGGGTTGACTGGAAGCAGCACGCGCGCCTCAAACGTCAGCGCCGCGACCCCAGCCAGCGACATCGTCAGACGGAGAACTCGAGGAAGCAAAGGGGCGCCGCCTCCGCCCATATTCTAGCGAATCGCCGGTACGTCTGACGTAGTCGCACGGCCGTCTACCTCGTGTTTAAGTTGGTCGATCACCTGGCGACCCTCCGGTGAATTCAACTGTTGCTCAAACCGCCTCAGCGCCACCCGGACCACGTCGCGATGATGGAGTTTCGCCCCGAGATGCTGGCGCGCCAGTTCCAGCCACAGCCGGTGCACCAGGTCCACGTCGTCCGGCCACAGCCGGGGCGGATGCGGTCCGAGGTTGTAGAACTCCGATTTCCCGTCGGCCAGCACGATTTCAAACGATAGCGACGGGCGCGGTTCGGGCAGCTCCTCCCATGCCAGGCCGAGGAGCCGCGCCTGCTCGTCGATCGACAGCTTAGCCGAAGCCCCTGCGACGATGCGCGACGACTGCAACCTTTGCGCGATCTGCACGCCTGCCAGGTTGGGATCGATGCCGGGGACAACCAGCAGTTTGACCGGCTTACCTGCTTTCTCGGCGACGTTTACTACATGCGTGAACAGCCTGGTCTCTTCATCGCCGAAAATCTGCTCGGGCTCCAACTCGTGCTCGCCCGACGCCGCGGCGTTCACCAGCCGGACCGAGAGCGCCACCACGTCCAGCTTTCGGGTATCCGTCTTCTCGACCACCTTGATCAGATGCTCCAGGTGGTGTGGATTCCGCACGGCCACCAGTACGTTGCCCGGCCGAATGCCCGCCGGATCGGGCGCGAGTTGCTCGGTAACCTCCACCCGGAATTTTTCCAGCTCCGTGTGATGCTGAGCGCTGCGCTTGCGGTGATATCGTTCGGAAAGCAGGAAGAGGCAGAAGAAGACGAGCGTGAATGCCGCGCCCGAAATGGTCGCCGCCTTTTTGGTCAGGACGTTGATGACGGCCAGGAAGAACAAGGCCATTGTAATCAGACCCAGCCCGACCGGAATCTCCACACCGCGCACTCGGAAGTTCAGCGGCACTCTCCATTCCCGGGCTTCCGGCCGCTTGTAGCGCAGCAGCAGGACCGAAAGGGCCTTCATGAAGAAACTCCACATCACTCCGAACGCGTAAGCTTCGCCCAGCAGGTAGACATCGCCGCGGCTGATCACGATGGTCGCAATCTGCAGAATGGTGATCATGTTGATCAACCGGTGCGTGGTGCCGAATCTCCGATGTGGATGACGGAACCAATCCGGCAAGACGCCATCTTCGGCTACGCGATTCAAAACGCCATTCGACCCGATGATGGATGTATTGATTGCACCTGCCAGGATCAACGTCCCCACCAGCACCACGAAACCATGGAACAGCAGCTTCAACGAAACCGGCCCCACGAGGAACACCGACAGCCCACCGATCAGGTTGTCGAGGAATTTGGGCCGGGCAGCATCCGGAATGATCATCACCGCAAAGAACGAAACCAGCGAGGTGAACAACATGCTGTACACGAAGATCACGAACCCAGCTTTCTCCAGGTTCTTCAGCTTCGGGTGTGCGATCTCGCGGTAGACTTGCGCCATGCTCTCTTCGCCGCTCATGGCGAGCAGCGAGTGTCCAAGCCCGATCAGGATCGCGATCACGGTGATGCTCGGCGCTAGCGTCCCTTTCAGCCATCCCAGCGCTTCCGGGCTGAAATGCAGGTTTCGCATCGTCGGCGCTGGAACAGGGAAGTAGCCGTTCCTTGCGATCGTCACCAGACACCAGGCGATCAGGATCACCACCATTACCGTGGTCACTTGCATGATGCGCAGCGCCTTCTGGCTTGACTCCGGAATCCCAATGATGTTTTTCCGCCAGAAGTAGAGTGTCACAACGATGGCGAATGCCGCGGCGAAATAGGGCGGATAGACGTGAACGCCCTTGAAGTGGAACAGGTCGGCAGTTTCGTTGATCAGCCCGCCGAGGTATAACCCCGCGCTGACGCCGCTGATCGGTCCCGTCAGCACATAGTCGAACATGAGGGCGGAGACCGAGAACTTCGCCAGCGTACCGCCCATGGCCTCATGGACAACTTTATACACACCGCCGCGCACGAACATGCTGCAGCTCTCGATATACACGGCCCGGACCGCGTAGGAGAAGAGCATGATGGCCAGGATGAACCACGGCGCCGCTTTGCCGATCGCCGTCTCCGCAATCCCGCCGATGTAATAGGCCGTGGATGCCAGATCGTTCAATACCACGGCGGCTGCGCGCCAAAACGAGATGAATGACAGCATCACCGTGGTCGCGACGAACACCTTCGTCACACTAGGTCGCATTCTACCCACGGAGTGTATTGAAACGACCCTGAAGAAGGCATAAGGAAGTTATAAAGATTCCGTAAAGACCGCCTTGTGTTCCTTCATGTAACCGATTCGCCTCGGCGTGCATCTCCTACATCACAAAATGGGATACCACCCGCTCATCACGCGCAGGCAGCTGCTGTCTGCCTGCTCTATCCTCCCCGCCGTCGGATTCCTTCGAGGCGCTCAGGACCATGCCGCGCCGTCCAATCAAGAAGATCCCAAAGCTACTTTCTCCACCGGTGTCAAGGTGGTCAACCTTCTGGCGACCGTCCGGGATAAGAAGAACCAGATCGTTAAGAACCTGACCCAGAATGACTTCCTGCTCGATGAGGACGGCCGTCCGCAATCCATCAAATACTTCGCGCAGGAAACCAATCTGCCGCTCAGCATCGGCTTGCTAGTGGACACCAGCGGCTCCACGCGTCGCGTTCTACCGGACGAAAAAAGCGCCAGCTACCGCTTTCTGCAACAGGTGTTGCGCGAAGACCGTGACCTCGCGTTTGTCATTCACTTTGACTTTGAAGTAGAACTGCTGCAAGACCTTACGCCATCGCGCGAGAAACTCGAAAAGGCCCTGGATGAATTGGAGACTTCGAATGGCCGGCGACAGCAGCAGCAGGGCGGCCAAGGCCCGGGACAGGGTGGCGGTGGCTATCCCGGCGGAGGCTATCCCGGCGGCGGTGTCGGTTTTCCCGGCGGCGGCCGATATCCGCGCCGCGGCGGTGGCTATCCGGGCGGCTATCCCGGCGGCGGCGGTGGGGGTGGACGACGCATGGGCGGCGGCGGGACCGCTCTATATGACGCCGTTTTGCTGGCCTCCGACGAAGTCCTCAAAAAACAGCAAGGCCGCAAGGCGATCATTCTCCTTACCGATGGCCAGGACCGCGGGAGCAAAGTGACCCTCGAAACCGCAGTCGAAGCGGCGCAGCGCGCTGACACGCTTGTTTATTCCATCCTCTTCGAGGACCCAGAAACGGGTGGTGGCATGTTCGGCGGCCGAGGACGCATGAACGCGCCTGACGGCCGGAAGGTACTCGACCGCATTTCGCGCGAAACCGGCGCCAGGTTTTTCGAGGTTTCTAAAAAGCAGACCATCAGTAATGTATTCGCCGCGATCGAAGAAGATCTGCGCAACCAATACAACCTGGGCTACACTCCCGACCGCGCCGACACTGACCGCCAGTATCGCCATATCCACCTCGCGACCAAACAGAAGGGGCTTACTGTGCAGACACGCGAAGGGTATTATCCTTCGTAGTGTCCTATGCTCGTCATCCACGTCCACATTCACGTCAAACCTGAACACATCGAAGCCTTTCGGCAGGCGACCATCGAAAACGCGCGCAATAGCGTGAAAGAGCCCGGCATCGCGCGCTTCGATTTCATCCAGCAGGCCGACGACTCCACACGTTTCGTGCTGGTGGAGGCCTACCGCAGCGCCGAGGCCATCGTTCGCCATAAAGAAACCGCGCACTACAACGCCTGGGCCGCGAAAGTCACCGACATGCTGGTTGAGCCGCGCACGCGCGTTTCCTACTCGAACATCTTCCCAGCGGATGAGGGCTGGTAGACCTTGCCGCAGTTCGAATTCGCGACCGCCGGTCGTATCATCTTCGGTGAAGGCGCGGTCCGTGAAGCTCCGGCTGCGGCTCGCAGGATGGGTTCGCGAGCCCTGATCGTCGGTGGACGCTCGACCGAACGCACTGTCCCGCTCGCATCCGCGCTCGAGTCGGCCGCCCTCACAACCGTTCAGGTCCAAGTTGTCGGAGAGCCAACTGTTGATCTGATCCGGCGCCTTGCTGAAACCGCTCACAGCGAACACTGCGATGTCGTGATCGCGATCGGTGGCGGCAGCGCCATCGACACGGGCAAGGCGATTGCTGCGCTGCTTACCAACCGCGAGGATCCGCTCGAATATTTGGAGGTGATCGGCCGCGGTCGGCCGCTCGAACATGCGTCCGCGCCGTTCATTGCGATCCCCACCACTGCCGGTACAGGCTCCGAAGTCACGCGCAACGCCGTTCTGGGAGCGCCCGAGCAACGTGTGAAAGCGAGCTTGCGCAGCGAACTCATGCTTCCGCGGCTCGCCATTGTGGATCCTTCGCTTACCATTTCCACCCCGCGGGCCGTCTCCGCTTCCGCGGGACTCGATGCACTCACTCAACTCATCGAGCCATATGTTTCACCGCGGGCGAACCGGTACACCGATGCCCTTTGCGCAGACGCCATTCCGCGCGCCGCTTCGGCGCTCCCCCGCGTTTGTGATCAACGGGAAAACCTGGCTGCCCGCACCGAAATGTCATGGGCCAGCCTGTGCGGCGGACTCGCGCTGGCCAACTCCGGACTCGGCGCCGTGCACGGACTCGCGGCTCCTCTCGGCGGCATGTTCGACGCGCCCCACGGGGCTATCTGCGCCGCCCTCCTGCCGCACGTCATCGCAGCTAACATTTGCGCACTGCGTTCGCGCAAACCGGATGCGCCTGCGCTAGTCCGGTATGAACAGGTGGCCCGCATGTTAACCGGCCGTCCCCAGGCGTCGCCCGAAGATGGCGTCTCCTGGCTCGCCGAACTCTGCCGCAGGCTCGACATCCCGCCGCTGTCGCGTTACGGCGTCCAGCAGTGCGACATTTCTGAGATCGCCGCACGTGCTGCCAAGGCCAGCAGCATGAAAGCCAACCCGATCGTACTATTGCCCGCGGAAGTCGAAGACATCGTCAGCGCCGGAATCTAAACTGGTATTAGAGATGCGCCGATCCGGCATTGCCGATCTCCCCCTCCACGGCGGTCACGTCCCCGCCTGGCTGGCTGAACGCATGACCCGCCTCGGGACGGCCATTACTGAAAGTATCCTCCACCACTACGGCCGAGCTGAATTCCTCTCGCGACTCAGCGATCCGTTTTGGTTCCAAGCCTTCGGATGTGTCATGGGCATGGACTGGCACTCATCCGGCATCACCACGTCCGTCCTCGGCGCGCTAAAACGCGGTCTAAATCCTCGTTCTGAGGAACTGGGGCTCTACATTTGCGGTGGCCGTGGCCGCCATTCCCGCAAGACTCCGGACGAGTTGCGCGCCATCGCCGATCATCGGGGACTGAATGGCGACGACCTCGTCCGCACAAGCCGGCTTGCCGCGCGCATCGACAACAACGCCATCGCCGATGGGTTTCAGATTTACCTGCACACGTTCATTCTGAGCGATGAAGGCGATTGGGCGATCGTGCAGCAGGGACTGAACGATGCGACTGGATGGGCCCGCCGCTATCACTGGCATTCCCGCTCGGTTCGCGACTTCACATGTGAGCCCCACTCGGGCATCGTCGGTGAGCATCAGGGCGTCATTCTGAACCTCGTCGATCGCGAGGCGAAACCCGCCCAGCATGCGCTGCTGTCGATCGTTCGCCAGAATCCGGACACCGCCTTACAGGAAGCGCGGAAACTGGTGATGCCGCGCCACCACGCGGTCCGGGCTGCGAATATCGATCTCAAACGCCTCGGCGCCGTTCTCGCCACCGCTTACGAGCGCGACTTACACGATTTCGCCTCGCTCCTATTGGTGGAAAATCTCGGGCCGCGAACGCTTCAGTCCCTGGCTTTGATCGCTGAGGTGGTCCACGGCGCGCCAGCGCGCTTCTCGGACCCCGCGCGCTTCTCCTTCGCGCACGGCGGCAAGGACGGTCACCCGTTTCCGGTTCCGGTAAAAACCTATGACGAATCCTTGACCGTTCTGCGAAGCGCCCTTGATCGCGCGCGCGTCGGCGACACGGAAAAGCTCGACGGTTTCCAGCGCCTCGAGCGTTTTACCCGCGCTATTGAAACGCGTTTTGCGCCGGAAGCGGACTTCGCAGGTGCGCTCGCGCACGAGAGCCGGATATCCGCCTCCTTGGGCGGTCGAACTGTTAACGATCATCCTTCCTCGCAAGCGCCACGCCAGTTACGACTTTTCGAATTGTGAACCGCACGGGTATTTACCCCGGAGCCTATAGCTATCTTTCGTATACTATCCGGCGCATCACCCGCCAATGCGGTGGGATACGAGTATAACCTCCGTTTACACTGAAACGGATTGGCTCAGCTATGACTTCACTATTAAAGACGCGCTACAGAACCCTAGCCCGGTTAGCACTGGGCTCCCTTTTCGGCTGCCTGATATTCGCACAGCCTCGGGCAGACCTTTCTAAGCTGGTTTTTGTCGGAGACTCTCTAACCGCGGGATTTCAGAATTTCTCCTTGCTGGAAACTCAACAGGTGCATGGCTACGCCGCCCTCATCGCTAACCAAGCTCATACTCCAATCATTCTGCCCCTGATCGTTTCTCCGGGTGTCCCCAACGTGCTCCAATTGGTCAGCGTCGGACCGCCGCCGGTTATCGCTCCTGCGCCAGGCGCTCCTCCCGCTGTGCCACGCCGCGACCCCACCGCACAGCCTACGGATCTCGCTGTCCCCGGCATGTTCCTGGCCGACCTGTTGAACAAGCGTCCGGATCCGGCGGGAACAGCCCTCGTTGATGGCCTCACGAACCTCGTGCTTGGGTTCCCATCGCCATTTATTGTGCCCGGTCAGCCTCGGAGCCAGGTGGAACAGGCAATCGCGCTCAAGCCCACTACTGTAATTGCCTGGGCCGGTAACAATGATGTGTTATTTCCCGAACTGTTCGGTTCCGGTATATTTCCAATTACTCCTATCGGCGACTTTTACAAAAGTTTCGATCAGTTGCTCGATCAACTAGCCACTACGCACGCCAGGCTTGTTGTCGCAAATGTTCCCGATGTTACTCTGATTCCTTATCTTACTCCGGTTACTAAGTTCGCGAAGTCCGTAAACCTTCCCGTCGGCTTCGTCGCCGCCACGCTCGGAGTTCAGCCTGGCGACTCGCTCCGGCCCAGTGCGTTACCGATCGCCGGCGCCATTCTCGCCGGAGCGACGCCGGGTCCGTTGCCCGCGCTCTGCCCCGGGCCGATCCCCGGCTTTCCACAGGTTCCCTGTGTTATGACTGCGGCAGAGATCGCGCAAACCCGCGCGACCGTCCTGGCCTACAACGTAATAATCTTGTTTGTGGCTCTACAACACAACGCGACCGTCGTCGATATCTATAGTTTGATCAATGGCATTGCTGCTCACGGCGTGGATGTCGCCGGCAAGCACTTGACCCTGGATTTTCTGGGAGGGATCGCCAGCCTCGACGGCATGCATCCGACCAATACCGGCTACGCAATCATCGCCAACGAATTCATCAAGACGATGAACCGCCAGCTGGCTGCTGGAATTCCTCCGGTGTCGGTAGACCAGGTCGCCCTAACGGACCCGCTGCTGCCACATTAGTCTTCTAACCAACCCTCCTGCGTGGACCCGGCGCTTGCCGGGCCCGCAGGCCCCCGTCCCAGCCTCCCGCACGTCGCTATTGTATTGGGGACCCCGCAGCCCTATAATCAGGCCAGTAAACGAGGTTCAACTATGTGGATGGTCTATACATTCATCGGCTATATGGTTCTCGCGTTGTTGCTCCCGGTCGTATTCGCACTGTGGCCGATCTGGCGCATGTCCCGGCAATCCCGCCAGGTAACTTGTCCGGCAACCAATACTCCGACCCTGGTCACCATTGACGGTTGGCATGCCGTGCGCACGCATGCGCTCGGGAGCGACGCTCTTCGGGTCCGCGATTGCGCCCTGTGGCCCGAGCACCGCGGCTGCGGACAGGAGTGCGTGATGCACTCCCGAGCCGCGGCTTGACCGGCAGCCCTCTGGCAACTTCCCTGGGCGGCTGGCAAAGCAGCACCTTCACTCCATTTGGGACGCCCCGCCAGAAGGCTGCCACTATGTTGGACGAATGTCGCGGTCCGGCCGGTTGCATTATCCCTCACTGCCGATCGAAGTTTAGTCGGACTCGCGCGGAGAGGGCGTGGATCACAGTCGCCCCGACTGTACTGACTGAACCGCTCGCGCTTCCGACCGCGGAGGACGGCATTGCGCTTGCCATGGGGCTCCCCATGCGCCAACAGCGTCCCTGATGGTCTTGAGGTAACCGGCGCGCGGTCTCCCTGCTGATGGCTCCGCTTGCGGCTTGCGCGCGAGCCACGCTCAAGCTGGCTCTCCCAACCGGCTTGCCACGCCAGCCTCCTCGATGGCCGGTTGGACGATTTGCCTGGATTGCGGGTCGGCTCCGGCTCGCCGAAGGGCGCCTTCCAGCGCCCTGGCCCTCGCAGCCCGATTCGTCGCTGACAACCACCACAAACATCGCTTCCAAGTGCCAGGCCTTCCGATCCCATCGGGCCAGGCTGTCCAGATCGGATTGAGGCCTGTACTGACCGTACAATTCCAGTGATGCACCTGCACGTTGGGTGTCGCGAACCTCCCCAGGAACCCACGAGTACGAACATCTACGTCTCCGCCGCCGGTACGTCTCCGCCGCCTCGGCCGCTGCGATCCCGCTCCGATCAGTTTCGTTACAACCTGCCTCCGGTTGGTGAGTAGATGGCGCTGACAATTCGGCGCAGCTTCTCGCGCCGTCACCCCCGGACAGTTTTACTGCGGCGCCATTTTGCCGGCGAATTTCTCGCGGAACTTCTTCACTTTCGGAGCCACCACAAACGCACAATACGGCTGCTGTGAATTGTTCCGGAAATAATCCTGATGATAGTCCTCGGCTTTGTAGAATGTCTCTTCCGGCTGCAACGCAGTGACAATCGGTGCGCTGAAAACTCCCTCTCGCTCCAACTGCCGAATCATCTCTTCAGCGATCGCCCGCTGCCCCTCGTCATGGTAGAAGATCACCGACCGATACTGCGTCCCGACGTCGTTGCCCTGCCGGTCATGCGTGGTGGGATCGTGAATCGCAAAGAACACTTCCACGATCTCGCGAAACGAAGTTTGAGCCGGATCGAATGTCAGGCGCACCACTTCCGCGTGTCCCGTCCTTCCCGTGCACACGTCGCGATAGCTCGGGTTAGCCAGCTGTCCGCCCATGTACCCCGACTCTACCGACAACACGCCGGCCATCTCCTGGTACACTGCTTCCAGGCACCAGAAGCAGCCCCCTCCTAATGTCGTAATTTCCGTTTCCGCCATTCTCCTACTGTATCTGCACCGAGATGGTCACGGTGGCAGTCACCGTCACGGTGCCGCTTTGAACAGGAGTAGTCGGCGCCGAGGCGGCAATGCCCGCATCTCCGGCGACAACCGGTGCGTAGCTGTAGCCCTCCAGAGCCGAAACGACTGCTCCGGCTTTCCGACCGAATCCAGCCGCGATCGCGGATGCGTGCGCCATCGCGATCTGAGACGCTTTCGTCAATGCCTGCTGCTTGGCCGGTTCGGGATCCTGCAGCCCGAACGAGATTCCGCTCACATTTGAGGCGCCGGCCTGATTCGCTGTATCGATGAGGGTTCCTATTACCGCAAGGTTCGTCGTGGTGACCTGAACCGTGTTTATCGCGGTATATCCGATGATCGTGTTGCTGTTGTTTGGCGGGACGCCATACCGCGGCGAAACGGAATAGCCGATCGTCTGCACGGTCCCGGCATTCCCGATCACCGACTTCAACGCCGCAATCACGGCCGTCGTCACGGCGGTGTTCTGTTGACCCGCATCCTGCGCGGTCGTCCCTTGCGTGATCACGCTCACCGTCAGTTGGGCCTCGTCTGGTACAACATGGATGATGCCGTTCCCGCTCGCTTGAATCGTATTGGCCGTGCTTTGCGCCAATAGGGCCGCGGTCGATACGATGAACAGAGGGGCAAGTTGAAGTGTGCGTATTCGTAACATTTGTTGTCCTCCGTGTATTCCGTTTCCAACTATACTCTTGTGTGGCAGACCCGGAACTGCCGGGCCCCCATTTGCCGCCAAGTCTCAGTTCCACCGCAACTTCCCCCCGTCCCGCTGAGTTTAAGTAGGTAAGAGGGTAAGGATGCGTCGACAAGCACTCACGGCATTGCTTTGCCTGGGTCCAACAATTTTTCCCGGAATAGCGGCTTACGCGAAGAAACAGTCGCCCGACTCCGCCCAAAC
>Ga0335080_10004103_pt1 | contig 14806 bp, 17 predicted proteins | sample Lox_Sample_34_FD_206720 | JGI IMG/M metagenome (GOLD analysis project Ga0335080, IMG submission 206720) | Soil microbial communities from Loxahatchee National Wildlife Refuge, Florida, United States - Lox_Sample_3.4 | ecosystem: Environmental > Terrestrial > Soil > Wetlands | place: USA... | reverse complement strand
GTCGCGAGTCGGTCGACCTGCTCTGGGTCGGCGGACGTCGGGAAGCAGATCACCTCATCCGCCCCAGCGGCTTCGAACGCGGCGATGTACTGCTTCAGCGTGGCGGCGTCCTTGGCGGCGCTGGCCACGATCTGCTGAGCGATGTCGCCCAGGAACGAGTAGTAGTGGCCCAGCGAGTCGCTTGCCATCTGCCCGGCGTTGTTGCCGAGGGCGAAGTAGAACAGCGCCGCCGTCCGAGGCGTGCCTTCTCGGCCGGCATCGCTCCAGGCTGCGTTCAGCTTCTCCAGGGCGCCGGCGAACACATCGGGCCCACCGCCGCCCATCGTCCAGCCATCGGCGTACCTCGCCGCCCGCCGAAAGGCAGCCTCGCTCTGCCCGCCGATCAGCAGTCCGGGACGCGCGCCCCGAGCGGGCGCCGGCCCGACGCCTCCGTCGCCCGCCCAGATCGACGTCATCTCCTCGAGTTGCCGCTCGAACGATCGACCGCGCCGCTTGAACTCGACTCCGCTGACGTCGTAATCGTCAGGACGGCCGCCGACGGCCAGACCCAACGTGAGCCGGCCACCCGACAGTGCGTCGATGGTCGCGGCCTGCTTGGCGAACAGAGCCGTGTTCGCCCGCAACGGAGCGATGAGGATGTCGGTGACCAGGCCGATCCGCTCGGTCACGGCCGCCGCTGCCGCGAGCGCGATCAGCGACTCGTAGTTCGAATACACGATCCGGTCGATCGTGCCCAGGCTCGAGAAACCAGCCGCCTCGGCCCGGCGCGACCACTCGACGATCCCGTCCCGATCCACCCCTCGTACGGCATTCGGAAGCCCGACTCCTACCTCCATCGCTTCTCCTCCGGTCCGTTCGGATTCGCAGTGTCTTCGGTGGCACTGTAGATGAGGCGCCGTTGTCGGCCAGAAGCGTCACCTGGTGCAGCCGCCGCTTGGCGGCCGTAGACGACACGAATCAGTTTTGGCACAGAGTTGGAACGACTAGGTCTTGTTCCGTTGCAAGCGCCCAGGCGATGCTGCCGGCATGGCAACGCTGGCACAAAAGATCGAGGCCGAGACGCGGATGCGGAAGCTCCTCGAGGAGGGAGGTATGCCGCAACCCGACCGTGTCGAGTATGGCTTCACCTGCATCAGGCTCTTCTTCGAGGAGAGCATGACGGTGGTGGTCATCGATATCGATGAGCACGAAGATGGCGCGGCGGACGTCGACTCAGACGCCGCGTAGCCGGTCGCGGGACATTTTGCCCACTCCCGAGTTTGAGGCGTGGTTTCGGGGTTTGGACCGAGAGCGGAAGGACGCGGTCAGCTCGGCCGTGGCGCGGATCGCCAAGGACGGCCCGACCCTCGGGCGACCGCGTGTCGACTCAATCCAGGGATCGCGGGTGCACAAGCTCAAGGAGGCTCGGGTCGACCGTGGCACCAGACTGCTGTTCGCGTTCGACTCCAATCGGAACGTTGTCATGCTGGCGGGCGGCGACAAGACTGGGAAGTGGAATCGCTGGTATCCACCGATGATCAAGCTCGCGGAGCGCTTGTACTTGAATCACGAGCGGAGTATCGGAAAGGAGGTTCGGTGGCGAAGCCCACGAGACGTTGGAAGGACGTCCTCGCAGATGAGCCGGTGAATGAGGCTCGATCGAAAATCTATGAGCGGCTGATGAAGGCGGAGGAGCGGATCGCTCACGCGCGCTACGCGCGCGGGGTCGACAACGAGACCGTCCAGGCCGCCCTCGACGCAATCGACGAACGCATGTCGGAGGACGAGCGACGCGAGGACCTCTACCTCTCGGCGCTCAGGTACTACGTGGAAGCGCTCGGCGGGCGGCTCGAGGTGCGCGCCGTGTTCGGCGACGAGGAGATCGTGGTCTAGTCGGCGCTGGCGGTCGCGGGGGCGGCCGGCAGCTGGCGGAGGGCCCGCCGGCGGATCAGCCCCAGCGAAACCACAAGCCACGCGATCCCGGCGCAGATGAGCCCGACGCGGACCCAGGTGCTGGCGCCGAGTAGCGCATGGCCGAACCAGTAGTACTCGAGCGCACTGACGCTGGCCCAGGCCACGGCGGCGGCCGCACTCACCGAGAGGAAGCGCCTCAGGCTCATCCCGCTCGCCCCGGCAACCAGACCGGCGACATTGCGCAGCCCGGTCACGAACCGCGAGATGAACAGCAACGCGGTTCCGCGCTCGGCGAAGCCGTGGCGTAGCTGCTGAACCCGTTCGGGGCCCACCCGGAGACGGCCTCCGACGCGGAGCAGCAGGCCTTCGCCGCCCCAGCGCCCGACGGCGAACCCGGCGCACCCCCCGGCGACGGCGCCAAGAGCGCCGGCGGCGATGACGCCCTCGATGGGCAGGCCGTGACCGGCGGCGGCGTAAACGGCCGCGGCGACAAGGGCGGTCGTGCCGGGCAGCGGCAGGCCGAACGCCTGGAGCGCCACCGCCACGAACACCAGCAAGCAGCCGTACTGCCCAACCAGGTGGTGAATCTCGTGTGCGCCCATCGCCCACCCCAATCCTAGCCGCCGACAAGGTAAGGCCGGGCTCGCCCAACGGCGAACCCGGCCTTTTGGGGGGGCAGGCGAGTGGTCGATCAGTCGCGGTGGCGATGCTGACCGACCGGGTTCGCGAGGAACCCGTCGGTGTTGCCCTGCTGGTCGGTGTAGAAGCCGACGAGCTGGCCCTGGTCGTTGACGCCGTTGATCGTCGAGGCGCCGTTGGCGTTGGGGTCGTCGACGAGGGTCTTGAAGCCGCCGCCGGGCGTCCACGTGAAGCCGTGCTGGTTGTCCATGGCATCGGTGTAGACGCCGACGACCTCGTCGCTGTCGTTGACGCCGAAGGCCTGGGTCGAGGTGGCGCCGGGCACGGCGAGGATGGTCACGCGGCCGTTGCGGCGGAGCAGGTAGGCGACGGTGTTGCCGTTGGACGCGTCACCGCTGTTGTCGGTGCCGAAGCCGGCGATGTCGCCGTTGTTGTTGATGGCCGCGCCGGTCGGGTTCATGATCCCGGCAACCGTGACCTCGCCCCACCGGTTGTGGCGGACGTCGAACGTGTAGGCGTGGGTGTCGCCGGCGGCGTCGTTGTAGAAGCCCACCGCGACGTTGTGGTCGTTGACCCCGAGCAGCTGGTCGACCGGGGGCGACGCGGGGCTGCTGGTGGGGAAGTCGCCGTCGATGAAATAGCCGTGCACCGACACGAACGCGCGGTTGTCGTTCACCGGAGTGTCGCCGCCGTTGTTGGTGCTCGACCAGAACCCGACGGTGACGCCCTTGTCGTTCAGGCCGGTGACCTGGGTCTGCGTCGACTCGGGCCAGTTCTCGTTGAGGAAGTACTGCCGGCCGTGACGGGAGACGAGAAGATAGCCCTGGTTGGGATGGCCCATCGCGCCGGAGCCGAAGTAGCCGGCGATCAGCCCGTTCTGATTGATGCCGAGCAGCTGGTTGAACGTCGGGTCCTGGCCGTTGTCGATGGTCCGGAACGAATAGTGTGACGCGGCGGTCTGGGGCGTGGCGAGGGCGGGCGCGGCGACCGCGCCGGCGGCGAGCACCGGAGCGGCGGCGGCGACCGCGACGCGCGCCCACTTGGCAGCTCGATGCTTGCGGCCGGTCTTCGAGGCGCGCGTGGTCGAACGCGCAGGCTTGTCCGCATGCGTGTGCATGGTTCTCCTTACTTAAGACGGATAGAGGTCACACCCGGCACCCGGCGGTGGAAGAAACACTGTCACTCTCTTCCGGCCCCCACGAGGTGCCGATACCGAGTAAGACGCAGGCTCCCCGGAGGCGTATTCCATCCGGAATTCAAAGAATTTTCGTACGAATTCGATGGAATACGGCGTTCGCGGACTGCGTCATACCAAGCGTGGGGTGCGCCCGGAACCGCCCCGGAACCGCCCCGCAAAGACCTCCTATGATCGACTCCAGACATGCGAATCAGGCAGTCCCCCGAAGACCAGGAAGCCGCGGCGATGACGCGGCTCGTAGACGACGCGTCGACCGAGCCCGACCGGCCTGAGATCCGGCGCCAGGTCGCTGCGGAGCGGCGGGTCGCCAAGGACCTGCGAACGGGTGGCCCCACGCCACCGGATCGGCTGATCGCATCGGTCGAAGCGAAGGTGCGAAGGGCATACGGCCGGAACCCCCCGCGAGCAAGACGAACATGGCTTCCAATGGCCGCGGCGGCCGGGCTCGCCGTCCTAATCGCCGCGATCGTGATCGTGGCCGTGTCGAATACCGGAGGCGGCAGCAAGGGCCCGACCATCCCCGCCGCCGCCCAGCTGGCCTTCGCCTCCTCGACGGGCCCGGCGCCGGCCGCCAAGAGCGCGACCCTGCTGGACGTCTCCTACGGCGGCGTCACCTTCCCGAACTACAAGAAGCTCGCGGTCCCGCCGACCGGACAGCGGACCGACCAGATCGGCGGGCGCCCCGCGCTGACCGTGTACTACCGCCTGCCGGATGGCACGCCGCTCAGCTACACGGTGTTCTCCGGGAAGGCGGTCCCCTTGCCGAAGAACACCAGGAGCGTTCGATTCGAGGGCGTGCCCCTCAAGACCTTCACCACGCCCGACGGGCTTTCCGTGGTCACGCTCGTCCGGTACGGCCGCACCTGCGTCCTGGCGGCCAAGACCAAGCCGAACGTGGTGCTGGGTCTCGCCGCGGCCCCGGTGCTCGCGCAGACCAAGGCATAGCCGCGAAAACCCAGCTCAGCCGGTCAATTCCAGCCGCGCCGCGATCTGGCCGCGCCCCCGATGGAGCCGGCTCATGATCGTTCCCTCCCGCGTGCCCAGCGCGCGCGCCGCCTCGCGGTAGGACAGCCCGAGCACGTCGACCGCCACCAGTGCCTCGCGCAGTGGCTGGGTCAGCTCCTGAAGCGCCTCGTAGACGGCCGCGCCCTCGATCGCCTGCTGGATCGGATCGTGGGGCGACTCGACGGCCTCGATCTCCTCGCCGGCCGGCGTGGTCGGGACCTGCCGCTTGGCCCGCCCCGAGCTAATCCAGGTGTTGCGCAGGACGCGCAGCAGGTACACGAGGTCCTCGTCGCGGCGCAGGAAGCGCGGGCGCCGCAACACCCGCTCGAACGTGTCCTGGACCAGGTCCTCGGCGTCCTGGCGCGAGCCGCACAACCCGTAGGCGGCGCGATACAGCCGCACGGTGTGCGAGCCGAGCGACTCTGGATCGAGTGGACGCATGACACCCTCCACGGCAGCGGTCAGTCTCACAAATCCAGAAGAGGAGGGGAACCCGTGAGCAATCGATCCTTCGAGACAAAGATGCTGCCCGCCAGCAGCGACGCTGTCGCGCCCGACGGCTCCGACGTCCGCGTGCTCCTGGCCACCACCCGCGGCAGCCTCGCTTATTTCGAACTTGCGCCGGACGAGACGTCGGTCGCGGTCCGCCACCGCAGCGTGGAGGAGATCTGGTATTTCCTGCGCGGCCGCGGCGAGATGTGGCGCCGGTTCGGCGGACACGAGCAGACCGTCGAGCTTCGCCCCGGCCTCTGCGTCACGATCCCGGTCGGGACGGCGTTTCAGTTCAGGGCTACGGAAGATGACCCACTGACGGCCATCGGCGCCACCATGCCGCCCTGGCCCGGCGCAGGCGAGGCCGTGACCGTCGAGGGCCCGTGGGAGCCCACAGTGCCCCCCGGCCCGAATTAGGATCGGCCGCCGACGCCCAGAAACCCAGAGAGGAGACCGACCGTGTTCCGTGCCGAAGTCGTCGGATCGATGCTGCGCCCCGCCTACCTGAAAGAAGCGCGCACGGCGCTGGAGACCGGCGCCATAAACCCTCCGGAGTTCAAACGAATCGAGGACCGGGCCGTCGACCAGGTGATCGCCGCCCAGGAGGGCTCCGGGGTCGAGGTGGTGACCGACGGCGAGATGCGCCGGTTCCTGTTCATGGCGCCGATCACCGAGACGGTGGCGGGAATCGAGTTCGTCGAGCAGGGCACCGCGATGCCGTGGGCGAGCCCGGACGGCGAACTCGAATGGACCTCTCCGGCGGCGGTGACCGGAAGACTCCACAAGAAGCGCAGCCTCGTCGCAGAGGAGTACAGCTACGCCCGCGGCAAAGCCCGGCTCCCACTCAAGGTCACCGTGCCGAGCCCGCTCGTGCTGTACGGCTTCTGGAACACGCGGTATTCCACCGCCGCGTACAGCGACGCGTTCGAGATGTTCACCGACGCGGCCGCGGTCGGCCGCTCGGAGATCGAGGAACTGGTGGCGCTCGGCTGCGAGTACATCCAGGTCGACGCACCCGAGCTGGCGACGCTGGTCGATCCGCGCGTCCGCGATTGGGCCGAGGCCCAGGGGATGCCGGCGGAGCGGATGCTGACCGAGGGGATCGACCTGATCAACGACATGGTGGCCGGGATCTCGGGCCCCCGGCTGGCGATCCATCTCTGCCGCGGCAACAACGCCGGCCTGTGGATGGCCAGCGGCGGCTATGACTACATCGCGAACGCGCTGTTCGACCGCGCCACCGCCTTTGACGCATTCCTCCTCGAGTACGACGACCCCCGCTCCGGCTCGTTCGAGCCGCTGAAACAGGCTCCAGACGACAAGCAGATCGTGCTCGGCCTGGTGACCACCAAGAGTCCGCAAATGCAGACCATCCCGGAAATCATCGAGCGGATCGACGAGGCCGCGCGCTCCTTCCCGCGCGACCAGCTCGGGATCTCGACCCAGTGTGGTTTCGCCTCGGTCGTCTTCGGCAATCCGATTACCGAGGACGACGAGGAGCGCAAGCTCCGCCTCGTGGCCGATGTCGCGCACGCGGCGTGGGGGTAGTCCCAGCCCCGACGCACCGGCAACAGGGTTCTTAGGGAGATCTCATTAACCCCCCATACCTTGCTCGAAACCGATGAATGGTCCTCGGCATCTTTGGTCTGGCGATTGGGAGGACGAGTCCTCCGCCCGCGCGGCTGAGCTGGCCGCGCAGCGCAGGCGCGCCCCGGAAGACGACCCCCCGGAGCCCCAGGCCCCCGCACCAAAGCCACACAGACCCACGCTACGGGAGCGGATCGTCGCCTTTCGCCGACGGCACGCTCGCCAGCTCCGCCTCGCGCTCGTAGTCGGCGTCCTAGTCCTCGTCGGCGCCGGCGCCGCGTACGCGGTCAGCAACACGGGCGGCAACAACAGCCACCACCAGGCCGCCGGAAACGGACCGCAGAACGCCTGGCTGGGCATCGAAATGGTCAGCTCCCCATCCGGTGGCGTGATGGTCGCCCGCGTGGACCCGAAGAGCCCGGCCCAGAAGGCGGGGATCAAGCCCGGGGACGTGATCACCCAGATCGACACCGAGCCGATCGTCACTCCCGCCATTGCCGCCGCGGCGATCAGCGGCCTGGAGCCGGGGGATCACGCGGACATTCAGGTACAGCGCGGAGCCAGTAGCTACACGGCGCACGTCACCCTGGCGCGCCCGCCGAAGACGTCCTGATGAGCTTTCTGCACCCCGTCGTACTGGTCGCGCTCGTGGCGATCCCCCTGCTCGTCCTGTGGTACGTGAGCCAGCAGCGCCAGCGCGCAAAAGCCGCCGAAGCGTTCACAAATCCAACCCTGACCCCATCGGTCGCGCCCAACCGCCCGAGATGGCGCCGGCACGTCCCGATGCTCGCCTTCCTGATCGCGCTCGGCGCCCTCATCGTCGCGGCCGCGAGGCCGCAAAAGACGGAAGCCGTCCCGATCAACACGGCCTCGATCATGCTCGTCAACGACACCAGCGGCTCGATGAAGGCGACCGACGTCAAGCCCTCCCGCCTGGCCGCCTCGCAAAAAGCGGATAACGAGTTCCTCGACAACCTCCCCGAGTCCGTCCGCGTCGGACTGGTCGAGTTCAACACGAGGGCCGCGCTGCTCCAGTCACCGACCACCGACCGCAACGACGTCAAATCCGCCATCGCGCAGCTGAGCGTCACCGGCGGCACCGCGATCGGCGACGCACTTCAGACCGCGATGAAGGGCCTGCAAAGCCAGAGCAAGAACGGCAAGCAGCCGCCGAGCGCGATCGTGCTCCTCTCGGACGGGGCCTCCGACGTCGGCTCGGACCCGATCACCGTCGCCCAGCAGGCCGCCGCGAAGCACATCCCGATCTACACCGTCGAACTCGGCACGCCGAACGGGACGGTGAAGGAAAAGCGCGGCAACAAGACCGTCACCATCCCCGTCCCGCCCGACCCCCAGCAGCTCCAGCAGATCGCGCGGATCGCCCACGGTGAGTCGTACACCGTCGCCGACGCCAAGAAGCTGGACACCGTCTACCAGCGTCTCGGAAAAGAGCTCGGGCACAAGAAGGTCAAGCACGAGATCACGGGCGCCCTCGCAGGCGGCGGACTCATCTTCCTCCTCATCGGCAGCGCCGCGTCGCTCGCGTGGTTTGGGCGGCTCGTATGAACACAAAAGGAGACACATGACTGACATCGACAATGCGCGCGAGTTGCGCGAAGAGGCGCGGGCGGCATTGTCCGAGGCGCTGCACGAGATCAAGCGGGTGATCGTCGGCCAGGACGCGATGCTCGAGCGGCTGCTGGTCAGCCTGCTCAGCGGCGGGCACGTCCTGCTCGAGGGAGTCCCCGGACTGGCCAAGACGCTCACCGTGAAGACGCTGGCATCGGTGCTGGGCGGGTCCTACAGCCGGATCCAGTTCACCCCCGACCTGGTGCCGGCCGACCTGGTCGGGACGCGCGTCTACCGCCCCGACACCGGCAGGTTCGACACCGAGCTCGGCCCGGTGTTCTGCAACTTCCTGCTGGCCGACGAGATCAACCGCGCCCCCGCCAAGGTGCAGTCGGCGCTGCTCGAGGTGATGCAGGAGCAGCAGGTGACGATCGGCGGGACCACCTACGAGGTTCCCCTGCCGTTCATCGTCATGGCGACCCAGAACCCGATCGAGTCGGAGGGCACCTACCCGCTGCCCGAGGCGCAGGTCGACCGGTTCCTGATGAAGATCCTGGTCGACTACCCGAGCGCCGGCGAGGAAGCGGCCGTCGTGGGTCGCAGCCTTCGACAGCCTGCTGTAACGCAGGAGCGCCTCGCGCTGGATGACCTCCGCCGGTATGCACAAGCCGCGGAGACGGTCCTCGTCGAGCGAGAGACGATCGGCTACGCGGTCGCTCTGGCCGACGCGACGCGCCGGCCGGCCGAGTACGGCCTCAAGGACATCGCCCCGCTGATCGAGTTCGGCGCCAGCCCGCGCGGCCCGATCGGCCTCGTCCAGGCCGCCCGCGTGCTCGCGCTGCTGCGCGGGCGCGGTCACGTCGTGGTCGACGACATCCGCGATCTCGCGGCGGACGTGCTGCGCCACCGGATCGTGCTGTCCTACGACGCGCTCGCCGAGGGCGTCACCGCGGACAACCTGCTCGAGCGCGTCCTCGCCGCGGTCACCGAGCCGGGCACGGATTACATGATTCGTGAGTCGACGACGGTGGTCCGCGCGCGGTGAGCACCGCGGTCCTTCAGCCGCCTGCCGCGCGGCAGGGCCCGGGGCCGATCCCCCAGCCGCTCGTCGAGGCGCTCGACCTCGCGATCACCCGGCTGGTGTCGCGGGCCCTCCCGGGCGACCGCCGCGCCGCCGGTGTCGGTGCCGGCACGGAGCTCGCGCAGCTGCGCCCGTACGAGATCGGCGACGACGTGCGCCAGCTCGATCCCGCGGCGAGCGCGCGCACCGGGCAGCCCCACGTGCGCCTCCAGGTACCCGAGCGCTCGCTCACCACCTGGATCGTGCTCGACGTCTCCCCGTCGATGGCGTTCGGGACCGCGGATCGGCTGAAGGCCGACGTCGCGGAGGGGGTGGCGCTGGTGTTCGGCCGGCTCGGCGTGCGGCGCGCCGGCAGCGTCGGCCTGGTCGCCTTCGGAGCGTCAACCCCGCGAGTGCTCCCGCCTCGGGGCGCAAAGGCCGGAATCGTGGCGCTCCGGCGGATGCTGGCCGAGGGCGTCGCGCCCGACGGCCAACAGGACGCCGATGCGCTGGCCACCGCCCTACAGCGAACCTCACGGATGGCGCGCCAGCCCGGGCTCGTGGTCGTGATCAGCGACTTCCGCGACCAGCGCCACTGGGAGCGGCCGATGGGCGCGCTGCGGATCCGCCACTCCGTGATCGCCGCCGAGATCCTCGACCCCCGCGAGTCGGAGGTGCCCGCCGTCGGGCACCTGGCCCTCATCGATCCCGAGACCGGCGCGCGGATCAACGTCGACACCTCCAATCGGCGCGTGCGCCAGCGGTTCGCCGAGCTCGAGCGTGAGCGCCGCGAAACCCTCAGCAAAGAGCTCCGCCGCCTCCGGGTCGAGCACGTCACGCTCGCGACCGACCAGGACTGGCTGCTCGGCCTCGGACGACACCTCCGATGAGCTTTTCCGCGCCACTGTGGCTGGCGGCGCTCGCCCTGATCCCGATCGCGATCGCGGCGCAGCGTGCCGCGCGCCGGCGCACCCGGCGCTACGCGATCCGGTTCCCGGCGGTCTCGACCCTCGCCCTGGCGGCGGCCGGACCCGGGTCGACCTGGCGCGGGCGCCTGCCGACCGCGTTGGCGCTCGCGGCCATCGCGGCGCTCGCGCTCGCGCTGGCCCGCCCCCACGTCAGCTACAGCGCGCCCGTGAAGAAGGGGTCGATCATGCTCGTGACCGACCACTCCGGCTCGATGGCCGCCACGGACGTCTCGCCGACCCGGCTCCAAGCCGCGGAAAAGGCCGCCAATACGTTCATCGATCAGCTCCCCTCGAAGGTGCAGGTCGGTACGGTCGCCTTCTCAGACTCGCCGGACGCCGTCCAGGCTCCCAGCACCAACCACGACGCCGCGCGCGCAATCGTCGACGCCCAGTCCGCCAACGGCGCCACCGACACGGGAGATGCTCTCCAGCTGGCGCTGCAGCTTCTTCGTGGCTCGGACCCGAAGCACCCGCCGGCCGCGATCGTGCTCCTGTCCGATGGCTCCGCCAACCGCGGGGCCGACGTGAGCACGGTGGCGCGCGAGGCAGCGAAGGACAAGATCCCGATCAGCACCGTCGCGCTCGGAACCCCCGACGGCGTGCTGCCCAGCCCCGATCCGTTCAGCGGCCCCGTCCCGGTCCCGCCCGATCCGCAGCTGATGCAGCAGATCGCCGAGCTGTCCGGCGGGCGCTCGTTCAACGCGCAATCCGCCGGTGAGCTCAGCTCGATCTACAAACAGTTGGGCGAGAGGCTCGGCAGCGTGACGAAGAAGCGCGAGGTCACCGTGGTGTTCGCGATCGGGGGGCTCGTGCTGCTGCTGGGCGCCGCGGCCACCTCGACCCGCTGGTCCGGCCGCCTCCCTTGACCCCCGGACCCCGGGCCTGGTTGAATCGGCCACGGGGAAGCGCCGGGGCAACCGGAGGTGGGAAAGATGGGATCACGTCGACGTCTTGGCACGTCACTGCAGGTACTGCTGGCCGCGGGGGCGGCCCTCAGCGTGGGAGGTGCCGTGGCCATCGCGGCCTCGGGCTCGGGCGGGACGATCACGGGCTGCGTGCTGACGGACAACTTCTCGAGCGACCAGCCGGTCGGAAGCCTTCGCGTCCTCGAGCCCGGCGTCACCAATGACGAGAGCTGCACCACTAACCAGGAAACGCAGATCACCTGGAACCAGACGGGACCGACCGGACCGCAAGGACCGCCAGGGACAAACGGCACCAACGGGAGCAACGGCACGAACGGTGCCCCCGGCGCCACCGGCCCCGCCGGCGCACAGGGAGCCCCCGCCACGGTGACGGCCGGGCCCAGCAGCGGCGCGGACATCTTCATGCAGCTCTCCCCGCCCAACGATCTGGGCAAGCTGAATCCGGTCGTCGACGAGACGAAGAATGCAGCGGCCAACCAGCAGTTCGAGATCTCCTCGTTCACGTTCGACACGAGCAACACCAAGACGATCGGCAGCGCCTCGACCGGCGCCGGCGCCGGCAAGGTGAAGTTCGAGCCGTTCCAGTTCGTCAAGCACCTGGACAAGTACAGCCAGGCCCTGTTCCAGGACCTCGCCGCCGGCACGGTGATCAAGCAGGCGGAACTCGTGGTGCGCGAGCCGTCGGCCAAGGGCATGAACAATCCCGTCGTCCAGTACATGCTCAAGGACGTCTTCCTGACCGACATCCACGTCGCCGGACAGGCGCACGCGCCGACCGAGACGATTCAGGGCGTCTACGGCGCGATCTCGTTCGTCGTCTACCAGCAGAACAACAACGGCACGGTCAAGGCCGGCCCGCCCGGCGGGTGGAACCAGATTACGAACCAACCGGTTGTGAGCCTGAAGCGGCTCAGGTGATCAGTCGATACGGCCGTGCAGCGCCGCCCGCAAGTCCTCGTCGCAGAATGCGGCGTCGATTGCGGTGTGCGTGATGTCGCGCAGATCGTCCAGACCGAAACCGAACTCCGAGGCACACACCTCGTACTCGCCCGCCAGCGTGGCGCCGAAGTAGGGGGGGTCGTCTGAACCGAGCGTGACCTTGACCCCGGCGTCGCGCAAGGCCGGCAACGGGTGGTCCTCGTAGGACGGGAACACGCCGAGCACCACGTTGCTGGTCGGGCAGCAGTCCAGCACGAGGCCGCGCGCCTCGAGCTCGTAGACGAGATCCTGGTCCTCGATTGCGCGCACGCCGTGGGCGATACGGGTGATCGGGAGCTCGATCGCCGCGCGCACACTGTCGGCGCCCGCCCACTCGCCGGCGTGCATCGTGCAGCCCAGGCCGCCGCCGGCCGCGATCTCGAACGCCTCGGCGAACAGGCCGGCGGGGAAGCCCGCCTCGTCTCCGGCCATCGAGAAGCCGACGATGTACGGATGGGGACGGTCCGCCGCGTACCGGGCCACCCGCACTGCCGCTTCGACCCCGAACTGGCGGACCGCCGAGATCAGGATCCGTCCCTCGATCCCGGTGTCGCGCCGGGCGTCGTCGATCCCCTGCACGATCCCCTCGAGGTGCTCCTCCCGGCTGAGCCCGACGTCGGTGCCGTGATCCGGCGACGCGGTGAGCTCGACGTAGACCGCGCCGCCGTCCGCGCACGAGCACAGGTACTCGTAGGTGATGTCGCGGTAGTCCAGGCCCGTGCGGATCACGCTCGCCGCCAGGTCGTAGGTGGCCAGGAAGTCGAGGAAGTCCGAGTAGCGGAAACGGCCGTCGGTCCCGAGCAGCCGCTCGGGCAGGTCGACGCCGTTGCGCGCGGCGATGCGACTCACGAGCTCGGGGGGCGCGGTGCCCTCGAGGTGTACGTGGAGTTCGGCTTTAGCGACGTCGGGCATACGGGCGAATGTCTATCAGGTAGTTCTGATAACTCTCCGGACGTGAGGATTCTCGTCACCGGCAGCGCCGGTCACCTGGGCGAGGCGCTGATGCGCACGCTGCCCGAGGACGGCCATGAGGTGATCGGGCTCGACGTGCTCGGCTCGCCGTACACCAGCATCGTCGGGTCGATCGCCGACCGCGCCGTCGTGCGCGAGGCCGTGTCGAACGTGGAGGCCGTCGTCCACACCGCCACGCTCCACAAGCCCCACGTCGAGTCGCACGGCCGCGCCGACTTCGTCACGACGAACATCGCCGGCACGCTGAACCTGCTCGAGGAGGCGGTGGCGGCGGGCGTCAGCCGGTTCGTGTTCACCAGCACGACGAGCGCGTTTGGACGAGCGCTCACCCCCGACGAGCACGAACCGGCCGCGTGGATCACCGAGGGCGTCGTCCCGGTGCCGCGCAACATCTACGGCACGACCAAGGTGGCGGCGGAGGACCTGTGCGAGCTGATCGCTCGGGACGAGGGGCTCCCGGTCCTGATCCTCCGCACCTCGCGGTTCTTCCCCGAGTCCGACGACCGCGACGAGGTCCGCAACGCGTACGACGACCTGAACGTCAAGGTCAACGAGTTGCTCTACCGTCGCGTTGACGTTGAGGACGTGGTGAGCGCGCACCGGCTCGCGCTCGAGCGAGCGCCGGCCCTGCGCTTCGGTCGTTTCATCATCAGCGCGACGACACCGTTCACCCGCGATGACCTGAGCGCGGTACGCAGTGACCTTCCGACCGTGGTCCGTCGGCTGTTTCCTGATTTTGAGGATATTTTTCAGGCCCGCGGCTGGCGGATGTTTCCCGCCATCGAGCGGGTGTACGTGAATGAGCGAGCGCGGACCGACCTCGGCTGGTCGCCGCGCTGTGACTTCCGGTACGCGCTCGAGCGCCTCGCCGCGCATGCTGACCCGTTCAGCCCGCTGACCCGCACCATCGGGCGCAAGGGCTACCACGAGGTCTCGACCGGCGTCTACACCGTGCGCTGAGCGGCGCCCGCCTGCCCGACCACCGCGGCGCTGAGGAACGCCAGAGCGCTCGCGATGAGCAGGAGCACGGCGTAGCTGGCCGCGGCCGCGGCCACCGTCATCAGGTACGGCGCCGCGAACCCGAGATAGGTCAACACGTAGAAGGTCGCGGTCAGTCCAGCCACGGCGCGCGGCGGCGCCAGCCGCTGGACCTCGAGCAGACCTGCCACCAGGACCAGGCCGTACGCGCTTCCGAGCACAACGGCGCACGGGAACAGCAGCCAGTCTTCCCGCACGTCCGCCGCGAGCGCGGCGAGTGCCAGTCCGGCGCCGAGGACGATCAGCCCGGGCAGGGCGCCGGCTTCGAAGCGCCGTGCCAGTGGCTGGATCATCACGCCGGCCAGCGCGGTCAGGCACGTGATCGCGGCGGTCAGCGCCACGCCGTCGGCCGAATGCCCGGTGCCGACGATGCTCGGCAGCAGCGCGAAGGCGATCGCCGGCGCCGCGAACACCCACGGCGCGGCCGGGACGACGAGGCGGCGAAAGCGCCGCGCGCTGTGAGCCGGGAGGTTGACGCCGC
>Ga0335080_10004102_pt1 | contig 14806 bp, 12 predicted proteins | sample Lox_Sample_34_FD_206720 | JGI IMG/M metagenome (GOLD analysis project Ga0335080, IMG submission 206720) | Soil microbial communities from Loxahatchee National Wildlife Refuge, Florida, United States - Lox_Sample_3.4 | ecosystem: Environmental > Terrestrial > Soil > Wetlands | place: USA... | reverse complement strand
TGCGGCTTTACCTGTGGTGAATACGCTTGTGTGCTCTTCTCAATCGCACACAAGGCTGCGGGTGCAGCACAACACCCGGCATTCCCTGCGCCCTCTGGTTTTTCGGGGGACGTTGATGCAACAAACTTGGGCGCAAATCGCGCCGCGAGAATGCGGATTCATGCCTATCCACACGTCATTGTTTCGCGGAGCCTGTCATCGGGCGGCGCTTCGCGCCGACCCGTTGGCTCGCAATGACGATGACACGCGCATCAGGAAGCGATCACGCCTCGTCGTCGCGCAGCCATGGCGGTTTCGCCTTGACGAACTCCGACCACGCGCCGCGCACATGTGTCTCGGCCTCGACCATGGCATGGGCCTGCCAGCCCGTGATCGCGGCTGCTGCGCTCGCGCTATCCGAGGCCTCCGCGGCAAGCCCAGCGAGCAGCGAGGCGGTGGTCGCCATGTCGTTGTAGGAGCCGAGGTCCTTTTGCAGATCGGTCAGCCGGTCGGAATATCGCCGTACCGGCTTGCGGTCGCCATAGAGCGGCAACAGGAAGTCGGCGATATAGCGCAGCTTCTTCACCGCGAGCCGCACGCGGTGCCGCTCGTCGGCGGCGAGCGATTTGAAGCGGCGGCCGCGCTTGAGCACCTTCGCATGCTGGCCCGACAGCATGCGTGCCGCGAAGTTGATTGTGGGGTCGGCGAGTTGTGCGAGGCCCTCCGCCGCGACGTCGCCGCGCCAGCCGCGCGCTTCGATCCAGCCGCCGAGCTGAAGCACGAAATTCGCGCAACGGCGATCGGCAAGCACGGCGCGCGCGGCGTGGTAGGCGGACGACTGGCGTTGTCCGGCGAGCTCGCGCAGGGTGGCGAAGCCCGCGATCGTGGGACAGAATTTCGCTACCGTGGGCAACGTCTTGGTTTGAAAGATGTCCCAATCGCGCGCGGCCGAAAGGTTTTGCGCAAGCCACCTTGCCTCCGACCGCAGGGATTCCAGCTTGCCCAACGAGCCGACCGATCGCATCAAATCGAGCGCGGAGCGGATGCGACGCAATGCGACGCGCACCTGGTGGATCCCCTCGGGATCCCGGCCGTCCGCCGCGGCGGGGATCGACTCGAGAAGATGCCAAAGGCAGGCGCGCAGGATCGCCGCAAAGGCGTCATCAAGCGAGGTCTGCGGATCGAGCCGAAGCTTGCGCGGTTTTCGCGCGGCAGGAGGGGCGTCTTCCGCAAGGTCGAAGCCGCGTGCGGACTTGCTGCGGATCGAGGGTTGCACAGGCCCATGCTCGGCGAGGCGAAGCGCGAGCTCGTAGATCGCAAGGCGGCTGCCGTCCTTGAGCTCAAGCTCGATCTCGCTCACCGGCAGCGAGCGGTTGCCCGCTTTCAACACGCCCTGGTCGAATGCGACCTCGACAGTGCCCGACGGCAGATCGATCATGCGCGTGTGCCGTCGGATCTCGGAGGTAAAGACCGCTTCGAGCCGCTCGGCCTCGAGATCGGCGCGCAGCTTGGGCGCGATGAAGGGCATCGCAAGCGCAAGATCCGGTGCAAGCGAGGGGACGCTCGCCTCCCATTCGCCGCGCCGGAGCGGATCGTCGCCGGATTCGGCCTTCACGGTCTGCAGGAAACGCGCGCCGCTCTTGCGAACGCGCAAGGTCAGCCCGTTGCGCCAAAGCGTCCGCTCGGGCGTGTCGTAGTAGACGGATTTGAGCTGCTTGTGCGAGCCCTTGCTGCGCGCATTCGCAGCGATCGCAGGCGCATCGTTGAAATCCTTGAGGCGATCGGAATCGACGAGGAGCTTGAGCTCGATCTCGACATGAGGCGGCAATGCGGCATTCGGCGGCGCGACATCCGCCGTCGCCGCTTCGCCTGGCGACGCTTCGTCGTGTGGCGGGTCTCCATCGGTGGGAGCCGGCCCCTCGGGGGAAGGATCAACTCTGTCGCGTCGGGTGAAGGCGACGACGTTCTCGATTCTTTTCGCGTCGTGCGACGCAGGATCGCCAGCTTGCCCAGCAGTGGCGCGCGCGTTGTCGCCCGCCACTGCTTTGGCATCGGTATCGGACATCGGTGATTCTATGAAGCTTTGATGACAAATTCGATAAAGATATAACTGACCCGATGGGAAAGAGAAAGCTTGGAACCAGATCAATTGGTTTTGACGCGGTGCATACAATAGAAACTCGCTGCAAGAAACGCTATCGGGCAAATCGCTTGCGATTGCGGACCTATCGCGTGCATGGCGTGCGCGGAGTCCATGCACAATTGGCTGCCGCAGCGGTCATCGGCCTGGGAAGAATGACAGTCGACATTAGGTCAGCCTGGTTGACTATCTTTTGCCGTTGCGGTTTCGGCCGTTTCTCGTCTAGAAACACGACGGGCCGAGGTTCCGGCAACCATCCGTCAATGGTTTTGACCGAGGATTCTCGTGTAGCCCCAAGGGTCTGGCAATGCTGATTCGCAGCACGAAGCTCGGAATTGAACGTGGCGCGGCTCGTCCGGCGCCCGCAATCTCCGCTGCGTCGCAGCCCACCCGGCTTCTCGGCGGGCTTCTGCTTCTTATCTGCCCCTGAGGGCCGACCGGGCTTGCGCCTGGGCACTCAGGGGTTGCGTGAGATCAGTCAAACCCTTCAGCGCCCATGAAATGGCGCAGCAGCTAACAAGGAATTCGCAGCCATGACACCCGAGAACAAGTCCGAGAAGGACCGCGTCATCATTTTCGACACAACCCTGCGCGACGGCGAGCAGTGTCCCGGCGCCACCATGACCTTCGAGGAGAAGCTCGAGGTCGCCGAGCTGCTCGACGACATGGGCGTCGACGTGATCGAGGCCGGCTTTCCCATCACTTCCGAAGGCGATTTCCAGGCGGTCAGCGAGATTGCCCGCCGCTCCAAGAACTCCGTCATCGCCGGCCTGTCGCGCGCTCATCCCAAGGACATCGACCGCTGCGCGGAGGCCGTGAAGTTTGCCAAGCGCGGCAGAGTGCACACCGTGATCGCGACCTCGCCCTTGCACATGCGCGTCAAGCTGAACATGACGCCGGAGCAGGTGCTGGAGCTCTCGATCGCCAACGTCACGCGCGCCCGCAATCAGATCGACGACGTGGAATGGTCGGCCGAGGACGGCACCCGCAGCGAGATGGATTTCCTCTGCCGCATCGTGGAAGCCGTGATCAAGGCCGGCGCCACCACGGTGAATATCCCCGACACAGTCGGCTACACGGTGCCGGAGGAGTACACCTATTTCATGAAGACGTTGATCGAGCGGGTGCCGAACTCCGACAAGGCGGTGTTCTCGGTCCATTGCCACAACGATCTCGGCATGGCGGTGGCCAATTCGCTGGCCGGCATCGTCGGCGGCGCGCGCCAGGTCGAATGCACCATCAACGGCATCGGCGAGCGGGCGGGCAACGCCGCGCTGGAAGAGATCGTGATGGCGATCAATGTTCGCAACGACAAGTTTCCGTACTGGAACAGGATCGACACCACGCAGCTGACCCGTGCCTCAAAGCTCGTGTCGGCCGCGACCTCGTTCCCGGTGCAATACAACAAGGCGATCGTCGGGCGTAACGCCTTCGCGCATGAGAGCGGCATCCATCAGGACGGCGTTCTGAAGGATGCATCCACCTACGAGATCATGCGGCCCGAGATGGTCGGCCTGAAGCAGTCGTCGCTGGTGCTCGGCAAGCATTCCGGCCGCCATGCCTTCGTCCACAAGCTGGAGGAGATGGGCTACAAGCTCGGTCCGAACCAGTTGGAGGATGCCTTCGCGCGCATGAAGGCGCTCGCCGACCGCAAGAAGGACATTTACGACGAGGACATCGAGGCGCTGCTCGACGAGGAAATCGCGGCCTCCCATGACCGCATCAAGCTGGCCTCGCTGACCGTGATTGCCGGCACCCATGGGCCGCAGCGCGCGACCATGAAGCTCGACGTCGACGGCCAGATCCGGATCGAGGAGGCCGAAGGCAACGGCCCGGTTGATGCGGTGTTCAACTGCATCAAGGCGCTGGTGCCGCACGAGGCCAAGCTCGAGCTGTTTCAGGTGCACGCGGTGACCGAAGGCACCGACGCGCAAGCCGAGGTGTCGGTGCGGCTCGCCCATGAGGGGCGCTCGATGACCGCGCGGGCCGCCGACCCGGACACGCTGGTGGCTTCCGCCAAGGCCTATCTCGGGGCGCTCAACAAGATCGTGATGAAGCGCCAGCGCGATGCGGCTCCGGCCAAGGCCGCGGGCTGACGTCCTGCACTGTCATTCCGGGACGGCCCGAAGGGCCGGACCCGGAATCTCGAGATTCCGGGTCCGCCTCTGCGAGGCGCCCCGGAATGGCTGAGCGCGACGCTGCAAGGTTTTGCAGCGCAGCAAGGCCTTAAAACCCCTGCTAAAGGGGCAATGGCTTTCGGGGCGGCTTGTCTGTATTGGTGCCGGAGGCCTTGGGGGGCGCAAAACTCCCGGGAAGAAAGAGCGTTTGGGAGAAATGATATGCGTAGTTTGATCCTGGCTGCGGCGTCGGTTGCGGCGCTGGCGCTTGTGGGACCGGCGTCGGGTGCGGAGGCGCCGATCGTCATCAAGTTCAGCCATGTGGTGGCGTCCGACACGCCGAAGGGCAAGGCGGCCGACAAGTTCAAGGAGCTCGCCGAAAAATACACTGACGGCAAGGTCAAGGTTGAGGTTTTTCCGAACTCGACGCTCTACAAGGACAAGGAAGAGCTGGAAGCGCTGCAGCTCGGCGCGGTGCAGATGCTGGCGCCCTCGAACTCCAAATTCGGCCCGATCGGGATCAAGGAGTTCGAGGTGTTCGACCTGCCTTACATTCTTCCCGACCTGAAGACGCTGCGAAAAGTCACCGACGGTCCGCTCGGCACCAAGCTGTTGAAGCTGCTCGATGCCAAGGGCATGACCGGGCTTGCCTATTGGGACAACGGCTTCAAGGAAATGACCGCCAACAAGAAGCTGCTGTCGCCGGCCGACTACAAGGGGCTGAAATTCCGCATCCAGTCCTCGAAGGTGCTTGAAGCCCAGTTCCGCGCGCTCGGCTCGATCCCGCAGGTGATGGCATTCTCCGAGGTCTATCAGGCGCTGCAGACCGGCGTTGTCGACGGCCAGGAGAACACCTGGTCAAACATCTACACCCAGAAAATGCACGAGGTGCAGAAATACGCGACCGTGACCAGTCACGGCTATATCGGCTATGTGGTGGTCGTGAACAAGAAGTTCTGGGACGGGTTGCCGGCGGATATCCGCGCCCAGCTCGACAAGGCGATGAAGGAGGCGACCGAATACGGCAACAACCAGTCGGCCAAGGAAAACGACGACGCGCTGGAAGAAATCAAGAAGGCCGGCAAGACCGAGATCATTGCGCTGACGCCCGAGCAGGACGAGGCGATGCGCAAGGCGATGATGCCGGTCTACAAGGACGTGGCCTCCAGGGTCGGTCAGCCCTTGATCGACGAGTTCCTGAAGGAGACGGGCCGCGGCCCGATGAACTGACGCGCAAACGTCATTGCGAGCCAACGGGTCGCGCGAATGCGCGCCCGATGACGGGCTCAGCGAAGCAGTCCGGGGGGCCGAAAGGAAGGCTGGATTGCTTCGGCGCTTCGCGCCTCGCAATGACGAGAAATGCTTGATGATCGGGGGACATCGATGTTTTTGCGCATTCTCGACCGGCTCGAGGAGATCATCATCGCAAGCCTGATGGGCGCCGCGACGGTCTTGACCTTCATCACCGTTGCCCACCGCTTCCTGGTCGATATTCCCGCGCTCTATCCCTACCTGTTCGGCATCAACCTCGCCTGGTCGCAGGAACTCTGCATCTACATGTTCATCTGGATGGCGAAGTTCGGCGCGGCCTATGGCGTGCGCACCGGCATTCATGTCGGCGTCGACGTCCTGGTCAACCGCCTGCATGGCCCCTGGCGCAAGGGGCTGATCCTGTTCGGCCTGTTCGGCGGCGCGATGTTCACCGCGATTGTCGGCACCATGGGCGCCAAATTCGTCATCGAGTTGATGCACACCGACCAGGTCTCGCCGGATCTCGAGCTGCCGAGCTGGCTCGTTTATGCCTGCATTCCGCTCGGCTCCTATCTCATGTGCTTCCGCTTCCTCCAGGTGATCTGGACCTACTACTGGACCGATGATCTTCCGCATCATGATGCCGCCCATGTCGAAGGCATCGAGACCAGCAAGAACGCGCCGATCGCGCTTGGAGAAGCGTGATGAGCGCTGCGCTGATCTTCGGACTCTTGTTCGCGTTGATGCTGACGGGCATGCCGATCTCGATTTCGCTCGGCCTCACCGTGTTGACGTTCCTCTTCACCATGACGGAAGTGCCGATCGAGAGCGTCGGCCTGAAGCTGTTTTCCGGCCTCGACAATTTCGGCATCATGGCGATCCCGTTCTTTATCCTCGCCGGCACGTTTCTGACCCGCGGCGGCGTGGCGCGGCGGATGATCGCATTCACGACCTCTCTTGTAGGTCATCTGCCCGGCGGGCTGGGCTTGGCCGGCGTTGCGGCGTGTGCAATGTTTGCCGCGATCTCGGGCTCGAGTGTCGCAACCGTCGTTGCGATCGGCTCGATCATGATGCCAGCGATGGTCGACTATGGTTATCCGCGTCGCTTCGGCGTCGGCGTGATCTCGACCTCGGGTGCGCTCGGCATCTTGGTTCCACCGTCGATCATCCTGGTGCTGTACGGCGTGTCTACCAACACTTCGATCGGCGCGCTGTTCATGGCCGGAATCGTGCCGGGCGTCATCCTCGCGCTGATGCTTGCCGCGGTGACCGTCTTCGTGGCGTATCGCAACGACTATCCGAAGATGAAGCGGGCCACCGTCGGCCAGCAGTTCAAGGCATTTCTCGACAGCTTCTGGGGCCTGCTCCTGATCGGCATCGTGCTGGGCGGCATCTATGGCGGCATCTTCACGCCGACCGAGGCCGCCGCGGTCGCCGCGGTTTACGCGTTCATCATCACGGTGTTTGTTTACAAAGAGCTGAAGCTCTTGGACGTGCCGAAGGTGCTGTTACAGGCCGCGAGCATGAGCTCGATGCTGCTCTACATCATCACCAATGCCGTCCTGTTCTCGTTCCTGATGACGCACGAGCAGATTCCGCAGGCGATGGCGGCCTGGATCATCGACAAGAATTTCTCGGTCTGGGTGTTCCTGCTGGTCGTGAACCTGATCCTGCTGGCCGCCGGCAACGTGATGGATCCGTCCTCGATCCTGTTGATCATGGCGCCGATCCTCTATCCGTTGGCGACCAAGCTCGGCGTGCATCCGGTGCATCTCGGTGTCCTCATGATCGTCAACACCGAGGTCGGACTATGCCACCCGCCGGTCGGGCTCAACCTCTACATCGCCTCGAGTATCGCCAAGATGGGGATCAGCGAGATCACGATCTCGGTGCTGCCGTGGCTTTGCGCGATGCTGGTGTTTCTGGGACTGATCACCTATGTGCCGGAAATCTCGCTCTGGCTGCCGAGGCTGCTCGGCATGATTTAGCAAGGCCCGCCTTGATCTGGCTCAACAGATTACATCTTCGTAACGGAGGCTATCTGACCAAACTGTAAGTTGATTGTCGCGCCGCACCGCGCTCATGCTGGGCTCGCATTGTCGCAGGAGGTTCGCATGAAACGCCTTGCCATCGCCGGTGTCGCGGCGCTCACGCTCGTCGGCTCGACCGCGGTCTATGCTCAGTATCGACCCTGGTTTCATGACCATATGCGCGAGATGCGATTGACGCCTGAGGACCGCGCGGCCTTCGTCGATGCGCGGATTGCCGCCGTCCATGCCGGGCTGAAGCTGAGCGCGGACCAGGAAAAGCTCTGGCCGCCCGTCGAGGCCGCGGTCAGGGATTTCGCCAAGCTCAGGATCGATCGGGCCGAAGCGCGCATGAAGGGGCAGGATTCCCAGGAACAGCAGAAGGATGACAATCCGCTCGAGCGCCTGCGCGAGCGCGCCGACAATATGGCGGCCTCTGCCGCTGCGATGCGGAAGATCGCAGACGCGGCCGATCCGCTCTACAAGACGCTCGACGACAGCCAGAAGCGACGTCTGGCCATTCTGACCCGCCAAGAGGGTCGCTTTGGCGCCGATGGTTTTGGCTGGCGGCACCGCTGGATGGAGCGCCACATGGACCGCGGGGGTCCTGGCGGGGACGGCCGCGGCGAACGGCTCTGATCGGCCTCAAGGCCAGCCCCAAGAAGGCTGCGTAAGCCACCGGAATCCGGTGGCTTTTTCGTCTCCGTCCGTAAGGCCGGCACGGAGAAAAGTCCAAGGCCCTTGCTGGACATCGGGGGGGCGCTTTGCTAAACGACGCACCTCTTGCGAAGGCCCTTCCGGACGCCGATCCGGGCGCATAGCTCAGTTGGTAGAGCAGCTGACTCTTAATCAGCGGGTCCCAGGTTCGAGCCCTGGTGCGCCCACCAAGCAAGAGACCCCTCCTTTTCAAGGTCTTCGCGAGAGCGTGACCAAGAAACAAAGCAGGTCTCGTGCGACGTTCTTGTAGTTGCACGGCAAGATTGCTGTGCGGCTTTCCCAAGTTTCTGTATCTTCACCCCATCCGGTTCGGGTCCCCAGTGAGGCCTTGTCTGGCAGGCGAATCTGCTCACAACGCAATACGAATTTCAGAGGGCACAGCGGCTCGCGCTGTAAACAAGGAAAAGCCCCGGCGCGGGCCGGGGCCTGGAGTTGCCGGTAGTCCGGGAGAGATCAGTATTTTGCGACGACCGGCGAGTCGAAGTTGAACTTGTAGTTGATGCCGACCAGCGCCGTGATAATCCGCTGGCGATCATTGATGACTTCGCCGGGGTTGCCGACGAGGCCGGCGGGCGGACGCCAATCGTGCGCAGCGTCGTCGGCTTCCGACCACACATAGTTGGCTTCGGCAAAGAACGACCAGTGGGGCAGGAACATGTATTCAAAGCCGATGCCAGCGACAATTCCGGGATCCGTGAACCTCGCGGACTCGAACAAGACGCCGGGAGCGGAGTAAATGCTGTTCTTGTTGACCTGATAGGTCGCGCCAACCCGGAGGTAGCCGAGCAGTTGCGGGGTCCAGAGATAACCGACGCGGCCGGTGATCTGGTAATATTGCTGCAGGGTGTTCTTGTCGACGAAGCCGGGGCGCGCGATCAGGTTGTTCGTTCCGTTCACATCGCCGAAGTCGAACTTCGCATCGAGACCGAACACGAGATTGGTGGTCTGGAAATCGCAACCGACCTGGCCGCCGCCTAGAAACCCGCTGCCGTCGTTGCGACCGTATTCGGCCGAGGCAGGCGTGGGGGGCACGGTGTCGATCAAATCCCGGAACAGGGTTGTTCGGGTCCAGCCGCCGACGATGTTTTTGATACGAATAAATATGCCAACAGCTCCAAAACCCAATTCTTGAACTGGGGGTTTCTTTATGGTCTGCCATTCGATTGGGGCGGTGACGCTTGGGGATACGGCTGGGGTGCCACCGCCGAGTGGTACCAAGGCCGCTTCACCTACCGCTTGGGGTATTTCGACACGGAAAAGTCGGCAATCGCCGACAACACCCCCGCTTCTACGGATTATGGTGTTGATCCGACGTTCAAACAATTTAATATCATGGGTGAAATTGAGGAGCGGCATGAGCTGTGGGGACAGCCAGGCAAAGTTAAGCTCAACGTCAATTTGATCAGCGCTAACTTGGGCACATACTCGAATGCCATTTTGGATGCGGCAGCCAATTCGCCGTGCTCGGTAGCGTTGGGGGGTGGCACAGCTTTTCCTGCGCTAGCCTGTGTGCGCAGATACACCCAAAAGGTCGACGCACACATCAACATCGAGCAGGCTATTACACCGGATATCGGGATCTTCTCTCGAATCGGCTGGGCGCCAGGTTATATCGAGGATCTTGCGGTTACAGACAGTAACTTCTTCGCCTCCGGGGGTGTTTCCGTGACGGGTACACTGTGGGGGAGGCCAGCCGACACGATTGGAGTTGGTTATATATACAACAAGATTTCCAAGGCTGAGCAGCAGTATTTAAATCTCGGGGGCCTCGGTTCATTTGTCGGAGACGGACAATTGGCTAACCCTAAGGCCGAGAATGTCTTGGAGGCCTACTACAGTTGGCAGCTGACGGCCTCGACAAGTGTCACCTTCGATTACCAGTTCTTTGCAAACCCCGGCTTTAATGGCGATCGTGGGCCGATAAACATATTTGCTAGCCGCGTCCATTGGCAGTTCTAGGTGTTTAATGTCCCCTTCGGGGTTCTAAAATCCCTTGCCTTCAGAAGGGAAGGCTATTGCTCGTCGCATTTGCGACGAGCAAACGATGCTGTTGCGTCTCCGTCGCCGCATGCAAAATCAGGGCGGTGTTATCGCGCCCTGGGGAGACAACCTGATCCACTCTCCAGACCGTCCCGAAGGAAGCCTATTTGAAGGGTGTCGGCCTCGGACTAACGGGGCGTCTTGGCGATTTCGACGTCTGCGTCCGTCCCGACCAGCCTGCGCGCCTGCTGCGGCCGTTGGCGCAGCACAACGGTTGGTTCCTTCATCGCGTCGATGCAGGAAGCGGCTACGCCGCCGTCCTTGCGACGACGTCGCAGAATACGCGCGTTTCGATGTTTGACGATGGGAGCGGGATGGCGGAGTAGGGCGGCATCGAATCGTAATCGCTGCGACTCGCGCCGCTCCGATGCATCGTCACTGTAACTGCGTTGATCGACAGTTCGTCGGCGATATGCTTGTTCATCAGTCCGGTCGCGACAAGCGCCACCACTTGCCGCTCGCGCCGGTCCAGCGTCGGCTTGTTTTAATTGACGCCACCCCCGGAGATCGGAACACAATAAGGGAATCGACATACGGTTGAGGTCCCGCGGCCGACGCGGGCTCGTCGGCCGAAGGCTTGGCTGGCAAGACGGAAAGAAAAGAGGGAGCAGATGGAGCTATCCTACTCGCAAAATCTCGAGGACTATCATCTCTCACTTGCCTTCGCGGGACAGACAACTGGAACGTATATCGATGTGGGCGCAGGACATCCGATTGCCGACAATGTATCGTTCTGGTTCTATGAGCGCGGCTGGCAAGGCGTTGTAGTCGAGCCTCAGGCTGAACTCGCGGCGCTTTACCAGCGGCTGCGTCCGCGTGATATCGCGGTTCGCTCCCTGGTCGGACGACAGTGCGGCGAAATCGACTTCCATGTGGTCGACCGTCTGCACGGGTTCTCCACCACGCGCCAAGACGTTGCCCAAGCGGCACGGGCGTTCGGCGTCAATTATCAGACGGTCCGCATGTCTGTGGTCACGCTGGCCAAATTATGCGAAAGGCACGACCTGGGTTCAATCGATTTCCTGAAAATCGATGTCGAAGGCGCCGAACGTGATGTTGTATTCGGCGGCGATTGGGAGCGGTTTCGACCCAAGGTGGTCATCGCCGAAGCGGTCACTCCCATGACGTCAGAGCCCTCCTGGCAGGACTGGGAGCCCTTCCTGATTGCTCAGGGCTACCGATTTGTCCTGTTCGACACGCTGAACCGGTTTTATGTCGCGCAAGAACATCCAGAGATCATGGCGCGCTTCCCGTCCGAGCAAGCCCCGTGGCACGCGGTTCGTCACATGTACGAGATTGGGCGTGCTCCCGAAAGTAAGCAACATCCCGATCACGCTTTGGCGCAAGATCTCGCGCGCGGATTTTGGGCGAGCCTGCCCTATCTTGATGCAAGTCTCATAACTTCAATTTTGGGCCGTGGTCGCCGAATTGCAAAACACGACGACTTCGCTGTGCTCGCATCTATGGTCGATACCGAACGATTCCGTGCGGCGCTTGGGCGGATCGCCTGCGGTTACGACGGCGGACAAATCCCTGATGAGTAGAGCTGCGAGCCCGGCCGCGCGGATAAAGGGCTGAGCAGCACAATCTGCTCAAAAAGGCTTGCGCTTTATAAACCTTCAATCAGCCCCACATCAATCAACAGACGATTGAGCCGCTTGGTCGGTGCTCCCCCTTCGCAACCGTAGAACAAACCATTGCACCTGTGCAGCATCGCCCTCTGCTCCAGAAAGGTTGGGTCAAGCGGGACACCGGCCGCCTCCAACAAAACGATCGGCAGATACGGCGCATCGAGCCCATCAAGAGCCGATGCCAGATTTGCAGGTGCAAAGTTTACAGCGTCGATTGCGTAATAGGTCGTCAAATAACGCGGGTCCGGTGCTTTCGTCGGCTTGACGAGGTCCTCTTTGCCGGGAACATGATCGAATAGTCTGGCGCCGAATTGAGGCTGGTGATCGCCATAACGAACGATGAGGAAGGATTCGGCTGGAAATTTCCGGGCCAGCCTATCCAGGAACTTTCGGTAGTCGTTGGCAGTCATGGCCTGTCGGCGAATGTACTCATCGACCTCCGAACCATTTCCGAGGTCTTGCCAATTGGGTGTGAGTTCGGGGCGCAGCCGGGTATCCCAGGGAAAATGATTGGCGACCGTATAAACATAGAGGAATAGCGGCCCGTTGCTCCGTTCGCGCTCGATAAGACTTAAGGCTTTGTCAAAATAGAAACTGTCTGGCTCGAAGTCGCCCGTACCCAGGTCGCGCATGTCCAGATAGTGCGCTATTCCCGCTGTTGTTTGAAAAGCGCGGGAATCGAGAAAGGAGCCATAAAATGGATAGAGACTGAAGGTTTGGTAACCACACTGGTTTAGCAGGCGCGGCAGCCCGCGATAAACATGGCCCGCCGCGATCCGTGTCACCGAGCTGGCAAAGCGACCAAACGATCGCACTGAAAGTCCAGTAAGGACATTGTACTCGGTAAACCAGCTTGGCCCGCCAATCCCCTCCACAACGAGCCTGCGTTCCTTGCCGTCGAGCGATAAAAAATGACGCTGATATCCGCTCGGCACGTTGATTCCAGGGACTGCGGTTATATCGAAACTGGATTCATCGTGTAACAGGATAATGTGCGGACGCTTGAACTGTGAACGACAAACAAAGCTGCCGGTTGCTGCCGGCGCTCCACGGACGTCGTCCGCTGCCTCGAGATACCCGCGCAACGCCAGTTCATGAAGGGCCTCGACGCCTGTTCGTGCAAACTTTGAAACGTAACTTTGACCGACAAAATCTTCGTTCAGATCGGTTGGAAAAGACAAAGAGACGGCAACAAGCACGAGGGTGGATATCGAGAGGCCGGCGAGGCTCGCGCGCCGGCTTACACAACAATGGTCCGTTCGCCACGCGACTGTGATTGTGACCGCAGTGATGGCGGCGGACAACAGGCCCCACCAGCGCAGGGCAGGGAACGTCGCGAGCAAGAAGGCCGAGGTGTCCTGATCCACGATCAGGACATCGACGAAATCAAGCGTCATCCAGAGCTTGTCGTATTTGAATCTCGAAAGCAGGATCAGTGCAAAGAGGAGCTCAAGGGATAGCAGGGCCGCCACACTCGTTCGGCAAAAAAGAGCAAGCCACAGGCAATTCAGCAATGTCCATACGAGCAGAAACACCGCCATACCGACCGCGCTGACCTCGGTCACGCCCATGAGGACCATCGCGAGCCCGTGCAGAAAAAGAAAAAGCCAAAATGCGATCGCCCCGGTGCGAGCGGTCAATTTTGCAGGAAAAAAGAGGCCGGAAGAAAAATTTGATGTCCCAAATGACATCGTCAGCGCACGTCGGGTTCGACGCTGATGGCCGGCGTCCGACACGTCGTTTCCCACACCATTATCACCAATCATTGAACTTTGGTCGCAAAAACCTGCTGGCAAATACTGCCTCGACATACTGCATATTGTGCAACCTTTGAGGTGACCGGTTATTCCGGTTCAAAAAGCTACATTTGTCTTTCAGGGTGACTGGGCGGAAGTCAATCAACGGAGGTTTTCATGCGCGTCCTTTCAGCAATCGGCGCACTGGCAATCGTGTTCGGCATCGCGTGCGCGGTATATTTCTTCGGTGGCCTATATAGCGTTGCCGGCACCGCCGAGGACCCCGCCATCGTTAGTTGGGCGCTGACGCGGGTGCGGACCGCGTCGATCGATCGCCACGCGAAGGACACGCCTCCGGCCTCATTGGGTGAGCTCGCGACGATACAGGCCGGCGCCAAGGCCTACGCCACGTTTGGCTGCGCCAACTGCCATGGTGCACCTGGCGTCAAGTGGCAGAAGTTCTCAGAGGGGCTTCACCCGGACCCGCCGGATCTCAAGGATGTCGCCGGCGAACTCTCACCCGCCCAGTTGTTCTGGGTCATCAAGAACGGCATCAACATGACCGGCATGCCAAGCTTTGAGCAGGCCGGCGCGAAGGACGATGAGATCTGGTCGATCGTCGCATTCGTCAAGAAGCTGCCGGCCGCTTCGGAAGCGGACTACAAGAGCTGGTCGGCATCGTCGGAGCCTGCGAAGCAATAGACGGCTTTTTCGCGGCCGGTTCGGTCACCGCCGAGCCGGAAACCATGACGACAACACCGGCAATGGTCGCCAGCACGGACCAATAGGAATAACGAAAGTCAGAGGCCACACCCGCGGGAAAGAATGTCAGGACGTAGATCGCTGCCGAGCCGCAGACGCCCAGAACGAAGGCGTTTTGACGCGGGCAGCTCCCGCGCGCGCCAAGGAAGCACAAGGCGATGCAGGCCAGGAGCCACGATCCGGCGCGAAGCAGGGGCGTCGACTTGAGAACATCATGAACCGCGACCAAGGCAGCGAAGGTCGCGCGATCAGGAAAGACTTGCTGCGTTGGACGCTCGACATCCACCAGCCACATCGTCAAATTGTCCGCGGCGAGAAAGTTCCACATGAAGGCCAGGCGATGTTGCAAATATGCGAGCGGATGCCGCAGGATCGCAAGCAACCAGGCTTTCGGTATTGCGGGCGT
>Ga0335080_10004101_pt1 | contig 14807 bp, 12 predicted proteins | sample Lox_Sample_34_FD_206720 | JGI IMG/M metagenome (GOLD analysis project Ga0335080, IMG submission 206720) | Soil microbial communities from Loxahatchee National Wildlife Refuge, Florida, United States - Lox_Sample_3.4 | ecosystem: Environmental > Terrestrial > Soil > Wetlands | place: USA... | reverse complement strand
CGTTGGGGGGATATCTGCCGACGCGCACGAGCAAGGGCCCGGTCCTCGCGGCACCTCAGCTGCCGACACTGGCCAAGTATCTCGAGGGCACGCACGGGCGCGAACAATCGACGACGATGGTCTTCGTCCAGATGCTCTCGCAGCTGCTGCGGGATGCCGAGCTGGGGCAGCACATCGTGCCGATCGTAGCCGATGAAGCGCGCACATTCGGGATGCAGGCGCTGTTTCGGCAGGTGGCAATCTACTCCTCGGTGGGACAGCTGTACGATCCCGAGGACAAGGATGAGCTGCTGTACTACAAGGAAGCCAAGGACGGTCAGATCCTGGAGGAGGGGATTAGCGAGGCGGGCGCGGTAGCTTCATGGATAGCGGCGGCGACCAGCTACAGCAGCCATGGCGTCCCCATGCTGCCGTTCTACATCTTCTATTCGTGCTTCGGATTTCAACGCGTCGGCGACCTGATCTGGGCGGCGGGCGACTCGCGCTGCCGCGGGTTTCTGCTCGGTGCCACCGCTGGCCGCACAACGCTGTCGGGCGAGGGGCTGCAGCACGAGGACGGGTCGAGTCCTCTGCTGTTCTCTACCGTGCCCAACTGCGTGGCCTACGATCCCTGTTTCGGTTACGAGCTTGCGGTCATCCTCCAGGACGGTATGCGCCGCATGCTGCAGGACCAGCAGGACGTGTTCTACTACATCACGGTGATGAACGAGAACTACGCACATCCGGCTGTGCCCGAAGGCGCCCAGGACGGCATCCTCAAAGGCATGTATCGCCTGCGGGAGTCTCGCATTGCGTCTCCTGGATCACGGGTTCAGCTCCTTGGCTCCGGCACTATCCTGCGCGAGGTGATAGCGGCCGGCGAGCTGCTGGAACAGGACTGGGGCATCGGCGCGGAAATCTGGAGCGTAACTAGCTTCACGGAGCTGCGCCGCAACGGTCTGGACGTAGAGCGTCATAACCGTCTGCGCATGGACGACGAACCCAGGCTGACATGGGTCGAGCAGTGCCTGGCCACGACAGCCGGCCCGGTCGTGGCGGCCAGCGACTATATGCGCGCGGTACCCGACCTGATCCGCGCATATATTCCTCCTGCTTCTCCCCCGAAGGGTGCCCGCCGAGGGCCTCCGGCGGCACCTCGCCGGTATGTCGCTCTTGGGACGGACGGCTTCGGCCGCAGCGACACTCGTGCCGCCCTGCGTAGCTTCTTCGAAGTGGATCGCCACAGCATCGTCGTGGCGGCACTCAAGGCGCTGGCCGACGACGGCGCCATCGAGGCAAATGTCGGCAAGAAGGCACTGGCGAAGTACGGGATCGACCCAACCCGCCCTAATCCCTGGGACGCCTGAAGTCCACCCCCGCCCCGACCGATAGGGACGGGGCGGTTCGGCTGCAACCCCTGGGACCGCCCTCGGGCGCGGGGCGCGCTCTGGCTCATTTCCTGCTGTGACTCCCGCGTCGTTGCCCAAAAACGCGCGGAGACACGCATGAAACCGAGCACATTGCTCGCTATTGGCACCCTGACCCTGGCCGCTAGCGACCTTATGGCTTACCAAATCGTCGAGAGCCGCTTCCATGTCGAAGTGGCACCCAACAAGTACGTCGATCAGCTGGTTCTGCGCTGCGAGGACGGTCATCAGGTGACGGTCCCCTGGCAGTCGAAGCTGGCCGAAGCGTGCGGAGAGGACCTGATGGGTAACGTCACGGTGCCGCCCGCCAAGGCCAGCTCGGCACCTGTCGACGAGCAGCAGAAACAAGCCATGCTCGAGCAGCTGCGCTCGCAGTACGGGAACATATCGGAGAAGCAGGTCGAGTTCATTTCCGGGCCGGGTGGCGTATCGACGCGTTTCAAACCGCCGATAGTGGAAGTCCTGAAGAAATACGAAAGCTGCCGCAAGGCCCTCAAGGACAAGAGCTACTGCGCGGCAGAGCGCGATAAGGCCTTGGCCCGGCTGGCCGACCCCAAGCCAGCTTCGGCTGCAGCGCCTGCAACAGAGTCGACTGAGAGCGTCTCGCGCGAGCCCGACCCTGTTGCCCCGGTCGCGGAAGCGGCTGCGCACTCCGAAAGCCCAGTGGCCGAAGTGTCCAAACCGGCCGCATCCCAGGCCGCGGCGCCAACGCCTGAGGCGCCTACCCGTTCCGCACCTCCCACGGCTGCGAAGCGCAAGGCGAAAGGCAAAAGTGCCGTCGCGGCCCCAGAGGCAGCCACCGCCCCTGCTCCTGCCGCGGCTACGCAGCAGGCTGCTTCTCCCAGCCTCGCCCCTGGACCGGCGCCGACGGAAGCGACGGCCCAACCGGCAGCCAATGCGCAGGCGGTCGAAGCACAGCCGGCGCCACCATCCGAAGCAGAGTTGCGCTCTTCTGCGGAGCAAAAGATCAATCAAGACTACATGGCGTGCATGCGGGCAAAGCCGAAGTTCGACTGCGATCAGGCGCGCACCAAGTCCATGGCCGCGCTGGACAAGCCCAAGGTCGTCAAGCAGCGGAAGCCGACTTCTCCCGCTACCGGACCCCAAGCTCAGCGCTGATCTTGCCCGCCCGCCAAACGCCGCCGCATTCGCCGGCGGCGTTTGCATTTGCGACCACAGCCGTGACTTCCCCGGTCCCTCGGCACGCCGTAATCGATTATTCAGGATAATGTAGGTTCTCAGCATGTCCACCGTCACCGCTCGGAGAACCCGCCAATGCTTCCTCCCCGCATCGATCCGGCAGTAGTGGCACGCCGCATCGGCGCCTACGCCGACACCGAACAGACGTTGCAGCAGCGCGGCGACGTCTACAAGGAATTGCTGGGCTTCGTCCCTCCCCGCATCGAGGCGCGTCTGAACGTAACCGGCGCCCTGGACCCGACGATGTTGGATCTGCAGGAGCAGATCCGCGCGCACGGCATGTATCCCAAATGTTTTGATGTGAAAACAGCTCAGCTGATGCTGTTCGGGATGCTGCTCATGGATCTGAGCGACGCGGCCGCGCTGCACGCCATGGCAGCCCGCCGCGCGGGCGCCAGCTGGGAGGAGCTACAGGCCGTGATCAGTCTGTGCTTCCTGTTCCGCGGTCTCTCTGCCGCGAACCGCGGCGCGGAAATTCTGGCCAATCTCGCGAAACGAGAGGAAGAGGCCCCCGCCAGATGAGCGGCATCATCGCAGCGGCTGTCGTGGCGCACGTACCCACGCTCAGCCGCCGGGAGATCACGCCCGACTTTCAGCACACGCTGGTGGATGGCGAACGCGAGCTCGGCCGACATCTGCGCTCGCTTGCACCGGACCTTTGGGTGATCGCCTCTACCCATTGGGTCTCCACTTTCAACTGGTTCGCGACGAGCCAGAAGCAACACGAGGGCAGATGCGTCGCTGACGAAGCGCCGGATCTCATCCCCGGTATGCCATACAGCTATCGAGGCGATCCCGACTTCGCACGGGCCCTGGTCGATGAGTGGAAACGCCTCGAGATTCCCGCGCTGCCCAACGAGTCGCCACACTACGAATGGGACTATGGGACCTTCGTGCCGCTGTCGCACCTCGATCCCGAAGCGACTGTCGCAGTGGTCGGCGTTCCGGTCGTCCTGATGGCAGATCACGCCGAATGCTTACGCGCCGGTGCCGCGATACACGCGACGGCTCGGCGCCTCGGTCGACGCACAGTGTTTCTGGCCAGCACGGCCCTTAGCCACGCCTTGGTGCGCGGCAGGCACTTCATGCCGACGCCTGAGCGCGCGGATGCGGATGAGCGTTTGCTCAGTCGGCTCAAGCGCGGCGCGATCGACGAGGTAATCGCTGACTTCGGCAACTACAGCCGTGTCACGGCCGCGGAGATGGGCGGGCGCGCACTCGCTACGTTACTGGGGGTGACCAAGGCGCTCAGCGACGAGGGCGCTGGCCTCGAGGGGCGTCAATATGGCGGCTACGCCCAGTCTTCCGGCAGCGGCAACGCCAACCTGCTGATCGCCGCGCATGAGACATTGAGCAATATTCACTGACGCCGGCCATGGACACCCCGACGCAAGCCTGATTACTTCACCGTGTAACCACGGCCATCCAGACAGGCGCCCATCGCGCGTTGATACTCAGCCTGCTTCTGTGGCGGAACGCTCCCGGGTGCAAGTGTAGGATCGTAGCCAGTCTGGTTCACGGCCCAGCGATGGCATTCGTACCGATCCGTCGCTTGCTGCTGTTCGCTCTGTCCCTGGCGAGGATAGATGAACAATTGCTGCTCCGGCCCCTGTGCGATGCTAGGTGACGGAGCAGGCGGCGGTGGCTGCACGACCACAGCGGGTGGAGGCGCTTGCTGGACAACAAGGTTAGGTGGCGGTGGCGCTACGACGGTATACCCTTGCGGGCCCTGAACGTAGTAAACGTCGTTGGCATAGTAGTACGGGACGCTGCCTACATAGATCGTAGAATAGAAAGGCGGCAACAGCGGCACTACAATGCCGAGCGGCGGAGCCACGACCACAAAACCTGCTGGTCCGTTCGCGCGGTACCACACACCTCCGGCAAAATAGAACTGTACGCCGGCATGAAATACCACATGCGGGCCGGGCGGCAGCGCGGTGAATACAAAACCCCGCGGCGGATAATAGCGACCATGGCCGTAGCGTGCATCGAGGTACTGGCGCTCATGAAACTCGTGTTCACGAAATTCATGGTCACGATAGCCATGCTCGTCGGCACGCGCGATCGATGCGAAGCCTGGCGACAGGACCAGCAAAAGCCCCAACGCAACCCAACTTAATCTGGCAGTGCGAGACATCTACAACCTCCTGACGATGGGGACGCGGGCGACACGCGATGTCGTCGCCCTGGTGGTGGTAGACGTCTAGCTTGTATGCCGCGCATTCCACCGCATCAGCTTGTGATCTGCGATCTGCTGCTGTTCCGGAGTCAGATCTGCATACAGCGCTTTGGCAGCCTCGCCCACCGCCTCATAGGCCGCAGTGCGCTCCTTCATCCACGCCAGCCGACGATCCACGCGCTCGGGTACCGTCCGCGCGATATTTTTCCGGCCCTGATGCGCCGCCTTCATCTGCTTCACCTGCTGCAGTACCGTATCGCTGAATGCTGACCATTGCGGCTCCTGTTCCGGAGTAATGGCGAGCTTTGATTTGAGGCGCGCCAGCCGCTTCTGCGCAAACGCAACGGGATCGTGATGTCGTTTGCCTTCGGCTGCGGAGGTGTCTGCAGCCGCGCTCGCAACCACCCCGTCCTCTCGATCGGTGGCGACCGATTGAGCAAATGTGTTGGTGGCTACGACAGCCATTACGATTGGCACTCCGATGGAGAGAAGCTTTCGCATCGCTTTCATGACAATCTCCTTTGAGGGTCACGCGGGCGCTGGTCGGCGCCATCCGCGTGTTACAGCCTGCATTAGAACAACTGCATGTAAGCGCGATATTGCGCGCAGGTGCGTTTTCGTAACGGCGTGTTGCCCCCTGTAAGCAGGGGCGGCGCGAGGATCTGGAGGAAGCGGCGACGCGCCGCAGTGTCAGGCGGCGAAGCGCGCTTCGGGCAAGCCGCGCACGCCAGGATGGGCGGCGAATACGGCACCCGCAAGGGGCTGATGGGCAAGTTGCTCGGCTGTGAGGTGCTGACGCGCGGTAGAGATGTAGAGCGTATCGAAATCTTTGCCGCCAAAGCAGCAGCAGGTCGGGCTCGAGACCGGCAGCTCGATCACACGATCGATCCTTCCGTCTGGCGTATAGCGCACCGCTCTCCAACCTCCATATTCTGCATTCCACAGGCAGCCGTCGGCGTCCACGCACGAACCATCAGGATGACCGGGTCGGTTGCTGCAATCCACGAAGACACGCTCGTTATCCACGGCGCCGGTTGCGAGGTCGAAGTCGTAGGCCCAGATCGTGTCCAGATAAGTATCCGCGAAATACATCACCCGGTCGTCCGCGCTCCAGGCGATGCTGTTGGGGATCACGATGCCGCTGCGCAATTTAGCGCAGGTCCCATCCGGGTCCAATCGATACAGCGAACCACTGGGCTCACGTGGTCCGTCCCTCATCGTGCCGGCCCAGAAGCGACCTTCGCGATCGCAACGCCCATCGTTGAATCTGTTTCCGGGAAGGTCGCGCTCCGGTGCGGCTACCAACTTCAGCGCACCCGATTCTGGCTCGAGCATGTACAGCCCCGATTTCATGCCGGCGATCATCGTCCCGCCGGAACGCGTCAAACCGAAACTTCCAATCGTTTCGGACAGCGCGATGGCACGTACTTCGCCATTGGCCGGATTGAAACGCTTGAGAGCGGATCGGCGGATGTCGACCCACCATAGAACCTGCTCGCGATCGCACCAGATCGTGCACTCCCCCAGCACGTCTTCGCTGCGGATCACGCACTCAGCAACAATCGCCATCGCAGTTCCTCGGTAGTCTCCGCCCGCGGGCAGGTGGTGCCCGACTCGCAGCGATTATAGCTCCGCGGCGACGCGATCCCGGTGCGGCAGATCAAGCCGAATTCGATGTCCGAAAACGGCGAGCCCGCGAGCCGGGGAACGCCTACAATCGCGGCATGCTGCTCGATGCAAAGAACTGCTACCACGCGCTGCGCACGCACGATCCTCGCTTCGATGGGCGCTTCTTCGTGGGCGTGGCATCCACGCGCATCTACTGCCGCCCGGTATGCACGGCCAAGACTCCGCAGGAGAAGAACTGCCGGTTTTTTCCCAGTGCCGCGGCGGCTGAATCGGCCGGCTTCCGTCCCTGCCTGCGCTGCCGCCCCGAGCTGGCGCCTGGTAATGCGAGTATCGACGCCAGCGCACGCCTGGCTCAGGCCGCAGCCGGCATGATCGAGGACGGAATACTCAATGAGAGTCGCGTCGATAGCCTCGCTGCGCGCTTGGGCGTAAGCGACCGGCATCTGCGCCGGGTGTTTCAGGCGGAGTTCGGTGTGTCGCCCGTGGCGTTCGCCCAGACCCAGCGCTTGCTGCTGGCGAAGCGGCTGTTGACCGATACGGCGTTGCCGGTCACACAGGTGGCGATGGCGAGTGGCTTCGGCAGCCTGAGGCGATTCAACGCGCTGTTGCGCGCCCGCTACCGTCTCAGTCCTTCGGACCTGCGTCGACGTGCCTCCGCTGGCACGCGACTCTCCGACGTACTCACTTTTCAACTGGCTTATCGACCGCCTCTGGAATGGGAGGCGCTGTTGTCGTTTCTAGATAGACGCGCCATTAGCGGCGTCGAGCACATCGAGGACGGCAGTTACTTGCGTACAGTCTGCGTCCAGCAAGCAGGCAACGTCCACATGGGGTGGATCATGGTCCGACCGCTCAGACGCAAGCCGGCGCTCGAGCTGCGGATATCCGCGTCTCTCGCGGGTGTGGTCCCAGCCGTGCTCGCCCGCGTGAAGCGCGTATTCGATCTGTCCTGCAATCCAGGCGACATCGTGCTTGCGCTCGGGGCATTGGCAGCAGACCGCCCCGGTCTTCGGCTACCCGGCGCGTTCGATGGATTCGAGCTCGCGGTACGCGCCGTTCTCGGGCAACAGATCACCGTCAAGGCAGCTCGGACGCTGGCGGGTCGTTTTGCCGCCACGTTCGGCAAGCCGATCCCCACACCGATACCCTCGTTGAGCCAAACATTCCCGTCGGTCGAGAAGGTGGCGGCGCTTTCGCCCTCGAGTCTCGGGGAGATCGGCGTAATAGCTGCGCGCGCCAGGGCCATCGTGTCGCTCGCGCGTGCGGTTTCGGTCGACGGCCTGGTATTGGATCCCGGTGCCGACGTAGGGGCAACACTGGAGCGATTGCGGGCCCTGCCAGGCGTCGGGGAATGGACCGCCCAGTACATCGGCATGCGCGCGCTGTCGTGGCCCGACGCATTCCCGCATACCGACTACGGAGTGTTGAAGGCGATGCGCGAGAAGGATGCCCGCAAAGCGCTGGCTCGCGCAGCCGCGTGGCAGCCTTGGCGCGCTTACGCGGTCATGCACCTGTGGCGATCACTGGAAACGGAGAACCCATGAAACATCACACTTACATCGATAGCGCGCTCGGACGCATCCTGCTGATATCGGATGGTCACGCGCTGACCGGTCTGTATTTCGTCGGACAGAAATACCAGGCGTCGCCTCCCGAAGGACGCACGAATGAGCCTTGCGCGGGACCGTTCGCTCGAGTCAATACGCAGATCGATGAGTACTTTGCCGGCACACGCCAAGGCTTTGATATCCCGCTCGCCCCGCAGGGATCGGCGTTCCAGCTGCAAGTGTGGCGGCGGCTCGCTGCGATCCCGTTTGGGACGACAGTGACCTACCTCTCGCTCGCGCAATCCTTGGGCGTGCCGCGAAGCGTTCGCGCAATTGCCGCTGCCGTTGGGCGCAATCCGATCTCGATCGTCATACCATGCCATCGCGTCATCGGCAGCGGCGGTTCGCTGACAGGCTACGCCGGAGGACTCGATCGAAAGCGCAAACTGCTGCTGCTGGAAGCAGCGGGAGAACCCTTGCTGCGACAGCAGAACGCAAGACAGCCGGGCGCGGTCGAGGGCCCAGCAAATCACGCGTGAACTCGATTTCTAGCCTACTCTTTGAGGGGCGCCTGGGATGTCCGCGCCCGCGATTGCCGAGATGTACGTAGATGCCGGCTAAGGCCGCCACTCGCGATAGCCGTCGATGCGTCCTTCGGCATCCACAGCCTCGAGACGCACGGGGAATCCCCACAGGCGGCCGAGGTGACGCAAGACCTCGTTCGCCTGTTCCTCGGCGAGCGGGCGCCCGCGAAACACGGGGCTACGCAGCGTGAGCGAGCGATCGCCATCCCGCTCATAGCGAGAAACCTGGATGTCCGGCAACAGGTTCTCGCGTTTGTATTGATCCGCCAGCATCCGCCGGACGCGCTTGTAGCCGTGCTCGTCGTGAATGCTGTCCACCTCCAGCTCCGCTTTGCCGACGTGGTCCGCCACTACGAACAAGCGTAGCTCTCGGATAAGCCGTGGCGACAGGTACTGAGCGATGAACGACTCGTCCTTGAAGTTGCGCATCGCGAAGTCCAGCGATTTGCGCCAGTCCGTACCGGCCAGCTCTGGAAACCAGGTGGTATCTTCCTCAGTCGGATTCTCGCAGATCCGCCGAATGTCCTGCATCATGGCGAAGCCCAAAGCATACGGGTTGATGCCATGGTAGCCGTCCTGGTCGAACCCGCGTTGCGACACCACATTGGTGTGGACGTGCAGGAACTCCAGCATGAACGCATCGTCGACGAGCTTTTTCTCGTAGAGACGATTGATCAGAGTGTAGTGCCAGAATGTGGCCCACCCTTCGTTCATTACTTTGGTCTGCGTTTGCGGATAGAAATACTGGGAGAGCTTTCGGACGATGCGAACCAGCTCCCGCTGCCAGGGAACCAGGCGCGGGGAATACTTCTCGATGAAGTAGAGGATGTTCTCTTCCGGCTCCTCGGGAAAACTGGCCGCCGCCGCTGCAGCAGTAGCTGAAGCGGGTGCCGGCTGCGGCAGCGTACGCCACAGATCGTTGAACTGGCGCCGCTCGTGCTCCTCGATCTCGTTGCGGCGCGCCTCCTTCTCTTTGACCGAATGCGGCTGAGGGCGCTTATAGCGATCCACTCCGTACTCCATCAGCGCATGCGAGGAATCCAGCAGTTCCTCCACCTCACCCACCCCGTAGCGCTGCTCGCACTCCATGACGTAACGCCGAGCGAAGACGAGATAGTCGAGGATGGCGTCAGCCTGGGTGAACTGCTTGAACAGGTAGTTGCCCTTGAAGAACGAGTTGTGTCCGTAGCTTGCGTGCGCGATCACGAGCGCCTGCATCATGAGGGAATTCTCTTCCATCAAATACGCGATGCAGGGACTGGAGTTGATGACGATTTCGTAGGCCAGACCTTGATAGCCTTTGCGGTACGCCTGCTCGTGGCGGATGAAAGCCTTGCCGTAAGACCAGTGCGGGTAGCCCAACGGCAGGCCGGCAGACGCGTAAGCATCCAGCATCTGCTCCGAGTTGATGATTTCGATCTGGTTCGGGTAGGTGTCGAGCCCGAACTCCCCCGCAGTCTGCGAGATTACCTTGTCGTAGCGTTCGAGCAGCTCGAAGTCCCACTCCGGCCCGTGCGGAAGGAGACTTACGCCGCCCCCGTACAGGCTCATACCTTCTCCTTCCTGAACAAATCCCGGAACACCGGGTAGATCTCCTGCGGCTGATAGACCTTGCGCATGGCAAAGTTGAGATCGGAGCTGCCCACCTCCTCGTACTCCACCCACAGGCTGCTGTTTCCGGACTGGTTCTCGTCCGGGCACTCGATGTAGGCGAAGTAGCGCGTCAGCCGCAGCAGTCGTTCGCGCAGGAAGCGCGCGCTCTTCGCGGGGTCGGCGCCGAAGGCATCGCCGTCGGAGGCCTGCGCACCGTAGATGTTCCACTCCGACTTGGGATAGCGCGCCTCGCAGATCTGCTGCATAAGCTCCAGGGCCGAATACACCACCGTGCCGCCGCTCTGCGTATCGTAGAAGAAAGTATCCTCATCGACTTCCTGCGCTTCATCCGTGTGCCGGATGAAGACCAGCTCCACGCGCTCGTACTTACGGGTCAGGAACAGATACAGCAAAGTGAAGAAGCGTTTGGCAAGATCCTTCTTGCGCTCGTCCATCGACGCTGAGACGTCCATCAGGCAGAACATGACCGCGCGCGCGGCCGGTCTGGGCACAGCGACGCGGTGGCGGTAGCGCAAGTCCACGTCGTCGAGGAACGGGAGACGTGCCAGGCGCCCCTCGAGTTCCAATATCTGATTCTCGAGGACCGCGATGCGAACCTGTGGCTCACCGGCACGAGCTGCGGCTTCCAGCGCCGCGCGTGCCTCCTCTATTTCCTCGCGCAAGGGTCCGCTCAGGGCGATGCGCCGCGCCAGTGCTGTCTTCATGGTCCGCGCAACGCTGAGATTGGCGGGCGTACCATCCTTGACGTAACCCGCTCTCACCAACTTCTTGTCTTCAGCCTCGGCGATGGCGGTTCGCATCAGGTTGGGGAGCTCGAGATCCTCGAAGAAGATGTTCAGGAACTCTTCGCGCGATAACGTGAATACGAAGTCATCCACGCTTGCGCCAGCGCCAGCATCGCTGCCGCCGCCGCTGCCAGCTCCACCCTCCGGCCGCGGGATCTTGTCGCCGCGCACAAACTCCTTGTTCCCCGGATGAACGGATTCCCAGTCGCCGCCCGCCCCATAGCGAAAGCCTGGCTCCGAAATATCCTTGGCCGGGACCTTTACGTCGCCACCCTTCGCCATGTCCGTGATCGAGCGCTCGGCGATCATGCCCTTTACCGAGCGCCGGATGTGCTCCTTGTAACGGCGGATAAAGCGCTCGCGATTGACCGCGCTCTTGTTGCGCCCGTTGAGACGGCGATCAATCAAGTAGTTCATGGCGGTGCCGCGCGCTCACAGGAACCTGCAGGCCGGGGCATGCGAATCCCCGCGGACCGGATACTGGTGGCGTTCCGACTCCTGAGTCCCGGTCCTGGCTCACGACGACTTCTGCACCCGCAGGTACCACTCGGACAACAGTCGCACCTGCTTCTCGGTATAGCCCTTCGCCACCATGCGGTCGACGAAGTTCTGATGCTTCTTCTGATCCTCGGCCGAGGCCTTGGCGTTAAAGGAGATCACCGGCAGGAGATCCTCGGTGCTCGAGAACATCTTCTTCTCGATCACCTCGCGCAGCTTCTCGTAACTGCTCCAGGCAGGGTTTTTCCCGGCATTGTTCGCCCGCGCACGCAGCACGAAGTTCACGATCTCGTTGCGGAAGTCTTTCGGGTTGGCAATGCCGGCTGGCTTCTCGATCTTCTCCAACTCGGTGTTGAGTGCTGCTCGATCGAAGAACTCGCCGGTGTCCGGGTCGCGAAAGTCCTCGTCCTGGATCCAGCAATCGGCGTAGGTGACGTAGCGGTCGAAGATGTTCTGGCCGTATTCGGAATACGACTCCAGGTAAGCCGTCTGGATCTCCTTGCCGATGAATTCGGCGTAGCGAGGAGCCAGATATCCCTTGATGAACTCCAGATACTTGCGCTTGGTTTCGTCCGGGAAGTCTTCCCTGGCGATGCGCTGTTCCAACACGTACATCAGGTGCACAGGATTCGCCGCCACCTCCGTCTGATCGTAGTTGAAGACCGTCGACAGGATCTTATAGGCGAAGCGGGTCGAAACGCCAGTCATCCCCTCGTCAGGGCCGGCATAGTCGCGATACTCCTGGTAGGACTTGGCTTTGGGGTCGGTGTCCTTCAGGCTCTCGCCGTCATAGACCCGCATCTTGGAGAAGATGCTCGAGTTCTCCGGTTCCTTGAGCCGCGACAGCACGGAGAACTGCGCCATCATGTCCAAGGTCCCTGGCGCACATGGCGCTTTCGCCAGCGCGCTGTTGCGGATCAGCTTCTCATAGATCCTGACCTCCTCCGACATCTGCAGGCAGTAAGGTACCTTGACTATATATATGCGATCGAGGAAGGCTTCGTTGTGGCGATTGTTGCGGAACGACTGCCACTCCGACTCGTTGCTGTGAGCCAGAATCACGCCATTGAATGGAATTGCAGAGAATCCTTCAGTTCCTTTGAAGTTGCCCTCCTGGGTCGCAGTGAGTAGAGGATGCAACATCTTTATGGGAGCCTTGAACATCTCTACAAACTCGAGCAAGCCCTGATTCGCCAGGCACAACCCACCCGAGTAGCTGTAAGCGTCTGGGTCGTCCTGTGCGTACTTGTCGAGCTTGCGGATGTCTACCTTGCCGACGAGAGAGGAAATATCCTGATTGTTCTCGTCCCCCGGCTCGGTCTTGGCGATCGCCGTCTGGCGCAAGACAGACGGGCTGATTCGCGCCACTCGAAACTTGGAGATGTCGCCTCCGAACTCCTGCAACCGCTTGATCGCCCACGGAGACATGATCCCGGTGAGATAGCGGCGTGGGACACCGTAGTCGCCTTCCAGCACGTCGGCGTATTCCTCTGGTGCGAACAACCCGAGCGGCGATTCGTTCACCGGCGAACCCTTGAGCGCGTAGATGGGGCGGCGCTCCATCAATTGTTTTAGCCGCTCGGCTATGGAGGATTTGCCGCCGCCCACCGGCCCGAGCAGATACAGGATCTGCTTCTTCTCTTCAAGGCCCTGGGCCGCGTGCCTGAAAAACGCAACGATCTGCGAGATCGCGTCCTCCAGGCCGTAGAACTCCGCAAATGCGGGATAGCGCTTGATAAGGCGATTGGAGAAGATGCGCGACAGCCGCTGGTCTAGGCGGGTGTCGATGAGTTCTGGCTCGCCGATCGCTGCCAACATGCGCTCCGCGGCGCTGGCATACACGCTGGAATCGGTCCGGCAGAGTTGCAGGTACTGCTCCAGGGAAAGTTCGTCTTCCTGTCCAGCGGAGTACTTTGCCTTGTATCCCTCAGCAAGCTTCATCATCACAGCTCTCTCCTAAAGTTGTATCAGCGCATCGCTTCCTTGCTCCCTTCTTATTTTTTGTACGACCTGCCACGCCGTTGTTCGCTCGATCTACGACGAGCAGATCCGTTTCTTAAGCTCACTTGCGGCTCGCTCAAACAGCGCGCTCACCGCGAGTTCCTCATGCTGTCACGATGCTTAACGCAGAAGACCCGATTGTGTCGACGGAGTTCATCCACTCAGCGCCGCGATCATCAGCGGACGGCAGCACATCGACTCACTTTTCTTGCCGCATTTGTCGAATTCGCCGCGCTCCGCGAGCATCGCGACTCGCGACGGCTGCGTCCGTTTCGCTCGAGCGTAAGCAGCTTTCTTGCCAGAGTCGCTAAGCGAAGGTTCTAGCTGGGAAAACCAGAAAGCGCAGGCGTGACGAGGTCCGATGTGGTGCGAAGTGCACCAGGTCCGCGACCCAGTGTGGTGCAAACAGTTCAGTGCAGTCGAAGAAACGCGTCATCGATCTTGTCGAGCGCTGCAGTGCATGCAAAGTTCGTTGTTGGCCGCGATTTGCCGCAGTCCCGCGGGACGAGCAGCATCGACACCCGGGTGCCAACACAACGTCGCATGGTCGCATGCTCCAATTGCCCACCGCATCATCTCGTTTCGATCGCGCGAGAGCGCAGGCGAGCATTCTTAAGTCTTCTGTATTGCCCCGCCAATTGAACCATCTGCGCGCGTGCGGTCCTATGTTTCAGCTATTGGCATGTGTGATGCTTAGAAGAAGCGGGGAGGGTTTATTGGCACGCCCTGGTAAAACGCTATTGCGTCCCTGGGTGCTAGGAGTGCCACGATGCTCAACCGAACCGTTTGTCTCGTTGGCGCGGCCTCTGGTCGCGGTGCACCTGATGGCGGATGCGAATCAGGCCCGGCCGCACTGCGGCGCTCCCCGCTTTCCACGCAGCTTTGGCGCGCAGGTCTCGATCCCACGTGGGACGCGATCGTCCCCGCCGACGAAAAATCCGATGCAACGGAGGCTGTGCGCACGCTGTGCACGCGGCTGTCTCAGCGCGTGTATCGCATCGCGGAACGCGGGGCTTTCCCACTCGTGCTTGGCGGAGACCACTCCTGCGCCATAGGCACTTGGAGCGGTGTTGCCGGTGCCTTCCGTGAGCGCGGGTCGCTCGGGCTGATCTGGATCGATGCGCACATGGACGCGCATACGCCCGCGACTTCACCGAGCGGCGCGCTGCACGGGATGCCGCTAGCGTGCCTCCTCGGGCACGGCGAGCCATCGTTGGTAGCCTTGATGAATGGCCACGCGCTGGTCCCCGGCAACGTTTGTCTGGTCGGAGTGCGCAGCTTCGAACCGGACGAGGCGGATCTGCTGGCCCGGCTGGGCGTGCGCGTATTTCTCGCGGACGAGATCGAGCAGCGCGGACTGG
>Ga0335080_10004099_pt1 | contig 14808 bp, 12 predicted proteins | sample Lox_Sample_34_FD_206720 | JGI IMG/M metagenome (GOLD analysis project Ga0335080, IMG submission 206720) | Soil microbial communities from Loxahatchee National Wildlife Refuge, Florida, United States - Lox_Sample_3.4 | ecosystem: Environmental > Terrestrial > Soil > Wetlands | place: USA... | reverse complement strand
ACGCCCATGCGAACGCGCCTCCGCAGCACACCACCGCCGCCGGCCACGCTCATCAAGCGTCGCTCTCATCGCCTCCCACCGCACCGCGATCGCGCGCTCATCGATCACACCCCAAGATTCAACTCCTGCCGGGCGTCCCCTCCATCAAAAGCGCCAATTATTTAGTCGCGAGGCTAAGCTCGACGCGCGCTCACTTGCGCGTTGCGGCCTGACGGTCTGCCGGGGATCAGGGTTGCGGGACCGTGCTCTGCGCGATCCATTTGTACAGATCGGCCGCGAACGCATTCGGGTCGCGTGTCCGTATGTAGGTCGCGACGGCGTCGTAGAAGGCCTCCTGGAAGACGGGGCTCAGTCCTTCGCCGTGGGCGACGGACAGCAGCACGGGCAACGTCCGGAACGCCTTCGAGGATTCCCGCTGATAGGCGGGCAAGGACGAGACGTCGACGTCGTGAACGACAGGGATTGACCCCTTATGCCTGCTGAACGCGAGTTGCGTGGCGGGATCGCTGATCCCACTCAGGAACGCCAGGGCGTTCTTGGCGTTCTTTGCCTTGGTTGCGGCGACGAAAACGTCGACGACGGCGAGGAAGCTGCCCTGGGTGCCGGGGAAGGCGACACCGTCGAACCCGGTGCCCTCGTGTGCGCCGTCGGCGATGAGCTCGCCGAATGCCGAGTCGTTCATGGACTCGAAAGCGCACCCTCCGGCCGCTAGCTTCTTGGTCGCTTGGTCCCAGGTCAGCTCGTTCGCCTCGGGGTCGGCGTAGCGCAGGATGGCACCGAATTCATTTAGGGCGGTCTGGACCTGCTTGCTGCGCCAGTCGAGGCCGTTGTGGACCATGTGCTGCCAGCCCCGGGGTCCGATCGAGCTCAGCAGCGTGTTCTCGAACAGCTCGACCGTGGTGAACGAGTCCTTGGCGCCGAGGCATAGCGGCGTCGAGCCCGAGGCTTTGATCTTCTTGAGGTCGCTGATGAACGAGTTGATCGTGTAGTCGCTCGAGGGGCGTGCCACGCCAGCCCGCTGGAGGAGCTTCGTGTTGAACCACAGGACGTTGCTGCGGTGAGCGCCGGTGGGGATGCCGTAGGGCTGGTGGTCGTGCATGAGCGCGGTGAGGATCGTGCGGTTCATCGTCGCGTTGAGATGCTCGCTCGCGAAGATTGACGCGACGCTGCGAACTTGGCCGCGGCTGGCATATCCCTGGACCGACTTCCCGACGAACGTCTGCCAGACATCGGGCGGATCGTTGCGCTGGAGCCGTTTCGCGAGCTCGACGATCGCGTTAGAGCCGGCGCCGCCCGCGACCGCGGCGTTGATCGCCGTGACCCCCGGGTTTGACTGGCGGAAGGCGGCGAACAACTCGTTCAGGGCAGCTGATTCGGAGCTTGAGGTCCACCACGACACGACCTCGAGTTGCTTGGTGCTCGTCGCGGGGCTCGTCGGCGACTCGCTACCGCACGCGCTGACCACGGCGGCCACGGCGACCGCGAGGAGCGTGACGCGCCAGCGTCCGCTCACCCAGTCCCCCCGGCGGGTTGCGGCGGGCTCGCAGCGGTCGGAGGAGCGACATCGTGGGCTGGCCGGCCGGCCGTCACGCTCGGCTCGGCCTTAAGGTCGTAGAGCGCGTACAGGCCGACCACCGCGAAACAGAACGCCGGGACGATGAACGAGAACGCGGGGCTGGTCGCATCCACGACCTTGCCCTGGAGCACCGGCATGATCGCGCCGCCCACGATCGCCATGACGAGGCCCGCCGCTCCGAACTTCGTCGCCGGTCCGAGGCCCTTCAGCGCCACGCCGTAGATCGTCGGGAACATCAGCGACAGGCAGAACGACAGCGACACGACGGCGATCACGCCCGCCATGTTCGGATTCCCCATCGCAAACAGGCACAGCGCAACGGCGAGGAACGCCAGCACCGCCAGCACCTTCGTGGCCCGCACGAATCCGATCACCCAGGTCATGAGAAAGCGCGACGCGAGAAAGATCAAGAGACTCACCTGCAGGTATGCGGCTCCCTTGGTGAGGCTGCCGCCGAGCGCCTGACCCACATACTGGATCACATACGTCCACGTACACACCTGCGCGCCCACGTTCATGAACTGGGCAACCACCCCGAACCGGTAGCGCTTGTTGCGCCACAGGACGCCAAACAGCGCGCGAGTGCCGCCCTCGTACGAGCCCGCGTCCGAGAACTCCTCCACGATCGGCGGCGCCTTCCGGGTTGCGATGGCGATCCCGATCAGGATCAGCAGGATCGCCAGGCCGACGTACGGCGCCATGACCGCCCCGAGCTCGCCGGCGCGGATCGTGTGTAGCTGATCCGGCGTGAGCGACGAGATATCGACCGGATCGGCGAGTTTGGGCAGGATCAGCGCCGCAGCGAGGAATACGCCGAGGTTCGTGCCGACCGGATTGAACGCCTGGGCGAGGTTCAAGCGACGCGTCGCGGTTTCCTCGGGACCGAGCGCGATGACATACGGGTTCGCTGACGTCTCGAGCATTGAGCAGCCTGCCGCCATCGCGAACAGGGCGACGAGGAACGCGTCGTAGGTCATGATCTTGCTCGCCGGGAAGAACAGAAACGCGCCGAGCGCTGCAAGCGTCAGACCGCTCAGGATGCCCGTCTTATAACCAAACCGCTGATTGATAAAGGCCGCCGGGAGCGCCAACAGGAAGTACGCGCCGAAATACGCCAGCTGTACAAGCGAGGCTTGAAACGTGCTCATGTCGAAGATGCGCTTGAACCCGGCGACCATCGGCGTCGTCAGGTCCTGCGCGATGCCCCAAGCCGTAAAGCAACAGACGAGCGCGATAAACAACACCACCATGCCGCGGCCGACCAGCGGCTGGCTTTGCGTTTGCTCGGGGCTTTCGACGGCAACACCCTTGGCGATGCTGCTCAACGGCTCACGCTCCTCTCGCGGCCGCGCTCAACTTCTCAACGCACTTCTACCCACCACGCCCAACACACACACACACACACCGGCGATATCGATCTCAGGATGATGCCGTGAGGTCGGCCACCTTTGGCCGGCTCCACCTGATCGGCCGATCGATCCCGCGCGGCATCGCGGCGCAGCCGCATGGTTGGGCAAACTCGAGTGCAGGCGTAGCCTCCGATCGGCGCGATAGCTCCTCTCGAGAGGTGAGGCGCGTTGACCCGGAAACAGGAGTTTGACAACCGTAGGCAAGATTGTGACCTCGGTGAGGGTTGCGGACGTGTACCAGGAGCAGACACCGTCCGAGGTGGGGCTCCAGTTCACAGCCCGCTCGGGCGGCGACGACACGCAGGCCGTCCGTGGCTATGTCCCCTCGTCGAGCGTGATCTGCGGCGATCACGCGCCCCTCTGAGCCAGCGGCCTTCGGCCACCGCGTCGAGGTCGACATGATCCAGGGAGTGACCAGCACATCCGGATCGGCGGCGAGGAGCTCCTCGTGGTGCGCGCGCGAGGGGCCGAGGGCCCCATCCCTCCCGCCTCGGCCGCCTGGATGCCGGACACCGCGTCCTTACGACGAAGCACTCCTCCGGCGGCACGCTCAGCTCGGCCGCGCCGCCCGCACGATCTTCCTCTGCGACTACCTCGCCGGTGAGGCCGTCCGCCGCCAGGTCCATGAAGGCCGCCAGGTGATCGAGCACTGGAACAGCGGCGTCGAGTTCATCTTCTACGGCAAGGACTCCGAGCTGACCGGCGATGACCGCGAAGACCAGGAGATCTCGATGCTCGCGATGCACCTCCTGCAATCCTCGCTGGTGCTCGTCAACACACTCATCATCCAGCAGATCCTCGCCGAGCCCGAATGGGCCAAGCGGCTCACCGACCGCGACAAGAAGGCGCTCACTGCCCTCATCTGGGAGCACGTCAACCCGTACGGCACCTTCCACATCGACATGAGCACCCACCTCGACCTCGGACCCGGCACCCCCGCCACCCGAGCGGCCTGACACCCCATCCGGCGTCTAGCGCCGATTAGTAGACGCTACCTTGCCCCTGGTGCACGGACCCGAGCACTGGGCCTACGCGGAGGAGAGCCACGGGCTCGAACTCGCCTTGCCCCGTCGCCGCTTTCTGGGATCGAAATGGATCGGGGCCGACCCGACCGACTGATGAATCAAACCGACCGGCTCGTCGCTCCACCGGGCAGGAAACAGGCTCTTGGGCGCTCTGCGCGCGCGTCGAGACCGCTGACCTGCCGCTCAAGCGCCCCGGCGGATTGATCGACAGACTGGATCCGGTTCCCGCAAGCACGCTCGGCGACGCGCCGTGTTCGAGACGATCCGGGTGGACGACGCGGCCCGAGGTCAGCCGCGTGACCTCGGCTTGAGCGCGATCGTCAGCTCGCGTCCTCGCACCAATCGCGAACCTGAGTTGCTCGTGCCACCGTGCGAGGTGTGCGCGCTGACACGCAGCGCATGTGCCCATGCGCCGCGTGTGACCGCATGGCTTCTACCGGTGTGAGCGGATGTTCCGTGACACTGACCTTCTCACCACCTCGTTGCTCGGCGTTTCTCTTAGGACAGGCCGACGATTCCCTTTCGGCCGCGAGCGTGGCCCGGCATCGATCCGCCACCTCAGAGAGCCGCTGGAGATCGAGCGCCGCGGCCTCCTCCCGATTGAACGCCGCGAGATGCGCGTGGTACGCCCGGTCGTAGCGAGGGGCCTCGAACCACGCGTGGAGTGCCTCCGAGCATTCGTTCTGCGCGGCCACCCATGCGATGTGGGCGTCGTCGAGCAGCCTGATGCGGATCGCGGCCACTTCGGGGGACACGGTGTCTGACATCACACGTTCCTTTCAGTCGGCCATGAGGGAGAGTTGGCCCTCCCTCTCGAGTTCCTGTCGCAGTCGCTCGAGCGCGCGCGCTCGGGTCGGGCCGATGCTTCCGATCGGCATGTCGAGCGCCGCCGCGATCTCTTCGTATGCGGGGCGCGGATCGGCGACCAGGAGACGCAACAGTGCCTGGTCGCTCGGGCGCAGGCGCGCGAAGCAACGCCACAGGACCTCGTCGCGCTGGGCCGTGAGAATGTCCTCTAGCGCCGAGTCGGTGCACTCAGATTTCGCGAGCTCGTCTCCGGAGAGCACGTGTCGCTGGGCCACGCGCAGCACCCGCAGGCACTCCCGGCGCGCGGTAGTGGCGAGCCATGCGCCGACCCGCTCCGGCTGGTGGATCGAGTCCAAATGCTCGAGCAGCCGCAGCCAGGTGGACTGGGCGACATCGGCCGCGTCGGCGTCCGATAGGCGGTGAGCGCGAGCGATCGCCCACACCATCCCACCGAACTCCTCGACCAGTCGGTCCCATGCGACATGTTCACCCCGCGCGGCGCCCCGGAGCAGGCCGGCGATCTGCCAGCCGCTCCGGCGTTCGCGCGCGGCCTTCTGGATCGTGGCGGTCATGACTGGCCTTCCTCCGGCCGTACGCGGCTGCGCTCGATGCTGGCCAGTCGGAGGGGACGGCGGCCGATCGCCCTCAGCGGTGCTTTGGCATCCTTGCCGCGAAACAGTCGAGCCGGGAGACGCCCACGTTCGTTCGCGTCACCCGGAGCTGTGATGGCGCGATGTGGTTGGACACCACGCCGATACTCGTCGGGTTTGCGCAGGAATCGTGTGTTCGTCCCGGCGAGCTCATCTACACATTCACGAGCTGTCGTCCGCAGGGCGATCGCGCCTAGTTGTGCGGTGAGCTCGTAGATCCGCTGGAAGCGGGGGGTGAGTCGTGGGTCGCGCAACGCTCCGTGATGTGCGAGGGCAAACGCGGCCGCGCCGAAGTCGGTGTAGGCGAGGGCCAGCTCGTGCCTGAGCTGCACCTCGCGAGTGGTCTCATTGTCGCTGGTGCTATCGGGCGCCCTCGGCGAGGTGGCGGCGGCGAGTCGCCCCTGTGTAGCATCGACAGCCAGGAGCACGACTTCGTCGTCGTCGAGCCCAGCCATCGCGCTGCGCGCGGTCAGCTCATCGTCAAAGCGGGCCAGCGTTGCACCGTCCGACACTCGGATGAGTGCCCACTGGCCAGGATCATCCTTCCCTGGGACGGAGCCCCAAGGAAGCCCGCCGGCAGAAGACGCTGTGGTGGATGGTGAAGGTCTGCCGCCTGATCGTCTGCTGTCTCGAGAGCAGCGGGGAACGCGTGCGGTTTGCGATTGGACGGAGTGGCGATCTTGATCAACGGCGAGTCCTGTTTCGCCCGTCTGCGTCCGAGAGTTAGTGTTAGTGTCGTCCGAGAGCTGGTGGCGGAATGCATCGAGCGTCAGGATGTGGCCGCGGTCGAGCTCGAGCCAACCCTGAAACTCGCGCCGCTCGCCCGTGGCCGCGGTCAAGGTGCCGCGGATCACTGAGCGCTCGAGTGCGCCATCGAGGATCACGCGCTGGTTATTCATGCCAGCGAGTCTCCCTGGGCAGAGCGCGTAGCGCATCGGCTCCGGGGAGTTGATCTTTTGGTGCGCGGGGTTCTAGGAAATCGCCGCGGCGGCGCTCTCGTCCTGATCACGGCTGTCGTCGAGGAGGCCTGTGAGCGCATCGGCGAGTTGGTCGCGGCGGCTGATCCCGAGCTTGCGGTAGACGCGGTTGAGGTGCGCCCTGGTGGTCGCTGTGGTGATGAACAGCGCCTGGGCGACCTCGCGGTTGGTGAGCCCTTCGCCGGCGAGCCGCGCGACCCGCAGCTCGCCAGCGGTCAGCGCGTCGCGGCCCGTGATCGCGTCGCGCCTCGGCTTGGCGCCCGCGGCGATCAGCTCCGCGCGCGCCTGGTTGGCGATCCGCCGCGCGCCTAGGCGGTGGGCGAGGTCCAGCGCACGCTCCAGCTCGGTGCGCGCCTGCACGCGGCGGCCGGCCCGCCGGAGCGCGGTGCCGTAGTCCGATCGCGCGCGGGCGAGCTCGAGCGGTGACTGCGAGCCCTCAAGCGTTTGCACGGCATCGCCGAGCAGAGCAAGACCTTCCTCGCCGCCGTGCACCAGCCCGGCAACGCGCAACGATCCGCCCAATGTCCGCGGCCGGTCGAGTACCCGCGCCAGCTGCAGCTGCTCAGCTGCGAGGCGCCTCGCCTCGCCAGCGTTGCCAAGCGTAGCGTGGATCAACGCCGCCTCGGCGCGCCACGGCACACCACTGAAGTCGCCCAATCCGAGTCGGAAGCACCGCTGCCCGACATCCCGAAAGTCGTCCAGGGCCTCGGCGGGGCGGTGCTGCGCGGCGCGGAGCAAACCGCGCGCGAACATAAGCCGAGCCATCTCCACCGAGTCCGACGCGGACGAATCGGGAACCTGCGCGAGCTCCTGCTCGGCCTCATCGGGTGCGTCGCGTTCGACCAGGACCCGTACAAGCTCGCTGAGCGCAGCGATGCGACGAACACCATCCCCGTGTTCAAGCGCCCAGCGCGCGTCCGCCTCGGCGTCGGCCAGGGCGCCAACGTAGCACCGCGCCCAGGCCCGAAAGCAAGTCAGCCCAACGAGTTCCTGAACGGCACTGCGTCCGCGCGCAGCGGCAATGAGATCATCGCACAGCCGCTGGGCTCGGTCGTAGGACTCGGCGAGGGTCAACGCTGAAATCACGGCTGTCCACAGCGTCGGTGGCGGCGACGGCTCACACGCCAGAGCCCTCTGCACTAACTGCACCGCCTCGTTCGCACGGTTGGTCCGCGCGGCATAACTGGCCAACACTGCGAGCAATTGCACGGGCGGGTCCGCAAGGACGGTAAGACGACCGCGCAAAGCTTCCGCCCGGGCCACCGCGGCGGGCGCGGTGCGCTCGCTCATGAGCCCGACCGCCACCATGCCCGCCTCGAGCGTCAGCCCCACCTGGGGATCGGCATCGTTGAGCAGCGCATACGCTCGCTCGAGCACCTCGACTGCCCGCTCGGTGTGATCGAACACCCTATATGCGGGCGCGAGGACCATCGCGGTCCCAATCACCGTGCCGAGATCCTTGCCGGCCCCGGCGAGCGCCTGCTCGAGATGCGAGATGGCGTCGGGGTGGCCAGCACCCCACTCCGCCGTCCCGAGCGCTAGCAGCAGCGGCGCTCGCTCCGCGTCAGTCGGTGGCTCTGTAAGCGCACGACGTAGGTAGTCCGCGGCGACCTCCGGCGCGCCGCGCTCGAGGGCTTGGCCGGCAGCGTCGCGCAGCTTGTGCACCACCCACTCATCGCCGGCCGGGCCGCACGCCAGCAAGTGCGCGGCGACCCGCGCGAGCGACCCATGACCTTCACCGTCGACGAGTTCTGCAGCGCGCCTGTGCGCCACCCGAAGCGCACCCGGAGCAATGTCAGAACCGACTGCTGCGCCTACAAGCGGGTGAAAGAACTCAAGCGGCCGCACCGGGGCGAGGATCTGCGCTGCCGCGAGCCGATCCGCGGTCAACTCAGCAGCAGCCGGATCAAGGACGGCCAGCCGCGCCGCGAGCGCGACCTCGGCCCCGGCGCCGAGCACCGCGACCGCACGCGCCAATGCCCCCGCCTCCTCGCCCAACCGACCAAGCCGCGCTAGCACCGAGGTCCCGACCGCCGCTGGCACGATCCGCCGCAGCGCCGGCACGCCCTCATCTCGAGCCGATACGCCCTCCTGGCGCGCCGCCATCAACAGCTCGCACACAAAGAGCGGGTTCCCCCCAGCCAGCTCACTACACGCCGCGCAAAACTGCTCCTCGGCCGCTTCGTCCAACTGTGCGCGCACCATCGCTCCCACGGCCGCGTCACTCAGCGGCCCAAGTGCGAGCCGCTCGACACCGCGATCGCGCGCGAGTCGCGTCAGCTCGCTGCGCTCTGCACCCGGATCGCCTGAGCGTAACCCCAGCGCCAATACCAGTGGCAGCTCCGCGGCCCGCCGTGCCAGGTAACCAAGCCACGCCAGCGACGGATCATCGGCCCACTGGACATCATCGACGGACACCACCAGCGGGCCGCGCTCAGCCCGATTCGCGCACAACCAATAAAGGCCGTGAATCGCTGCGAACCGATCGGCCGCCGGCTCGCCCGCCTCCACCCCCAACGCGCGCGCGCCCACGCTCGCGACACCATCGAGCAGCCGGCGCCGCTCCCGAGGAGCAGCGGCGCGCAGCATCGGCTCTAACAGCTGCCGGGCGACGCCGAAGGCGATCTCCTCCTCAAACTCTGACCCTCGCGCTCTCAGCACCTCAAGCCCGCGCGTCTGGGCGTCCGCACCCGCTGCCGCCAGCAGCTCGCTCTTCCCGATCCCAGCCGGACCCTCCACCACGACCACGCCCCCGCTACCAGCGCCCGCGCGCTCAAACACGCCATCCACGTGCGCCAACTCTCGCTCGCGCTCCAACAACTGCGCGCCAGCAACACTCGGCAAGACGCTCACCAGCAATACCCTCTTCGGCGCTCTCCTAGCCACGCGCCACCGCGCACCACCACGCCGATCTCCACGGGGTTCACCACCCAAGCATACGCAGCGGCCACGGAGCGCGAGTTCCAGAGGAGCAGGCTGCGGTGTCATCTCATCCTCGTGAAGTTACCGCTTGGTGTAAACGTCCCGCAGGGCCCAGCGCTCGGGTCGTGTCACCGCGGGGAAAGTAACCTCTACTAGACCGCCTACGTGCAGCTGCTGGGCGAGCGGGCCGAGAAGGTCCGCGGCGGGATGGTCGACCCGAGCGAGGACAACATGCTGAAGATCACCGGCGACGGCCGCAAGGCCGCGCTGGACATGCAGCTGGTCACCGGCCGGCCCGCGAGCACGCCCGGCAAGCTCCAGGCCGCGGCGGAGAACATCGCCCGGCTGTATCACGCCACCCGCGAGCGCTCCTACCTCGACCCGCTCACGGGCCAGCCCTCGGCGACCGCGGGCGCGCTGCAGATCGTGTTTTGCGACCTCTCCACACCGGCAAGGGAGGGGTGGAACGCCTACGATCAGTTGCGCGACGAGCTCGTGGACCGCGGCCTGCCCGCCGAGCGGATCCGCTACATCCATCAGGCCCGCGACGACCTCGAGAAGGCGCGCCTGTTCGCCACCTGCCGCAACGGGCAGGTGAGCGTGATCGTCGGCTCGACGCAGAAGATGGGCGTCGGGACGAACATCCAGCCGCGGGCGATCGCGCTGCATCACGTCGACGCGCCGTGGCGCCCGGCGGACATCGCCCAAAGGGATGGCAGGCTCATCCGGCAGGGCAACCAGAACCCGACCGTGGCGGTCTACCGCTACGTCACCGAGGGGTCGTTCGACACGTATATGTGGCAGACGCTGGAGCGCAAGGCCCGGTTCATCGGCCAGGTGATGCGCGGCCGGCTCGACGTCCGCGAGATCGAGGACGTCGGCGAGGACGTGCTCGGCTTCGCCGAGCTCAAGGCGATTGCGTCCGGCGACCCGCTGATCCTCCAGAGGGCCAAGATTGACGCCGAAGTTGAGCGCCTGGCCCGCGTGCAGCGCGCCTGGCAACGCGGACACCAGGCGCTGCGCGCCACGATCACCGCCGCCAGCCTGCGCTCCGATGCCCGCGAGCAGCAGATCGCCGCGGTCAGCCAGGCGCTCCCGCAGGTGCGCGACACCCGCGCTGAGCGGTTCTCGATAACGATCGCCGGCCGCACACACGCGCACCGGACTGACGCTGGCGGCGCGCTCGCCCGCGGTCTGCGCGCCGTGGCGCCCGGGCCCGCGCGACCGGTCGCGCAGCTCGCCGGCCTCCAGGTCGACGCCGAGCTACGCGGCGACCACCACGGCGAGCAGTACGTCAGCCTGACCCTGCACGGACTGCCGGCCCACCCCGCCACGCTGAAGCGCTCCCAGCTTGCCGACGCCGGCCTGTCGCTGATCCGCCAGCTCGAGCACCGCGTCCAGACCCTCCCCGAACTCGTCGCCCGGCTCGACACCGAGCGCACCGAAGCGCTGCGTGAAGCCGGCGCCGCGCGCGACCAGCTCGCCCGCCCGTTCAAGTACGCCGACCAGCTCGACGCCGCCCGCCAGGAGCAGCAGCAGCTCGCCGAGCAGCTCGCCGAACGCCACCACGACCGCCAACACGCCGAGCACGCCGTCGCGCTTACCGCAGGCGACGTCGACGCCGACCTCGACGCGGCCACCGTCCCCGCCTCCCCGCCGACCGCAGACACAGAGCCGAGCCTCGACCCCCAGACGGCCGAGTCGCTCCGGATCCTGCGAGCCACGCAGCCCGCGCCGATCACCGAAGCGCTGCGTTCCCCGCCGACGCCCGGCCCGCCCGCGCGAAGTCCCGCCCACGCACCGTCGCGGTCCCCCCGGCCCCGCCGGTAGTCCTCCGCGTCGCGGCCGATAACAGCCCGCCGATCCCTGTCAGGGCTGCGCGGCGCGCCACACGCCGGCCGCGCGGGCGAGCGCCTCCTCTGAGACCTCGACGGTCACCTCCTCATCCGGCAGGAGCTCGTCGAGCGCGTCGCGGAGCTCGAACCGCTACGCGCCGTCACCCGGATGGTGCTCGACCTCGCCGACGAGCTCGCGCAAGGCACGATCGACGCGATCCTGCGCATGGACGACGGCCGAGCTCGGCCTCAAAACACTGCTCGGACTGATCCCACCACCCTGACGCGCCCCGGGGGCGCTGCCTACCGGCACTCTTCGCTTGCGATGCTCCCAGCCGGCCGCTTCGTCCGGGGTCGTAGGTTCAATACCCGCTGTTCACATAACGTCATTCAGGAGGAGCAGCTGTGGCGCTGACCCAGTTCCAGATGATCGCCGCGGTCGCGGAGATGAGCACGGCGGACGCTAACCGGGCGCTCGCCGCGCTCGACGAGATTGTGCTCGAGGAGTTGGGAAATGCCCAGAAGGTCCGGATCGGCGGGCTTGTGCAGCTGACGGTGCGGGTCAAGCCGGCTCAGAAGAAGCGCCGGGGGCGCAACCCGGCGACCGGTGAGGAGATCGACGTCCCGGCCAAGCCCGCGAGTGTCGACGTCCGTGCGCGGCCGCTGGCGAAAGCCAAGGGGGCCGCTACCGTCGGTGCAGAAGGCGCGGCGGCGGCTCGCGGCGTCGAACGGCCGCGCCACGCGGTAGCAACCACCGCCCGCGGCACCTGGTGCTGTCCTGCGCGTGCGGTCGCTCTTCTGACCTGAGTACGCGGATCCTTCACGTGAACGCTCGATAACAGATATTAATGAGCCTGCAAATTAGCCAGGTTTCGCACGGCGTTTATGTAAACCTAGTGCGAGGTTGGCGATGAGCCAAGGGCTCGAGCGGTCGCCTATATCCGCCCCGGTTGAGCGTCCCGACCACCGTCGCTGAGCCGACCACCGCGGGCCCGGGAGAACACGCCGCTGCGGTGGCCGCGGACGGCGCGACCGGGGCGCAACCCGAGACTGGCGCGCGGACGGTGGGATCGGGCCGGCCCCTGGCGGCCGGCCCGATGCGCCTTTCGGGGGCTGGCTTCCGTGCTACCGGAGCCCGGCCAACGTGCTCACGAGGCGGGCCCCGTCGGCCGTTCCGAGCCCGCTGGCCAGGTCATACCCCGGTACGGCGTCGAAGCCCTGCACCGAAAACGTCTGACCAGCGACCGGAGGCAGTTGCTGCGTGCCGGACACGGAGTTGTTGCCGGCGGTGATGTCGGCGATCCCCGACCGAGAATCGTTGCGGAGCGCGTACAGCGTCGGGTTTAACCACCCGAGGTCGTGGTGCGCGGCCTGATCGGCGATGGCGACGATGCCGGAGAGTACCGGGGTTGCCTCGCTCGTTCCGCCGACGATGTACCAGCCGGGGCTGACCCCGTAGGCGGTGTTGGTGTAGCCGAGGTACACGACGACGCCGCCGTCGACCGCGGCGCTCATCGACAGGTCGGGGTTGCCGCGCGCCCTTCCCACCAGGCGTGTCACGCCATTCTGGAAGAACGGGCGGCCGAACACGGTGGATACGCCGCCGCCGCCGGCCGCGGGGCTGCCGAACAGCGCGGTGTCGTTCCAGACGTTGTCCGGCGCTGTGCGATTGCCGTTCGCGTCGAGGTGCAACTGGGTTCCGCCGACTGAGGTGACCAGCGGATCGCTAGACGGCCAGCTGTCAACCCGGAAGGGGTAGTAGTTGACCGCGCCGGTTGACGGGTCGTAGGCCGAGTCGCCGGTCGCGCCGCCATCGCCCGACCCGCTCAGTACGGTAACCCGGTGAATGAGCGCGTTGAAGTAGGCGCTGCGGAGGGCCAGGATGGAGAACTTGCTCGGGAATGTCTGCTCGGTGGCCCCGAAGCTTTGGCTGATCACGTCCCCGAGGCGATGGTCGATGACGTAGTTCTCAGCCTCGATCATCTGCGGGAAACCTTGCACGCCCAAGGTCTCGTCGACCGGTGTCTCGACCAGCAGGATATTTGCTCCGGGGGCCATCGCGTGGGCGTACTCGACGTCTAGCGAAGTCTCAAAGCCCCATCCGCCCATGTCGTAATTGCTCGGATCGTACGGGGGGACGGCTCCGGCAGGCTGAATGATCTTGAACGACGGCGGCGCCGGCAGGTTGGTCTCCTGATCGAACGTCGCAAGGTCGCTCTGGATCGTCGGCGAGCCGTAAGAATCGACCAGGACGATCGTCTTGCCCGTGCCCGTGAGGCCCGCTTGGTAGAGCGGCTGCATGTCGTAGGCCTGCTGGAGCTGGAACGGCTGATAGCACGCGATCCCGATCTGGTTTTCGCAATCGGCCGTCGTCGGCGGCTGCGCGAACCGATGCGGGACGAACGAGTGGTACGGCGCTGCGCCGGCCGAACCGGCCCCGTATATCAGCAGCGCGAAACTGGCTCCGATCGTGGCGATCAGAGCCGCGAAACGTTGAGAGCGCAAATGCACCCCTTTCTCCCGTGTTGACCCGCCCGGCCTGCGAGCCCTGGATTGGCTTCCCGCGAGATTCAATCACTCCCGCGTGGATCTCGTTCTTCGCGCGGGTTCGTGACCGCACGATGCTGCGCGCCGGCGGGCCGGACGACGGCGCGGCCGGCTCGGCTTCGCCGCAGATGTACTGGCGTGAAAGTCGCTCGAGACGAACTCGACGATCATTCCGGCGCCCGCCTTATGGATCAGACACCGTCGACGCAACGCAACGGGCGCGACAAAAACGTGGGTAAAACCAGGACACAGGACATCGCTTCTCCTCGGCGGACCTACTGATTTCTGGATCGACACACAGTCACGCGTCTCTGGGGCGCACGAGGGTGCCGCCCTGGACGAGCCAACGACCGCCCCGCGCGGCGGCCGCGCGGCGAACTCCTAATTTGCGGCCTGTGGTAAGCGCGGCAGCAATCGTGTTCGGCGGCGGCTCGGCCTCCCCTGGAATGTTCAATCCTCGGCGCGAATGCCGAGAACGCCCGGTTCGCTGCGCAACGCCAGCGGGATCAACAGCCTGCATGGCTCCCGAATCCCGAAGAACAGGAGCCTCACGTACACGCCGCGCATGAGTCTGACTCCGTATGCCAATCGGCCGCCAGCACCGCGTACACAACATGGTCGACATAGCGGTCTCCGACTCGCTCGGCTTCTCGTAGAACGCCCTCTTCCGTGAAGCCAAGCCGAGCTGGGATCGCTCGGCTGCGGGCGTTATCAACGCCCGCTCGCACCTCGACCCTGTTCAGCTTCCAGGTCCGAAAGGCATGGTCGGTGAGAGCGCGCACGGCCTGCGTGACGGTTCCTCGCCCCTGAGCGGCCTCCGCGATCCAGTAACCGATGCTCGTCGAGCGGTTCTCCCAGTCGACGCGGTGAAACCCCAGAACGCCGACGACCCGACCGTCTACGACGATCGCCACCTGGAACCCCTCGTTATCGGCCAACTGCTCGCGGCTGGTGCGAATGAAGTCGAGGGTCCCTTCCAGCGTCTGGCTCGCAGCCCACGGCATCGATCGGGCGAGGAACTGACGGTTGGCATCCACCACCGCGTAAAGCTCGTTGGCAT
>Ga0335080_10004098_pt1 | contig 14808 bp, 14 predicted proteins | sample Lox_Sample_34_FD_206720 | JGI IMG/M metagenome (GOLD analysis project Ga0335080, IMG submission 206720) | Soil microbial communities from Loxahatchee National Wildlife Refuge, Florida, United States - Lox_Sample_3.4 | ecosystem: Environmental > Terrestrial > Soil > Wetlands | place: USA... | reverse complement strand
TCGCGTCCGATACGTTGCCCACCCTCGAAGATCATCTCAAGGAGGCCAAGCAAGTGCAGCAGCAGGTGGGTGCAACGTCGTCGAAGTAACTTAATTCATTGTTTTGGGGACGGGCGATCCAGCGTGCCATAATTTTTGATGGACCGCATGGACTCGCCGGCTAAATTCGCTCCCAAAACACTTCCCGCGCGCTATTACACGGACGCGGAAAATTTCACGCGCGAGATGGAGCGGTTCTTCTTTCGCGGCTGGATTTGCGCGGGCCGGGCCGAGCAGGCAGCTAACGCCGGCGATTTCTTCCTCCGCGACGTTGCCGGTGAAAGCATCATCGTCACCCGTGACGCGTCCGGCGCTCTTCAAGCGTTCTACAATGTTTGCCGCCATCGCGGAACGCGTATCTGCGATGCTCCGACGGGCGCTTTTGCGGGTCGCATCCAGTGTCCGTATCACGGCTGGACGTATGGGCTCGACGGCCGGCTGATCGGTGCTCCTAACATGGATGAGCCGACATTCTCACGCCACGATTATCCTCTGCACCGCGTGCATTGCGAAGTCTGGGACGGTCAGGTTTTTCTGAATTTGAGCGAGCCGGAGCAGCCCCTGGCCGCGCAGCTGACCGAGCTGCCCGCAAAATTTACGGCGTGGCGAATGGGCGATCTGCGCTTCCACCACCGCATTATCTACGATGTTCACGCCAATTGGAAGCTGGTTCTGCTCAACTACAACGAGTGCTTGCACTGCCCCGTTTTGCATCCCACGCTGAACAAACTGACCGACTATCTCGGCGCTGAAAACGATGCGCCGCAGCCCGGTTATACCGGCGGCATCATGGGATTTAGAGGCGGCGCCGAGACGATGAGTATCGACGGCAAACGACGCAGAGCGTATCTGCCCGGCCTCAGTGAGGACCAGCGCAACCAGGTCGCTTACTACACGATTTATCCGAATTTCCTGCTAAGCCTGCATCCGGACTACATGATGACCCACACGCTTTGGCCGAAGTCGGTGGATCGCACGGAAATCATCTGCGAATGGCATTTTCATCCCGACGAGATGGCGCGCGCGGACTTCCAGGCCAACGACGCGATCGATTTTTGGGACCTCACCAATCGTGAAGATTGGCGGATCGTCGAGCTGTCTCAGGCAGGAATCAGCTCGCGGGCTTATACGCCCGGTCCGTACTCGCCGCGCGAGGAGCTTTTGCACGGCATCGATCAGACTCTCTTGACGCGCGAACGAGAAGATCGGGATCGCGGCGAGAACGAGTGCTGATGCTTCTCCATCCAGACGCGACCGTTGCGGAAAGCGATTCCCTCCGTCTCCAGACGCAGCCGCTGTTCTAATCCGGATTCGCCAGGCAGCATGATCTTTCCGCCGGCGCCCACCACGCGGTGCCAAGGCAAACTGCGAGCATTACGCAGCGCCCAAACGACTTGACGCGCCCGGCCCGGAAATCCTGAGGCTCGGGCGACTTCGCCATATGTCGACACCTTACCCTTGGGAATTTTGCGGATCGTATCGCGGATGATACTGAGCATCGCCATGGCTACTGCGTACGATACCAGGCGAGTGTCCGGCGAAGGCCTTGCTCGAGCGTGTACTGCGGATCATGCCCCAGGTCGCGCTGGGCTGCGGTCGGATCGGCTTGTGAATCCCGCACGTCGCCTTCGCGATCCGGTGCGTACACCGCCGGTAGGCTGACGCCTTCGATCTCCTGAAGCAGCTTCCAAATATGATTGAGCGAATATCGGCCGCCGTTGCCAGCGTTGTACATCTTGCCCGCGACGCCTTTGGCGGTTGCAGCTTTGATGCAAAGCGCCGCTACGTCCTCAACGTAAGTGAAATCGCGAGTCTGCTCCCCGTCTCCAAAGATGGTTGGCGAACGCCGTTCGATCAGTGCACGCATGAAGAGAGATAGTACGCCCGAGTAGGGGCTCGACGGGTCCTGACGCTCGCCGTAAACATTGAAAAATCGTAGAGCGATCGTCTCCAGGCTGAAACACTCGTAAAATACGCTGGCATAGTATTCGCCCATCAGCTTCTGCGCCGCGTAAGGCGACTTGGGGCGGGGAAGCATGCTCTCTACCTTGGGCAGCACGGCCGTATCGCCATAGGCAGACGAAGACGCCGCATACACCACGCGCCGGACTTTGGCTTCAGCACAAGCGCGAAACAAGTTAAATGTGCCGTCGATGTTGATTTCGTGCGAGGGCACTGGCTCATGGATGGATCGGGGCACGGAAGGAATCGCTGCGAGGTGAAAAACGATCCCCGCGCCGGAGACGGCGCGAGCGACGGAATCAAAATCGCGAATGTCAGCGCGCACGAAATCGATACGCGAGCGGACTTCCGCAAGGTTCTCTTCTTTGCCGGTCAAGAGGCAGTCGAGCACGCAAACCTGGTTCGAGCCCTCTGCGGCTAACAGCGCCCGCACCAATGTCGATCCGATAAAACCCGCTCCGCCCGTGACCACACAGCGCGTCATGCTGCCAACCTTTCGATTTCCCGTTCCAAATACTGTAGCGATTCGGCCGCAATCTTCTCAGCGCCTGGAGTGAAATCGAAGGCTTCAAGTGATATCCAGTGACCATATCCGCGCCTTCGCAGGGTGTCCAGAACCGGCTTGAAATCGTACGTGCCTGTGCCGGGATGGCGGCCGTCCATTTCATTGACGTGCACATGCCGGATGAGATCGAAATAGCGATCGACCAGGATCGAATGCGGCTCTGTCTCATCCACGGCATTGTGGGTATCGAACATAGTCCGGACCGCGGGGCTTCCGAGCTGCGTTACGATGCCGCTCGCCTCGGCCAAACTGGTGATGACGTCACATTGGCCGATTGGAAGAGCTTCCACCAGGATCGTTACTCCGCGCTCTGCGGCGTGAGGAGCAACGCCTGCCAGGCCGTCCGCGAAACGGGCCGTTGCTTCTTCGCGCCTCATGCCGTCAATCGTGCCGCGCTGTTTGGGCGATCCGAAGACCATGGCGCCGGCATCGCCGAGATCGGCGCACAAGTCGATCAGTTCGTCGATGTGTCGCCAACTCCGCTCGCGAACGGTCCGATCGGCTGTGGTGACATGCAGACCTTTTGGCGACACCATGAGCCAATGCAGGCCCACGAATGTCAGCCCTTCGCTTTGGATCACTTCGCGATACCGCTGCCGGTCGCCGGAGGAGATCTGAGCGGGGCGCTCGGCCAGAGTGAATGGCGCGATTTCGATTCCGCCGTAGCCGGCTCGGCGAATACTGGCACATACGCTTTCGAATGGCGCGCTTGCGTATATCTCGTTGCAAATCGCGTGCCGGAACATGCTGCTCACTCTATTGTTCCTTGAGGGCCACCATAACGATTGACAGTCCCGGCCATGGCAAGATTCGCTCTACACGACGCCAGAACCAGACCGTCTTATCAAAAAGCTTGAGCATGATCTTGCTGATGCGGCCTCGCCGAAGCACTTTGCCGAACAACCACCAGGCCGGCGTCCCGATTTTGTTGATTTGGTAAACGCGTTCCACCCGGAATCCGTGCTTTTCCAATAGAGCGCGAAGTTCTTTCCTGTTGAATCGCTGCCGGTGACCAAGCGTCTTATCCAAACTACCGAACAGCCCCGGACCTTGTGGAACCAGCACGACAAATGATCCACCCGGTTTCAGCGTGGCGCGCACTGAATCGAACAGCGTGTCCACCTGCTGCGAATATTCGAGGACATTCACGCACAGCACTGTATCGAACGGGCCGGGCGCGCTCGCATAATCTTCAGGACGATCGGGATCAAGCTGCAGCACTGAGACGTTCGGCGTCCGCAGGAATCGATTGTTTAGAGCGTGCAGGTACAACGGATCCTTTTCGGCAGCGGCATACTGCAGTCTACGTCCCATGAGCCGGCCGCTGAGATTTCCGATTCCTGCGCCCAGCTCAAGCACCGTCGCTCCCAGATGCGGACGCAGCACCAGCGCGATCCAACTCACATATTGCGGAGTTCCCGTGAGATTGTTCAGGAATGCGCGCCCGTACGGCTCCACGTAGAGATCGTCGATCAGCCAGTAATGCAGGATGACGGCAAGCGCCTTTACGCCATCCTTCCAGCCGATCTTTTTGCCCTCTTCATAAGTGCGGCCGTGATAGCTGATCGGCACTTCGTAGATCCGCAGCTTTCGCTTAGCCGACTTCATCGTAATCTCGGGCTCGAAGCCGAAGCGATTCGATCGAATCGGGATGCTCTTGAGCAGATCCGTTCGGAAGACCTTGTAGCAAGTCTCCATGTCGGTCAGGTTCAAGTTGCAGAACATGTTCGACGACAATGTGAGGAACTTGTTAATCATCGAGTGCCAGAAGGGCAGCACACGCGTCTGCTCACTGACCAAATACCGCGAGCCGAATACCGCGTCGGCGTGTCCGTCCAGCAACGGGCGCATGAGCCGCGGATATTCCGATGGATCGTACTCCAGATCGGCATCCTGAACCAGACAAAACTCGCCGCTGGCATGCTCTATCGCGGTGCGAACCGCGGCGCCCTTACCCTCATTCACCTTCTTGCGAATCAACTGAATGCACGGATGTTCGGCAGCGATGCGTTCCAGAATCGCGCCGGTGCCATCGGTGGAGCAATCGTCCACAATGATCAGCTCGCGGTCCATGTTTTCGGGGAGCGGTGCGACGAGCACCTGAGCGAGACTGCGCTCGACCACGGTCCGCTCGTTGTAAACCGGAATGAGAATGGAAAGCCGCAACTCATCAGTATAGCTGCGGAATTTCAATGACTTGGGGTGAGAAGAAGGGCCGCCCGAAAGCGGCCCATGTTTAACCGAGGACTTTCGTGCTGTCTAGGGTTTGGTTGAGCTGTGCAGGGTTTCGCGATCTTGAATCGATTGCGCCTTCATCCACTCATCAGCCTGCTTTTGCGCTTCATCCCGTGTGATGCCGTAGCGCTCCTGGATGCGGCCAACGAGCTGATCTTTCTTGCCCGCGATCTGCTCAAAATCGCTGTCTGTCAGCTTCCCCCACTTCTCTCGGGCTTTACCCTTGAGTTGCTTCCAATTCCCTTCTAAGATGTCCGAATTCATTTATGTTGTGCTCCTTCCTCGGCTGGGTATGGCAAGGCGAGTACCACAGGTAAGCGATTGAGGATACATCGACTAACGGTCCGCTAACGTAGTAAAGTTTACGGACCGCCAGCGCATGGTTACCGTGACGTGATAACAGTATTGATTGGCCCCGATTTTTGAGACACAACTCGGCACGATACCGCGGATCGCCCGCGGCAAGGTGCGTGACATTTATGCGGCCGGCGAATTGCTCGTGTTCGTCGCCACCGATCGATTGTCTGCGTTCGACTACGTACTGCCGACGCCGATTCCCGACAAAGGCCGAGTGCTCACTCAGATCACCATCTTCTGGCTCAATCTGCTCAAGGATGTAATACCGAATCATTTCGTCTCGGCTGACGTCAGTGACTATCCTGCTGAGTTCCACTCTTTCCGCGACCAGCTCGAAGGCCGGTCCATGTTGGTCCGCCGCGCGCGCATGCTCGAAGTGGAGTGCGTGGCTCGAGGTTACCTGTCCGGTTCCGGTTGGAAAGAGTACCGCCGCGATGGCGCCATTTGCGGAATTCCGCTGCCGCCTGGACTGGTGGAGAGCGATCGATTGCCGCAGCCGATCTTTACGCCCGCCACCAAAGCGGAGTCAGGACACCACGACGAGAACATTTCGATCGATGCGGTTTCCAGGCAGATTGGCGCCGGCCTGGCCAATCGCCTGAGCGAGTTGACTCTCGAGATCTATTCGCGCGCGGCGAAATACGCCGAGACGCACGGCATCATCATCGCCGATACCAAATTCGAATTCGGCTTTGTCGGCGATCAATTGATCCTGGCCGACGAGGTCTTGACGCCGGACTCTTCGCGATTCTGGCCGAGTGCCACCTATCGGCCCGGCGGTCCCCAACAATCGTACGACAAGCAATACGTGCGCGACTACCTGGAGAGCATCCACTGGAATAAACAGCCGCCTGCACCCACCTTGCCACCCGATGTGGTTGAGCGGACCAGCGCGAAATATCGCGAGGCATATCAGCAATTGACCGGGAAGCCTTTGTGAACTGGATCGACCTTTTGCTGATCCTGGTGATCGGTTTCTCGGTTGTCTCAGGCTTCACTGCCGGGTTTGCCCGAGTAGGAGTCGGATTCATCGCGACGCTCGTCGGAATCTTTCTGGGACTTTGGTGCTATGGGATCGCCGGCGCCTATGTCGCAGATTACGTGAGTTCGCGTGGTGTTGCCAATCTGATCGGCTTCTTTGTGATCTTCATAGCGGTAGTTATCGTCGGCGCGATCGTCGGACAACTGCTCGCCAGACTTTTTAAATGGATTGGGCTCACCTGGCTGGATCGCTTGCTTGGTGGCGCGTTCGGTTTGCTTCGGGGTTTTGTCATCGCCGTCGCGATGGTGACCGTACTACTGGCGTTCGCGCCTTCACCACCGCCACGATCCGTTCTCGATTCCCGATTGATGCCGTATATGATCGGCGCCTCCGATGTGCTCGCGGCGCTAACGCCGCGCGAAGTAAAAACCGCATTTAGCGATACACGCGACAGATTGAAGAAGGAATGGTCGGAGCATACCGCCGAACCTCCCAAGGTGCGCCACGAATGATCCTGCTGATCTTCGATCTTGACGGTACGTTGATCGATTCCAAGCTGGATCTGGTGCACTCGGTGAACGCCGCGCGCGGCATGATGGGTCTGCCGCACATCTCCGAGGAGTTGGTGGCATCCTATGTCGGCAACGGCGCTCCGGTGCTTATCCGCCGGGCGCTGGGCCCTGAGGCGAGCGAAGCCGACGTTCAGCGCGCGCTGGAATTTTTTTTGGCCTACTACCGCGACCATATGCTCGACCATACGCGGCTCTATCCAACGGTTCGCGGCGCTCTCGACCGCCTGCAACAAAATGGCGTCCGGATGGCGGTGCTCACCAACAAACCTGTGCGCTTCAGTCAGGCGATCGTCGACGGACTCGGATTGCGCGGCCACTTTTTCCAGGTGTACGGAGGAAACAGCTTTCAACAGAAGAAACCGGATCCGATCGGCATCACTACCCTGATGTCCGAGAGCGGCGTAGAATCTGGCCGCACGATCATGATCGGCGACAGCGGCGTGGATGTCCGAACAGCCCGCAACGCTGGTGTGCGAGCGTGTGGTGTCTCGTACGGATTTCAACCGGAGAGCTTCATGCAGGATCCACCCGATCTTCTGGTGGATGATATGAACCAACTGGCCGATTATGTCCTCGGGGAGGTTTTCTAGTCTCTTGTTTCTGGTGCGAGCGACGACACGAAAGCCGCGAGTGCCTGAACCTTATGGCGAGCGGCTCCGGAATCGATCGACCATGCGGCGCGTTCCATGGCTTCCAGCAGGTTCGCCGCGGCGCCGGCAGCGAGTAACGCCGCCCCGGCATTTACCAAGACGATGTCGCGACGAGGGCCGTGTTGCCCTCCGAGAATCGCGTTCGCGATATCGAGATTTGCCGCCCGGTCGCCACCCGCCAGGTCCGCCGCGCTCGCCGGAACAACGCCGAAATCCGACGGCCGCCATTCGAATTGTTGCAAATGAGAGCCGCGGATTTCAAAAACACTGGTCGGGCCTGTGGTCGTGATCTCATCCAGCCCATCTGCGCCGGACACGACGAAGGCGCGCTCCGGGGTGAAACCGGCGAGCGCCTGAGCCATCAACTCCGCCGCCGCAAGCGATGGAGCGCCAATGAGCTGGTGGGTGGCACCGGCTGGATTCGTCAACGGGCCAAGCAGATTGAACACCGTGCGCATTTTGACTTCGCGCCGTGCCGCCTGCGCGTGCTTCATCGCTGGATGAAAAAGCGGCGCGAAAAGAAAACCGATGCCGACTTCACGAATCGCCCGGGCCGCGTCCTCGGCCGGGATCGATACTTTAATGCCCAAGGCTTCCAGTAAGTCCGCGCTTCCACAAGCGCTGGACAACGATCGGTTGCCGTGTTTGGCGACGCGCACGCCTGCGCCCGCCGCGACAAACGCCGCAATGGTGGAAATATTAAACGTGCTGCCGCCGTCGCCGCCGGTGCCGCAGGTGTCGAGGAGCGGTTCCGAACTGAGCCCGGCATCCACGCTCAGAGACTTCTCCCGCATCGCCCGCGCGAATCCCAGCAATTCCTCGGCGGTCTCGCCCTTGGTCCGCAGCGCGGCAAGAAACGCGGCGATCTGCGGCGTGGTCGCTTCGCCGTTGAGGATCGCCAGCATCGCCTGACGCGCGTCTTCGCTCGAAAGATTTTCGCGCGCAGCGATGCGATGCAAGTGAGGAAGCAGCATCCTAGGTTTCGCACGCGAGTGTAGCACGGGAAATATGGTGGCTGTCACCACATTTCCGGATTTCGATAGAATTACCGCATGCGCTTTCGATACGTGCTCTCATTCGCAATCATTGCGACGCTGAGTGTTCAGGGCCAGGGCCGCCGGCAAGGTGGTCAGGCTCCTACGCCGCCCGGATCGGCCGAAGTTTCCCTCAAGCCAGCGGGGGAACAATTTCCCGCGCCTCCCGCGGTGGAAAGCAACTCTAAGACCAAGCACGAGGTCACTGTCCACGGCGCGAAGATTCCGTACACCGCCACCGCCGGTACCCTGGTCCTGAAGAAGGACGACAAGCCGTGGGCCAGCATCTTCTATGTCGCCTACACGCGCGATGACGTCACCGACCTTAGCAAACGTCCCATCACTTTCTCATTCAACGGCGGTCCCGGATCGTCTTCGGTCTGGCTCCACATGGGTGCGCTCGGACCCAGACGCGTCGCCATGGGACCGGAAGGCGAGCAGCCAGCCCCTCCGTATCACGTAGTTGATAACGACGACACGATACTGCCGTTCACGGACATCGTGTTTATCGATCCTGTGACAACAGGCTACAGCCGTCATGCTCCGGGACAGAATCCGGCCCAGTTCCACGGTTTCGATGGCGACCTGGAATCGGTCGGCGAATTCATCCGTCTGTGGACCTCGCGCAACGAGCGCTGGGATTCTCCCAAGTACCTCGCCGGCGAAAGCTATGGGACCACGCGCGCCTCGGCGCTTTCGCAATACCTGCTGCGCACTCACGGGATCTATCTCAACGGAATCACGCTGATCTCGGCAGTGCTCAATTTCGAAACCATCAGTTTCGCGCCGGGCAACGACCTGCCTTATATCCTGTACCTTCCCAGCTACACCGCCACCGCCTGGTACCACAAGAAGCTGCCCAAGGATCTCAGCGATCTGGAGAAGGCGTTGGGCGAATCGCGGCGCTTTGCAGCGAACGAGTACACTGTGGCTCTCATGAAGGGCGACAAGATTACGGCTGCCGAACGGGCCAATGTCGCGCGCCAGCTCGCGCGATTGACCGGGCTATCGGAAGAGTTCATCGAAGAAACAAACCTGCGGATACCCATTTCCCGATTCACCAAGGAGCTGCTACGCAAGGAACGCCGTACGGTGGGCCGCTACGACAGCCGCCTGGAAGGCGTGGATCGCGATTCGGCCGGCGAGTTCCCTGAATACGATCCGAGCTATGCATCCGTGCAAGGCGCCTACACGGCGGTTTTCAACGAGTACGTCAACACGGAACTCAAATACGAGAGTGACTTGCCGTATGAGATCCTCACCGGTAAAGTCCACCCGTGGAGCTTCAGCCGTTTCGAAAACCAGTACCTGAACGTTGCCGAAATGCTGCGCCAGGCGATGAGTCAGGAGCCGAATCTCAAAGTGATGATCGCGAACGGCTATTACGATCTGGCGACGCCCTTCTTCGCTACTGAGTACACGGTGGATCACCTCGGCCTCGACCCTTCGAGGAGCGGCAACGTGCATCTGACGTATTGCGGCGCCGGCCACATGTTCTACACCAAGAAGAGCTGCCTGGATGGTCTAAGCAAGAACATGGCGGATTTCTATCAGCAATCCGCGGGGACTAATTAGGCGGAACCCGGCCAGAGTGTCACCGCTTGGGACTGGCGCGGTATAATGGAACCTGCCCTCAAGTCTGAGCGCTTCCGACGTAATTCATGTTCGATAATCTGTCTGACAAGCTGCAAAGGGTCTTCAAAAACCTGCGCGGCGAAGGGAAATTAACGGCCGAAAACATGGAGGCCGCGCTGCGCGAAATCCGCGTCGCGCTGCTCGAGGCCGATGTCCATTTCCGCGTTGTCAAGCAGTTCATTGAGAGCATCAAAGAGAAGGCCATGGGTCAGGAAGTGCTTTCCGCGCTTTCGCCGGCCCAGCAAGTGGTCAAGATCGTGCGCGACGAACTGGTCAAGACGCTCGGCAGTCACCAGTCCAAGCTGCGGATGGCCAATGAGCCGCCCAGCGCGATCATGATCGTCGGGCTGCAGGGTTCCGGTAAGACCACTACCACCGGTAAGCTCGCTCGCTGGCTTTCCAAAAACGGTCACAACCCGATCATGGTATCGGTCGACGTTTATCGGCCGGCGGCTCGTCGCCAACTCAGCGTTATCGCGCGCGACATCAAAATGCCGATCTACGAAGGCACGCCGGACGAGACGAAACCGCTCGAGCTCGCGCGTTCAGCGCGCCGCGACGCCTCTCAAACGGGCCGTGATGTCCTATTAGTGGATACTGCCGGCCGCCTGCATATCGACGATCAATTGATGCAGGAATTGCAGGAGCTGAAAGACCAACTATCGCCCAGCGAAATCCTGTTCGTGGCCGATGCGATGACCGGGCAGGATGCCGTCAAATCGGCCGAGGAATTCCATAAACGTCTCGGCATCACCGGCATTATCCTCACCAAGATGGACGGCGACGCGCGCGGCGGCGGCGCTCTGTCGATTCGCGCCATCACAGGACAGCCGCTCAAATTTGTCGGCGTGGGTGAGAAATTCGACGCGCTGGAGCCGTTTCATCCCGATCGCGTCGCGCAGCGCATCCTCGGCATGGGCGATGTATTGTCGCTGATCGAGAAGGTGGAAGAAACCATCGATCGTAAGCAGGCCGAGGAGATGCAGCGCAAGCTCATCGACAATGAATTCACGTTAGAGGATTTCCGCGATCAGTTGCGGCAAATTCGGAAGCTCGGGCCGCTGGAATCCATCCTGGGCATGATGCCTCAGTTGGGTCCGATCAAGGACATGAAGGACATGAAAGTGGATGAAAACGAAATCACGCGCGTGGTGGCGATCATCGACTCCATGACCCCTCATGAACGCTCCAATCACATGATCATCAATGGAGCGCGGCGCCGGCGTATCGCCAAGGGCAGCGGGACCACGGTGCAGGAAGTTAACTCCCTGCTCAAGCAATACGCTCAGGCTCGTAAGATGATGAAAAGCCTCACCGGCGGCGGCTTCCTGGGCAAGCGACTGGCGAAACTCAAGCTGCCGATGCTACAGTAGGGAGAGCAATGTTAATGATTCGAATGGCGCGTTTCGGCGCCAAGAAAAAGCCGTCCTACCGTGTGGTAGTGATTGAAAAAGAACGCGCGCGCAACAGCCGTTCGGTCGAGGTTGTCGGTCTGTACAACCCGGTTAGCCAACCTCCGGTCGTCGATCTGAAACACGATCGCATCGACTATTGGCTTAAGAATGGCGCCCAACCGTCCGATACCGTCCGCAGGTTGCTGAAGAACGCTCCCGCCCCAGCTGCCGTCTAAGAACCGTTCGACCGTTTTTGGTTCCTTCGGGCCCCGCCTGCGCGGGCTTACAATCTAGTCATGACGGTTCGAACTGCGTCTGTACTGTTGCTGGTGGCCGGCGGCCTGGCTGCGCAGAAGCGCGGCTTCGATGTTCAGGCGATGATGTCGATCTCGCGCATTGGCGAACCGCAGCTCTCGCCCGACGGCAAGACAGTAGCGTTCACCGTCCAAACCGTCGATCTCGACAAAGACACCAAGCCGAAACAAATCTTCGTCGTGCCCACCGCGGGAGGCATTCCGCGTCAAATTACGTTCCAGGGCACCGACAACGAAACTCCGCAGTGGTCGAACGATTCCAAGTCCATCGCGTTCATCTCCAATCGCAGCGGCTTGACGGAGATTTGGATCATGCGAGCGGACGGATCCGATCCGCGGCAGGTCACCGCCATCTCTAGTGGTGCCGGCGGCGTAATCTATACCCCCGACAACAAGAAGTTGCTTTTCACCAGTGACGTTTATCCCGATTGCCCGGACGATGCCTGCAATAAGACCCGGATCGACGCCGATAAGAACAACCCCGTCCAGGCCCGCAGTTACACCACACTCCTGTATCGCCACTGGACACAGTGGCAGTCCAAGCGGCGCTCGCACCTGATGGTGGTGGATGCAAACGGCGGAGTCGCTAAAGATCTGACGCCCGGCGATCGCGATGTACCCCCGTTCTCGCTGGGCGGCCCCACCGATTACGCCGTCTCGCCCGACTCGCGCGAAGTCTGTTTCGTCATGAACTCCGATCCAGTGCAGGCTACCAGCACCAACACGGACCTGTTCGCCGTGTCGATCGAGGGCGGGGAAGCGAAGAAGATCACGATGAATCCGGGCGCCGATGCGAGCCCGCAATACTCTCCGGATGGCAAACTGCTCGCATATCGCAGCCAGCAGCGCGCTGGCTACGAATCCGATCGCTGGCGATTGATGGTCCTGGATCGCGCTACCGGCCAGGTAAACGCGGTCACCGACACGCTCGATCGCCCGGTGCAGAGCTTCGCATGGTCGCCCGATTCCAAACTCCTGTTTTTCACCGCGCTCGACCGCGGCCGCCAAAATATCCAGATGATCCCAGCCCTAGGCGGGCCCACCCGGGTCATTGTGAGTGGCGCGAGCACCGCCGACGACATGCAGTTGAGCAGTGACGGCAAGACCATGATCTACACCGCGCAGTCCGGTTCGGCTCCAACCGAGATATATCGAGCCGAATCGTCGGGCGGCGCACCGGTCGCTCTGACGCACCTCAACGATTCGTTGCTATCGCAATACAATCTGCCGCCGCTTGAAGAGTTCTGGGTGGAGAGCACCGACAAAACGCGCATTCAGAGTTTCGTCGTGAAGCCTCCGAATTTCGATCCCGCTCGCAAGTACCCGGTGCTTTTCTTAATTCATGGCGGACCGGAAGGCGAGTGGGGTGAGAGCTGGTCATACCGCTGGAATCCTCAGGTGATGGCCGGCGCCGGGTTCTTGGTTGTAATGCCAAATCCAAGAGGCTCTACTGGATACGGCCAGAAATTCACGGAAGACATAAAGGCTAATTGGGGTGGCAAGCCATACGAAGATATCATGGCTTCGGTCGACCATGTCGCGGCGCTGCCTTATGCCGACCCGGATCGGTTCGCCGCAGCCGGCGGCTCCTACGGCGGCTACATGATCGACTGGATGCTCGGTCATACGCAGCGCTTCAAGGCCCTGATCTCGCACGCCGGGGTCTACGATCTGCGCAGCGAATTCGGCGCAACCGAGGAACTCTGGTTTCCGCTCTGGGAGTTCAACGGGACGCCCTGGGACAATCCGGAGACCTACGCGAAATGGTCGCCGAGCTATTACGTGAAGGATTTCCACACGCCGACGCTGGTCATCCACGGCGAGCAGGATTTTCGGGTTCCGTACACGCAGGGTTTGCAGCTTTACACCGCGCTGCAGCTTCAGAAAGTTCCCTCCAAGCTCCTGGTCTATCCCGACGAAGGCCATTGGATTCTGAAGCCGCAAAACAGCATACTCTGGTACAAGACTTTTCTGGAATGGATCGGGGAATGGACCAGGAAACCGGAGCCGTCAGGCGGCGCGCACTAATTCTCGTTCCCGGGCCGCAGGATCACGCCTGATGCTGCGCGGACTCCTTAAGAATCCGGGATTCTCACTGATCGTCATCGGCCTGCTCGCGCTTGGGATCGGCGTCAACACGGCGATGTTCAGCATCATCGATCGAGTGCTGCTGCATCCGTTCCCCTTTCGCGATCTGGATCGCATGGTTCAGGTGGTCGGCACCGACGATCGCAGTCCGGCGCCCGAAGAAGCCAAATTCATCGCGGGAAATATGCGATCCTTCGAGGCCAACGGCTACTGGACCTGGCGCAGCATGGTGCTGACCGGAATCGAGAGCGCGGATTCGATTTTCGCCCTTGAAGTGACACCCGGGCTCTTCGAAATGCTCGGAGTCCCGCCGCATCGTGGCCGGATATTTTCTGCCAAGGACTACGATTCATCCGCGCCGCCGGTGGCGGTAATCAGCGATCGGCTGTGGCGCAAGGACTTCGCCGCTGATCCCGGCATCATCGGCCGGCAGATTTTGCTGGACGGGGCCGCCTACACCGTCATCGGCGTAATGGGCCCGGAATTTGTGCTGACGAGTCCGGCTCATCAGGTCTGGCTGCCTTACAAGCTTCGGCCCGACATCCATGGCGAACTGCACCGCGCGTTCACCACGGTCGCCCGGCTCCGGCCCGGCGTTTCCATTCGACAGGCCCAGCAGGAAATGGACGCCATTCGGCCGGGATTGCCCGCGAATCCGGACCGGGACGCCAAGTGGCGCGTCGTTGTCCGCCCATTTACCGAAGAGTTTGTCGGTGCGTATCGCCAGGGACTGATGCTGCTGTGGGGCGCTGTCGGGTTGGTTCTGTTGATCGCCTGCGCGAATGCCGCTAATCTTTTGTTGGTCCGCGCCAGCGAGCGGCGGCGCGAATTCGCAATTCGGGCGTCGCTCGGAGCAAGCCGCTGGACGCTGATGCGCTACATCCTCGGTGAGACGCTCGCGCTGGGGATTGCGGGCGGCGTAGCAGGGCTCGCGCTGGCTTGGGCATTGATCCGGCTGTTAGTCGCGCTGTTTCCCCGAAA
>Ga0335080_10004097_pt1 | contig 14810 bp, 14 predicted proteins | sample Lox_Sample_34_FD_206720 | JGI IMG/M metagenome (GOLD analysis project Ga0335080, IMG submission 206720) | Soil microbial communities from Loxahatchee National Wildlife Refuge, Florida, United States - Lox_Sample_3.4 | ecosystem: Environmental > Terrestrial > Soil > Wetlands | place: USA... | reverse complement strand
ATGAGAATGCCGCACGCGGCTATCGTTCCAACCGCATCTGGTCGACGGCGCTTTCGCGCTTTCTGATGACGCGCGAACCCGGTCCGTCCACCAGCACCTCCGCGGCTCGTCCTCGTGTGTTGTAATTTGAGCTCAAACTCGAACCATAAGCGCCAGCATCGAGAATCGCGAGCAGATCGCCCTCCCGCATCACCGGAAGCTGGCGTTCCCGGGCAAGAAAATCTCCGGTCTCGCAGATCGGACCAACGACGTCGGTCGTCTCCCCTTCACTCGTCAACAAACGTTCTACGGGCACGATCTCGTGGTACGCGCCATAGAGCGACGGCCGCAGCAGGTCGTTCATCGCCGCATCGACAATCAGGAACCGCTTGCCATGATTCGTCTTACGATAAAGGACACGGGCCAGCAGGACGCCCGCCGACCCGACGATCGAGCGCCCCGGTTCAAGTAAAAGATGAACTTCGAGCTTGCGCAGAGGCTCCAGTACCGCTTTGGCATACGCGGTCAGTTGCTCGTCGAACGGCGTCGCCGTCGGCTGGTACGGTATCCCGAGCCCGCCACCGGCATCGACATATTCGATCGTGTGTCCCGCGGTGCGCAGTTCGCGGACGAGTCCCGCGACCCGGAAAAGCGCATCCGTGAAAGAGCTGAGGTCGGTGATCTGCGAGCCAATGTGAACGCTGACTCCAGCGACGCGAAGGTTGGAATCCCTACCGGCCTCGGCGTAGAGGCGATGCGCTTCCGCAATCGGCACACCGAACTTGTGTTCATGCAGTCCAGTGGAAATGTAGGGATGCGTCTTCGCCGAAACATCCGGGTTCACACGCAGGGCGATCGACGCCTTTTTCCCGAGACGCGCGGCGGTATCCGCGAGGGCTCGCAATTCCGAAGAGCTTTCGACGTTGAAAAGCAAAACACCGGACTTGAGGGCGAGCTCGATTTCGGGCACGGTCTTCCCAACTCCGGAGAACACAACTTTCCGCGCCGCTCTGGGCGCCGCGCGTAGCACCCGTTCCAGTTCACCGCCCGAGACGACGTCAAATCCCACTCTTTCCCCGGCAACCAGCCGCAGAATCGCAAGCGTCGAATTCGCTTTTACCGAGTAGCAGACGGTGTGTGGAACTGCGTCAAATGCTTTGTGGAACCCATGCAGGCGCGTACGAATCGTCTCGGAGGAATAAACGTAAAGAGGTGTTCCATGGCGCGCGGCCAACTGCGCAAGATCGACTCGCTCGCAAAAAAGCGAAGTTCGCGCTCCTCGGGCACGCCGGTAAACGAACCCGGGGGAACGCACGATCTGGTCATGGTCCCTCGCGGTCACTTGCGTTTGCCCGCGGTATTCTTGACTTTGATCGCAACCACCGTCTGGTCGTCGAAGGCGTCGACGCCGGCGGCATGCTCGGTCACGGCTTTAAAGATTTCTTTGACCACGCAGTCGGCCGATTTTTCCGCGCAGCCCGCTACAATCGATTCCACGCGCTCGGACCCGAAGGCATGACCGTGCCGGTTGCGCGCATCGAGAATTCCATCGCTGAAGAAGACGAACATGTCGCCCGCTTTAGCCTTGAAGTTGTACTCGTCGTATTGCGCTTCCTCGAACAGACCGAGCGGCAGGCCCGTGGCATCTACGGACTCAATCTTGCCCTCATGAATGTAAAGTGGCCGCGGCAATCCGGAATTGGCCACCAGCAGCGTGCCGCGTTCGTCGTCCCACACGGCATAAATGATCGAGACGAACTGCGCTGCGATCCGTCGCTCCGCTAGCGACAGATTGATCGCCGAGAGCATCTCCGCGGGTCCCGGTTCGATCGGCGCATGTGACCGCAGGATTCCGCTGACCAGCGCGGCATAAATAGCTGCCGGCGCACCCTTGCCGCTGACATCGCCAATGGCAATTCCCAGGCGCGACAGCGAATACGGAACAAAATCGTAAAGATCGCCCCCAATGGCGCGCGCGGGCACGAATTTTGCCTGCACCTCAAGATTGCGTATCTTGGGGAGCGAATCCGGCAGCAGTCGGAATTGCAGTTCGCGCGCCAGCGCCAGGTCGCGCTCCAGTCTGCTTTCCTGGCGGGCGATCTCCTCGTACAAACGCGCATTTTCGATCGCAATCGCCAACTGCGCCGCGAGCGTGGTCAGCGTGCGTTTGTGGTCTTCGGTAAAGTACCCGCGGCGTGTGTGCTCAAGGTCGAGCACTCCGATTACCTTTTCCTGATAGATGAGCGGGACAGCGAGTTCCGAACGGGTCTCAGGGTTGGTCGCGATGTAGCGCGGACTCTTGGCCACGTCCGGAACCAGCACCGCTTCTTTGGCCTGCGCCGCGTAGCCGACCACCCCGCGCCCCAGCGGAATGTCGTGCTTCAGGTGCAGCCGTTCTTCAAAGCGTTGCGAGAATCGGTGCTGAAGCTTTTCTCCCGTCTGATCGAGCAGAAGAATGCTGAACATCTGGTAGTCGATCAAGCGCCGCAACAGCTCGGCAATACGCTTGAGGAGTTCGTCCAGATTGAGGATCGACGTCAGCTCGCGCGCAATCTCGTTCAGCAAAAGAAGCGTCCGTGCCTGGCGGGTGATACGCGTGTGCAACCGCGCGTTCTCGATGCCGACCGCCATGCGGGAGGCGATCAACGTCAGCAGCCGCTTGTGCTCTTCCGTGAAATAGCCCTTCTGCCGGGCCTCGAGATCGATTACACCGATCAGGCGATTCTTCACAATAAGCGGGATGGCCAGCTCCGCATGGACATTCGGTAGCGCTTCGATGTAGAAATCTTCCTGGGTCACATCGGCGATCAATTGCGCCTGGCGAGTTTCAGCCGCGCGTCCCGTCACCCCTTGCCCCACTTTTACGCGCACGCGCTCGGCCACCTCCGGCGGATAGCCCACCTGGAAGCGCACGTATAGTTCCTGCCGTTGTTCGTTGAGCAAGAGAATCGCGAAGATTTCGTAGTCGATGACCTTGCGTACCAGCTCGGCAACGCGCCGCAGAGTGGTTCCCAGATCGAGCGTGGTGTTTACGACGTCAGCCACTTCGAGCAGAAGCGGCTCCGCCTGGGAGGGGCGCAGGACTGGCCCTGGTGACGTCGTTTTCACAGGTAGCATGATAGCAGCAGCGAAATTTGCAATTGGTAATTTGTAATTGTTGATTCGTAGTTTGCAAATGCACGATCGCCGAAAAGCTGGCAAGACGCGCAGGGAACACCAGGGCTCACAGTCAGGTCGTTCCTTGCTCTTCGATTACCAGCTAGAAATCGCAAAATTACAAATTAGGGATTTTCAATCACGCAGATGTCCGGAAGATTGCGATACTTTTCGGCATAGTCTAGACCATAGCCAACAACGTAGGCGTCGGGAATCGTGAAACCAATGTATTGCGCTTTGATCGGCTGTAAGCGGCGTGAAGGCTTGTCGAGCAGCGCCGCAATGCTAAGCGAGCGCGGCTTGTGGGCCTGGATCAGCTTGGAGATGTAGTTCAGCGTCAGGCCGGTGTCGAGGATGTCTTCGACAAGAATCACGTTGCGGTCGGCAAGCGACTGGTCCATGTCTTTTGTGACCCGCACTTCGCCGAGCGAATCCCAGGCCGCATGGCCGGCGGGATCTTCCTTGGGCGTGGGCCGGTTCCCGTAGCTCGAGACTCCAATGAAGTCAAACGTGGCGTCGAGCGGAACATGCCGCGCCAGATCGCTCAAAAATATGGCTGCGCCTTTTAGCACGCCCACCAGGATGATGGATTGGCCTTGGAAGTCGCGGACGATTTCGGCTCCAAGCTCCGCGACCCGCTGCGCGATCTGTTCGCGGGACAACAAAACCTTCATGTCTGGCATTGAGGCAATCTTATACACGAGTTTGCGCGGGAGCGGAAATGCGAACCTCGTAGCGGCCTTCCAGCTCAGAAATGCCAGTGCTTCGGGTCGTAGGAGAAATCCACCAGGGCATCTCGATAATCGATCTTGATATCCAGCAGACGCAGCATGGTGAAGCCGAGGAAGCCCGAGACCTCCGTCCCGTCGCTGTCACTGATCGAAGTGGTGTCGAATGCGACCATATCCTGGTTTTCCTGCCGCAAATGTCCGAACGTCAACACGGCCTTATTGGCGCTGAAGACTTTTTTGACCGAGCCGCTCACGCCCGTCACTTGTATGTCCGGATCAATGCCGACCTTGGTGACCTCCCGCGCTGCCGACGGAGAGATGCAGTTGGCGAACGCTCCGGTATCGAGAAGAAAAAGTTTTGCGGGTACCTCGCCGATCTTGGTTGGAACGAGCACATGATGACCAAAAAGATAGATTCGCGCGTAGCCTTGCATGTCGGGGGCGACGTAGCGGTCTTGCGGCCCGCTTGGACCAGGCGGGGTCTTCTTGTCGTCCGCACCGGATTCCGGCGAAGCGTTAGCCAATTCCGAATCGTCGTCATCTTCATTTTTCAGCGCCGGCGTCTGCTCCGCTTCCCCTGGCCGCTTGGGCAGCTCGCTCAGCTTCAGCTTTTCATCGGGAAAGTCGATGTCGACCAGGAAGTCATTGAATACGTCGGCGCCAATCAAACCGTCCTCTTCCGCGACCGAGCGGCTTTCCATGACTTCAATTGGACAGTTTTGGAATTCCAGATTGCCCACTTTGAGCGAATCGACAATGCCGACATAGGCGTTCTTCCATCCTTTGTCTCCGACGCCGTGGATTCTCGTGGCGCTGATTTTGGTAATGCCGGCTTTTTCCGCGATCGCGCGCTTGACGAGAATGCCGCTCGCGCCCGTGTCAAACATCAGCGCGCTCTTGCGCCCGTTGAGCACGACCGGCAGACCATATCCTCGCAAGTGCTGGGGGTCCATAAGCAGGCGAACCAAAGGAGTTTCCGTGCTGGTTATCTTGCTTACGAGCCGGCAGGGACGGTCTTTTCTCTGCGCCCGCTCCCTCAGATACTCCAGGTAATGAGTCGCATTGATGCGTTCATCGGGGTCCCAGTTGTTCTCGCCAGCCAGCGTGCTCTCCAGATACTTGATGCGCTCGGATCGCGGAAGAGTCGACACCCATTCTTCCTCGATATCGGAGTCGCCTGGATCGAGTTCGTGCGCGCGCTTGATAAAGCTGTGCGCGGTTTTGTACATCGCGATCGCCTGGCGCACGCGGGCCATGCCCAGATACGCCCGTGCCTCCAGGTGGCCGGTATTGATCACTTCCACCCACTCTCGTTCAGCCTCTCCAATCTTGCCTTGCCGGAACAATACTTCCGCATGAGCCACGCGGACGCGTGCTGCCTCAGAGGCGGCCAGAGCCTCATTGGCAGTGCTGGCCGCCTCGGCCACTTTCTTCTGCTTCAGATAGACGCGGATGATTCCGGCATAAGCGTCGGGAGATTTTGGCTTCTTTTCCAGAACCTCGCGGTACTTGGCGAGCGCGCCTTCGAAGTTGCCCCTGCGGTAAAGAGCCATTGCTTCGCCGAGCGGATTGGATGGCAAAGGAGGCGCCGAGGCCGTTGCCGTAGATGAGAGAGCGGCGCCTGTTGCCGGCGCCTGTGCGCCGGAATCTTTCCCGGCAATACCGTTGGATGAAGGCGAAGGAGTAACTGGATTCGATTGTGTCAGGCTGAGCACTGGCAGGGAACTGAGAACAACACCAAGGCATAACTTGCGGAACATCTCCGATCCTCTTGGCCCGCCGGATGCTGAATGACGTGGCGCACGCTGAGACAATTGTTACATAGCGAGTGCAGGCGGTATAGAACAAAGTTACTCGGAGTTAGCGCCGAGTCAGCCATGTGCACGCGCTCGACCTTCCGCGCTTCCCGCCGCTTTCCCGTCTAGCTCCCTACGAATTGCGCCCCTCCTGCCACATCTCTAGAATGTTTATTCGCATCGAAGGTCGAAACTTGGAGACGATCGACTTCGGATCGTGTGAGGATTTATGGATCTTAAGGGAATCAAACTGACCTGGCTGGGCCACGCAACGTTTCGCATGGAAACTCCGGAAGGGAAGACGCTCTACGTTGATCCGTGGGTAGGCGGCAACCCCATGTGTCCGGAGAGCGAAAAGATCGTGAAGAAAGCGGATGTGCTGGTGTGCACACACGGCCACGGCGATCATATTGGCGACGCAGTTACGATTGGGAAGAAGCATGGCTCGACGGCGGTGGGGATCTTCGAACTCTGCTCGTGGCTGAAAACCAAGGGCGTTGAGTCGATCTCGCCGATGAACAAAGGTGGAACGCAGACCGTCGCGAAAGTGAAGATCACCATGGTACACGCGGTGCACTCCTGCGGAATTCATGATGGCGACCAGATTATCTATGGCGGCGAAGCTTGTGGCTACGTGCTCGAATTCTCCAATGGCGTCAAGATCTACCACGCGGGAGACACTAACGTATTCAGCGATATGGCGATCATTCGCGATCTCTACGCTCCAAAAATTGTCATGCTTCCGATTGGCGATCATTTCACGATGTCGCCCCGCGAAGCGGCCTACGCCTGCAAACTGCTGAAGCCGGACACAGTCATTCCCATGCATTTTGGAACGTTTCCAGTCCTGACCGGCCGTCCCAGCGAATTGCAGAAACTGGTCCCCGAGGTTAAGGTCGAGGAAATGAAGCCGGGACAAACGATCTCCTAGTTTGGCAAGCTTATACAAACGCGCGGGGTCCGGTGTAGGCGCGATCATCCAGAAAGGTGCAAATGGCAGACAAGAACACTGGTGTGCCCGATTGGCGCATGGGAGGAATTACCGTTCCTGAGGTGGAAGACTACCTCTATGCCATGCTGCCGGCTCGCGACGAGGTTCTCGTTGAGATGGAGGCGGACGCCGCCAGAAACGGTGTGTCAATCGTCGGTCCGGCGGTCGCTCGCTTCCTCTATCAGTTGGCGGTTATCAGCAAGGCTAAGAAAGTGTTTGAGCTCGGTTCGGCGATCGGGTATTCAACCATCTGGTGGGCGCGCGCCGTGGGCGAGGGCGGCCGCGTCGTCTATACTGACGGCGATCCGAAAAATGCCGCGAAGGCGCGGCGATACTTCGAGCGGACGGGAATCACAAAGAGAGTCGATGTCCGGGTCGGCGACGCGCTCGAGATTCTCTCCGAAGAAAAGCAACCGTATGACATCATTTTCAACGACGTGGATAAAGTTGATTACCCGCGTGTGCTTCGGCTGGCTCTCCCGAAACTCAAGAGTGGCGGTCTTTTCATCGCTGACAATGTGCTTTGGAGAGGAAAGTTGCGTAAGCCGAACCCGGATGAGCAAACCCGGGCGATTCTCGAATTCAATCGCCTGATTTCAGAGTCGAAAGACCTGTTTACGACGATCCTGCCGCTGCGCGATGGAGTCGCCGTGTGCGTCAAGAAGTAGAAGTCTCGTTCTTCGTTCAACGCTCGCACGATCCGAACCGGAGAAAAAATGAATCTGCCAAGCCTTGCTCGCCACCTATTGGGTTCCAGCTGCCTGTTCACAGTACTCGTCGCCGGACAAGTTGCTCAAGGAGAAAAACCTCCTTCCACACCACCGGGTAGGACGCGTACCTATTATGTTGCGGCCGACGAACTGACCTGGGATTACGCGCCCTCCGGCCGCAATGAAGCCATGGGAGAGGCCTTCGATCCCATTGCCAAGGGATATACCGAACCGGGACCTCATCGAATCGGACGTGTCTACAAAAAGGCCATCTACCGCGAATACGTTGACGCCTCATTCTCCACGCCGAAGACGCGCGCTCCAGAGGAGAAATACCTCGGCTTGCTCGGTCCGATTCTTCGCGGCGAAGTTGGCGACACGATCAAAGTCGTGTTCAAGAACAACGGCTCGCATCCTTTCAGCATGCATCCTCACGGGGTCCTCTACGAAAAAGATTCTGAAGGCGCCGACTACAACGACGGGACAACCGGTGCGGACAAGGCCGACGGCGGTGTGCCTCCTGGCTCGACGCATGTTTACACCTGGCAAGTCCCCGAGCGGGCCGGCCCCGGCCCGAATGATCCGAGTTCAGTCTTCTGGCTTTACCACTCCCACGCCGATGAGTTGCAAGACATCGCCTCGGGCCTGTTCGGAGTCATCGTGATTTCCCGCCGCGGGATGGCCCTGCCGGATGGACGGCCCAGGGACGTAGATCATGAGTTCGTGAGCATGTTCATCGCGATCAACGAAAATGAGAGTTGGTACCTCGAAGACAATATCCGGGCTTATACCACCGATCCCAAGGGCGTCGAAAGAGCGCAAAGTTCGCTCATCACACCGGGCGGCATGGCTGGAACCGTCGCCGGTACCGGCTTTGTGGACACCAACATCAAGTGGACCATCAACGGCTACATCTACGGCAATATGCCCTTGATGACCATGAACCAGGGAGACCGGGTGCGCTGGTATGTCGCGACCCTCGGCGATTTCAATAACGCCCACACGCCACATTGGCACGGAAATACTGTCTTGGTTGGGGGCCAGCGCACCGATGTTCTGTCCGTGGTCTCGGCGCAGATGGTAACCGCCGACATGACCCCCGATGCGCCCGGCATCTGGCTTTACCACTGCCACATCAGCGATCACATGTTGGCTGGAATGGTCGGGCGTTACCAGGTCAAGCCCCGCTAGGGTCGCGCCTTCCCGGCTCTTGATCAGGTTTGAAGGCTCGGAGCCTCGACTGCGCGCGGTGCTAAAATGGTGGGTTTCTATCCCGCGCGACGAAGGCTCTTATACCCTTGCCCGTAAAACAGGTTCCCGAAACTATTGCTCCATCGAAGATTTCCGAGGCCAAAACATCCGGCTCCCACGAGCCTGAAACGCTGACGCGCTCTCAAGCTCATGCCCGGCCTGAGTCATTTCCCGATGTTGTCATCGTCGGCGCTGGACCCACCGGTCTGGCCTGCGCGATTGAAGCGGAGAAGACCGGCTGTAAGACTCTCATCATCGATAAGGGGTGTCTCGTCAACTCCATTTATCACTATCCGACGAACATGATTTTCTTTACTACGCCGGAGTTGCTGGAAATTGGCGACATTCCCTTCACCACCGCTTCAGCCAAGCCTACAAGGCTCGAGGCGCTCGAATATTACCGCCGCGTCGCCGAGCATTATCAACTGCACATCCGTCAATACGAATGGGTCAAGACAGTCACCGGCGAGGACGACAAATTCTGCATAACGACGTCAGGCCGACATGGCGAGATTCACGACTATCGCGCTCGAAAGATTGTAGTGGCGACCGGCTATTACGATCTGGCCAACCTGATCAACGTGCCCGGCGAGGAGCTGGACAAGGTTTTTCACTATTACAAGGAGCCGCATCCGTACTACGACACGGATGTAATTGTGATCGGCGGCAAGAACTCGGCAGCCGAAGCGGCCCTCGATTTGTGGCGTCACGGCGCGCGCGTCACCCTGGTGCATCATCAGGCGCAGATGCATCCGCATGTAAAGTATTGGGTGCGCCCGGACATCGAGAATCGCATCAAGGCCGGTGAGATTGCGGCGCATTTCAACAGCAAGGTGCAGGAGATCGGCGCGGACTACGTGGTCGTCAAGACGGCAGCCGGCGAACGTCGGCTGAAAAACGATTTTGTATTCGCGCTCACCGGATACCACCCGGATTACGATTTTCTGCGCAGCATCGGACTCGAGCTCTCGACCGAGCAATTGCGGCCGGTCTGCGATCCGGAAACCCTCGAGTCGAGCGTGCCCGGAATCTACGTCGCTGGCGTGATCGTGGCGGGATCGCGGACCAATGAGATCTTCATTGAAAATGGACGCTTCCACGGCAAGCTGATTGCCGCCAGCCTGAGCCAACGCTTGGGCCGCGGGCACCCAAGTATTCCGCTGGATGCGACGTAGAACTACGTCACCTTAGCTTCGTCGGGGGCATGGCATCGGACATGAATGCAGACGATGCAAAGCTAGATTGGGCATGGCGGACCGTCATCGTGCTCCTTATCGTGGGATGGGTTCCCGGGTGTCTCGACGATCTCGTCCATAAGATCCCGGGACTGCAGAATTCCTCCGATGCAGACGTGGCGTTGGGGATTGGTTTCATCACCTTCGTCTGGCTCCCCTGCAATCTCATTGTGTCAGCCATCATGCTCTATAAGCTTTTCATGGTGGCTCGAGACATCCGCGATCGAAAATACTGACACACGAAAAATTCCTCTTGACAGGCTAATCATGTAACCGTATAGTTACGCATTATGCGCAACCGTTCGGTTACATATTCGGCGCAGGCCACCTTTCACGCTCTGGCCGATCCCACCCGCCGTGCCGTGCTTGACCTGCTACGAACCGGCGCCCAGCCCGCCGGCAAAATCGCCGGAGCCTTCCCCGTCTCGCGGCCGGCTATTTCGAAGCACCTCCGCCAACTGCGAGGGGCCCGGCTGGTTGTCGAGCACCGTCGCGGACGGCATCGCTTCTACCAACTCAATCCCGAGCCCTTGAAGACAGTGGATAACTGGCTCGAGCACTATCGCCAGTTCTGGCAGATGAATCTGGCGAGTTTGAAGAATTTTGTGGAGGCCGAGTATGCCGCCGAGTCTGTCCAAGACCAGCGGACCGTCGCGCCTCCACATAAGACCACGGGAAAGACAACATAAGTGAGGACCAATAAACCGAGGAGGAAGTCATGAAAGCAATCCGCGCATCCGTCGTTGCCGTTCCACTCATCGTCGCTCTGTTGAACTCCGGCCTTGCCCCCGCCGCAACCGATGCCCAGGCATCGTTCCACCAACTCGCCGGTCTCGAAGGGAAGTGGCTTGGCAAGGGTTCGGATGGCCACGCGGTGGAAGTCTCGTTTCGCATGACCGCCGGCGGTTCCGCGCTCATGAGCGAGATCCATGGCCACGGCCCGGAAAACATGATCACCATGTTCCACATGGACGGCGATCGCCTCATCCTGACGCATTACTGCGGGGCAGGGAACCAGCCGCGGATGAAAGTCGTCGCCGCAGACGCAAAATCGGTGACCTTCGAGTTCTTCGATGGCACCAACATCGGCTCCGGCGCGGGACACATGCAGCACGTGACCTTTAGCCAGTCCGACCCGAATCACCACACCGAGGAGTGGGTGTTTGTGGATCATGGCAAGGAGATGAAGGAGCTGTTCACCCTGGAGCGCGCCAACTAAGCTCGGAGAAAGAGAAAAGAGGGAAGCGATGACTTACCTTCTCTGTCGCAATCGGGTCGCGGGTTTTGCCGAGTGGCGGGCGATCTTCGCCTCTCACCAGGCCACCCACCTTAACGCCGGACTCCGGCTCTTGTGGCTCGCCCGCGAGGGAACGGACAACGCTTTCTTCATGTTTGAAGTTGCCGACATGGCCAGGGCGCGCATGTTCATCAGCGATCCCGACGCACGGAAACAGGCGGAGATCGCCGGCGTCATCGACGGCGAATATCACTTCGTCGAAGATGCCGGCGGATACGGCGCAATCTCCACTGGAGCCAGCAACCCATTTGGCTGCTGAAGCGCTTGCTACAGACGAGTACTAAGGCGTTCCCGGAATCACAACCCGGCAAACACCAGAAATTTCGTATAGAAAGGACTACTCACATGGCCGCACTTGCAATCGCCGTCACCCCCACTCAAGACGAGGTCGTTGGAGAAGTATTCATCGCCGCGCCCCCGGCCCGTGTCTTCGCCGCGATCACCGATCCCGCCCAGGTTCCCCGCTGGTGGGGCCAGCAGGGTATGTATCGCATCACCGAATGGAAAGCCGACCTTCGTCCGGGCGGAAAATGGTCGAGCGTCGGCCGGAGCGTCGATGGCAGTTCCTTCCACGTCGACGGCGAATATCTGGAAGTCGATCCGCCGCGCCTTCTCGTTCACACCTGGATCGCCAGCTGGTCCGGCAATCTCCAGACAGTTGTTCGCTGGGAACTCGAGCCGACCGATGTTCACGGTCTGCATCCGAGCGGCCCGAAGCGCGCCGGCACCGGCACCACCCTCAAGATTCGCCATACTGGATTTGCCGGAGCCCCCGACGCTTGCAAAGGGCACGCGGATGGCTGGACGCGGGTCATCGGCTGGATGCAGGCATATCTGGAGAACGACGAAACCATCGAGAGCAGACCGGCGGCGACGAAGTCGTCGTAGCCGTTTCCGCGGAGCCCACTCTCGCAAAGCAGCACCCGCCCGGGCCCACGCTTGGGCGGGGCTCGCTTTGCCGGACGGCTCGGTCAGCGGTTGAATGGATACTCCTGCACCCAATGGAAACCGCGATTGATCAGCAAGAACTTGTTGCGATCCACCAGGCGCAGTTGCATATGCATTTTATGGTTGTCCATCTCGCCATCCAGAATCAGGTGATCGTCGGCCGGACGCTGGAAAGCGAACTTCGCTTTCCAGTTCTTATCCGCGGCCTTCGTCAGCGCAATAGTTTTTTCCTTACCGTCGATCGCGGCGCCTAAGGAGAGGAATGTCTCGTCCATGCGCTGGAAGCTCATGCGTTCCGGGAAATCGAATACGGCCCGGCGAAAGCGGTCGTAATCGGTCACCAGCGGCGATCTGAGCTGGCCGTCGATCGAAAGCTCGTCAACCTCCCAGATGCCATACAGTGGAGACTTGGTGCGCCCTCCGCCGTAGATGTGCCAGGCGTCCCGCGCGCCATAAAGACCGCTGCCGATCATCCATAGCCCGAATGCGACTTGCACCGCAAGCGCAATGCGATTCGCCCGGCGCGATTTGAAAAGCTCAGGTCGGACAGACGGCGCTACGCTACGATTGCGCACCAGAAAATCGTACAGGCGTCCAAAATCGGGCGCGAGCAGAAAAAGCGACATCAGCACCAGATTGAAGGAAAACAATTTCACCGGCACGTCATAGGTCATGTTGAGCATGAAGACATGCGTCATGTCGCAAAGAGCGATCAGCGCGCCCAGCATCGTGGTCCGCGGAAAAATCAGGAAGAGCCCTGCCAGCGCCTCTGCGCACCCCACATAGCTCTCGAAGGCCGGCGACGCGCCAACCCAGGACCACAAGATACCCATCGGCGAAAAGTTCCCGAACGGTTCCAGCAGCCTCGTGAGATAAGGAAAAGGCATCTGCAGCGGAACGACTTTGTCGATTCCGTAACCCAACATTTGCGAGGCGAGGGCGAAGCGAAGAAATACTCGGAACCACTTGGCGAGCGCCGCGTAGTTCTCCCGCCTCCGGTCAAGCGCCGACAAAATGACCGTGGCCACGGCCGAAAACACCACCAGGAAGAAATTCATGACCCAGTCGAAAGTCTTATCCCCGCTGCCGCTCCCTGTATAAACCAGCGGCAATGGCGCATGAAACAGCCGCGCAGCGATCCAGAAGACAATCTGCCGCATCGGCCAATACGCGGACGGGTCTCCCATCTCTATATTCGGAATCGAGATCAGTGCCGTGATGATTTGCGTGTAGAAGCAGTACAGCCCGAAATAAAGAACACAGAATCGAAACGCAACCCGCTTGGTGAAGCTCCAACGCGGAGTCGGCACTTCTTCGGGGAATTCGGGGGCGGCTACCTGGGCAGTCATGGCGGGACCTCTGGCGCGTTGAAGTTTACAACAAGGAGAGATCGGATTCAGAGCCTCGGGCATGACGGGACCCGTGGCCGTTGGCCGCCAAGTCGGCGCCTCCGGGACGCTTCGCCCCAGTCCGCCAAACGGGTTGACCCATGTTCTATACTCATAGAAATGTCGGGGTCCGCCAACAAAACGTTTTACCTTGAGACCTTCGGTTGCCAGATGAACGTGCACGACTCCGAAAAGGTGATTGGCACCCTGGTCCAGCAGGGCTATCGGCAGGTCGAAACCGTCGATGAGGCGGGACTCATCCTCTACAACACCTGCTCCATCCGCGACAAGGCCGAGCAGAAGGTCTTCAACCGGCTCAACGACTACAAGAAGCTTCGGAAGCAGGGCAAGAAGTTTGGCGTTCTCGGCTGCGTCGCCCAGCAGGAGGGCGACAGGATTTTTGACAAAGCCCCACACGTCGACCTGGTCTGCGGGTCGGCTTCGTATCGTAATCTCCCGCAGATGCTGCTACAAATCGAAAACGCCGGCTCCGGGTCAACGAACTCCGCGGGAACGACCGGGGCAGGGAAGCGCGTCACCGGGCTCGACGACCGGGAGACTGATCAGTGCTTTGAGACCGAATACACGGCCCGCACCAACCCGCACCGCGGATATATCACCATCATCGAAGGCTGCGATAAGTTCTGCGCTTACTGCGTGGTCCCTTACACGCGCGGCAGGGAGCGTAGCCGGACATCGGCATCCGTTCTGGCCGAGGCGCGCCAGCTGGCCGACCTCGGCTACACGGAAATTCAGCTGCTCGGGCAAAACGTGAACTCCTACCGTGATCCCGATGGAAAGAAAAGCTTTGCCGAGCTACTGGCTGCCGTCGGAGAGGTCGATGGCATTCATCGCGTCCGCTTCACCACCTCGCACCCGCGCGATTTTGGCCGAGATATTGTCGATGTCATCGACGCCGTTCCGACGCTCTGCGACCACGTGCATCTACCGGTGCAAAGCGGCTCTACGCGTGTGCTGGAAGCCATGCAGCGGCTCTATACGCGGGAACAGTATTGGGAGCGCATCGCCTGGATTCACGCAATGAAGCGGGATGTTTCGATCACCACCGACATCATCGTCGGCTTTCCCGGCGAGACCGAGCGCGATCTCGAAGAGACTCTATCCTTGCTCTCGGACGTCGGCTATGACAGCGCCTTTACCTTCAAGTATTCCCCGCGGCCCAACACGCCGGCGCTAAAGCTCGATGACGCCATCCCGGATGAGGAGAAAGCTCGGCGGCTGGCTCTCGTCAACGAAAAACAACGCCAGATCTCCGCGGCGCGGTACCGGCGCCATCTCGGGCAGATTCTTGAAGTAATGGTAGAAGG
>Ga0335080_10004095_pt1 | contig 14814 bp, 13 predicted proteins | sample Lox_Sample_34_FD_206720 | JGI IMG/M metagenome (GOLD analysis project Ga0335080, IMG submission 206720) | Soil microbial communities from Loxahatchee National Wildlife Refuge, Florida, United States - Lox_Sample_3.4 | ecosystem: Environmental > Terrestrial > Soil > Wetlands | place: USA... | reverse complement strand
GAAGCTGCGCGGGAATTCGGTTTCGATATTGCCGGAGTAATGTGCCTGGTGGAGCGCGAAGAGGCCAAAGGCCGCGCTAACGTTGAAAAAGCTGCCGCGCCCGCCCCATTTGTTTCGATTTTCACCGCCAATGACGTGCGGAAGGAGCATGTGGCAAGAGCTAACTAGCACTCAGCCGTCAGCACTCAGCCATCGGGGACTGGATCGGATCGCGAAGATTAGCCGCGGATTGTTTGACTCACGGCTGATTGCTGAATGCTGACGGCTGACTGCTCACTATGATTCAAACCCTGGAATGGACCGATTCCGGCGTGCGCTTCATTGACCAGACGAAGCTGCCCACGGAAGAAACCTACGTCACTTGCGCCACTTACGAGCAGGTGGCGGAGGTGATCCGCAGCATGGTCGTGCGCGGCGCGCCAGCCATCGGCGTCGCGGCGGCGATGGGCATTGCCCTGGGCGTCAAGAATTCCAAGGCTTCTACGGTCAGCGAACTGGCGCCGGAATTCGACCGAATCTGTGACGCGATCGGCAAGACCCGGCCTACCGCGGTCAATCTTTTCTGGGCCATCCGCCGCATGCAGCAGAAATTCCAAGCGCTGCGGGATCGTCCCCTGCCGCAGCTCAGGCAGGCGCTGATCGAAGAGGCCCAGCGCATGCACGCGCAAGATATCGCCGCCAACCAGGCCATGGGCCGCCATGGCGCCGCCCTCATGCCCGCAAGCGGCGGCGTGCTCACCCACTGCAACGCCGGCGCGCTGGCCACTTGCGGCTATGGCACGGCCCTGGGCGTAATTCGCGCCGCCGTCGAGCAGGGCAAGAAGATTCACGTCTATGCCGACGAAACCCGCCCCTTCCTGCAAGGCTCGCGCCTGACCGCCTGGGAACTGATGAAAGACGGCATCCCGACCACGGTAATCTCCGACAATATGGCCGGCGCCATGATGAAGCAGGGCAAGATTGCAGCCATTGTCGTCGGCGCCGACCGCATCGCCGCTAACGGCGATGTAGCCAATAAGGTCGGCACCTACAGCGTTGCCGTGCTGGCCAAAGAGCATGGCATTCCCTTTTATGTGGCCGCGCCCTTTTCCACCATTGATCTCGCCACTGCCGATGGCAGTGGGATTCCCATCGAGCAGCGTAATGCCAGAGAGGTCACGCACATCGGCGGCCGGCAGATGGTTCCTGAAGGGGTGCAGGTGGAAAATCCGGCCTTTGACGTGACTCCGGCGAAATACGTAACCGCGATTGTCACCGAGCGCGGAGTGGCGCGGCCGCCCTATGAAGATGCGCTGCGCAAGCTGGCGGAAGGCGGCATTTAGCAGTTGGCACCTGGCATTGGGCCTGGTTAGTCGGCGGCCCTTCCCAGCCATTCATGCCTTTAAAGCCTATGTTTCCCATCTCTCACTCCCAGCTCACCTTTACCAGCGGCGGCAAACCTATCCGAATAGATTGCTTCTCGCCCGAAGCTGCGGGCCGGCGCTTCCCGGCAATCCTCGGCCTGCACGGCTCGGGCGGCGATTTCGAGGGTATGCAGCGGCCTGCCGCCCTTCTGGCCGCGCAGGGCTTCGCGGTTTATGTGCTGCACTATTTCGACCGCACCGGCACCAGCGCCGCCAAGGATCGCGCCACCATCTTCCGCCACTTTTTCGCCTGGGCGAAGACGGTTTGGGATGCAACCAGCTTCGTGGCCGCCCAACCGCAGGTTGACCCCGAACGGCTCGGCCTGCTGGGTTTTTCTCTCGGCGCTTATCTTGCGCTCTCCAATGCCTCCGTGGACCCGCGCATCCAGGCGGTGGTGGAATTTTTCGGCGGGCTGCCCAAAGAAATGAAACTGTTCATGCGCCGGCTCTGCCCGGTGCTGATCTTGCATGGCGATTCCGATGCCACCGTGCCGGTGGCGGAGGCCTATCACTTGCAGCAGGTGCTTGAGAGCCGCGGCATTGCCTGCGAGATGAAGATTTACCCCGGCGCCGGCCATCACTTCAGCGATGAAGTCTGGCGCGACGCCGGGCAGCGCACGCTGGCTTTCTTTCAGAAGTATCTTGGCGGCGAAACCTCCGTGCCCCGCGCGCCCTCTGCGCTTTGACTTCTTCTCGCGTGCCCAACGACATGCACCACAGAGAGAGACAGGGCTGAGGAAATCCCGCCAGCGATTGAACTTTCCTCCAGGCTTGCGCGTAATATTCCACGGAGGCCGCTGCCATGATCGCCTTCCTGCTGTGGTGCATTCTGTTTGTCATTTGCTGGCCGCTGGCGCTGCTGGCGCTGGTGCTCTACCCCATCGTGTGGCTGCTGCTGCTTCCGTTCCGCATCGTGGGCATCGCGGTGCACGGCGCACTGGCCCTGGTCAAGGGAGTGATTCTGCTGCCGGCCCGGCTGTTGAGCGCACCCTTCCGGCTTTAACTCCCTGCCATCTGCCGCTGCACTCAAGTTTCATTTGCGCTTGCCGATATAGGATTTGTGCTCGGAAACAAGCAATCGCAAATTGGGCGACGGCTTTGAGTCTGTGGTAGGACCCAGGGGCCTTGCAGGGCGGTTGCCCGAGGCGTGCCCAGATACCGCCTCCGGAACGGGATATCTGGACTGAAGATCTGCAACCTGCCCTGCAACTGGCCCCGCGCAAGCCGCCCTGTTACCATCACCTCGGGATGGCCGCGCGCAAGCCAAAAAACCAGGCCCGCGGGCGGAAGGCGGTTCCGCCTGGCACCCGTCCGCCCGGCGAGCTGGTCATCATTACCGGCATGAGCGGCTCGGGCAAGGCCTCGGCGCTCAAAGCCTTTGAGGACCTTGGCTACTACTGCGTGGACAATCTGCCCGTCGGCCTGATTCCCCACTTCGCCGGCCTGGTGGGGCGCTCCTCCGAGATTGAACGCACTGCGTTGGTGGTAGATGTTCGCGAAGGCAGCCAACTGGAAGAGCTGCCCGCCATTATCAAGTCCATCAAGCGGGTCGTGCCCACCAAGGTGATTTTTCTCGAGGCCGAAGAAGCCGTACTCATCCGCCGCTTCAGCGAAACCCGGCGGCCGCATCCTCTGGGCACCGGGGCCCCGGTCAAGGCCTCGCTGGCCGCCGAACGCCGCCACCTGCGCCACATTCGCGCCCTTGCCGACCTGGTGATTGACACCTCGAAGTTCAATGTTCACGAACTGCGCGCTTACGTTACGGCGCGGCTGCACCAGGCCGAGTCAGACAAAAGCATTCTGGTCTCGTGCGTGAGCTTCGGGTTCAAGGAGGGCGTTCCGGAAGACGCCGACCTGATGTTCGACGTGCGCTTCCTGCCCAATCCCCACTTTGTTCCCGAGTTTCGCCCCTTCACCGGCCGCGACCCCAAAGTGGCCCGCTACATCCGCTCCTTTACCCAGACCCGGGAATTCATCCGGCGGATTTCTGACCTGCTGATCTACTTGCTGCCGCATTATGTTCACGAGGGTAAGAGCTACCTGACCATTGCCTTCGGCTGCACCGGCGGCCAGCACCGCTCGGTGATGATCGCCGAAGACGTGGGCAAGCTCCTGCGCAAGGCCGGGTATCGGGTGAAGGTCGTGCACCGCGACATCCCGAGGTAACTGCGCGCGGGGCGGGACTCTTGGCCGCCGGCGTGGAGGCTCAGGCGGTTCTCTTCCTCGATAGCCACCGATGGCGCCCGGGCGGTAGGTAGCAAGCTGCGTTTTGTACGGTTCCGGGGGGCGCCTGGAAACGCCAGGCGGCAGCGCTTCAGGATGGCGGGTGTGCGACCTTCGCACACCCCCTAATTTCGCGTTTCCGGCTTTTGGAGTGCCGGGAGGCCAGAAAAATCAAATCCGCTTGTGCGACTTTCGCACAGCCCCTAATTTCGATCTTCCCAATTTGGGAAAGATGTGACTCGGAGCCGTCATTGAAAGTAAAGCAGTTAGCGGAATCCTGGGGGCAAAGAGTTCCGCCCAGACGAGACCGGCTTGCGGTCTTCCGCCGGCGATAGCTCCCTGATGGCGGCCCGGCGGCTTTCAGCCCAGGAAACTCGCTCCTCCCCGGATCAGAGCGCGATTTCTTTATAATCGCTGCATCGCCGCGCCATGCCCGCAACCCTGGATCAAATCGTCGCCGCCGCCCGCCGCCGCGCCGCCCAGGCGCGCCCTCAGGCCAAGGTGCGCCAACTGGAGCAGGCTGCCGAAAAGCATGCTCCTCGCGGCTTTCGCCAGGCTCTGGAGGCCAAGGCAACCGCCGGCGCCGCTGTGATCGCAGAACTGAAAAGGGCTTCCCCTTCCCGCGGGGTGATTCGCGCCAACTTCGATCCATCCGGGCTGGCAAAAGAGTTGGAGCAGGCCGGCGCCGCCGCGCTTTCCGTACTTACCGATGAGGAGTACTTTCAGGGATCGCTCGAAAACCTGCGGCGCGCATCTTCCGCCACCGCGCTCCCCTGCCTGCGCAAAGATTTCATTGTGGATGAATTTCAACTATTGGAGGCCCGGGCCTACAGCGCGGACGCCGTGCTGCTGATCGTTGCTGCACTTTCGCAGCAGGAGTTGGCCGCCCTTGCGGCGCGCGCGGCTGACCATGGCCTCGACGTGCTCTGCGAGGTGCACGATCAAGAAGAGCTGCACCGCGCCCTGGACGCCGGCTGCAGCCTGATCGGGGTCAACAGCCGCGATCTGCGTACCTTTAGAGTGGACTTAGAAACCGCCTTAGGTTTGGCTTCACTTCTGCCGAAGAATGTCTTGCCGGTAGCCGAAAGCGGCATTTCCTCGGGATCGGACGTTGTCCGTCTCCTCGCCGCCGGCTACCGGGCATTCCTGATCGGTGAGTCGTTGATGCAGGCGGCATCTCCGGGCGCTGCGCTGCGCCGCCTTTTGAGCGAAGCCGCCACCTGCACCAACTCGGCGCCGAAGGCCAGAGCCAGCGACTGACAGGCATCTCCATGACCTGGATCAAAATCTGCGGCACCACCAGTCTCGAGGACGCCGTCTTGGCCATGCGCGCCGGCGCGGACGCCCTGGGATTCATCTTCTACCCGGGCAGCGCGCGCTACATCGAGCCCCAGGCGGCGCGCCAGATCGTGGCCCGGCTGCCGGAAAAGATTGAGAAAGTCGGCGTCTTCGTAGATCAGCCCTCGGACGCGATTCTTTCCCTGGCCGCCAAGGTTGGCCTTACCGCAGTCCAACTTCTGGTCAGCGACGATCCCTTCCTGGCGGAGCAGCTCGCCGATCCTCAAAATCCGCAGTTCAAAAAGATGTGGCCCAAAGGGCGCCCTGCTCTCAAGATCTTGGTGGCGGTTTCCATGCGCACGGATCCCGAGGCGGGGGTGGCCAAAGCGAAAGAGTGGAAGGCCGGAGAGGTATACGCCTTCCTGCTCGATTCCGGTTCGCTTACACAGCACGGCGGCACAGGTACCACTTTCGACTGGCAGGCTGCCTCGGCCAAAGCCGAGGACCTGCGCGCCCTGGGCAGAATTGCGGTGGCGGGCGGCCTGAACTCCGCGAACGTCGGCGAGGCCATGCGTATACTGAAGCCCTGGGGCGTGGACGTGGTTTCCGGCGTCGAGGCCCAGCCGGGCAAGAAAGACCCGGAAAAGGTCAAGGCCTTTATCTCGGCGGTCCGGGGGGCCGAGAAGAGCGCGTAAGCATGGCAAGCGCAACTATTTCTAAACTGCAAACGCCGCGGAAAAAGGCGCCCGGCCGCTTTGGCCCCTATGGCGGGCGCTACGTTCCTGAGACGCTCATGGCCGCGCTCGACGAGCTGGAGCGGGAATACGAGAAGGCCAAACGCGACCGGGCGTTCCAGCGGCGGCTGGATGAACTGCTCCGCACTTACGCGGGCCGGCCTACGCCGCTTTTTTTTGCCCGCAGGCTGACCCAGAAACTAGGCGGGGCCAAGATCTACCTGAAGCGCGAAGACCTGCTGCACACCGGCGCGCACAAGATCAACAATTGCCTGGGGCAGGCGCTGCTCGTGGAGCGCATGGGCAAGCGCCGGGTGGTGGCCGAAACCGGCGCCGGGCAGCATGGGGTGGCCACGGCCACGGTCTGCGCACTGCTTGGCTTCGACTGCGTGGTTTACATGGGCACCGAAGACATGCGCCGCCAGGAACTCAACGTCTTCCGCATGCGGCTGCTGGGCGCGGAGGTTCGCGGCGTGGATTCCGGCTCGCGCACTTTGAAAGATGCCATCAACGAAGCCATGCGCGACTGGGTGACCAATGTCCGCAGCACTCACTACCTGCTGGGTAGCGTGCTGGGCGCCCATCCCTATCCCGCGATGGTAAGGGACTTTCATAAGGTGATCGGCAAAGAGGCGCGGGCGCAGATTCTCAAGGCGGAAGGCAAGCTGCCGGCGGCGATCATCGCCTGCGTGGGCGGAGGATCGAATTCCATTGGCATCTTCCACGATTTTCTGAAAGACAAGAAGGTCAAGCTGATCGGGGTTGAGGCGGGCGGCCGCAGCGAGCGCCTGGGCGATCACGCCGCGCGCTTTCAGGGCGGCCTGCCGGGAGTGCTGCAAGGCACTTACTCCTACCTGCTGCAGGATGCGGCGGGGCAAGTCGCGACCACGCATTCCATTTCCGCCGGTCTCGACTATCCCTCGATTGGTCCGGAGCACGCCTGGCTGCACGACACCAGCCGCGCCGAGTACGTGGCCGCCTCAGATGCCGAAACGCTGGCGGCGACCACGCTGCTGGCTCGCACCGAAGGCGTCATTCCCGCACTGGAATCGGCCCACGCCGTGGCCGAAGCCCTCAAGCGCGCGCCGAAGATGAAGAAGACAGAGATCGTAGTCGTCAACATCTCCGGCAGGGGGGATAAGGATATTGGGATTTTGAGGGAGAATCTGGAGCTGGATTGATCGCGCTCTGCCTTCGCGGCTGAGAGCCGCTCCGCTGCCACCACCATCGCATTCGAACCAGTTGCAGCGTTGTTACGAAATCTTAACCTGCCTTTAACCGGCCCGTAACAAGCACCCACTACAGTCCGGGAGTTGAGCCCCCGTCTCTCAAGTGGGACGCAGAACTACCCAGGAAAAAAATAAAAACGAAAGGTAGCGCCCATGAAAAAGACTGCCGCATTGGCGGCTTTATTGGCAGCAGCATGCGTGAGCCCGGTCTTCGCCGGCGAGGGGCAGGTTCCCAAAGGCATTCCCCACCTGGATCACGTGTTCTTCATCATGATGGAAAACCACGGCTACAGCCAGGTCATCACCAATCCGAACGACCCGTTCGTGAACCAGTACGCAACGCAAGGCAACCTGGCGACCAACTATTTTGCCGTCGCCCATCCCAGCCTGACCAACTACCTGGAGGTCACGGGCGGGTCCAATTTCGGCGTGCTGAACGACAACTCGCCGGACTGGCACAGCACCACCTGCACCCCCAACCTGGCCTCAGGCATCACTTCGCTCGATGACGGGACCTTCCCCGACATTTGCCCAATCACGGGCTACGGCACGGATGCGGCCACGCCGGCGGTGGACTTCTCGAATGAGACCTCAGGCCCTCCGGGAGAAAACAACATTGACGGGGTGAAGTCGATTGCGGCCGAGACCAATATCACAGGAAAGACGATCGCCGACCAGCTGGCGGAGCGCGGCCTGAGCTGGAAGAGCTATCAGGAAAGTCTGCCCCTGAGCGGCGCCGAGCTGGTGAACAGCAGCGACGGTTACTACACCGACAAAACTGATTTCACCAAGATCATGCCCACGCTGAATCCCCCGCTCACGCAGGACGATGTGGTTTCTCTGTATGCGGTCAAGCACAATCCGTTCGTTTATTTCCGCAGCGTACAAGAGGGCGTGAACCCGCACAGCAGCCTGAGAAACACGGTCGGGTTTGAAGGCGGGCAGGGGCTTTACGCCGACCTGCGTTCGGGTCACGTGCCGAGTTTTTCCTTCATCGTGCCCAACCAGTGCAACGACCAGCATGGACGGGGCAATGGCGGCGCCTTCTGCAACTTCGACCCCAGCGATGATGGCTCGCAGTCGGGCTTGAATCCGGCGTTGATGTACCGCGGCGACGTCACCATCCAGCAGATCGTTGAGGCCATTCACCGCTCGCCCGCCTGGCAAGACGGCCGCAGCGCCATCGTGCTGACCTGGGACGAGAACGATTACAGCCTGGCTCCCAACATCAACCAGGTGGTGCTGATCGTGGAAACCAATTACGGCTTCCACGGCAGCAGCGCGCAGTTCTATACCCACTACGATTTGCTTCGTTCCATGGAGTCGGCTTTTGGTTTGCCTTGCCTGAACCACGCCTGTGACGCCAACACCAACGTGATGACAGACCTGTTTGGCAAAGATCATCACGAGTGGGGCGGCTGGCGCCACTGAGACGGAGTAGAAACAGCAACCGAGGCCGCCGGAAACGGCGGCCTTTGGTTTCTAATTGCAACCGTACCCCGGCCTGGCTCATCCTGTGGAAGGCATCGCCTGGCTCTCCCTCACTCAGGTTCGTGAATTTCCAGAGAGAGAGCCAGCGCGCAGGGGAAGTTCATGCAAAGCACCTCCAGTTCCAGGCGCTGCTTCTTGAAAACCGCGGCTCTGGGGGCGGGCGCGATTGCGCTTTCGGGCGGGGTCAATTTCGCAGGCGCCCCCCACCCCTCGCCGGAGACAGCTTCCGCCGCCGGCCCCGCGGACTACAGCCTTCGCATCGAAAATTCCGCCATCGAGATTGCGCCAGGGCGAATCATCTCGGCCGTTACGTACAACGGCCAGTTTCCCGGCCCTCTGCTCCGGCTCACAGAAGGGCAACCGGTGACGGTGGATATTTACAACGGCACGGATTCTCCGGAACAACTGCACTGGCATGGTCAGATGGTGCCGAGCAATGTGGATGGAGCCTCCGAAGAGGGCACGCCATTCATTGCGGCCCACGGGATGCGCCGGATCACGTTCACGCCCAGACCGGCGGGCTTTCGCTTCTACCACACGCACAGTCGCGCCGGCGCCAATCTCTATGCCGGCCAGTACAGCGGGCAGGTGGGGCCAGTTTACATTGAGCCCAAAGACGATCCGGGCCGCTACGACCGTGAAGTGTTCCTTGTTCTGAAAGAATTCGAGCCGGGTTTCAGCCGCGGGGGCGATATGGCGATGGACTTTCTGTCGCCGGCAACTCAGGTGAAGGCGCTGGAAGGGAAGGGAGAGTCGGCCATGAAAGCCTCTCTCGCCAGGGGCATGCCGCACGGCTATGAAGTTGGCTACCGCTCGTTCACCATCAATGGGCGCATGCTGGGGCATGGCGAACCGATCCGTGTGAAGCAGGGCGAGCGGGTGCTGTTCCACATTTTGAATGGAAGCGCCACGGAGATTCGCAGTCTGGCCTTGCCCGGCCATTCGTTTCAGGTGGTGGCGCTCGATGGAAATCCGGTTCCCAAGCCGGCGGCCGTGCCGGCGCTGTGGCTGGGCACGGCCGAACGAATTTCGGCGCTGGTGGAAATGAACCATCCCGGAGTGTGGCTGATGGGCGACCTCTCCGACGATGATCGCGGACATGGGATGGGCATTGTGGTGGAATACGCCGGCCGCGGCGGCAAGCCACAATGGCAGAAGCCGGCCCCATTTCGCTGGAACTACATGCGCTTTGCCAGGGCAGGCGCAAAGACGCTGGAAGCGGACGAGACGTACGAGATGCTTTTCGAGAAAGACAACGCAGCCGAGCACGGCTTCAATCGCTGGACCATAAACGGCGCAGCTTATCCAATGAGCAGCGAAATGGCCCGGGCGGCCTTTCACCTCAAAGAGGGCAAACGCTACCGGCTGCGCATGCGCAATGCCAGCGACGACATTCACCCTATCCATCTTCACCGGCACAGTTTTGAGTTGACCCGGCTGGCGGGACAGCCTACCGCCGGAATCATGAAAGATGTGGTGATGGTCGGGGGATATCAGGAGGTAGAAGTGGATTTTCTGGCCAACGATCCCGGGCTGACGCTATTCCACTGCCATCAGCAGCTGCACATGGACTTTGGCTTTATGATGCTGTTCGACTACCGGTAACCTGCTTTCCGGCGTCGCGATATGCACTATACTGCATATCAGCGCGTGTCTCCTGCATTGATTGCCGGCAGCAATAATGCTACTTTTTAGAAGAGGCAAGGCTGTGGGGGAATGGCAGGTACCATACCGCTTGCACTATAGTGCACTCAGCGGCCTGGCCCTTCGGAAGGAGTCTCTGTGGAAGCGACGCTGACTGACGCGCGCGAGCGCACCGCCTCAAGGGTGGATTATCAAACGGACCCTTCCCGCTACCAGCATTGGCAGCTCAAGTTTGCGGGCCCCCTCGCGACGCTGTTCATGGATACGAAAGAGGAGGGCGGCCTGCGGCCAGGATACAAGCTGAAGCTGAACTCCTACGACCTGGGCGTGGATATCGAGCTGCATGACGCGCTGCAGCGCATTCGCTTTGAGCATCCTGAGGTGCGGGCGGTCATTCTGACCAGCGCCAAGAGCCGGGTGTTCTGCTCCGGCGCCAACATTTACATGCTGGGCACAAGCTCGCACGCATGGAAGGTTAATTTCTGCAAGTTCACCAACGAGACCCGCAACGGGATGGAAGATGCCAGCCAACACTCCGGCGTCAAATTTCTGGCGGCGTGCAACGGCACCACCGCCGGCGGCGGATACGAGCTGGCGCTGGCGTGCGACGAAATCTATTTGATTGACGACCGCTCCTCGGCGGTGAGCTTGCCTGAGTTGCCTTTGCTGGGCGTGCTGCCGGGCACGGGCGGCCTGACCCGGGTGACTGACAAGCGCAAAGTGCGGCGCGACCTGGCCGACATGTTCTGCACCGTTTCTGAGGGAGTGCAGGGAGAGCGCGCAAAACAGTGGCGGCTGGTGGATGAGATCGTAAAGCCGGCGCAGTGGAATGAGGCGGTGCAGAAGCGCGCGCAGGAGATGGCGGCGAAAAGCGACCGCCCGGCGGGCCAGAAGGGCGTGAGCCTGGCGCCGCTGCAGCGCACGATTGACGATGTCGGATATCACTATGAGTTTGTAGATGTGGCCTTCGACCGCGCCGCGCGCACGGCCACGTTCACAGTGAAAGCTCCCGAAGCGGCCGCCGCCAGGACGCTCGACCAGATTCTGGCTGCGGGGGCGAACTGGTGGCCGCTGCAGATGGCCCGCGAACTCGATGACGCCATTCTCAGCGCCCGCACCAACGAGCTGGAGCTGGGCCTGTGGATCATGAAAACCAGCGGCAGCGCCGACGCGGTCCTGGAGATGGATAAGCAGCTCATTGCCCACAAGGACAACTGGTTCGTGCGGGAAGTCGCCAATATGATTCGCCGCATGCTCTGCCGCCTGGACGTTTCGGCGCGCTCCATTTATGCCGTGATCGAAGAAGGCTCGTGCTTTGCCGGCACTTTGTTCGAGCTGGCGCTGGCGGCAGACCGCGCCTACATGCTGAACCTGGCCGATAACCCCGAAGCAACGTTTGTCGCGCTCTCAGAGATGAACTTCGGTCCGCTGTTTATGAGCAACGGGCTGCCGCGAATCGCGGCGCGGTTTTATGAAGAGGCTGCGGAGATGGAGCGGGCAAGAGCTCTGCTTGGCAAGCGCATCCCCGGCGAGCAGGCGCTCGAAACCGGCCTGGTGACCGCCGCGCCTGACGAGCTGGATTGGGCCGACGAGTTGCGCCTGGCCATCGAGGCGCGAAGCGCGCTCTCTCCCGATGCGCTTACTGGCCTGGAAGCGAACTTGCGCTTCGGGCTGCCAGAAACGATGCACACGCGAATCTTTGCCCGGCTTTCCGCCTGGCAGAACTGGATCTTCAACCGCCCCAATGCCGTGGGCGCGACTGGCGCCCTGAAAGTGTACGGCAGCGGCACCAAAGCAAAATTCAACTGGGAGCGCGTGTAGCGCCCCGGCGGAGAGTTTCATGATTGATTACAGTGAGAGAATCCCGAATAACGTTGACCTGGCCGGCGACAAAACTTTGCAGCGCGCGCTGGAAAAGTGGCAGCCGGCGTTTCTGAACTGGTGGTCCGATACCGGGCCGGTCAAGAGCGAAAACCTGCAGGTCTATTTGCGCACCGCCATCAGCGTGGACCGCGACGGCTGGGCCAACTTCGGCTACGTGCGCATGCCCGACTACCGCTGGGGAATCTTTCTGGTGCCGCGGGATGAAGCCCGCAAAGTGGCCTTCGGCGAGCACCAGGGCGAGGCGGCCTGGCAGGAGGTCCCGGGGGAATACCGCTCCACGCTGCGGCGGATCATCGTCACCCAGGGCGATACCGAACCGGCCTCGGTCGAACAGCAGCGGCTGCTCAGCATGACCGCGCCTTCGCTCTACGACATGCGCAACCTGTTTCAGGTGAATGTGGAGGAAGGGCGGCATCTCTGGGCGATGGTGTATCTGTTGCACCGTTACTTTGGCCGCGACGGGCGGGAAGAGGCCGAGCGGTTGCTGGAGCGGCGCTCCGGCCACCAGGATAATCCCCGCATTCTGACCGCCTTCAACGAAGAGACCCGCCACTGGCTGGCGTTCTTCATGTTCACCTTCTTTACCGACCGCGACGGCAAGTTTCAGCTGGCCTCGCTGGCGGAGTCGGCGTTTGATCCGCTTTCCCGCACCTGCCGCTTCATGCTGACTGAGGAAGCGCACCACATGTTCGTAGGGGAATCGGGCGTGGCCCGCACCATTCAACGCACCTGCGAGGTGATGAAGGAACATGGGCTGAGCGATCCCAAGGAGGGCCGGCAGTTCGGCGTGATTCCCCTGGCTTTGCTGCAGAAGTTCGTCAACTTTCACTACAGTGTGACGCTTGATCTTTACGGGTCAGACGTTTCTTCGAACGCGGCGACGTATTTCACCACCGGGTTGAAGGGCCGTTATGAGGAAACCAAGCGCAACGACGATCACAAGCTGGCCGGGGCCGAGTATCCCGTGCTGGAAGTGGAAAACGGCGCGGTGGTCGAAAAGAAAGTGCCCGAGTTGAATGCGCTGAACGCCGAGTTGCGCGATGACTACATCGGGGAGATTCAGGCCGGGCTCAATCGTTGGAATCGCATTCCGGAACAGTTTGGATTGCCGTTCCGGCTCACGCTGCCGCACGTGGGTTTTCACCGGAAGATCGGAAGCCTGGCGGGCCAGTTCATCAGCCCCGAAGGCCAGGTGATGACAGAGGCGGAATGGGAGAAGCGGCGCGACCAGTGGCTGCCTTCCGCCGCGGACCATGCTTACGTGGAGTCGCTGATGGGGCAAGTCGTAGAGCCGGGCAAGTTTGCCAACTGGATCGCTGCACCGGCGCGGGGCATTAACGGGCAGCCGATTGATTTCGAGTACGTGCGGTTCAATTAGAGGGCGCGTTTCGGGGAAAAGTCTTTATGCCAGCCAGGCCGCAGACCATGATTTCCATCCGCAGGTTCGCCCGCGTCTGCGGGTTTTCGGCAGATGAGTCGCGGGCGCTCGTGGCCAGCGCATTTTTCGAGCGCCTGCGAGAACTGCCGGAGTTCAGCCGCAAACTGCTCGCCAATATTGCCGAGCTGGCCTACCGCCCGCATGGGGATGGCCGCAAGTTGGGCGCCGCCTATCTTCCCGAGCTGCACGAAAGTTGCGGGTTGGGAGTGGACGAGATGTACGCGCTGCTGCGCGAACTGGAAGGCAGCGGATTCATCCGCATGGAAGGCGAGTATCCCTTTCAGGATGTCTTGCCGGCCGGGGCGCTGCCCTCGTCCTGGGAGATTGAGGGGGACTTGGTGAAGTTCTGCGCCGCGGAGAAGCTTTCTCTGCGTGACCTGATGGTTGAGCTGCGAAGCGAGCTTCTGGCCTAGCGTTATGCCTGCCGCAAAACAGCCCGAGCCGCGAAGGCCATCGAGAAAAAGCAGAATTCCGCCGCACCGGGATGGCTCCGGATACCTTGAGGGGCTGGGCATGCGCATCCGCAGGCTGCGCTGCCGCCGCGGCATGACGCGAAAGACGCTGGCGGCGCGTTCTCAGCTCTCCGAGCGGTTTCTGGCCCTGGTGGAAGGCGGCCGAGGCAACGCTTCCATTCTGGTTCTGCAGGGGATTGCGCGCGCGCTCGATGTGCCCCTGGAATGGCTGGTGCTCGAAGGGCCGGAGCCGGGCCTGGAAGTGATCGAAGTGGGCCGCGCGCTGCGCAGGCTCACCCCAGAGGAGCTGCGCGAAGCCCACCGTTGGATTGGCGAGCGGTTCGGCAAGAATGGCGATGGCGACCGGCGGCGCCGCATCGCGCTGCTGGGCTTGCGGGGGGCGGGAAAGTCCACGCTCGGCGGCCTGCTGGGCAAGCAGTTGGATCGCCCCTTTCTCGAGCTCGACCGCCTGATTGAAAAGGCCGGCGGCGTTCCCCTCAGCGCCATCTTCGATCTCTACGGGCAGGAAGGCTTTCGCCGGCTGGAGCGCCGCTGCCTGGATGAGGTTTTGGCCAAGCATCCCAGCTTCGTGCTGGCCACGGGCGGCAGCCTGGTTACGGCAAACACGACTTACCAGCGGCTGCTGGAGTCCTGCTTTACGGTCTGGCTGAAGGCTGAGCCTGAGGATCATATGCGGCGGGTGATCGCGCAGGGCGATACCCGGCCGATGGCGGACCATCCCGAAGCCATGTCTGATCTGCGGCGGATCTTGCGGGAGCGCGAGCCGCTTTATGGCAAGGCTGACCTGGCGGTGAATACCAGCGGCCGGTCTTTGCAATGGGTGGCTGGGCGGGTGGTAAGAAGCGTGGCCTGAGAACGCGCCCGAAAATCAATCAAACCGCAAAGAGTGCAAAGGTCCAGAGGGGAAATTCAATCCCAAAAACCTTCGTTTGCCATCTTTCCTTGCCGCCGCATAGAATCTTCTATTGCCTGGGGCGCGCCAGCGACGAGGGTCCGTGAAAAAGGTCATCGCTATCT